>Ga0210394_10006881_pt1 | contig 12170 bp, 6 predicted proteins | sample IncBWC12MmetaG_FD_160121 | JGI IMG/M metagenome (GOLD analysis project Ga0210394, IMG submission 160121) | Forest soil microbial communities from Barre Woods Harvard Forest LTER site, Petersham, Massachusetts, United States - Inc-BW-C-12-M | ecosystem: Environmental > Terrestrial > Soil >... | reverse complement strand
GTGCCAGCATCGGGACTCCGCCGCGGCGCGCGATCAGTTCGCCCAAGTGCGCTCCGGTGCGGGTCTCGAGAATCGCCACCACTTTGGATTTCATGCGGGATATTCAACCACGGCAACGCGGTGATTGCAGCGCGAATCGCTAGAATGCAGGCAATGTCCACCCGTTCAAGATTGGCGCAGGCCTTGTCGTGGTACCTGCTCTGCCTACCAGTCGTATCCGCCCCCCAACCACCGCCGCGCGCCGGCGGAATACTCCCTGCGGACGCGGATCTGCAAGGCACCCGCCAGGCCTTCGTTGCGGCCATGCAACGGATTCGCCTCAACCAGCCGGATACGCCGGATTCGCCGGCGCTCCGCTCCTATGCCATTCACGACTATCTGGTTGCCGCGCGTTTGCGGCGCGATCTGGCGCAGAAGGCGGCCGAGCTGGACTCGGAGATCGACGCCTTTCTGCAGGCCCACGCGAGCCAGCCGGTTGAGCGCGGCCTCAGGCATGACTGGCTGGCGAGTCTCGCCCAACGGGGCCGCTGGGACCTATTCCTGCCGCGCTCGGCCGACCTCACCGATCCCGTCCTGGCATGCGACCGGCTCGCCGGCAGGTTGGCGGCGGGCGATACGCAGGGACTCGGGGCCGCGGCGCTGGTGCGATGGAGCTTGCCGCAGAAGCAACCGACCGAGTGCGATGAGATATTTGCGTGGCTGCGCCGGCAGAATCTGCTGACGCCGGAGTTGGCCGAGGCGAGGGTGCGCGCCGCGCTCGCGGCGGACAATCCGCGCCTCGCGCGCGCCTTTGCCGTCGATGTGCCCGTGGCGCAAACGCCCCCTTTGTTCCTCTGGTCCGACTTGCTGGACGCGCCCAAGTCGACATTGACCGTACTTGCCGCTCATCCCGGCTTGCCGGTGGAACCGGATGCCCTCGCGGCCGGCTTCGACAAGCTCGCGCGCTCCGACTCCGACAGCGCCTTCAGTTTGCTGCCCTCGCTGCTGGCTCGACCGGGCGTAACGCCGGATCTGCAAAGCCGGCTGCAGCGGAGCACCGCGCTGGGCGGCGCCTTGGCGCATGACCCCCGCGCGATCGCCGAATTCGATCGTTTGGCCGCGGATGCGGTCGACGCTCAAGTGGAGGAATGGCGCGTCCGCGCGGCATTATGGAGCGGCGACTACGGTAAAGCGCTCGGCTGGATCGAGCAAATGCCGGCCGGCCTTGCGAGCCAACCCCGCTGGCGCTACTGGCGCGCCCGCGCCGTGGCGGCCACGGTGGGCGAGGACGCGGCCGCGGCGCTCTTCGGCGAGATCGCGGGGCTGCGCGATTATTACGGTTATCTTGCCGCGGACCGCCTGCGCCGCAATTACAATTTGAATGCGCGGGCTGCGGCGGACGACGCCAAGGCGCAAAGCGCGATGGCGCATGAGACGGGTTTGATTCGGGCGCATGAATTATTCGCCTGCGACATGGCCGACGAGGCGGCGGCTGAATGGAGCGCCGTACTGGGCGGTGCCGATGCGGCAGTCAAGGTTCAGGCGGCACGTCTTGCCGCGCGCTGGGGTTGGTACGCCGAGTCAATCACCACCCTGGCACAGACCGGCAATTTGGACGACGTGCGGCTGCGCTACCCGCGTCCTTTTCCCGACGCCGTGGCCGAAGCGAGCCGGCTCGCCGGCGTGCCCGCCGACTGGATCTGGGCCGTCATGCGTCAAGAAAGTTTGTTCCGCAAGGATGCGGTCTCGCACGCCGATGCGCGCGGTCTGATGCAGATGCTGCCGGTGACCGCCGCCGCCGTCGCGCGCCGCTGGCATCTTCCGCCGCCATCCAAGGACGCGCTGTTCGACCCGCCGGAGGCCATTTCCCTGGGCGCGGCGTATCTGCGCGAGTTGCTCGATCGGCACGACGGACAGCTGCATGCGACCCTGGCCGCCTACAACGCCGGGACGGCTGCGGTGGCGCGCTGGCTGCCGCCCACGACGATGGACGCCGACGTGTGGGTGGAAAACATTCCCTATTTCGAGACTCGCGGGTACGTCGAGCACATCCTCGAGCACATCGTCGCGTTTGCCTGGGTGCGCGACGCGGAGCCGCCGCGCCTCGAGACGCTCATGCCCCCTGTGCGGCCGCCTGCGCCGTAGGCTCAACTCGCGCCGATGAGTCCCGCGGTGACGTTGATGGCGAATCCCAGGATCGAGGCGTTGAACAGGAACGATATCACCGTGTGTGCGATCACCACTTTGCGCACGTCCGCGCTCAAGGTCGCAACGTCCGCGGTTTGGCAGGCCGCGGCGATGGTGAAGGAGAAATACGCGAAGTCCCAGAACACGGGCATTGGGGTCTCGGGAAAGCGCAGCGGCCGGCCCGCTTCGGTGGTGCTGTAGAACATGTCGGCATAGTGCGTGGTGAACATGGTCGGCACCAGGACCCAGGAATTCACCAGCGTGACGGCCGCCAGCGCAAAGTGGGCGGCGCGCTCCGTGCCGGCCACCTGCTTCATGGTTGCGAGCGGCTCGACGATCGCGGCCAAGCTGAGCAGCGCCGCCAATATGACGGCCACGAGAATGACGGGTCCCGACGCGTCCTCTTCGATGTATCTGGAACAGATCTGCTCGGCGCTCAGGTGCGTCATCCAGATCGCGATCAGCGTCAAGAACAGCGCCACGCCGCAGTTCCAGCACACCAGCACTCTGCTGATGACCGACCAGGCTTGCGGCAGGAAGAAAAACACCGCGACGCCGACGGCAATGGAAATCCACAGCCTCGGATAGTAGAGGAAGAGCTTGTTCATTGCGCGGCGCGTCGAGGTCGCCGCCACCGCTACTTGGTTTCCTTGGCGACCAGATATTTGACGAGCTCGACCAGCGGGTCGGGACCGCCGGCGGATTCAATGTTCAGCCGATATTTGCCGTTCACGACGATGGTCGGCGTGCGGTCGACGCGATAAGCCACGATCAACGCCTCGGCCTCGCGCACTTTGACGTCCACCGTGAACGACTTCGCGGTCGCGAGAAATTTGTCGACCGGCACGCCGGCGTGCGTCTTGTAAAACCGCGCCGCGTCCTCGATGGTCGGCAGCGGACTCCTCAGAGCGTGGCTGACGGGATCGACGACGGTCAGCTCGCCCGTTTGCCAGACCGCTTGAAACATCGCATCGTTTGTCTGGTCCGCGACGCCCAGGGTTTGCGCCGAGAAATACGCGAGCTGAAACATTGGCCAATCTTCGCCGGGATTGAAGGAGGCCGGAAGGAAGTCGAGCACCGCGTTCGCCGGCAGGCTGCTCTTCAGCTTGTGCATGGTGGGCACGAACAGATTGCACGCCGGACAGGCATACGAGAACACTTCCGTCACCTCGACCTTGCCAGGCGGCAGAGAAGTCCGATGCGGCGGATCGATCAGGTAATAATTGACCCCTTCGGTCCACGCGGAGGCGCTGCGCGACGGCGCGCAGATGCCGGCCGACAGCAGGGCCGCGAGCGCGGCGACATTCAAAGACCTCATCAATGATGAATACATCAACACTCCTTGATCGTGGCACACGATCGCCACACACGCGTCAGTCGTCCCGACGTCATTTTCGCTCCAGGCGCTCGAGCGTGTCGAGAACTATGCGCGCCGGCCGCGCGGCGCCGTGCGATACTCCCGCCTCGCGGCATGTTCAGTATCGGGGAATATTGGCTATAGTTTAGCAGTCGCCCGGTAGGTTGATGGATAGCCCTTGGTGTGGGCTGATGGACAGCCCTTGGCGTGGGTTAGGCTCCGAGGATGGTGAAAGTGTGAAGATGTGTTAAACGATCCGATCGAGACTGAACCTTCCGCGCGGCCGCGCGGTCCGTTGCCTTTCATGCGCAGGCACTGGGTTGCAATCACCGTGATCGTCGTCGTCTTCGGGCTGATGTTCGCGCTATTCGGCTATATACGCAGCCGACAGCCCGTGGCCGCGCCGCCGCGCGGCGCCGGACCCGGTCGCGCCGGCCAAAACGGTCCGGTGGCGGTGTCGGTGGCGACGGCAACTTCCGGCGACATCCAGCTGCGCATTCCGGCCCTCGGCACCGTCACCCCGCTTGCCACCGTGACCGTGCGAACGCAGATCAGCGGCGTTCTGCAAAAGATTCTGTTCACGGAGGGTCAGACGGTGCGCCTGGGGGATGCGTTGGCGCAAATCGACCCGCGCCCCTACGAGGCGGCGCTCGAGCAAGCCCAGGGAAATTTGAGCCGCGACCAGGCGCAGCTGGCGGATGCCAAGCTCGACCTCAAGCGCTACGAAGGATTGATCAAGGAAGACTCGATCGCCCAGCAGCAACTCGATACGCAACGGGCCCTCGTCGACCAATATGTCGGCACCGTCGAATCGGATCAGGGTCAGGTGAAGACGGCGAGCGTGAACCTGCTGTATACGCATATCACTTCGCCGATTACCGGCCGCGTCGGCTTGCGGCAGGTCGATCAGGGCAATTATGTCACGCCGGGCGACGCCAACGGCATCGTCCTGGTCAATCAGCTGCAGCCGATCACCGTGATCTTCCCGATCCCCGAGGACAACGTACCGGCCCTGATGCGGCGCCTGCACGGCGGCGGACCGATGGTCATCGAGGCCTACGACCGCACCAACAGCGCCAAACTGGCGGAGGGCAAGCTGCTCACCGTGGACAACACCATCGACATCACCACCGGTACGGTCAAATTGCGCGCCATTTTCGAGAATGCCGATGGCCAGTTGTTCGCGAATCAATTCGTCAACGTGCAACTGCTGCAGGAATTGCTGCACAACCAAATCATCATTCCGAATGCCGCCGTGCGCCGCGGAGCTCCCAACGGAGTCGTGAGCACCTTCGTGTACGTCGTGGGCGCGGACCGCACAGTGAAGGTACGGCCGGTGACCCTCGGCGTGGTCGACGGCGAGCGTGTCGCGGTGACCGCCGGCCTCGCCGCGGGCGAGGTGGTGGTTACCGAGGGCGGCGATCGTCTGCGCGATGGCGCGGAGGTTCTGTTGCCGAACGCCGTATCGCCCGCGGCGGCTGCACGGCCGCCCGGCGGCCCACCGGCGGACAAGTCCGGCGCGCATCGCCGGCGGACACAGCCCAAACCATCGCAATGAGATCGATCGCGGACGCCGCTTGAACCCATCGCGCATATTCATCCTGCGGCCGGTGGCGACCACGTTGCTGATGGTCGCGATATTGATCGTCGGCGCGATCGCGTACCTGCAGCTGCCGCTGTCTGCGCTGCCGGAAGTGGCGTACCCGACCATCGAAGTGCAGACCTTCTACCCCGGCGCGAGCCCCGAAGTCATCACATCGGCCATCACCGCGCCGCTCGAGAAGCAGTTCGGCCAGATGCCGGGCTTGAGTCAAATGTCATCGACGAGCTCCGCCGGGGCGTCGGTGATCACCTTGCAGTTCAGCCTGGCGCTCAACATCGATGTGGCCGAACAGCAGGTGCAGGCGGCCATCAGCGGCGCCCAGAACTTGCTGCCCCAGGATCTGCCGGCTCCGCCGATCTACGCCAAGGTCAATCCCGCCGATGCTCCGGTCCTCATTCTCGGCCTGAGTTCGAAGGTGATGCCGCTCACCGAGGTGGAGGATCTGGCCGACACGCGCGTCGCGCAAAAGATCTCCCAGATCAAGGGGGTCGGTGTGGTCAGCATCAGCGGCGGACAGCGGCCCGCGGTGCGCGTGGTGACGAATCCGCGCGCCATGGCCGCGTACGGACTGAATTTGGACGACCTCCGCACCACCATCAGCAATGCCAATCAGAACGGTCCCAAGGGCACGCTGGATGGACCCAGCACCGCGTACACGGTCAACACCAACGATCAGATCAAGAACGCCGACGACTACGGAGAAATCGTGGTCGCTTACAAGAACGGCTCGGCCGTGCGTCTCAAGGACGTGGCCACCCTGGTGTCAGGTGCGGAGAACGCCAAGCTCGGCGGTTGGATGAATTCGCTGCCGGCCCTCATCCTGAACGTGCAGCGTCAGCCGGGCGCGAACGTCGTCGACGTCGTCAACCGCATCCACGATCTGATGCCGATCCTGCAGGCTGGACTGCCGGCGGGGGTGGATCTCGCCATCCTCACCGACCGGACGACGACCATCCGGGCGTCGGTGGCGGACGTCGAATTCGAATTGGCGCTCGCCGTCGTGCTCGTCGTGCTCGTGATTTATTTGTTCCTGCGCAATGTTCCTGCCACCATCATTCCGAGTCTGTCGGTGCCGCTGTCGCTCATCGGCACCTTCGCCGTGATGTATCTGGCGAACTTCAGCCTCAACAATCTATCCTTGATGGCGCTGACGATTGCAACCGGTTTCGTCGTCGACGATGCCATCGTCATGATCGAGAATATTTCGCGCTACATCGAGCTCGGCGATAAGCCGCTCGAAGCCGCCCTCAAGGGCGCGGGACAGATCGGTTTCACCATCATTTCTCTCACCGTGTCGCTGATCGCCGTGCTCATTCCGCTGCTCTTCATGCAGGACGTGGTCGGCCGCCTGTTCCGCGAATTCGCGGTGACTCTCGCCGTCACGATCCTGATATCCGCCGCGGTCTCGCTGACGCTCGTGCCGATGATGTGCGCCAAGCTGCTCAAACAGCGGCCGCAGGGCGGCCATTCGGAGCTCGAGTCCGGGCGTTGGTTCGCTGCCCTGGTCGAATGGTACGGGCGCCGGCTCACCTGGGTGCTCGATCACCAGCGATTGACCATGTATGTCGCGACCGGCACTGTGGCGCTGACCGCGATTCTATATATTCTCATTCCCAAGGGCTTTTTCCCCGCGCAAGACACCGGGTTGATTCAAGGGGTCTCGGAAGCGACCGAGTCGATTTCCTACGCCGGCATGGCGGACCGTCAACAGGCGCTTGCGGTCGCTATTCTGACGGACCCGGACGTTCTCAGCCTGTCCTCGTACATCGGCATCGACGGCAACAACGTCACGCTGAACAGCGGCCGTTTTCTGATCAATTTGAAGCCGCGCAACGCGCGCACGACCAGCGTCGCCGACGTCATCCGGCGCCTGCGCACCGAAACGGCAAACGTGGCGGGCATCACCCTGTACATGCAGCCGGTGCAGGACCTCACGCTCGACACCACCGTGAGCCGTACCCAGTACCAGTTCACCCTGGAAAGCGCCGATGGCCCCGCCTTGTCCACATGGACCCCGACGCTGCTCGCCGCCCTGCGTCAGCAGCCCGAGCTCGCGGACGTCGTCAGCAACCAGGAAGACAACGGACTCGCGGCCTACGTCACCATCGACCGCGACAGCGCGGCGCGCCTCGGCATCAGCGTCGGCACCGTCGACAACGCGCTGTACGACGCATTCGGTCAACGGATCGTGTCCACGATCTTCACCCAGTCGAATCAGTATCGCGTCATCATGGAAGCGGATCCCTCCTCGTACCGGTCCGTGGACTCGCTCGCTTCCATCTACGTGCCGTCCGCCGGCGGCGGTCAGGTGCCCCTCTCGGCGATCGCCAAGGTCGACGTGCAGACCCGGCCGCTTCTCATCAATCATCTCGCGCAATTTCCTGCGACCACCGTATCCTTCAATTTGAGCGAAAGCGCCTCGCTGGGCGCCGCCGTCACCGCCATCGAGAACGCCGAACGCGGCGTGGGGCTGCCGGACAGCATACGCACCACCTTTCAGGGCGCAGCGCTCGCTTTCCGGAGCAACTTGACCAACGAGCTGCTGCTGTTGGTGGCCGCCGTTCTGGTCATGTACATCGTTCTCGGTGTGCTGTACGAAAGCTTCATTCATCCCATCACCATACTCTCGACCCTGCCCTCGGCAGGCATCGGCGCGCTGCTCGCGCTCATGCTGGCGGGGGACGATTTGACCATCATCGCATTGATCGGGATCATTCTGCTCATCGGCATCGTCAAGAAGAACGCCATCCTGATGATCGACTTCGCCGTGGTCGCGCAGCGCGACGAACGGCTGTCGCCGCGGGATGCGATCTACCGGGCCTGCCTGCTGCGCTTTCGCCCCATTCTCATGACCACCGTTGCCGCCATATTCGGCGCTCTGCCGCTGATGTTCGGCACGGGCACGGGCTCCGAGCTGCGCCATCCGCTGGGCGTGAGCATCGTCGGCGGTCTGCTGGTGAGTCAGGTGCTGACCCTGTTCACCACGCCCGTGATTTATCTGGCATTCGACCGCATCGCGGCCCGCATGCGCGGACCCGCGCGGACCGAGGCCGACGGCGAGCGGCTGGCGGACAATCCCACATGAACATCTCGGCGCCGTTCATTCGCCGTCCGGTGGCGACCATCCTGCTGACGGCGGGCGTCGCGCTGTGCGGAGCCGTCGCGTTCACGCTGCTGCCCGTCGCGCCCCTGCCGCGCATCGACGTTCCGGCGATCTTCGTTTCGGCGACGCTGCCCGGAGCGAGCCCCGAGGTCATGGCGAGCACGGTGGCAACCCCCCTGGAACGCCATCTCGGCGCGATCGCCGACGTCGACGACATGACCTCCTCGAGCAGCGTCGGCACGACCAATATCCAATTGACGTTCGGCGTCGACCGCGACATCGACGGAGCGGCGCGCGACGTGCAGGCGGCCATCGTCGCCGCGCACGCCGACCTGCCGTCGTCGCTCACCCGCAATCCTTCCTACCGCAAGCTCAACAGCGCGCTCTTTCCGGTCATGGCGATCGCCATGACTTCCGACGTCCTCACCCAGGGCCAGATCTACGACGCGGCGGACGCCGTGATCTCGCAACGGCTGTCGCAGATCCAAGGGGTGGGCGGCGTCAACGTCAACGGCAGCGCGCTGCCGGCCGTGCGCGTCGAGATCAATCCTCTGTCCTTGTCCAAGTACGGCATCGGCCTGCAGGACGTTCGCGCCGCCATCTCGAACGCCAATGCCAATGCGCCCAAGGGCGCGATCGAGTCGGACACACTGCACTACCAAATTTATACCAACGACAACGCCCGCGACGCGGCGCCCTACCGCGAATTGATCATCGCCAACCGCAACGGCGCCAACGTGCGCCTCGGCGACGTCGCCACGGTTCGGGACATGCAGGATGGCGCAACCGAGAACATCCGCACCTACGGTCTGTACAACGGCAAGCCGGCGGTGTTCGTCACCGTATTCCAGCAGCCCGGCGCCAATGTCATCGAGATGATCGACGCGGTCAAGGCGGAGCTGCCCCTGCTCAAGAGCTCGGTCGACCCGAAGATCGATCTGGTGGTCACTTTCGACCGTTCGATCACCATCCGCGCCTCGCTGCGGCAGGTCGAGCAGACCCTCATGCTGGCCGTGGCGTTCGTGATCCTCGTGGTGTATGTCTTCCTCAACAGCTACCGGGCGGCGCTGATACCGGCCCTGGTCGTACCGGTGTCGCTGATCGGAACCTTCGGCGCGATGTACCTGCTCGGCTACACGCTCGATAACTTTTCCTTGATGGCGCTCACGGTCGCCACCGGATTCGTCGTGGATGACGCCATCGTCGTCATGGAGAATACGACGCGGCATATCGAAGCCGGCATGACGCGCATCAGCGCCGCGATGCTCGGCGCGCGCGAGGTGGGGTTCACCGTCGTGTCGATGAGCCTGTCGCTCGTGGCGGTGTTCATTCCCTTCATGTTCGCCGGAGGCATCGTCGGGTTGATCTTTCGCGAGTTCACGGTCACCCTGTCGGTGTCCATTTTGATCTCGCTGGTGATATCGCTGACCACCACGCCCATGATGTGTTCGCTGCTGCTCGTGCGGGAGAACAAGCGCGAGGTATCCCGATTCGGACGGGCGTTCGACCACGGTTTCGGACGCATGCGCGAGGGCTACGAGAGAACTCTCGCGTGGGCGCTGCATCACCCGCGCATCATGATGCTCGTGCTGTTCGCGACGGTGGGACTGAACATCTATCTGTACGTGGCGATACCCAAGGGCTTTTTCCCCCAACAGGACACCGGCCAGCTGCAGGGCGGCATTCGCGGCGATGCGCAGACCTCGTTTCAACTGATGAAGCGCAAGCTGCAGCAGGTTGCGGCCATCGTTCAGGCGGATCCCGCGGTCAGTACCGTCACGGGCTCCGTGGGCGGCGGCGGCTTCGGCGGCGGCGCCGGCAGCGCGAACGCCAACGTCACGATTGCGCTCAAGCCGTTGGCGCAGCGCCCTTCCGCGGACCGCGTGATTGCGCGGCTGCGCCCACAACTCAACGCAGTCTCGGGCGTTGCCACCTTTCTGCAGGCCGTGCAGGACGTGCGCGCCGGTGGCCGCTCCGCGAACGCCCAGTATCAATGGACGCTGCTCGGGGACGATGTGACCGAGCTGCAGACCTGGTCGCAGAAACTGCGCACGGCGCTGCAGAACATCCCGGAAGTCACCGACGTCGATACCGACCTGCAGCCGGGGGGACTCGAAGCCGATCTGATCGTCGATCGCGACACGGCATCGCGCCTCGGGCTCACGGAGATTCAAATCGACAATGCCCTGGGCGATGCGTTCGCGCAGGCCCAAGTCTCGAACATCTACAATCCGTTCAGCCCGCAGCAATATCACGTCGTCATGGAGGTGGCGCCGGAGTTCTGGCAGAACCCCGACGTCCTGAAAGAGCTCTATATCAGTACGGCGGGCGGCGCGGTGAGCGGCACCCAGGCGACCCAGGCCGTTGCGGGTACCACCGTCTTGAAATCCGCGAGCAGCACGTCCTCGACCAGCGCCGCGGCCATCGCGGCGGATCTCGCGCGCAATCTGTCGGCGAATTCGTTGGCGAACGCCGGCCGCGGCAACACTTCCACGGGCTCCGCCGTGAGCGTTTCCGCGGAAACGGTCGTGCCGTTCTCCGCGTTCAGCCACTTCTCGACCGGGACGACGCCCGTGAGCGTCAATCACACGGGGACTTCGGTGTCGACCTCGATCGCGTTCAACTTGCCGGAAGGCGAATCGCTCAAGACCGCGCTCGATGCGATCGGCCGCACGATGGCCGAAATTCACGTGCCCGTCACCATCCTCGGCGGCACCTACGGGACGGCGAAGCTGTTTCAGCAGAGCGGCAGCAACAACTTGCTGATGCTGGTGGCCGCGCTGGCCGCGATCTATGTGGTGCTGGGCGTGCTCTATGAGAGCTACAGCCAGCCGATCACCATACTCTCCACCCTGCCGTCCGCCGGCGTCGGCGCGCTGCTCGCCTTGATGGGCACGAACACGGAATTCAGCATCATTGCCTTCCTGGGCATCTTGCTGTTGATCGGCATCGTCAAGAAGAACGCCATCATGATGGTGGATTTCGCGCTCGAAGCCGAGCGCAATCTCGGCATGGATCCGCGCGCGGCCATCGCCCACGCCTGTTCATTGCGCTTCCGGCCCATCATGATGACCACCTGCGCCGCCATTGCGGGCGCCCTGCCGTTGGCGCTCGCCTACGGCGACGGCACCGAAATGCGGCGGCCGTTGGGTATAGCGATCGTCGGCGGGCTCATCGTCAGTCAGCTTCTCACCCTCTACTCGACGCCGGTGGTCTACCTCTATGTGCATCGTTACTGGAGCCAATTGAAACGCGGCAAGTACGGCGCGCCGCCGGCGGCCGCTGCCGGCGGCGGCCGCCGCGACATCCCCGACGGCCATGGCTTGGACCCCGTGGGAGCCGGCACGTGAATCCGTCGCGACCGCACCGCATGCTCGGACAGACGTCCAGGTGGTCCGCTGCGATGACGCTCCTCATCGCGGCCGCCTCGTGTGCGGTGGGGCCTAATTATCAGCGCCCGAAGCTGGATGCTGCGCCCAGCTACAAGGAGGCCGCGGATTGGAAACCCAGCGAGCCCAATGATGCGTTCAACCGCGGGCCGTGGTGGGAGATCTTCAAGGACGACGCATTGAACCAGCTTGAAGTTCGAATCGACATCTCGAACGAGAACGTCAAGGCCGCCGCCGCCGCCTTCGATCAATCACGGGCGCTGGTGGCGGAGGCTCGGGCGGGCTTTTGGCCCACCATCGGCGTCAGCGCGGGACGGCAGCGCGGTTCTCAGCTCGGCGGCGGCCCCACGCGGACCACCGACAGCGCAGGCATTTCGGCCGATTGGGCCCTGGACATCTGGGGTCAGGTCCGTCGCACGACCGAAAGTAACCGGGCACTCGCGCAGTCGAGCGCGGCGGCGCTGACGGCGGCGCGCCTGTCCGCTCAGGCGGAGCTCGCCACCGACTATTTCGAGCTGCGCGCGCAGGACCAATTGCAGAAGCTGCTGGACG
>Ga0210394_10006880_pt1 | contig 12170 bp, 7 predicted proteins | sample IncBWC12MmetaG_FD_160121 | JGI IMG/M metagenome (GOLD analysis project Ga0210394, IMG submission 160121) | Forest soil microbial communities from Barre Woods Harvard Forest LTER site, Petersham, Massachusetts, United States - Inc-BW-C-12-M | ecosystem: Environmental > Terrestrial > Soil >... | reverse complement strand
GAAGAGTTGCTGGAACGCGCCGCCTTCGCCTGCGTGGTAGTCAGCCACGACCGCTACTTTCTCGAAAACGTCGCGAACGATATGGTCGAACTCGATCGCGTTTACCGGGAAGGATTCCTTCGCGTCAAAGGAACCTACAGCCATTTCCTGGAGGCGAAAGAAGCCTATTTGCACGCTCAGGGAAATCGTCAGGAAGCTCTTGAGAACCGCGTTCACACCGAAATTGAATGGTTGCGCCGCGGTCCCAAGGCACGCACCACTAAATCGAAATCGCGCATCGACAAAGCGCACAAAATGATCGGTGAGTTAGCCGACCTCAACGCCAGAACCCGCACTCCCACTGCAAAAATCGATTTCTCCGCTTCGAATCGACAAACAAAACAACTCGTCGTCCTCGACGAAGTCAGCTATTCCGTCGGCGGCCGTACGCTTTTCAGAGATATTGATTTCATCGTCACTTCCGGCATGCGCATCGGTTTGGTCGGTCCTAACGGCAGCGGCAAAACCACACTGCTGCGTTTGCTTCGCGGAGAATTTGATCCTTCATCAGGCACAGCGCGCAAAGCCGACTCCTTGCGTATCGTTTACTTCGATCAGAATCGCGAACTCGATCCTAATCTCACCCTGCGTCGCGCCCTCGCGCCCGATAGTGACTCCGTCATCTATCAAGACCGCGTAACTCACGTAGCTTCCTGGGCCGCCAGATTTCTTTTTAGCGCTGAAGACTTAAACCGCCCCGTCGGCCGCCTCTCCGGTGGCGAACGCGCCCGCGTCCTGGTCGCTCAGCTTATGCTGCAGCCCGCAGACGTACTGCTCCTGGACGAGCCCACGAACGATCTCGACATCCCCACACTCGAGATCCTCGAAGAAAATCTCCTCGAGTATCGCGGCGCTCTCGTGCTGATCACGCACGACCGCTACATGCTCGACCGCGTTTCCACCGTGGTCTTTGGCTTGGATGGTCTAGGTAACGCAGAACGCTTCGCCGACTATTCGCAATGGGACGCCTGGCAAATCGCGCAAAATGCCGCATTCATCGCAGAACAGAAAACCGAAACCAAGCGCTCGCCGGCCAAAACCGAAATTCCATCGGTGCTCCCAAACACGAAACTGACCCACACCGAATCCCGCGAGCTAGCCTCCATCGAAAAGCAAATCGCCAAAGCCGAACAGACTCTTCTCGCCTGCCGCACCGCGCTGGAAGATAGAGAAATTGCCAGCGACGCGTCCCGTCTGCAAACCGCTTTCGCCGAAATGGAAGCCGCGCAGAAAACTGTCGATAATCTGTATCAGCGCTGGTCCGAGCTTGATCGAAAAAAGAACTAGGTTTGCCGTTTCGTCGGTGTATTACCAAAAATTAGCTATTTGAGCCGTCAGTTTTACGGTAAGCTTTCTTATACCGCTACAGCGTCCCCTGTAGCAGAAATAATCTCATCTCTCCTGGTAAGTTGAGGCCCTAAGTCCCATCGCCCGCGCGGAGCGCTCCTATGCCCGCCATTGCGCGATACATTCAAGGAGTCTAAATGGCCCGTCGAATCCGCGTGACCTTGACCCTGCTTGCCGGCCTCACTTTGAACTTACTGGTCTGTCCCGGAGTTCGCGCTCAAGACCCGCCGACCCAACAAGACTCGGCTAAATCCAAAGAGAACTTCGAAAAGGATTTTGAAAAAGGTGACGAAGGCACCTTTATTCGCAAGCGCATGGCCTGGTTTCACGACCAGCGCGCTTACCCGCACAAGCACATTCCCGCCGGCGCACACATGAAAGCGCTACAGCAGCTCAACGCCAAACTTGCTACCGAGGCCGCGGCTCGAGCGCACGGTCTTCCTGGCGGACCAAACCCTCCGTCACAACCACCTTCGGGTGGCTTAATTTGGCAAGAGCTCGGACCGCAGCCCGCCGATACATTCGGCTTGGTGAATTCAGGGCGCGTCGCGGCCGTCGCCGTCGATCCCACGAACAACGATGTTGTCTATGCCGGTGCAGCCCAAGGTGGCGTTTGGAAAACCACGGATGGCGGCAACACCTGGACTCCATTGACCGACACGCAAGCCTCGCTCGCTATCGGCTCAATTACTATCGACCCAGAAAATCACCTCACCATTTACGTTGGAACCGGCGAGTTGAACAATTCCGGCGACAGCTATTACGGCGCCGGTATCCTGAAATCCACAGATGGCGGCAATACGTGGACTCAATATCCAGGTCCTTTCGTTGGCGGAAGCGGCGGAGGCTCGCGTATTGGCGGCTTAGCCGTCGACCCGACCAATTCTTCAATCGTTTTAGCCGCGGTCGGTTACGGAGGACCGCAAAACTGGGGCGTCTTTCGCTCCACCGATGGCGGCCAAACGTGGACCAACGTCTTGTTCAACAGCTCGCAAAGCCAAGCCTATAACGTTATTTTCGATCCTACCGGAACAATAGCCTACGCTTCTCTGGACAGCAGCGGCGTTTACAAATCCACCGATGGCGGCGTGACCTGGAGTACCGACAACGGAACGGGATCGCATATTCTGCCCACCGGCTCAAACACTGAGCGCGTCGCGCTTGCCATGGACCCGAATACTTCAACTACTCTCTACGCCGGCATCGCAAACACGCCTTTTAATGGAGGCTCGGGCACGTTGTACGGTCTCTATAAAACAACAGACGGTGGCACGAACTGGACCAAGCTCACTAGTGCGCCCGATTACTGCACCAGTCAATGCTGGTACGACAATGTAATAGCGGTCGCTCCCGGAAACTCTAACGTAGTTTTTATCGGCGGCGCTGGCTGGGGTTCTCAGATCTTTCAATCTTTGAACGCAGGGAGCACTTGGACGGTGGCGCCACCTGACGGAAGCATCCATCCCGACTTGCACGCCCTCGCCTTCACACCCGACGGCACAATTCTTTACGTTGGTAATGACGGCGGCATGTACAAGATCACTTCACCCACTTCCGCCGTACAGAATTCAAATCTCACTTCTCTCAACGGCGGCGCTTCCCCCGGCGCAGGCCTGGCGACCCTGCAGTTCTACGCGGGCCCAGCCATAAATCCCATAAACGCAAACATCGGTTACGGTGGCACGCAAGATAATGGCACGCTGGCATACTCAAATTCACTCACCTGGACCGAAGCCAACGGCTTTTGCGGTGACGGCGCTCGAAACTTGATCGACTTCACCAATCCAAACAATGTCCTGTATCAAAGCTGCAATGAGCTCAACATTGCTAAGTCCACAGATGGCGGTGTCGACTGGACGCAATCTCAAAACGGTATCGACCCGAAGGGAACAGACAGCATCAACTGGGTCGCCCCGTTCACTATGGACCCTGGCAACGCGCAGAATCTCTATTTCGGCACGAATTTTGTTTATCAAACCACCAATGGCGCCTCCAGTTGGACCGCGATTTCTCCGGATCTGACGAATGGCAGTGGGGCGAATCTCACCGCAATCGCGGTATCCCCGCTAAGCTCCAATACTGTTTACGCCGGCTCAACCGACAGTCTCGTGCACGTCACCACCAACGCACTTTCCGGAGCTAGCGCTACTTGGACCAATGTCACCGGCTCCGGCAGCCTCCCGCCTCGCGTCATCACCGCCCTCGCCGCCGATCCATATTCCGCAACCACCGCTTACGTCACCTTCTCTGGCTTCACAGGATACGGCGATAACTTGGGCCACGTCTTCATGACCACGAACACGGGAAGCACGTGGACCGATATCAGCGGCGATCTACCCAACACGCCGGTCAACGATATTGTCGTGGATCCCACGGCGCCCGGCACAATTTATATCGGCGCCGATGTGGGCGTCTTCTACACCACGAATTCAGGCGCAACCTGGGCCACTCTGGTCACCGGACTACCGCGCGTGGCCGTACTCGGCCTAGCGTTGCAGGTTCAATCGCATATTTTGTGGGCCGCCACCCACGGCCGCAGCATGTGGAGCGTCAGCGTATCCGGAATCGACAACCTGCCAGCGATCACTTCTCTTTCCCCCTCGAACACCGCCGTTGGCGGACCAGGCTTCACGCTCACCGTGAATGGCTCAGGCTTTATTTCCACTTCGGTGGTCGAATGGAACGGAACCGACCTCGCCACCACTTTCGTCAGCGCCAATCAACTCACCGCGACCGTCCTCGCCACTGACATCGCTACCGGCGGCACGTTCCCTGTGACCGTAGTCAACCCGGGAGTAGCGCCGTCAAATGCCGTCAACTTTTCCGTCGACAATCCCGTGCCTTCAACTTCGTCGCTTTCGCCTATGAGCGCCACTGCGGGTGGCGCGGCATTCACTCTCACCGTGAACGGCACGAATTTCGTGAATGGCACGACCGTCTTATGGAACCATTCAGGCCGCACGACGACTTTCGTCAGCGCAACGAAGGTAACCGCCGCGATTTTGACCACCGACATCGCCACCGCCGGCACCGTCAGCATCACCGTCTCAAATCCGGCTCCAGGTGGTGGCGCTTCGAACGCGCAAACTTTTACTATCAATAATCCTGCGCCCGCTCTCACTACCTTCTCGCCTACTAGCAAAACCGCAGGAAGCGCGACGTTCACCCTGACCGTAAACGGTTCAAATTTCGTTAAGGGCGCTTCCCTGGTGAACTGGAACGGTTCTCCTTTGACCACCACGTTCGTCAGCAGCGCCAAGCTCACCGCTTCCATCTCAGCGTCGCTGGTTACAACTGCCGGCACCGTGCCAGTAACCGTTGTCACTAATGGACCCGGCGGCGGCACTTCCAACGCACTCACTTTCACCATCGACAATCTCAAACCCACCATCACTTCGACCTCGCCCACCACCGCCGTAGCAGGTGGCTCAACATTCACTCTCACCGTGAACGGCACGAATTTTCTCAGCACTTCAGTCGTCGATTGGAACGCGCTCCCGGCTTCCACCACCTACGTCAGCAAAACCAAGCTCACTGCTCAAATCACCTCCAGCGATATCGCCTCTCCCGGCGCAGCCAAGATCACCGTAACCAACCCCGCTCCTGGCGGCGGAGCATCCGCGCCGAAGACTTTCACCATCGATAACCCGGTTCCGTCCTTGATTTCGATTTCGCCAATATCGGCAACCGCGGGCGGCGCATCCTTCACGCTCATCGTGAACGGCTCGAACTTTGTCGCGCTTTCGGCCGTGGAATGGAATGGCGTGAAGCAGACCACGAAATTTGTCAGCGGCACTCAAATCACCGCGACCATCACTCCTGCCGACATCAAAACGGCCGGCAGCGCGCAAGTAACGGTGTTTAATCCCACGCCCGGCGGCGGCGCCTCCAGCGCGAAGACGTTCGACATCAACAACCCGATTCCCGCGCTTACAAAGCTCACTCCCTCTAGCGCAACCGCCGGCAGCGCCGCTTTCACCCTTACAGTAACCGGCACGGGATTTAATTCTTCAACCGTCGTGGATTGGAAAGGTTCGGCTCGTTCCACTACCTACGTGAGCCCCACGACCGTAAAGGCGGCAATTTCGGCTACGGACATCGCGTCGTCAGGATCGGCTCAAGTCACTGCCACGAATCCATCTCCGGGCGGCGGTATGTCCAACGCGCTAACGTTCACCATCAATCCTTAAATCTATTCTAACGAAGCACGATAACCTCGCTTCCTCTCCGGCTTCTCGAATTTCCTCGAATCATTCGAGTAAGGTTGTCAGGCAAGAACTTGGTACTCAGTCTGAACCAACCCGCTCGGATAATCCCTCGTCGCAACGTGCTTCAGCCGCACGTCGCCCGGCAGCGCCCCAAATAGAGGAATTCCTTCTCCGATCAGCACCGGCACTCGAGTGATAATCAGCCGTTGAATCAGTCCCGCACGCAAGAACGCCTGAATCGTGATTCCTCCGTCCACATAAATATGGTTCACTCCGCGAGCAGCCAGCTTTGAAACGATCTCCGCCGGCGCTCCGCTCATCTGCTCCACCACTCCTGCGCGAACGCTGGAAAAATCGAGGGGCTTGCTGCTCAACACCACCACGCGTTTCTTCCCATAGGGCCATTCCGGATACGCCAGAACCGTCTCAAATGTCTTGCGCCCGATTACCAACGCATCCACGCTGGCCATAAACTCGACGTATCCGTGTGGTTCCCCACCGCCCGCCGGCAGGAAGTCGAGATCACTGTTCACTCGCGCAATGAACCCATCCACGCTCGTGCCAATAAAAACCGATGCCGCCATCGCCCACTCCTTAACCATTTAATTCGGCGTTCGCATAGAATTGTCCCGCCACTTAGAAAATCTCACTTCTGTTTCCCCGTAAACGCGTTGACTACGTTCCCCTTCTCATCAAGAAATTGCAGCACCGGTTTGCCGTCCTGCTGCACCGCAAGCAAGATCCGCACTTTGCCGTTGCTATCCCGCAAATTCAGCCCCACTGACCCATCTGCGTCTCGCCCAAGAACCATCCGCTTAACGTCGTGTCGGCGGCTCGCAAAAAATTCTCCCCAGGCAGCGTCCTGCTTATCGGGCGGTAGCGCATTAATCCGGTCAGCCACTTTCCTCTTCTCCTCGATCGGAAAATCTCCTTGATCCAATATCGTAATCCGCGAGAATTTATCTTTCCCCTGCTGCCCCGCATCTAGAGCAAAAATCTGGTTCTCCTCGTACTGGTCAAAGCTAAGGTGCCCATGATTCTCAATCGTCCCGTCCGGCAGCTGGTTAGCTCCCCAGATCAGCCCGCCCTGTTCCGATCCTTCTTCGCTCATGAACAACATTCCGGCAGCCTCGCGCCGGTCAGGCCGCGGAAATTCCTTCTTGTGAACCCAGGCGCCTGGAAAATCAGCGCGATTCGAAATGGTTAAGCGCACCGTCCCGTCTGGCTCCACAATATTGATGCGACGCGCCGTGATAATCCCAAAGCTCGTATTTCGCACCATCGCGAACCCGCACAGCACCGTAACCGCAAACAGCAGCGTGAGCACGCCCGAATAAATGGCGAGAAAGCGCTGGCTACCGGGGATTTTCATAGTGACCTCTTTTGGTTTTGTTAGGCCTTCGGCTCGAATCGCCAAATCCTAACAGAGACGTCCCCGCGACGCCTAGGTCGCCCCATAATGCTGCGGAACGACTACAACCTTCGTCTGCTATGGGAATTTATCGGCTAACGTAATCGAGAGTAGCGCGTCTACCCATGTTATGGTAGAACTTCTACTGTCATGACGCCCAAGGCCTCTCCAAACCGTGCCGAACTACTTCAGGGCACTCTCGATATGCTAATTCTTCGCACGCTTCTTTTCGGTCCAGCTCACGGACATCAAATCGCTAAACATATTCAACGCACCACCGACGACGTTCTGCAAGTAGAACACGGCTCTCTCTACCCCGCTCTGCATCGCATGGAACAAAAAGGCTGGATCATCTCAAAGTGGGAATCGATCAACGAGGGAAAGCGCGAGTTCAAATTTTACCGTTTGACGAAAACCGGCAGAAAGCAACTCGCTTCCGAACAATCCAAGTGGAAACAACTGGCGAAAGCCATTGCATTAGTAATGAGCCCGGCCTCCAACGAGGAATAAATGATTCGGCATCGCTTGAAATCGTGGCTAACTTCAATCTTTAAGCGGCACGCCGCCGAAAACGATCTGCAACGCGAGTTGCAGTCCCACCTGGAACTGGAAACCGAGGAACAGCACGAATCCGGCCTACCTGCCGACGAAGCGTACTACGCCGCGCGACGCGCCTTCGGCAACCCCACATTAGTTGGGGAAGATCTGCGCGAATCCTGGAGCCTGGCATGGCTGGAACACTTCTCCCGCGACTTGCGCTACGGTGCCCGCTCTCTTCTCAGAAGCCCAGGCTTTTCCGCGGTCGCAGTCCTTACCTTAGCGCTAGGCATCGGCGCCAACACCGCAATATTCAGCACAATCGACGCTCTAATGCTTCGCCCGCTGCCGTTCTCCTCACCCGATCAACTCGTCCGCATCTACTCCATTAAAACTGGCATCGCCGATAGCTTTGGCAATCCGGATGGTCCATCAGCCCCGGACGTTCGGGACTTCGCGCAAAGAAGTCATAGCTTCCAGAAAATGGTGGTCTATGACACTTGGCGCAAAAAATGTGAGCTTCGGCGATTTGGCTGGCGAGCCCGAACAGATGCGAGTGGGCTTGGTCCCCGCAGCCTATTTCGAAATTCTGGATGTAAAGCCAATCGCAGGTCGGCTCTTTACCGAGGATGAAAATCAGGTAGGCAAAAATTTTGTAGCGGCAATCAGCACCAGCCTGTGGAAAGACCGATTCGCCGCAGACCCATCCATATTGGGCCGTAAGATTCGCATCAACGGCGAGCCCTACGCCATTGTCGCGGTAATGCCGGACCTCACCCCTGAACGGATGGAATCTGGACTTCTTGATTCGCCGAAAGTTTGGACTCCCTTTGCATTTTCCGACGTGTGGTCGGAACCTTCTCGGGGAGAGCGTGGCTACTTGGCGCTCGCGCGCTTGAAACCTGGGGTGTCGATCGAACAGGCTCAGGCAGATCTCTCGGTCATAGCCGATGCTCTAGCGGCAGCACATCCTGTGGACCAAGGCGTCAGCGTGTCCATCAAAAAACTAGCTGATACTCGCGCCGGATCGCTGCGACCGATGCTTTTCTTATTGATGGGCGCGGTCAGCCTGATCTTGCTGATTGCTTGCGTGAACCTCGCCAATCTACTTTTGGCTCGCAACTCCGCGCGTCAACGCGAACTCGCCGTGCGTGCCGCCCTGGGTTCGGCACGAGGAGGCCTGATTCGGCATCTACTGGCCGAAACACTTCTTCTATCGCTTGCCGGCGCGGCAGCGGGACTCCTCCTTGCGAAAGCCGGCCTCGCGAGCGTGATGATGATGCATCCCTCGGATCTGTCGCAACTCGAATCGCTAGAAATCGATTGGCGCGTGCTGACCTTCACCCTGTCGGTCTCTCTCATTACAGCTTTGCTCTTTGGCTTGGCTCCCGCTATCACCGGTACTCGCCTGAATCCAGCAGATGCTTTGAAACAGAGCGGGCGTTCCGGCACGGCGGGAAAAGGCGGCAAACGCATGCGCAATCTCCTTGTCGCGACAGAGATGGCCATGTCGCTTATGTTATTGGTGGCCGCAAGCCTGGTAGTCCAAAGCCTCGCCCGTTTATATCGCCAGAGCTTGGGAATACGACAGGACCACTTACTGAAAGGCCATTTTTACGTACCAGGTGTTCGATACCCGGATCCAGCAGCGATCGCACGCTTCTGTGATCAGTTAGCCGGCCGGGTTCGCGCATTGCCAGGTGTAATTGACGCGACCGTAACAACAATCTATCCCCCGAACAACGGATGGACTCAAATGCTCGGCATTCCCGGACACCCGGCCACCCGAATTCAAGATATTCCAGCTGCGCAATTCGGAGTGGCGGACGTGCATTTCCGCGCAACCTTGGGAATTCCTTTAATCCGCGGCAGAGATTTCGCCGAATCCGACATCGCCACAAGCCCACCGGTAGCGCTAATCACCGAGGAATTCAAACGTCGCTATTTCCCGTCATCAGATCCCATCGGACAGAAAATCCACATTGGCCCACCTCAATTCATGCAACTTCCTCCCGGAGCGGGTGTAACAGATTCCTCCGACGTCACCATCGTCGGCATTCTCGGTGACTTTAGAAATAATGGACTCGCGCTCCCTCCCGAACCACAGATTGTCGTTCTATATTCCCAGCACCCTCTGGTGAACTATGGGTTCAAGGACATCGTGATTCGCACTGTTTCGGACCCTTCCTCATTGGCTCCTGCCATACGCCGCCAACTGCACGATTTGGATTCCGATATGCCCTTCGCTGAAGTGCAAACGATTGAAGCACTCGTCGAAGAGGAATCTGGTGGACAGCGCTTCACCGCGGTTTTGCTTAGCTTATTTGCCGTTGCCGGTTTGGTGCTCGCCGTTGTGGGTATCTACGGTGTCGTGTCTTTTGTCGTAGCTCAACGAAACCAGGAGCTAGCCGTGCGAATTGCCCTCGGAGCAAGTCGCGCAAACGTCCTCTGGCTCGTGCTCAAGCAAGGTCTCCAAATGGCCGCCATAGGCGCGGCGATCGGCTTGCTAGGCGCATGTGCAACTCAAAAATTAACCAGTAGCCTCCTATTTGGCATTTCCCCGCTTGACCCCGCCACATTCGCCGTCGGAGCGGCGCTTCTTCTAGCAGTCGCCGCAATAGCCAGCGCCATCCCCGGCATGCGCGTACTGCGCATCGACCCATCCGCAGTCCTCCGTCAAGATTGAGCCCGCGAAATGTGTTTCGCAATCTCGATGGAAGCCCAAGGCAGTAAAAGATTCGCGTCTTCACCCAATGTTTGTGTAAGATTTTGCGATGCCGCGAGCCACAAAAGCTTCAACCTCATCGAAAGCCGCAATCCGACGGTTCCCGTCGGACCATCCCAATAAAGTCGTCCGTCCTAAAATCTCCGCCGCACCGGCATTCAGCTTTCTAAAAGAAACCAAGGGAATCATCGCGTGGTCGCTAAAAGATCTTTCGAAATCCCTCAATATCAGCGTGTCGGACGCCAAACAAGCAGCCGCCGCCTTGGAAATGCAGGGATACATCAAACCGCACGAAGGTGACCAATGGATAACAACCTTAGCCGGCGAGACGGTTTCAAGCGCGAAGTCTCCCCGCTACACACCCGAAAGTATTGAAGACGCTCTCGCTTCCCTTCGCAATCGCATCCAACTTGTTAATCAAGACTCCAAATCACTTTACAAAATAACGGACGCCGTCGCTTTCGGAGACTTCCTCGGCAACCATGCAAGAGTGCAAGCGGCAGAGGTCGGTATTCGCCTGGTTCGCAGAAAATCCGGCGCCGCCGAACACTCTAAGAAGGAACAGATCGCGCAACAACAATTCCTCAAACAGCTTCGCGCAAGATCGCCGATGCTAAATCTCAAACCCTTCGAGGAATGGATGGCCCTGCGAACTCATCGCCGCCTGCTAAATGGATAACTAGAAGAGATTTGTCGGCTCTAGGTTCTCGCCACTAACAGCATTAGGAAATACCAGATCGCTGGACAGGAAATCGCGAAGTTCATGGCTGGACTTGGTGCTCCAGCATGCCCCTGATCATCTGGATAAGACTGGTAAGACTGTGTCCTGGCTCTTCTGCGAGACAGATCCAAGCGCGTGCTTAACCGAAACTCGAGTTGTCACGATTGTGCACCAAATTGAACAGATATGGCCAGGTCCGCGGTCCAGACTTATGCATCGCTCCTGAATCCGAAGATCTTCCCACTGAAGGCTAAAATGTTTGGGTACCGGATAGTAGGAACCATATTGATTAACTGTGTGATCGTTTGGCTAATGCGAAGAGCGTAATAGCGGAATACTTCCAATGAGCTGCGAAGACTGAGAACGATTCCGAGCGTGAGCTGCAAGACGCGTACAACGCGGCGGCAGCCGAGTATAAGGGTCACGTTGCCACGGCGCACTCGTTCCGCTCTCGGAACGCGAAAAGGCATCCGCGCAGTTAGGGAGAATGAAATCAGATGTTCTCTGGCTCCATGATGGAGATAAAAACATGCTCGAGATAATCGCCGCGATTCGCGTTTCACGTGACCGGCGCATTAATTCACGTTGCCCTGGTTCTTGGCCCGACATTACTTGTGGTGCATTTCGTGAAAGGTAGCAGAGCAAGCGCGTAGAACTCCCGCTAGCGCCAGAACCCGCAAGGGCCATGATCGGATAACAGACGCGACCGCACACGCTGAAGTCCAAGAGCCGACTGCATCGCGGTAGTCAAACCGCTGTTACAAAAAGTGTACAAAAGTAGACAGAAATTAAGAAACGAAACCTCTACTCTCCTTTCACTTTGTGAGAGAGAAGAACATGAACAAAGCACAATGGAAATGGGAAGAAGTGTATCTCGAAGCATTTATGGAGACCAACCCTTCGAACCTTTCCCGCCGAGTTGCTGATGCAGAAAAGGCAATTGTCTCGCGTACAAGCGAACTGCACACAAGTCCCGATGGAGAATTGGAGTGGCAGGCCATAGAAGATGCTATGACCGGCTTGTCGATCCTCAAGAGGGAGATCAGGGCTCCGATCGGAATTCATGCGATAGGGAGACTTCCGCTTAGCAATTCTTGAGAGAGTACCTGGAATGGTTCTCCGCTAAATTAAGGAGAAAACCGGTGAATCGAAAAATTGAAACGAAACAGGCAAGTTCAAACG
>Ga0210394_10006879_pt1 | contig 12170 bp, 13 predicted proteins | sample IncBWC12MmetaG_FD_160121 | JGI IMG/M metagenome (GOLD analysis project Ga0210394, IMG submission 160121) | Forest soil microbial communities from Barre Woods Harvard Forest LTER site, Petersham, Massachusetts, United States - Inc-BW-C-12-M | ecosystem: Environmental > Terrestrial > Soil >... | reverse complement strand
GCGGAAACTATTTTCGATGCCGGGTTGCGCCGGGCCACGGTCGAGCAATATAGAGCCCAATACGATGAGACGGTGGCGAACTACCGCCAGGCTGTGCTAACGGCTTTTCAACAAGTTGAAGACAACCTCGCATCGCTTCGGATCTTGTCTCAGGAGATTCAGTTGCAGGACGCCGCGGTCAAATCGGCGGCGAATACCCTCGCGACGGCCACGGATCGCTACAATTTAGGACTCGATCCATATCTGAATGTGATTACCGCGCAAACCGTATTGCTTTCCAATCAGCAAACGGCGGTCACTCTTCGAATTCAACAGATGACCGCCAGCGAAGGTTTGATTCAGACGCTCGGCGGAGGCTGGGACGCCTCGCAACTTCCATCGCCGGCGCAACTGACTAGCAAAGCGCCGTGAAACCAAGGTTCGATGGTGAGAAGCTATTTCATTAAATTGTTCTTGAGAGTCGCGGCTTCAGCCGCGATGTAGCGAACGAAGATGACTATGGGCACGTTGAGTGTCCGGCTGGTGCTAGATGCTGGGTATTAAAAAGATTCTTCTCCCGGTTGATTACCCAAATACGTCGCTGTGTGTGATTCATCAAGCTGCTGCGCTGGCTCATCATTTCCACTCAGAGATCGTGATGCTGCACACTGTGACGCCCAGGAGTCATGCTGCTGGTGTCCCGGAGGGCGGCGCCGGACTGGCCAGTTGGGATTTGCTCGAGGAGATCATCAGAAGAGCGCAAGAAAAGCAGGACCAGACTCTCGCACGGGAGCTCGATGGCCTGAGCATTCGACGGGTGCTGGCGAAGGGCAACCCGGCCCAGGCAATCGTGCAAACGGCTCAGCGGGAAAAAACTGACCTGACCATGATGCCGTCCTATGGTTTCACGTTCGACCAGTTTCTTCTGGGCTCAGTGGCGCCGAAAGCTCTAGGGGGGAGCGAGTGCCCGCTTTGGACCTGCGGCCACGTTGAACAATCGTCGCCGCAGAATTTTGTGATTCGCAACGTGGTGTGCGCGGTCGATTTCAGCCCGCATGTTCGCAAGACAGTATCGTGGGCGAAGGAGATGGCGGCCGAGTTTGGCGCCAGCCTTACGCTCGCCGATGTCACTGCCAGCGTCGACTTTTGGGGGCCGGGTGGGGACTACGTCAACCCGAAGTGGAAAACCGCGCTTGTCAGCGATGCCGCTCGGCATATCGCAGACATCCAACGCGAAATGGGAATAACGGCGGACGTGTCTATCGGCAGCGGTGACGTGCCGGCGGTGCTGAGCCAGGCAGCGAAGCAGGCGAAGGCGGACTTGCTGGTGAGTGGGTGCCGTCCTTACGGCGTGTCCCTGCGGACGCACGCTTACGCAATTATTCGCTCAACGCAGATTCCAGTTCTGAGCGTAGGAGGGACTTGATTCGTTCGGCGTTGAAGTACATACCCATCGATATTGTTTCGGCTTTCGGATCTTACTGCCGATCCGTGATGGACTGCGAGCCGGTGGAAGCTTGTGTATCAGGGGGATAAATAAGAATGTCGATCGTTCCCCAGCTGGCCGCATCGGTTCCATTCTTTTTGCCGAGTCCCAAAGTCTTGACTTCCGCATCATCAAAGCCGAAATTCTCAACGAGGTAGTCACGGACGACCATAGCCCGCGCCTCAGTCAACACGACGTCCTTCTGACTGTCTCCAGCCATGCTCGTTGAAACAACGATAACCGCAACCCCGAATTCATTGTCGGCCAGAAACTGGCCCGCAGGGCGCAATGATTTCTGGTTCTTGGGTTTCGCGGTGTCCACGTTGTCAAAGAGCTGCTTTGCTTCGAATGTGAATGTCTTCATCGGCTCTGCATGGGGAAGATTTGTGATTCCGTTTTTCGCCAAGTCGGCAGAGTTCTCGTAACCACGATTCTTGAAATACCCGCGGAGCAGGAAATTCTTCTTGAGCGCCTCCATGTTTTCCTGAAAATCGGTGACTCCTGACTGAGCTTTGATCACGGTGTCTCGCAATCCAGCCGTTGTCTGATCCAGCTGGGCATAGATTTTCTTGTCGTTGATCAGCGCTCCGATCGTGCCCTGACCGTCGTTAATTTTGGAACTGACTGAACTCAGATTGGCGGTTACTTTCATGACGTTCGCGAGTGCTGCCTGACTGCTGTCCAGGATGAGGCTCGCCTTCTTGAAGAGGACCGACATTTCGAGCGGTGGCTCACTGCCAATTGTTCCTCCATCGACGACGTCTGTTCCAGTAGCAGATCCAAACGATATCGCGACATACTCATTGCCAAGGAGCCCCTCGGTTGCGATCGTGGCTATCGAGTCTTGCTTAATGATCTTGTGAGTCGATCTGTCGAGGTCCATCCATACCGTGATCTTATCCGTGGGTTTGCTCGGCAACTCCACGCTGCGAACGGACCCGCTGTGCACGCCGCCTACCCGAACGTCCGCCCCGGGGTCCAGGCCAACGACGCTGCCAAAATGCGTATTCAGCCGATACGTCGAGGAAAACAGATATTGCCTTCCGCCAATGATGAAGATTCCTGAGACCAGGATCGTCAGTGCCGCGATTAAAAAGGCTCCCAACCGCGCCGCTCTCGACATAATTGCTCCTTACGAATCCCTCTTGAAGAATTCCCGAACAATAGCAACATTACTTTCGGCCAGCTCCTGAAAGCTGCCTTCCATCAACACTCTTCCTTTGTCCAGCAATGCCACGCTGTCAGCAATGGTCTTTGCACTCTGAAGATCGTGCGTGACGATGATGGACGTCAGGCCGTGTTCTTCCTGCAGCTTCAGAACTAGATCGTCGATTTCGCCGGAGGTGACCGGGTCGAGTCCGGCTGTGGGCTCATCGAGAAGGAGGATTTCCGGCCGCAGCGCCAGCGCGCGGGCCAGGCCCACGCGTTTTTGCATACCTCCCGAAATATCACTCGGCAATTTTTTGAGATCCTGTTCCATCCCAACGCTACTCAGCAACTCCTTCACTCGGGCGCTGCGTTCGGACGCCGACATCTTCGTATGCCGCTCCAGGGGAAACGCAACATTCTGCTCCACGGTCAGCGAGTCGTAGAGCGCCGCACTTTGAAATAAGAAGCCCATTTTGATCCGCAATCGGTTCATCCCAGTCAGGTCGAGGCCCGCAATCTCCTGCCCTTGAATAGATATTGAACCGGAATCCATATTTTCGAGTCCGATGATCAACTTCAACAAGACGCTCTTCCCTGTGCCGCTCCGGCCGAGCACGGCAAGCGTTTCACCGCGAGGCACTGTTAAGTTGATTCCGTCCAAAACACGTTGCGCGCCAAACGATTTATCGACATCTCGCAGCACCAAGACCGGCTCGCCTTGAACGCGGTCTGGCTGCTTGCTATCCGAATCCGCTACTGCAATGAAGTGCTTCATGGAAAGAAAATAAGGATCAATTTCACCAGGACGACGTCTGCCAAGATCACAAGCAGGGAGGACAACACCACGGAACTCGTTGCCGAACGCCCAACTCCCTCGGTGCCACCCGTCGTGCGCATTCCTTGAAAACAGGCCACCAAACCGATGATCAGACCGAAAGCGCAGGTTCGGAATGTTGGTGCAAGAAAATCGCTGAAGCTCACGCCCGAAAGCCCTTTGTCCAAAAAGTGACGGAAGGAAATCGGGTCGGTTAAGGCCACCGCTATCCACCCTGCGAATACGCCACAGAAGTCCGTCACCAGCGTCAGCAATGGCAGAACCGCGATGCAAGCCAGGACGCGCGTGAAAGCCAGCAGTTTATAGGGATTTACGGCTGAGGCCTCCATGGCATCGATTTGCTCGGTTACTTTCATCGATCCGAGCTCGGCGCCAATGCCCGCTCCCACTCGCCCGGCAATCACCAATCCGGTAACGATCGGTCCCATCTCGTGGACGATCGAGTAAACGATGGCGGCAGGAAGCATGGACTTCGCCCCGAAGCGCACCAGGCTGCTGCGGCTCTCAAGCGCAAGGACGGTGCCAATGGCGGCGCCGGCGAGGGCCACCAGTGGGAACGATTTCGATCCCATCTCATCGAATTGCCGGAAAATCTCGCGGAGTTCAAACGGCCTTGCAAAAGCGGCGCAGATCACCTTCGAGGAAAAGCCCCCCAGGTCACCAAACCACTCGAGCGAGCGGTTGATCATTGTCCCGGACGAAGTAGAAGTTGCTTCCATAGTTGCCACAATTTAGGTTCGGTTTCGGCAATCAAGAAACGGCGATCCAATTCCATTCACTCCCGAGTGCAAATCGCGAATCTAGTTACCGGAGAGATTCAGCTCGGGAATAATCGAGCGTGGGCCGATTCTCACTTACGGCTTTTGATCAGGCGTGGTCCCTCCCGGTGCTTTGAAAGTGCCGATGTGCCTGAACATTGAATGCGGCCCTCCGTAAACGAATTCAAGAGCCAGGTTCTCAACCGCGACAATCGCCAGGTTGTAATTGCCCATCCGGAAGCCGTCCTTAACGCCGTAGCGCGGTGGGTACCATGCGAGTGCCGTCATCGTGCCGGCGTATGGTGAAACCAAGCCTGAGACGGAGAAGGTAGTATGACCGTCTTGGCCATGGCGCGCCGTAACGGTGGAAACAACCGCATGGCGGACGCGGTGTAAGAAACCTGTGCACCCGCAAGGGTAATAGGCCGCGTCTTCGTGAAGAATTTCCGCCATTCCATAACGCGTTGTCTTGGTCACAAGCTCGATGCCGAAGTTGCTTGCCACGCGCTCGGCAAAGGGTTTCGCTCCACCTCCCCAATCCGGGGGTGCGTTACTCGCTTGCTGGTATCCCCCCGACAACACGGCTCTCGCAAACGCGTAAGGGCCAAACGCATCGAATTCAAAGAGGCGCAGTTTTTGTCTTTCAGTCGGGCGCTTGTAAGCGAGGATGGAAATCGGGTCGTATGGTGTTGAGGACGGCGGGACCGCGGCCGTGTCGGTTGACGGGAACGCATTAGCAGAAGCCACCTGGGCTATCGCCTCTGGTGAAAAAATTGCGAGCGCACCTATTAAAATCAACAGGTACACGAATTGGTATCTCTTCATGTTCTTTGCTCCCTTAGGTGGGACGCGGCCGTGACAGCGCACCAACCTAAACCATTGATGTCGGAAACCCGGCCGCAAATTAGCCTGTGCGAGAGTTTCAGCTATGAGGGCTCTTGTTGTCTGTCTGATTTAGAACACTTGGAAGGATCAGCTATTCGTGGTTGCATTGATGTCTTGGTTGCGAACCAATGATCTGTGGATTGGAGGCGGACTTAACAGTCTGAATGACGAGACAAGCGACGGGCACTTGCCTCTCCCGATCCCCAAAGAAGGCTGGTTCTACAATCGCGCGGATTCGAACGTCAAATCGAAATCCGAAAGTGTTCACAACGGGACAGCCGTACGTCTTTTCTGTGATTACTGTGGTGACGGGCAGTTGCCTCCTGTACGCGAACAGGCATTAGCGCGATACGAAAGAACGAGATCGCAAAGCCATATGCCCCTCAGAAAGCCTATCGGGAGAGTAATTCAATGTCGAAGATACCTGAATTCCACTCAGCCAACGAGAACCAAAAAGCACTTCAACACCGCGTCCACCACGATAATAATGCCTGTCCTCTGGGCTGGGACACTACCGCGTGGGAACGCTACGGCGGCACAGGAGAGTACAGGCTTTGTGATGATTGCCAAAGATTGGATCAAGAAGGACGTTAGCGCCCAAGCGTAAGCAGAGTGTTTCAGAACTGAGTCGAACGAGAACGCCACACCTGACCGCTTTCCTAGAAAGTCGTCTGGGCGCCTAACTTTATTGATCCAATTTGAAGCGTCAAGTTTCATTCATTCCTGAAAGTCAATCCACCTCTCTCATTCTTGCTTGGATAGATCGGGTATCGCTGATCGCCGGACTGCGCGCATCGGAATGCAGAGAGGCCCGGCCTCGAGGAACAGTCTTCGATTGCGTCATCATAAGCTTTCGCCACGCCGAGTGTATTCACGAGCCCTGACGTGTCTTTTGGTTTGATCTCTCCCTTCAGATAGGCATCAATGTTTTCTTCCATTTCTGCGGGAAAATGCGGCGCGGGACCGGCCAGGTTTTCCTGGTAGACCTTCAGCATAATTTCCCGGAACACCGGGAGCGCAGCCAGAGCACCGGATTCACCAGCGCCCAACGAACGATTGTCATCAAAGCCGATGCGCACTGCGACGGTAATTCCATTGGGCCCATAGGTGGATCCGATAAAAAGGGCGTCCCGGTAGTTGTTTGTCGTGCCGGTCTTGCCCATTACGGGGATCGAAAAAGCGGGTGAGTCGAGCGCGTGAGCGGTGCCAGAGGGTATGCGCACGACTCCGCGCAGCCCTTCTTGAATCATGGACAATCCAAATTCACTGCCACTCGCCAAACAGCAGGGCGCCTGATAAGCATAGATAACCTCTCCCCGCTTGCGCTCAATATTGTCAATGATGTGAGTTTCTCCTGGCATTCCGCCGGCCATTTGCCGGTAGGCATTTGCGAGCTCCAGTAAGGTAACTTCGGAGGCGCCGAGGGCCGTGGTGTCGTACCGCTGCAACTTGGTTTGAATACCCACGTCTTTCGCTGTTTGCAAGAGTGTATCAATCCCGATCTGTTGAACCATCCAGACAGCCACTGCGTTTCTCGACTCGGCAAGGGCTTGCCGCGCCGGCATCAGGCCTTTGAATTGATTGTCATAATTGGCGATCCACTTCACGGGGCGGTCTCGCGATACGGCGACTGATATGGGTTCGTCCGGTACGAGGGTATCCAGATTGAGCGCACCTTGTCGAAATGCCGCCAGGTAGACAATGGGTTTCATGGCGGACCCTGGCTGGCGCTTCGATTGAGTTACACGATTATAGTCGCTGTACGTGGTATCCCGGCCTTTGTACACTTCACGGCCGCCTGTCTCGGCAAGGACAGAGGAATCGCGATTTCGAAGAACGACCACGGAACCTTGAGTCAGCCCTGCGCTTCTGGGATGGCGTTTTTCATAGACCCTCAGGCCATTCTCCAGCGCTGCGTTTACGATGTGTTGAATACGGTCGTCAACCGTCGAATAAACCTGGACGTGGCCTTCGAGGAGCTGATCGATTCCGAACCCGGAGCCAAGGTTGGAGCCGATTCGTTTGAATTCCTCGAGAGCCGTCTCCACTGCGGCCGGCGCTTCGACGACCGGTTGTGTGGAGCGCGCCGCCAACCGAATGGGCTGCAGCTCGAGGCGCCGAGCCACTCCCACAGCTAGAAAGTGATTCGCCACCATGAGATTTAAAGTCTCATTTCTCCGGCGCGTGGGTTTTTGCAAGTTTTCGACGCTCGGAGCATATTCGCCAGGCGACTTTGTAATACCAGCCAGCACCGCTGCCTTGTCGGCGTCTTCCACGGTGAACGATTCTATAGGCTTGTGAAAGTAATAATCGGAGGCTGCCGCAAAGCCATATCGGCCATTCCCAAGGTAGACGAAGCTCGCATAGCGCTCAAAGATCTCTTCCTTAGCCCGGCGTTTAGACCCATACCGTTTCCGCATCTCTTCCTCAATCCACAAGGAAAGACGGATTCCCTCTATTTTCAAAAGATATTTATTGGTGCCAGGCACTCCGATGACGATGGCTAGGACATGGGGAAATATGCCCGCGTGCTGTAGCAAGCTGCTGTCTTTTGAGCTGGAAAGCCCTTGCAGGAAGTATCCGCGCACGAGTTGCTGGGTGATCGTCGAACCACCTTGCGGGAACACGCGTGGGCGGTTGGAAGCGTCTTTACGACCAAAAGGGGTGAAATGCGCGACCAAGCCTCGAAGGTTGGTCTTCGCCAGCAACCGAAGGAAGACGGAGTAATCCACTCCTGAATGCGAGAAAAAATGTTTATCCTCCACCGACAGTATGGCTTCGCGCACGATGTCGGGAATTTCCTGATATCGAATGATGTCCCGACGTTCCCGTCCCAGTTCGATCAGGACGTGACCGTTGGCATCGTAAATGTGGCCTATCGCCGGGGGCTCGAACCGAATAAATCCTTCCAGATCGGGTAGGTCGGTACGATTAAAGTTGACGTAGAAAGCGGTGAAAACTGCGAAGGCTATCGGGATCAACGCAATTCCAGCGAGAACCCGAAAGACAACACGGGCCGCTCGGTTGCCCCGCGCAGCGACAAATGCATCGTGAAATCGCGCCGCCAGTTTTCGAATGAAAGTTCGATATTTCAGCATCTGTTCTGCCACAACCAAAGTCTGCGATTTCCCACTCGCGGTGCCGTTCCGCGCACACTATCCGAATGGCACGTGAATTGGGGAACGAGCCCCTCCGACCACGCCGTAAGATTCTTATCGTTGTAAGTTACATTCGCGCGGACTGCCACCACAACACATCAGGATGGGCCCAGACTCCCCGACGCTGTCGACGCTTTACGCTACGGCACTTCTGCCTGTCAAGAAATGGACGACGAGGAGCACCAAACCCACAACGAGGACAATGTGAATCAATCCAGTGGTAACGTGAAATGCGAAATACCCAAGCAGCCAAAGAACGATCAAAACCCCTGCGATTATCCCAAACATTTTGAATCTCCTCGCTTCTCTTCCGAGAGCTAGCAAAGTCATCTTTCGTCAAAAATCTCTTGACGTCAAATTTCTCGACATCACTCCGTACGCGCCGATATTAGGAGCTTAGAATGGCGAAATCTGTTCATTTCGACACATTCCCGCTCTGGGATGTGATTCCGTAGCTGCAGCCGGCACACTTAGATCACCTCGCGTGCGCTTCGGGGAACAAAATGTACGCGTTCCGCTTGGAAAGCTCGACGACTTGGGATTCCGGGTTGAAGCGAGGATAGTTCGGGCCCTCTTCTACCTTTGGAGCAAACGTCCCCGCGGCACCATACGTTACTGAGAGACTTGGCTGGGAGCTTCGGATTGTGTGCCGGGGAAGAAGGCTGATTGGTCCGACGAGCGCTGAGGAGAGGGCTGGTCGATCTGGTAACTCACATCTTGCGAAATCATTTTGAATTGACCGACAATTCGTACATCGGCTGTGCTTTCCGAGGATGTCTGCGTCCACATCTCTCCGATATAGCCGAACTGAAGAGCTATCCGCACATTCCTCAGCCACCATGAGGAACTTTTTACAGGTTCGCCCTCGACGCGGTGAATTAGGTACGTGTTTGTATCAACCCAAATGCTGCCGCGCAGCAGGTTCTTGGCTCTGCGCCGCGGAAGCAACGCAAGCACATAGCAGTGCTGTCCATTCTTGTCCTCGTCGTGAATGAACTGGAAATCGTAGTTGCTCTTCGAGATGTCGGTTGAGCCTGAATCTTTCGCAAACGCCATCTCGGCTTCCAGCATTCGGCGGACGATGCTTTCTCCCATGCTGTTGCCATGCGTGTATCGGATGGCATAGCTCTTGAGGTATGGCGGGACGAATGTTAAGTCTGCGACCACCTCGGAGGCCGGGACGGTCGCCGCCTTGTCAAATAATTTGTAGTCCCGCGTGACGACATAGGATTGAAAATGGGCATGATTGTCCTGCTCGGCCTGAGTCATCCGGGCGATAATATTTTCGGTCGAGGTCGGACTCTCCGTCTGAGCTGAACCGCGAGCTACCGCCGCTATCAGGAACAAGAGGACTGACCACGCGATTTGTTGCCGGGTCCGCATGAAGAGAATCCCCGCCATTTCAGGCCGGTTGGAGGCGTTTTGGCTATCTGAGCCGGATCGATCTCGAAACCCGGGTTCTGCTGGGCCTTCATAGTGGCGCTGGTGGGTAGTCTTCTGATCCGCCGCGCAGCGAGAAATGGGCTTTGGCGCATAGGCTCGGTAATTGATTTCGTCCCCCATTAAGTCTCTCAGTGCGGTCACGGCACCTTCCGCGTATGTGTTTCGTAAAGGGGCCAATTGTGTCGGCTCATACGAAAACGAGGTGTCTGGTTTTACAGAGGAGCACTCACAACACTCTCTTTACGATCCAAACGATCAAGCAGATAATCACGATGGTTCCGAGTAACCCATATCCGAACATTGGTGCCTCCTAGGTCTCAATGAATTTGTGATGTGCGCCCCTTGAAATGCAGCGTCACGTAGTACTGTGAACTCTTCAAGACACGATATCTGTACCGTTTAGGACACAACCATCCTCCTTCAGAATCATTCGACCGAATCATTTTGAGTGAAACCGAAGGCTCCACGAGAGCTGACTTCGTCAGCAAGATCGCTTTCACGAAAGTTAGCCGCCAAGAACAAAAACAAATATGCGCTATGTGCTCATTGGAACAGACAAGACATTCCGATGCCGTCTATCGTGGCACTTGGACGGATTGCATTTCGAATACTGCAACCTGGGCCTCGGAGGCTCTGTCATGAAGCCCGTAGACATTGGAAGCTACATTGGAGTGGACCGGCTCGCAACCTGGAACGAAGTCAGGTGCGCGATCTCGGTTGAAGGCGCCCTCGGCGCCCAGGGACTTGGCGGTACACGAACCGATTTGCTCAAAATGGTTTCTGACTTCAGCGAGAGCGCTTCCGATGTCGTGGAAGACGATATGTGGTTTGAGGTTGTTGGCGATATGCCAGATGCCAAGAGCAACTAACTTCAATTTACAGCGCCAATTTCTCCATCAGCCGCGAGCCATCAGGCATCCGCATCAGAGAATACAAGCTGTCAAGAAAAACTGCATAATGCGAAACTGGCTACTCTTCTTGCGGGGGACGTAGTCGTGGGGCTGCCTAGGACTTGCCGATCGATTCTCGAGCTGCCCCTATCGCTTCGCCGATTTTGTTCTGGCCCTGATCAATCGCGTTCCTCACTTGCCTGCGAGTGTGCCGAACCGATTTATTGGCTGTATCTACGCCATCCAAGCACCTGTTCGCAATCCACTGGCGAGTCTCGGCTCCAGATTTTGGGGCCAAGAGTAAACTCATCGCGGCACCGATCCCTAGTCCGGCTATCAAGTAGGCCAGCGTCGAGCCTGTACTGCTGGTTGCAACTGTCGCGTCCTGAATATCACATTGATTCTTCACAGATCCCCCTGCGAGCTACCGTTTCACGGCTGCTCGTCGGATTCGAATACGTCTCCCCAGAAAGGGCGAAACCGCTCAAGTCCAAATTACCCATACTTTGGCTCGCAGTCTGTTCTAATGCGCACACATAGGGCCGGCTTCCACACCGTTCATCTCCTTGCCCTGAGCCAAGATTCCCATTCCAGGATTCGAAGAGCCGCGAGCTGTGCGCCGTAGCCCCACCACGGACTGTCCAATATTGAACAGTTTGGGCGCGCGGGATGGTTGTAGCCTCAACAGGCTAGTCAGGACGGGGGTGCTATGCCTAATGACTCGCACCAAAGGGCTGCCGAATTCCACCAACTCGCCGCGCACGCGCACCGAGTCGCCGCAGCGCACCACGGGAAAGAAGATCACCAAACCGGACGCGAGCATTCCGAACAGGCACTTGAATACGCCTACCAGGCCCTTCAGTGGTCGCAAGAATCCTATCGAAAGTCCATGAAGTTAGCGGGGAAAGCCCCAGACGTGCATGCACCTGACAAGCCATCGCCCTTACAGACGGGCAGGTCGGAGTAGATATGCAATTTGGCGGCGGCGCAATTGTGCCAAGCGAGAAGCCCTCTGGGCCCGAGGCAGCAAACGTTTTCATAACTCCGATGAACAGTGACGGGATGTCATTTGAATGTTAGACGGCGAGTTCTCAGGAGGGGCTTGTATGCTAGCAACCCGGGAGCTGGAGATTGTCACGAATTGCTACAAGCAGCCTTTTCGAGCACGCAGGAAGAGCGACAACATTTCTTCGGAAGTCGTAAACGTGCTCGCGGCATTTGCGATTCCCGTCTCCCTCCAAAAGGGCGCGGCCTTATTTGTTGAAGGTCAACCATCCCGCGGGGCATTTATACTTTACTCAGGCAGGGTAAAGCTCTTCACGTTATCGGCGGATGGAAAGATCTTCATCCTGAGGTTTGCGGATGCGGGAGAGATACTCGGTTTAGCTGGGGCGGTGTCAGGCGAACCCTACGAGGCGTGGGCAGAGACCATCCAACCGACGCAGATAGGCTTTGTCGAACGAAGCGATTTGGTCCGTCTTATGCGGGACTACGGTGAATTCGCAGTGCAGGTGGCGATGCAACTGGGCAAGTCGTACTGCACTGCAACTGCGGGACTTCGCGCGATGGGCCTCTCACAACCTGCAA
>Ga0210394_10006878_pt1 | contig 12172 bp, 6 predicted proteins | sample IncBWC12MmetaG_FD_160121 | JGI IMG/M metagenome (GOLD analysis project Ga0210394, IMG submission 160121) | Forest soil microbial communities from Barre Woods Harvard Forest LTER site, Petersham, Massachusetts, United States - Inc-BW-C-12-M | ecosystem: Environmental > Terrestrial > Soil >... | reverse complement strand
AAGCTTCCGCGCCGGTAATCCCTCCTGTTCTCAGATCGACCTTCGGCTGGTAGTCCACCTTGAATTCGTGGCGCTCCAAGGCACGGCGCAGGCTCTCCTCGATGGATTGCCGCGCCACCGCTCGAACGTTCATGGCCGGCGTGAAAAACTGATAGCACTGATGTCCATTTTCCTTCGCCTGATACATCGCAGTGTCGGCGTTCTTGATGAGCGTCTCCGCGTCCACCCCGTCATCGGGATAGATGCTCACGCCGATGCTGGTGGTGGCGTGAAGTTCGTGCAGGTTGATGGAATGAGGCTTGGCCACCGCGCGCAGCATTTTTTTTGCCGCAATGGCAGCATCTGCGGAATGTTCCACTTCCGACAGCAGCACGACGAATTCGTCGCCCCCTTGGCGGCTTACGGTGTCCGATCCGCGCACGCAATCCACCAGGCGCCTGGCGATGGATTGCAGAAGCTTGTCGCCGATCGGATGTCCCAGGGAATCGTTGATATGTTTGAAGCCATCCAGGTCCAGAAACAGCACCGCGACTTTCGTCGAGTGACGCGACGCGGTGGAGATGGCTTGGCTAACCCGGCCGTTCAGGAGCATGCGATTGGGCAAACCGGTCAGAAAATCATGCTCGGCGGAATGAGTCATCTGCAGCGCCATGGCCTGGGCTGCGCTCACATCGCGGAAAACGATCACCGCGCCCGTAGCGTGCCCCTCACGGTCGTGGATGGGAGCCACGGAGTCTTCGATCAAACTTTCAAAACCGTCACGCCGGATGAGAACGCAGTTCGGCGGCAGGTTCACGGTTCGGTCTTGCCCCACAGCCATTGCCATTGGATCCGGAATAGTTAAGCGGGTCGTGGCGTCCAGGATTCGGCAAACCTCGGCCATAGGCCGGCCTGCGGCTTCTTGCAGCGGCCAGCCCGTCATTTTTTCCGCGACAAGGTTGAGGAAGGTTATCGAGCCGGAAATGTCCGTGGAGATAACGGCGTCGGCGATGCTATTGAGCGTGACTTGAGCGCGCTCCTTTTCCGCGAACAGCGCCTCTTCCGAGATCTTGCGTTCGACAGCATAGCGCAGGGTTCGCAAAAGCCCGGGCGTCTCGAATTGCCCTTTGATGAGATGGTCCTGCGCGCCTGCTTGCAAGACTTGCGCGGCTAGCGATTCGTCGTCCAAGCCCGTAAGCACCACCAAGGGCACGTGCGGCGCAGCTGCGCGAGACCGCCGCACCGCTCCCAGGCCTCGAGCATCGGGCAGCCCGAGGTCCAGCAGGATGAGGTCAAAATCATGTTCGGCCAGCTGCTTCTCGGCATCACTCATGCATTCCACGTGCGTCAGCTCGATGAGCTGCGTGGACTGCTTGTGGATCATCTCGCGGAGCAAATGGGCGTCGCCGGAGTTATCTTCGACCAGAAGTATTTTGATCGATGCATTGCTCATCCGCTTTGTCTCTGCTGCGGCAACTTGGCCTTGCTCTCGCCGGATACGGCCATGCCGCGATAGGAAATCGCACCCGCGACCAGTGCGGCCGCAATGGCGGAGCCGGACGCCCGTTGCAGCGTGCGATTTGACAGCGATTCAGGCTTCATCTAACACCAGATTGGGAAAGAGACTGCAACTCCGCATGTGACCCGGAAGGCTGTAAGAGGGCGGCCCGTAGCCACGGCGGCGTTTTTGGAAGGGAACTCAATGCTAGTGCCAGATTTGAGAGAGGTCAAGGCGCGTTTGCCGTCTGGTGTCGCAGAGGGCATTAGCTGTGAAACATTGCAGCTGCATGCTCGCAGAGCAAGCGCAATTCATTCGCTGTCGAAACGAAATATCAGTTCTGCGCCGGTCCGTCACACGACCCTTACATCTGCCCTAATTCATCGAAACTGATTGCTTCACCGCATCGGCAAAGTTGTTTGGACCTCCCATTCCCAGTCAGCACCCCGCCTTGTCTGACGGAGATCGCTGGGAACCGAACCAGAGGCGTCGCAGTTCGCCCAGCGAATCAGAAGCCTCTTGCGGTTTTGAAAACATTCGCGGGTCGGCTATCTCGCATTTGGAAGCAGACCTTTCTCAACCAGAATGGGCGGCCTGCGGTGCTTGGTTGCCTGTTCGTATGCGAAGGCCCAGCCCAGGAGATCTCCATCCCTCCACGGACGCGCCGAGATTTCGAGCCCGAAGGGTAGCCCGTCGTCATAAAAACCGCCAGGGACTACAACTGCAGGCACGCCAATGTCGTTGACCCAACCAGTGTCGCTATGTGGTCCGCCGCTTATGGTTCCATCCTGCGGCATGGTTTCGTCAGGAGGGGGAATCTGCGTGGCGGGGTATACAAAGCCGTCCAGATGCATCCTGTCGAGCGTTTCGGTGTATGCATCCAGGGCTTGACGTCGTGGAATAACGACATTCGCTTCTGCGTGCGGGTCGGTTTCGATTACTGCCTGCAGCAACGCCGCTGCAGGAGTCGCGGCATCGCCAGCGGCGGCGGGGCCGCCGATAATAACAGCTGGCAACGGCGAACCAACAGCTTTCTGATATTCCGCCGCGGAGTGATATTCGGCTGGACCATATTGCTTGAGGAAACTCTCCGTTCCCTCACGAATGTAGGGCAGCGTTCTGACTTCGTTTACCATTTTCGCGTAGCTGTCGGGCAGGATTGAATCGTCGAAAACCACAGTGGCACCGGCTGCACGCAGTCCTGCGATTGCGTTCATAAACGCCGCGCGGGTTTCTGGCCGCAAGGGAATACGACCAGCGGCCGCATCCGCGCCGAGACCGGGAATCCCCTGGAACGGAGTATCCGTGCCGTTCAGAATGAAAGTCGGTACGCCGAAGCGCTTGCCTTTAAGGGAATCTGCCCGGAGATATTGGGTGTACGGCGCAGGCTGAGCCATGGAGGAGGATCCGGCGGTGCGCGAATCCAGTGGATCTTCTCCGGCCATTACGCCAAGTGCGATCGCGGCGTCGGTCACATTGCGCGCGATGGGGCCGGTGTTGTCGAGCAGCCAATCGAGCGGTGCGATTCCAGCGATGCTGACAAGGCCGCGCGTTGGAAATACTCCGACAACAGAACTGGTGGCCGAAGGCATGCGAATTGAATTACCGGTATCCGTTCCGGTGCCGACGACCCCAAAGTTAGAAGTAATCGAAGTTACCGTGCCGCCGGAGGAGCCGCCCGGACTGAAGCGAACATCATAGGCGTTGCCGGTGCGCCCATAGGCAGTGCTGCGGGTGGTGTCGCTATCGGCAAAGTCTGGCATGTTCGTTTGGCCCAAAATCACCGCGCCGGCCGCGCGCAGTTTTACCACGACGGTTGCGTCCCTCGGCGCGATGAGCTCATGGCCGGGAATGCAATATCCTTGCCAGCCGTCGGTAGTGATCAGACCCTGCACGCTGGTATTCACCTTTATAAGGATCGGAACACCCCACATTGGACCGCGCTGCACGCGGCTGTCACTTTTCGCTGCGGCCGCATCTTCGGCCGCCGCCGTGGCCAGAGCGCCGCGCGCATCCAGGGTTTCGACAGCCCGGTAGATACCGTTGTATTTCGCGATGCGGGCTAGATGCCACTGCACCACCTGGGTAACCGTATATTTATGACTGGCATAAAAAGCTTCGAGTTGCGGAATGGTCACTTCCAGTAAATCTCCGTCCATCGCTGCCTGTGCAGCTTGTAGTGACGCATGGCCTCGTTCTGTCTTTCGAGAAGACGGTTCCTCGACGCCCCCGATTGTTTGCGCCGTCACGAAGCTAGGGAACATCAACCAAGCCGCGACGAAAAGAAACCGTGCCCTATGCCGCATACGATTCTCCATTCAGCAGATCTCCCGTCATGTTGAGTCGCGCTAGAGTTTAGCGAAGAGTGTCGACTGTGGCTACGCCAGCGAAGCAATGTAGTGTTTCGCGATGGAAAGGGCGGTCGAACGTCCCAGTCCCGCCAACTTAAACCTCGGCAGTTTGCCTCCCGCCCAGGTAATAGTGGATCGCGGGAGTAAATACCAGCGACAGCACCATCGAACTTGCGACTCCTCCTACCACTGCAATCGCCAAGGGCTTCAACATCTGGGAACCCGCGCCAATCGCCAAAGCCAGCGGCAACATTCCCGCGATGGTGGCGAGCGCCGTCATGCAGATCGGACGCAGGCGCCGACGGCCCGCCTGAATCATGGCATCGCGCGCGGAAACGCCCAAGGCGCGAAAGCGCTGCTCGGCGTCCAGTAGCAGGATGCCGTTCTTCGTGACGATGCCGATCACCATGATCATGCCCATGAAGGAAGCCACATTGAATGTGGTACCTGTGACCAGCAGGGCGAGCAGGCCCCCAAATGAAGAAAGCAGCGCCGACGCAAGAATCGCGGCCGGAGCCGAGAAGGTGCGAAATTCGAAAAGCAAAACCACGAACAGCAAAAGCAGCGCCAGAAACAGAACCATCGACAGATCATGGAACGATTTTTGCTGCTCCTGGTACGCGCCGCCGTATTCGATGCGGATCGTGGAAGGCAGGTGCAGATCGCTGACCGCCTTCTGCACGGCGGCAACCCCGCGCCCCAGGTCCACACCCTCCAGGCGCGCAGTTACTTCCACCAACCGCTGCAAATTTTCGCGACGGATTTCCGTTTGGCCCGGGTCGGTCGAGATCGTCGAGAGCGATCCCAGCGTGGCCGTTCGCCCTGCGGAGCTGGCCAGCAAAGTGTTGGTCATGCGGTCGAGGGACGCGCGGTTTTCCGCCGGAAAACGCACGCGAATCGGATAGACCCGATCGTTCAGCACTACAGGCGTGGCCGCGGGCTCGCCCTCCAGAATGGCAGAGGCATCAATGGCGATTTCCTCCGGCGTAAAACCGGCGCGCGATGCTACCGCCGAATCCACCTGAAATGTGACAGCAGGCCCGCTGATGGTGTTCTCGATTCCGTCCAGCACGTCCACGACTCCGGGAACTTTGCCGATGGCATCGGCAACCCGCGGCGCCGATTTCAGCAGCAATTGGGGATCTTGGGAGAACATCTTGATAACCACAGGCTCGGGCGCGCTGGTGAGATCTCCTATCATGTCCTGCAGCACCTGGACGAACTCGATGTCGGCCGCCGGTTCGGTCAGTTTGATTTTCGCGCGAACCTCCTCAATGATTTCATCAATCCCGCGATCCCGTTTCTGCTTCAAGCGAACCGTAAAATCCCCGCGATTTGCTTCGGTAACAGCGGCGAGGCCCAGCTGCAGTCCGGTGCGGCGCGAAGTGTTCTCGACTTCCGGAGTATTGCGGAGAATCTGCTCGATGTGCTGCAGGATGCGATTGGACTCCGCCAGCGAACTTCCCGGCGGAGTGTAGTAATCGAGGATAAAACCGCCCTCGTCCATTTCAGGAAGCAAATCGCTGCCCAGAAAGTGGTAGCACACCACGGAAAGCACCACAATCAGAAGCGAGCTGGCCACAAGCATTATCGGGCGCTGCAGTACCGCTTGCATAATCCGCTCGTAAAAACGGACCAGGCGTCCGAATAAACCGGCGGTGGGCGCTTCTTCTATCACGAGGGGGCCAGCCCCGCCCTCGTCCATGGCGGATTCCGATGCAGCGTGGGTAGGCTTCCCCGTGCCCGGTTTTTTACGAATCAGGAATTGACTCAGTGTGGGAGTCCACAGCAGCGCCAGCAGCAGCGAGCTAAACAGCGCGACGGTCATGGTAATCGCCAGAGCGCGGAAGAAGCTGCCGGTCACTCCGGTAACCGCGACCAGCGGCAAGAACACCACGATGGGCGTGATCGTCGAACCCACCAGGGGAACAGTCATCTCGCGCAAAGCGTGCCGAATGGATAGCAGGCGGTCCTCGCCGGCGTCGCGGTGCAGCACGATGTTTTCCAGAATCACGATGGCGTCGTCAATCACCAGACCCACGGCCGCCGCCAGTCCTCCCAGGGTCATGAGATTGAAACTCTGGCCCGTAATTTTCAGAACGATGCAGGTGAGCAGCAGAGTCGCGGGAATCACCAGGCCAGCGACCAGAGACGTGCCCCAATCGCGGAGAAAGAGCACCAATATTGCGGACGAAAGCAGCAAGCCGAGCAGCACGGCATCGCGCACGCTCGAAATCGAATCATGCACGATGGTGGACTGGTCGTAGAACGGCTCCAGATGCACGTCCGGCGGCAGCGTGGTTTGCAGCTCGGCAATCTTGGCATGGACTTCGTCAGCAACCGAGAGCGTATTGCTGTCCGGCTGGCGATTGATGCTCAGCAGGACAGCCGGCTTGCCATTGGCGGTGACGACGGTGTAAACGGGCGCGACCGACGGAGCTACGACGGAAATATCTCCGACGCGAATCGGAACCCCCGTCGCGGAAGTCTTCAGCACGATTTGCCCGATTTGCTCGGGTGTGTGCACCTGGCCGCTAACGAGGCCCAGAACCAATTGGTGGTCATGGTCCAGCAGGCCCGGCGAATCGATCAGATTGCTGCGGCGAATGGCCTCGAGGATATCCGTGACGGTGATATTGCTCGCCAGCAACCGCGCCGGGTCCGGCGTTACCTGAAACTCCGGAACGCGGCCGCCCTGAATCAAGACGGATGCAACACCGTCCAGACGATTGATGCGCGGCTTGATGTCGTAGGTGGCGATCTCCCAGAGCTTGTCCTGCGGGAGCTGCGCGGACGTCAAGCTATATCCGAGAATTGGAAAGGTTGCGAAAGTCAGGCGGTGCGTTTCAATCCGCGCCGTTGGCGGAAGTTCCGCCTGCAGCCGGGCGACCACGGCGTCCACGCGCTGCAGTGTCAACACCATGTCGCTGTTCCAATCGAAGTACAGATCCACATCAGCGGAACCGCGGCTGGTAGTGGAAACGACGCGCTGCAGCCCGGGCACTGCGTTCACCGCTTCTTCGATCGGACGCGTGATCATCACCAGCATCTGATCGATCGGCGTGACGCCGTTATCAATACCGATCACAATCCGCGGAAAATCCGTCTCCGGAAACACCGAGACAGGAACGGTGAATGTCAGATAAACGCCAACCAGCGCAACGCTCGCTACCAAAAACAGAATGGGCCGCGATAACCGCTGAAACCACGGACCCTCCGAAGCAGCCGCGTTCTCGCCTAAACCGCCGGGATGAAGAGCAGCTCCCATCCCGGCTATTCCTTCCCCGTGCTGGCTTCGGCCGATTTTGCGGCGGTCGTCTGGATGGCGGTTCCATCCGGCAGGCCATATCCTCCGGAGGTGATCACGGCATCGCCGGCATTCACGCCAGAGAGGATCTGGACTCCCTCGGCGGCACGGATACCTGTCTCAACAATGTGCGCGTGCGCGATGCCGTCAGAGCCGGCGATCAGCACGTATGGCGCATCGTCTGCGTTCTTCAGCAATGCCGCTGCGGGCACCACGATCGCGTCATTCACCGTTTGCGCGGTCATGGCAATCGTTACAGTCATGCCCGGCTTGATGCGGGGATCAGGCTTGGCCGCTTCCACCCACACTTCGACGGTGGTGCTGCCTGAATCAAGAGCGGGGCTGACGAGCGTAACGCGCGCACCGATAGCGTTTTCATCGCCGGGCAAGTTAATTTGCGCCGCATCGCCCGCTTTCAGCCGCGCCGCCTCAGAGGCCGCGATATGCGCTTTGGCGATCAGCTTTGAAGTGTCCATAACGGTGAGCAGCGGCTGGTTGGCAGTTGCCAGCTCGCCGGGAAATAACGGGCGATCCGTGACCACGCCGGCAATCGGGCTGCGGATTTCGGAGTAACTCAGTTGCGCCTGCGCGCCGAGATACTTGCCCTTCGCCGCCGAAAGCTGTCCTGTGGCGGATTTCAGCGCCTGCTCTTTTCCGATTTTTTGCAGGTCGTCCAGCTGCTTGGCTGCCTGCTGGTACTGGCTGCGCGCTTGCGCCAGCGCCACTTCCGCGGCGTCCAGGTCGCGCCGCGGTAATGCGCCCTGATCAAACAACGCCTTGCGGCTGTCATAAACCGTTTGTTGTGCGTTAAACGCGGCTTTCGCCGATCCGGCGTCCAGTTCCGCCTTCTGTACTTGTTCTGGAAGGCTCGCTGCGGTGGTCGCGATGTAGCCCGCCTGAGCCTGCTCGAATTCGCCCTTGCTCTGCTCGGAGGCGGCGGAGAGGTCGGCATTTTCCAGCAGCGCCAGTAATTGCCCTTTGCGCACGCGGGAGCCGCGCTGTACTTCAAATGTCTTGATCGTCGAAGTGATTTTTGGAGTGATGATCGCCTGCTGCAACGGGAACACCAGAGCTTCGGCCGAAATGGTTTCCGCAATCGGAGCGCGGCGCGCAGTTGTCACTTCCACATGGACGACCGGCGCTTTGTCTTTTTCGGACGAAGCGCATCCGGCCACGCATAAAAGCGCGCTGATCCCTGCGCCCAGAAGCAGCCGGCGTTGAAACGCAGTGCCTGTAGGTTCTGTATTGAATTTCATCGAGTGGACATGACTCCCGTCAGCGTCTGCAGGTTTGCCAGAGCCACGCGGTAGCGCACCGCGCCATCTTCATAAGTGTTGGCGGTCTGGGCGGATGTGGTCTGCGCATCAACGACCTCGAGCACGGTGGCTTCGCCGCCCTTATAGCGCAACGTGGTGAGCCGCAAACTTTCCGCGGCCAGTTCCGCGGACCGGCTGAGCCCGGATAATTCGTCGAGCGCCGTCTCTGCTTCGTTGTAAAGCGATTGCATTTCGGCCAGAAGCTTGCGCTGCGCGAAGGAAAGTTCCCGCGCCGTCTGCGCCTGGCGAATTTGCGCCTGCTTCACGCGGCTCTGCGTCGCGCCCCAGTTCCAGATGGGGATGTTCAGCGTGGCGGAGGCCGACGACCCCAGATTAGGCACCTGCTGGCCACTGAAAATGCTGTTCGCCGCGAATCGAGACGCGTCAATTCCATAAAAGTAATCCAGGCTCAGAGAAGGCAAGTACGCCGCGCGCTCCAGTCCGACGGTGTCCTTCGCTTGCTGCAGCGCGGCGACTGCGGCGCGAACGTCGGGATTTTCCCGGCTCGCTTGTTGCTCGACCTCTCCCAGCGTCGGCAGCGGAAGGCTGGCGTGGAGATCGTCTGTCAATTCGAAGTGATCGTTGAAGTCAGGAAAGAGCAATACCGCCAGATCGAGCCGCGCGTTCAGCACAGCAAGGCGGGACTCCTGAAGCACGCGCCGGCGCTCCTGCGCTTGCAACTCGGCTTTGATCACGTCGGAATGCGCTACTTCGCCGCCGAGTTCGAGGTTTTGCGTCAGTTTCAAGAACTGCTCGCCCTCGTCGGCTGCCTTCTGCGCCAGGTCGGATTTGCGCTGCGCAGCCAACGCCGCGAAATAATCCTGCACGACGGTGACCACCAGCCCGCGAGAAGCAATTTCGGCGCGGGCGCGCGCCAGTGACGCGGCAGCCGATGCACGGCGGACGGCATAGATTCCGGCTACATCCAGTGTCTCGTGAACGTTGCCCTGGCTGATGTACTCATGCACGGCGTTGTTGGCGATGTAACGCACCCCGCCGACGCCGTTGCCTTGCGTGTAGAGCAGCTGGTTGTTGTAGCTGATGGTTGGCAGCAGCGCGTCTTTCGCCTGTTTGCTGTCCTCCTGAGCGATCTGCGCATCTCCGAGCGCGGCCTGAAATTGCGGGCTGTTCTGCCGCGCGCGCACCAGCGCTTCATCCAGGGTCAGGCGAATCCTCGCATCTGCCGCCGACGCAGTTCCCTGGCTCGGCGGCAGGTCCACCGCCTTGGCTCGTGAATTTGCGGATATCTGCGCTGCGCGCGCGCACATCGAAAGCGCGCCCGCGAGCAGCAGAGATCCGGTGAGGTAGCGCAGCGTAAGAGATTTTTTCATAAATTTTCCGCAGCCGAAGCGCGCAACGCCGACCCCGACTGCAGGCACTACATTAGTGATCGGCAGATAAACCCACGATTAACGCAAACAGAGCCCAGGCGGGGCAAACGATCCTTCGATCCGGGGTGCTCTACGGCGGAGCCGCAGCCTATCGGATCGAAGCGCAGCACCTCGACCCGCAGGGCGCGGGATTCAGGCGATCTCGCCCAGCCATGCTGAGTGATAGCGTTCTGCGCACATTCGTCCTCTGTTAGCAACTGGATTTCCCGGGCGACCCCTGGGAAGAGGTTAGCTCCAATCGGGCACCGCAACGAACCCGACTGCGTTCCAATCGCCAACCACTCAGGGGTGATAGCCCGGGCTGCAGGTGTCGGTGCGAGTGGAGAAGCGAAAATGGCTCCCATTTTCTTGCAGGCGACGCCCGATAGGGCAGGTGGACTTTAGACTCGAACGGCTGCTGACCGAACGCTTTTAGCCAAAGCGAAAACAGGGAGTCGTCGAGCGACCCCCCGGGAGTGAAACAGTTTGCTGATAGACAAATCCGTCTCACCGCTTGGGGGAGGACCTGGCTTGCGGGGAAGGGGGCAAATTCACTCCGCACCGAAAAATTTTCTCTTGCGTTTCGTAAGATTATGATTGTAATCTTTAGGTGATGAGATACCCGGTCGCGCAAAAAGCAGAAACACACGAAAAAATTATCGAAGCTGCCGCGCGCTCCTTCCGCGAGCATGGCTCGGAGGGACGGGGTGTCGCTCGGTTGATGAAAAACGTAGGGCTCACGCACGGCGGTTTCTACCGGCATTTCGCGAGCAAGGAAGACCTCTATGTGGATGCGATCGCCAGAGGCTTTCAAGGGGCGGCGGACGCGATGATTGCGGCGGCCGCAAAGGTTCCTCCAGGGGAGCAACTGCGCGCGATCATCGAGCGTTATCTCAGTCTGGAACATCTGGAAGATCCGGGCGGCGGGTGCGTCCTTTCCACGCTCGCTGCCGAAATTGCCCGGCAACGCCCTGCGGTGCGGGCGAGGATTAACGCTGCCATGAAGTTGTACCGGGAACGTTTGCTGCCTTATCTTCCGGGGAAAGATGATGCCGAGAAGAGACGCCAGTTCATCGTACTGTTTCCGGCCATGGCCGGAGTGCTGATGACCGCTCGCGCCATGACGGACGCGGCAGCGCGCAACGAAATCCTTTCCGTAGCCAGGCGTTTTTACGTAAACGCGTTTGCGGAGCAGAAGGCGAAGTAAATTTTTTGCGACGTTAGATGATGTACATCATCTATACGATGGGAAGGTCGTAACAAGAGGCGGATGCCGAGCAAGGCGTTCGCCGATGACAAGGAGGCGGACATGCTGGCGAAGGAAATCTTCCTAATTGACATGGCGCTCGGCTATCTCACCTGGGCGCTCTGCATCGCGACCTATATCGCGCCGCGGCTGAGGGCGATGGATCGCATCGAGGCGCAGCGCGCAATTGCCACGTTTCACAGTTTCCGTTTCTTTGGCCTGGTTTTCTTGCTACCCGGGTTTGTCGGACCGAACCTGCCGGTCGGCTTCGCTGCACCGGCCGCTTACTGGGACCTTGCCACCGCACTGCTCGCAATCCTCGCGCTGCTCACCGTGCGCGTGCGCTTCCTGTTCTGGCCGCTGGTCTGGGCGTTCAATCTAGTCGGCCTCGCCGACCTCGTCATGGGTACGGTGCGCGCTGCCCGGCTGGAACTGCCGTCCGTGGCGGGGCAGCTTGGGGCCGGTTACGCAATCCTCATTCTCTACGTACCGGCGCTTTTCCTGACGCACCTCCTCGCGCTCTGGCTGTTGCTGCGACCTGCGGCCTCGCCGGTTCGGTCGGCCGGCGCGCCGATGTCGCTCGCCGCGACTGAATAAGCAAGAACGGAGTACATCCGATGGACGCAGTGACCACCAATGTGCGAGCGCACTACACCGGCGATGGGGGATCGAGCGTCGCCGTCCGCGTGCGAACTCTGCTTGAAACGCTGGGGCCTGGCCGGGTCCCACCGGAGCGTTTGGCGGCTCTTGACCACTTCCACGTACGCGGGGCCGATGCAACCGCTGAGCTGGCCAAGCTCGCCGGGGTTCAGTCCGGATGGACGGTTCTGGACGCCGGCTCCGGCCTGGGCGGTCCGTCACGCTATCTGGCTGAGCGCTATGGGTGTCATGTGGAAGGTGTTGACCTGACGCCGGCTTTCGTCGAGGTGGCCGAGCTCCTCGCGGAGCGAGCCGAGGTGGCCGACCGCCTCAGCTACACGGTCGGTGATGTCAGCGCGCTTCGGTTTGCAGCGGCCCGCTTCGATCTTGTCTGGTGCGAACACGTCGCGATGAACCTCGCCGACCGGCCCAAGCTGTATCGCGAGTTTCACCGGGTGCTCAAACC
>Ga0210394_10006877_pt1 | contig 12172 bp, 13 predicted proteins | sample IncBWC12MmetaG_FD_160121 | JGI IMG/M metagenome (GOLD analysis project Ga0210394, IMG submission 160121) | Forest soil microbial communities from Barre Woods Harvard Forest LTER site, Petersham, Massachusetts, United States - Inc-BW-C-12-M | ecosystem: Environmental > Terrestrial > Soil >... | reverse complement strand
CGTAGCGCACAGTCTCGGCGGTCTCGGTCGGATATATCGAAACCGTAGTTCCGCCCGCCATCCACACCGCCAACTCGGCCATGATGAAGTGAGCACAGTTATTCGAGAGGAGCGCGACACGAAACCCCGGCGCAAATTTCAAGCTCTGTAAATGCGACGCCATGCGCCGCGCCTGGTCCATGGTTTGACCCCAGGTGTACTCCACCACCCGCCCAGCGCCGATAGGCTGGGTAAGCCAGCCACGATCGGGTTGCACCGTCTCATGCTCATAGACGTAGTCGAGTATCAACCTCGGTGTCGACATGGCCCGCTCCCGCTGCAATGCGTTTTGCGCCTTAGTATCGCGCGCACCCGGCGTTCGCGGTAGGAATTTTTACTTATGCGCCAAGCCAATCATCAGGACACCCCGGCACACGGCAGCGCGGGAAGCACATACTGCTCCAGCAAACTGACGGTCTGTTGATGCATTCCGTGGGTGTTGTAGTTTTTCCGCGAGACGACGACGGCGGCGCCGAGATCCTTCAGCACCAGTACGGCGTTGCCACCGTTGCCGGCCATGTACCAACCGGAAATTGCGCCGCACTTTGTCGCATAGGTTCGCTGCCAGAACAGGTATCCGTAGTCTTGTTCGGCGTTGGCCCTACGATGCGCGGTGGTCGCCGCCCTTACCCATGCGGCCGGCACGACGCTCTGCCCGGCCCAGCGTCCGTCGTTGACCAACATCCAGGCGATCTTGGCCAGATCGCGCGAGCGCAGCCGCAATCCGCCGCCGGTCATGACCTCTCCCGACGGCGAGCGGGGCCACTCCCATTTTGAGATCCCAAGCGGCTTGAAAATACTTTGCTCAATATACCGATCGACAGGTGTGCGCGCGGCGCGCTCAATGATCTGACCGAGTAGAAACGCGCCGGCCGTGCAATAGGAAAATGGGCCGCGACCGGTGGCATCGCGCTGATAATCCTGCTTGGTCGGCAGATCGACGGTCCAGCGTGTCCAGCGCTGCTGTTCGTACATCCTCTCCTCGTTTCCCGGGCTCGCGTCCACGTCGTCGTTGCAATCCAGCGCCGAGGACATGGTGAGCAGATCCTCCACCGTGATTTCGCGCTTCAGCGGCGTGTCGTTGCGCAACGGCGCCAGATCGGCCAAAAATTGCATGGCAGGGGCACCGACCGCACTGATCTTGCCGTCGCGGATGGCAGCGCCGACCGCGAGTGATGTGATCGATTTGGTGGCGGATCGTGTGTCGTTGAGCACCTCGGCGCCCCCATCCGCAAAATAGCCTTCATAAATGAGGCGGTCGCGGTAGACGATGAGTACGCTGGTGGTCTTTGGAAACTCGCCGCGGCCGAGCGCCTCGCCCAAGCGCTGCAGCGGCTGCGGATCGACGCCGACACTTTGCGGGGTTGCAGTTTGCCACTCGCTCGCTCGCACGACCGTGAAAGCGAAAACCATGTAAAAAACAAAACCGCCGACTGCCAACGCCTTCCCGCGCCTGCGCATGATGTTCTCTCCCATAGCGGCAACACCGGACAGGGGCTAAGCTTACCCGCGGCTCTGTGCAGTCCGGCCGCGTTTTCCGGCAACCTAGCGCGGTTTAGCCGCATAATCTGTCGGGAACAGGTGCATATGGACAAGCTTGACCGCAAAATCCTCGAGCTCTACCAGCACGATACGCGCCGAATCGCCGCATCCATTGGTACGGAGGTTGGTCTGTCGGCGGCGGCAATTCAGCGGCGGCTGAAGAACCTACGCGCTTCGGGCGCGATTCGCGCGGAAACTGCCCAGTTGGACCCCGGCATTCTGGGCGTGCGGATTACCTGCATCGTATGCGTGTCCATGGCGCCGAGCGCCGCGTCGCACCGACAACTCGACCGCTTCAAGCGCAGCATGGCTGCCGCGCCGCAGGTCCAGCAGTGCTATCACGTGACCGGGACGATGGATTTCGTCGTCATCCTCATGGTGCCGACCATGGAGGACTATGCATCCTTTGCGCGGCGCTGCTTCGAATCCGACAAATCCGTCGCACGCTTCGACACCCACGTGGTGCTTGATCGCGTAAAAACGGGCCTTTCGATTCCCATCCCCAGCGAATGATTGCGCGCGCGTGACTAGCCGGCGTTGAGCATCGCCGCCATCTTTTGATGAATCAGGTTGACCGCCTTCAATGGCCGAAGCATTACCTTGAATTCGGTGATCTTTCCGGCGTCATTCCACCTGATCATGTCGACGCCGTTGATGCTGATGCCGTCCAATTCAAGCTCGAATTCAAGTACGGCATCGCGTTTATCGCCCAGTTCACGCACATAGCGAAACGATTCGTTGAAGAAAACGTGAAACGCGGCGGTGAGATACTTCTTGGTGATGGCCTTACCCACCTGGGGCGTATGCACCACCGGCGAATAAAAGACCGCGTCCGCGGCGAGCAGTTCATCAAGTCCCTGGACGTCGCGCGCCTTAACCAGTCGATGCCAGATTGCGATGGGGCCAGACGACATAAGGCTTCTCCTTCGGTATTGACGAAGGCATCTTAGCGCTTGCCGGCCAGGGTCTGGACGGCGCCGTCATGGCCGGCGCCGTCGCGGTGGCCTAATGCTCGTCTGACTCTGACTTCGATACCGACAGGTTGTTGGTCACATCATCGATGACCGCATAATTGAACGGACCCTCGCTTTTGGTATCCAGCCCAAACGCGCCGCCCTGGCTCGAATCCACGTTGTACTCGCGTACGAATGTTCCCCAGATCGTGAATTCGACGATTTCGCTGGGATGCAGCACATCCGCATTCACCGCGTCACCGTTTGCCGCCAGCAGATGCCCGTTGGGGGCAAACCGCAATGCAAGCGGGCCGCGCAAATGCTCATCTGCGAACACGGCCGTGCCGCGCGTGACGGCGTGGGTTCTGGCGCGCGCATCGGCAACTGCGTACACCACATTGTCGGCGGTCGACGCCACGTATAGCGTATCCGTCGCTCGATCGTACGCCAGACCGGTCGGACCGAGCACCAGGGCAGCGGCATTCGGTACATGGGTGTAGCCGGTCGCGATCAGCGTCTTGTGCAACAGGGTTAGATTCTTCGCGCCGACCGCCACGTCGAGCCGAGCAACCGTGCCGTTCAACACGTTGGAGACGAAAATCGTTGCATCGGCGCCGCGATCATCGATGGCCAAGTCCCAGGGGCCGTCCAGGAATTTGGCGTCGGTCCAGGTCTGCACCGGGTTCCCCCCGCGGTCGATCACCTGAAGTGCGCCCTGCCCGATCGTGGCGAACGTGCCGTCGGCGGTCGGTACGTTACCGACCACGACGAACCCGCCGCGCAGGACCCCGAGGGCCGTGCTCAGCCCGGGCAGGCTGCTGGTGAAGAATGTACCGGCCGTTCCCGGAGGCGCAATCGGCCCGGTAGGGGTCAGTGCAATGATCGTCGTTCCAGCACCTTGAAGATTGGCACTGTTGTTGAAATTGCTCACCAGGACGTCACCGGCGGCAATGGTCCCGCCGCGCGGAAAGGAAGCAGGCACGAAAGCGACTCCGTATGGATTGACGTCGCCATTTGCCGGTATCGTCGAGGAATTCGTGAGTCGGGGTATGAAAGCTTCGTGGGATTCGGAGGCCTGCAGCAGCGAAGCACAGAAGCCCAAGCCCGCCGCCAGAAGTGTTCCCCGCAGTACATAGCGGAATGATTCGTTGTTCATGTGATTGGTCCTATCGGTCGATTTCGATTGGCGTTGTCTTGCGCAGCGTTATCCAATGCGCTTACCGTAAGTACCGGTCGTGCGGCAAGTGGTTGCCTGCGGACCCAGAAGGTTTAAAGCCGCAATCCGCTGAGTGGTCGTCGGTTTTTGGGGGAAGAATGAAAATATGCACTATCGTTGCCAGTCTCATGGTTGCCGCTTTCAGCCATGCCGCGCGCGCCGACGGCGTGGTTACGGTGATTCGGGCCGGACACCTCATCGATACGGAATCCGGCCGCGTGCTCGATTCGCAGATGCTGCTGGTAAGGGACGGGGTCATCGCCGAGATGGGTGCGGCGATCGAGGTACCTGCGGGCGCACGCGTCGTCGACCTGAGCGGCTATACCGTGCTGCCCGGGCTGATCGACGCGCACACACACTTGACGATTGACTCGAAGCATCAGGATCCGCTCGCCGAGCTCGAGCATACCGCCGCCGAACGTGCCTTTGGTTCGCTGCCGAACGCACGTGCCGTGCTGCTCGCCGGATTCACCACCGTGAGGGACCTTGGCACGTATCGCGCGCTGGTTGACGTGGCGCTGCGGGATGCCATCAATCGCGGCGATGTCGTGGGACCGCGCATGTATGTCGCCGGCGCTTATGTGACCATAACGGGAGGAGCCGGCGCGGTTACCGGCTTCGCACCGGACGTCACTCTGCCCTGGGACCTGCGCTACGGCAATGCCAATTCGCCAAGTGAAGTGCGTGAACGTATCCGAACCCTGGCCGGACAGCGAGTCGATGTGATCAAGCTATTCGCCACCGGTGCAGTGCTGACTCACAACAGCAACCCTGCAGGGCGTGAAGCCACGCCCGAGGAACTCCAGGCGGCCGTCGACGAGGCTCGCAATTTCGGCCTCAAGGTGGCGGTGCATGCCCATGGCCCCGACGGCATCAAGGCCGCGGTGCGCGCAGGTGCAGCCTCCATCGAGCACGGCACGCTCATGGACGATGAGGGGCGCTCGTTGATGAAACAACACGGCACCTATCTGGTACCGACACTGGAGGTGCGCGAATGCGTCGGCGGCAACTACCCGCCGGAGTTCGTCGCGAAAGCCAATCAGATCATGACCGTCCAGCTGCAAAACTTCCGCAAGGCGGTTAATGCCGGCGTGAAGATCGCGTTCGGCACCGACATCGGCGTCTGCCCTTTCGGTCGGAACGCCCGCGAGTTCAACTTCATGGTACAGAACGGCATGACCCCGATGCAGGCCATCCAATCCGCCACGGTCGCCGGTGCCGACCTGCTCGGCATTGCGGACAAAGTAGGCTCGATTAGAACAGGAAAGCTCGCCGACTTGATTGCAGTGCGGGGCAACCCGGCGGCCGACGTGCGCCTGCTCGAGGATGTCCGCTTCGTCATGAAGCAAGGCGTGATCTACAAACAGGATTGAGCGAACTCATGCTGCTTTTTGCCTACGGCACATTGCAAGACCGAGCGGTCCAAATGGCTAACTTTGGACGCGAACTCGACGGTCGCGCCGACTCACTGACCGGATACGCGCTCTTGACCATTGAGATCGCTGATCCGAATGTCGTGGCGTTGAGCGGAAAAACCCATCACAAGATCGCGCGGCGAAGCGCGAATCCTGTCGACGAAGTCGCGGGCACCGTCTATGCCATCACCGCTGCGGAGCTCGCCGCCGCCGACCGATATGAAGTCTCTGACTACACTCGGGTGCTGGTAACTTTGAAATCCGGCGCGCAAGCCTGGGTCTATGTTCGAGCCTGAACCCCGCCCGCTCAACCTGCCCCGATATTCTTCAGGGCCTCCCGATAACTGAGGGCGCTCAGGCGGCTGCGATTGCGCCGCACATATTTGCGTATTTCCATGCCGTCGGTCCAGGCGTACTGGCGCAGCGCCCAACCTATCGCCTTCTGCAAGAAGAATTCCCGCGATTCAAGCGATGGTTCGATGCAGGCGTACAGCAACTCAAGATCCGTTTCGGACTTCAATCCGAGCTGGCAGATGATGGCAGTGCGCCGTTTCCAAAGATCCTTCGATTTGCTCCAGGACAGCATCTTGGTGCGCATTGGTGCGGGATAGTCGCTTAATATCGGCCCGACGCGATGCGATGCAACGTCGTCCACGTAGTCCCACCAGGCGCCGGTGACTATCAGCTCCTCGTACATTGCCATTGCGGACGGCGACTGAAACGGCCGTGCGCGCTTATCGCCCGCCAAATTCAGGGCTGCGTAGCGCTCTTCGCGGAAGCGAGCGCTACGCCACAATTCCAGCACATATGCCCGCCATTGCGACGCCGAGGCAAACAGTTCGTCGGCAAACGTCGCCTTGCATACTTGCCGAAGCAGCGGCGCCGACACGCCGTGGTAGGGCATCACAGACTTCATGTACGCCTGCATGGCCGGCGCCTTCTGCGGATCGGCCGCTCGCCGCAAAGCCTCGCGGAGCTTCGGCAGTAACAATCGCTTCAAGTTGCCTTGGGGTGCGCTCAACGGCTCTCGGCGTCCAGCAGCCACTCGAGCGCTGGGATCTCGTTCGAAAACACCATGAGGCCCACACCGCGGTTTCGAGCCACGGTTTCAAAGAAGTGATCGACCATCTCGGCTCGGGCCACCACCGCCGTCTTCATGCGCGGGTCCGTTACGCGTGCGACCTCGAGGGCGAGATCATACTTTTCAAAAGTGCCGAGCGGAGGCGGTAGTCCCTTCGCGTCCACGAGTACGCGCCAAACATTCCGCGACTTTGCCTCCGTGATGATTCGCTGCAATGCGGCGAGGAGATTGGCGCGAAGGGCTGGCCCGGCCAAGGTAACACGGAGGAATCTGGCGTCTTCAATCACCGTGATTTTGAATTCGTCCATGTTGCCGTCCATTCGTGCAGGCGCTTCCCGGCGCAGACGTGCAATCGAAAACTTACTCCATGGACAATATTTTTGCCAATTAGTTCGCCGCGCAATCTAGTCTGGCCGTCTAATGCGCAGCAAGGATCCGCAGGTGCCGCATACGCTCATCCGTCGAAGGATGGCTCGACAAATACCCGCTCTTCGCGGAGCCGGGTTTGGATTGAGCCAACTTTTTGAGGGCCTCGGCAAGTAGCGCCGGTGACATGCCATTGTACCGCAGCAGCGCCGCGGCATAATCATCCGCCTGCTGTTCGAGATCCTGCGAATACTTTGCCTGCACCACGGCGGCGGGCGCAGCCGCCAGCAGGGCGCTGATGTCGCCGACGTAAAAAGTCCAAAATGCACCCACCGCAGAACTCCTCAACAATAGCTGTAATCCGTCGCGCCCGCGTACATGCGCCAACTCGTGAGCCAATACCGCCAAAATCTGCTCATCGTCACCAAGCAGTGTGATCAAGTCATCGAGCAAAATAATGTCACCATCGGGCAAGGTGAAAGCATTGGCTCCAAGTTGGGGTGAAAGCCGAAACAGCAGCGACGAATTGGGATTGCCGCCCTCCGGCAGGCGCAGCGCCTGAAATTTTGTGCTTAACGCCAGCTGGCGCTCCGCGGCGATCTTGGTCGGCTTGAGAATCGCGCCATCCAATAGATTCAGCGTGTGCACGGATAATTCTCGAACCATGGCAGGCGGCAAATGCTGCGCGGCTTTCGCGGCGGCCCACGGCAGCATCCATCGATACCCTGCCGCCGCCAGCAACACACATGCAAGGCACGAGAACAAGACAAATTGCACGTGGCGCTGCAGGCGATCGACCCATCGGTCGTGATGCCCGACCGACGATAGCAGGGCATCGAGGGCATGCAAGTCCCGCACCTCGCAAAATGTGCCGTCGTTGAAGCGCAGTCGGCGCGGCGCGCGTCCCAGGCGCTCGTCGACTTTGACGTCGGCGAACGGCAAGCGAATGTCGAGGGCCTCGCCGACGACGATGAGGTCCGTACCGTCAATTGACAAACTGACTTCGCGAAGGCGTGTTGAGCGCCCGTCGAAATAGTGCGCCTGCAGCATGCTCAGCCGGTCCTAGGCTATAGCGAAATATCGAAGTCGAAAACCGTCGCCGCCTCTTCGCCAACCGCACCGATGTTTTCCGGCTCCGCAGCCTCGAATTCCTGCAAATCGCTGGCCGGCAGCAGCCGCACAGACTCCAACTGAAATTTTGCCAGGCGCACCGCGGCCCACGGAATGAACAGCCCCAAGGTGAATATCACCAATATGAAGTTGCTTACGGTGATCCAAATGAGCGCGGGCGGTGACATCCTGCATTCGATGCGATGTTCCCCGATGCGCGTGTTGCTCCAAATCAGGTTGGTAACAAGGGCGTGGAATATCGGCCCGACCACCAAGCCGATCAGTATCAAGGTTCCGTAGAGGATCAGAAAAGTTCTGAATACCAGGCTCGTGTCAACGTGGCCGCCCTGCTTCTGCATTTGGGCCACGGCGGTAAATGCATGGCCGATTCCGGTAACACTTATCAGGATAAAGAAGCCCACCATCGCCACGAACAACAGCAGATAGATCGCATAGAACTGGCCGGCTCGGGCATGAAATGAGCATTGGGTGCGCCCGAGCCAGCTGTTTTCGTGCTGATACTGCTTCAGGCGCTGATGCATGAATGGCGCCATCACGTAAAGCGTGATCAGGGCCAGAAATCCATTCAGCAGAAACACGCGATACGAGCCACCCACACTGCCGCGAAAGTGAAATCGTGTTCCGCGCCAACTCGTGTTGTAGAGCCGAAAGCGGAATGAGTTGCGCAGCAGCCACGGCATGACTACCGCCAGCGCCAGCACCACGACAAGTATCATGCGCGATTGCAGGCGCACCGAGACGTTATAAGCGAGCAGCATTGCCAGTGCTATCAGCCGGCCGATCAAGATCCTGATTGGACTGCCGTGAAAATCGAAGCTCGATCCCGCCAGCTCGGTATGCCGATAGAAGTACTGTAGCCGGCGCACCTTGGCCCACGCCGAATAGATGCCGAGTGTGACGATGGTCAACAGCAGATTGACAATCCAGATGCCGAAATATTCGGCGCCGTTACCATTGAAACGCAGCGGTTGCAGCGGGTGAGGAACAGGCTGCGGCGATGCGCTTTGCGCGGCGTTTTCCATGGACTCAATTCCTTTTGAATTTCTTAGGAATACCCAAGGCTACCACAGTGCGGATCCTCGAATCCCCATTGCCAGTGCTCCCGCACGACGAGAATCTGTGCACTGATTGGCAAATTCCGAGCGGAACTGTACGAGTTTCCTGAGGATCGGCGTAGGGTGTCAAAAGAACCTCGGCAGCTCAGGATGGCGCCCGTATGCGAACTACATCCATCGGCAGGTTTTCGGGAACTGCGACGGCATTCATCATCGCGGCCGCCGCGCTTTTCGTGCCTGCAACGCCCTTGCACGCACAGCAGACTGCGGCACGGATGGATGGCGCTGCTGGATATGACATCGCATGCTCAATTCAAGCTGCATCGGGTTTCCAGGACTGCGGCCAACCGCCCCCAGGACACACTTGCGATGTGGAAGCTAACTACGCGTCGCAGCCGTCGAGAGAATCCACGGGCATCACCTTTGTTAATCGCGGCGACAGGCCGGTCAAGGTCTACTGGCTGAACTTTCGCGGCGAACGAATCCTGTACAAATCGCTGCCTCCGGGCACCCAACTCGTACAGCAGACATTCGTCGGCCACAACTGGCTCGTTACCTCATCCAGCGAACAATGTATTGGAATATTCGAGACGGTGCCCCAGCCCATCGTCGAGGCTGGATCAGTGGCGGTTGCGCCACCGGAACTGCCGCTATATGAGCAACCCTCGCCCTCGGACGAGGATCTCGTGTGGACCCCAGGGTTTTGGGCCTGGAGTGAGGACGTCAGCGACTACTATTGGGTGCCCGGCATCTGGGCGGCTGCGCCAATCGTGGGATATCTCTGGACGCCGGGCTATTGGGCGGGATGGCGTGGTGGGTTTGCGTGGCGCGCGGGATATTGGGGTCCGCACGTCGGTTTTTATGGCGGAATCAATTACGGTTATGGCTATTTCGGCCGGGGATATGTGGGCGGCTCATGGCGCGACGGCCACATGATGTACAACAGCGCGGTGACCAATTTGGGCAATTTCCATTCCAACCACACGTATAGCCAACCGGTGGCCAGTAGCGGCTCGAGCCTACGGGCGAGCTATAGCGGCGAGAAGGTGCAACCCAACGCCGCAGAACTCGCTGCCGCCGGCGAATATCACATTCCACCAACCTCCGCGCAGCTTCAGCACCTGCACGCCGCCGGCGATAATCCCGCCCTGCGCGCCCGCTCGAACGGCGGTCATCCATCATATGGCGCGACAGCGCGGCCCGGCGAGATCATGAATTCTGCCCTGCCTCAGACTCAACACGCGGGAACCTTGAGTTTCACTCACTCCTCACCGCCGCCGCGACCTGCAAAAGATGTAGCCGCTGAAGCCCGCCACCACGATGCGGCTGCAGCCGCTGGATCCACGGCCGCTCATCCGTTGAATCAACCGCGCGCACCGCAACCGCAAGAGCATGCCGTTCAGGCGACCGCGGAACCCCAACCTGCGCCAAAAGAAAATCAACAGCCCCACCCTAAATCATCGCCGGCGCCAACTCGAGCGACAGCAGCGCACGCGGACGGGCAACATAGCTCCTGACCCGCACCTGCCGGGGTCCCGAGGATTCGAGTTGTTCATCAGGGTCTGCGAAAGCGGAACACCACCTGATCTGTCTGGCCGCGAATTGCCGGGTCGAACACCAGGCGCTGGTGATCATCGCCGGCATTGCGCAGAACGTCGCTTTGCGCTTCAAACACGAAACCCGCTGCTTCGATCTCCCTGCGCATCTGTACTGGATCGATCCGATGCAGTGTTTCGGTGTCTCGCAAGCCGGATCCCGGTGCGGCCACATGATCGATTACCAGCAACACGCCTCCGGGTTTCAAGGAATCGAAAAGTGCTTTATTGAGCGCCGTAACATTCGCAGGTCCAAGGAAGGCGTCGTGCAAGTCATGGTAATTCTGCGCCGTCCAGATAAGATCGAGCTTTTCCGGCATTCGATACTGATCGAGCGAGTTGCTCAGCAGAGTAACGTTTGCAAAACCGGGATCGTGAGCCACTGCTTGCGTGCCTGCAATTTCACTTGGCGGACAATTGGCGATCTGTTCCTTGGGGATGAACGCGTAGACGCGGCCTCCAGGCCCGACCACATCGCTCAAGATTCGGGTGAAATACCCATTCCCGGGCATGAAGTCCGCGACGTGATCACCCGCTTTCACGCCTGAAAAGGCCACGACCAACGCGGGTTTTCGCGCCGAGTCGAGCCTCACCTGATCGGCCGGCCGTCGAGGATCGGCTATCGCAGACGAAATCCCGGTTGGAATGGTGGTGGATGCATCGGCCGGTAATGCGACCGCTGTCGTGGTCAGGCCGAAGAGGCCAACGATGAGACAAATCAATTCATGAATCATTTCCGTACCCTTCCTTGCATTGCCCAGCCTTGCCAATCGAACCGTACTTCCGAGACGCGAGCGTACAAGTTAAAGTGCTGTTTAAGTCAAGCTCACCGCAAGGCAGCGGCAATCGAGGAGAAAGGTCATGCTGGGTCTGAAGATTGGCGAGGTGGCACGGCAGGCGGGAGTCGCAGCATCGACGTTGCGCTACTATGAAAAGGCGGGCTTGCTGCCCTCGCCTGCAAGAATATCCAAACGGCGCCACTATGACCGGCAGGTCCTGGGTCGAGTTCGCATCATCCTCATTGCCCGCGACGCCGGCTTTACGGTGAGCGAAACACGGACGTTCTTTGATGGGTTTCCTTTCGGAACAACACCCGCTGCGCGCTGGCGGGCAATGGCGAGGAAGAAACTCGGTGAACTTGAGGTACTCGCGTCGCGGGTAAATGAAATGAAAGCGCTGCTGGAAGCGAGCTTTCACTGCGAGTGCCGTCGATTGGAAGACTGCGAACGATTGATAGCCCGCCAAAAGTCCTGCGGCGCCGGTCCTGGCGCCCGGGAAAGCGCATCAAAAGACCGTCTGATGCGGCTGCGCGCGACGAGGAGAAAAAAGCATGAAGTTTGACCCACGTCCGCTTATCAAGCTCTCTATGTCGCTGCTCGCGGCTGCCGTGTTGTGGGCGCCGCTGACGGTTGCGCAGGCGTCAAACCAGGCCGCGCAATGGACTGCGTTCACCAAGATGTTCGATACAGAGACCGACAGCGACCGTATCGTCGGGGCCGGTGTCGTGCTCGTCAAGGACGGGCGCTTGATCGCGCATCATGAGCACGGTTATGCCGATCGTGAGCACGGCGTGCCCATTACCCAGCAAAGCATCTATCACTATGGGTCAATCACCAAGACACTGACCGCGATCGCGATCATGCAGCTCCGTGATCGCGGCCGGTTATCCCTCGACGATCGCATCACCAGCTACATTCCTGAGCTGCGCCTGGTCCACGATCCGTTTGGATCCATGGATAACATTACGCTGCGGATGCTGCTATCGCATTCGGCGGGGTT
>Ga0210394_10006876_pt1 | contig 12175 bp, 12 predicted proteins | sample IncBWC12MmetaG_FD_160121 | JGI IMG/M metagenome (GOLD analysis project Ga0210394, IMG submission 160121) | Forest soil microbial communities from Barre Woods Harvard Forest LTER site, Petersham, Massachusetts, United States - Inc-BW-C-12-M | ecosystem: Environmental > Terrestrial > Soil >... | reverse complement strand
CGCCACGCAGCGGGAATTCGTCTACGTCCACAAATGGACGCTGCATGACCTCGTGATGTGGGACAACCGCCAGACCATGCATCGCGTGCGCCGCTACGACCAGTCGCAGCCGCGCGACATGCGGCGTGCGACGGTGGCCGGCACCGAACCTACCGTTGCGCAGCAGGCGGCGGAGTAGACTACCGCGCCACTCGTCATACGCGGGCTTGACCCGCGTATCCATCAAGCTTCGTGAAATACTTCATCGTTAGGGGATGGGTTGCCGGGTCAAGCCCGGCAACGACGGATATTGCTTACGCGTGCCCGGCTTCGTTGGACAGCATGCCCGGATCGATCCCGATCTTGCGCAGCGCGCGGGTATATTTTTCCTCGACATCATTGCCGAAGATCAAATCCTGGTCGGCATCACAATGCAGCCAGCCATTGTCCTGGATTTCGCTTTCAAGCTGGCCCGCGGCCCAGCCGGCATAGCCGAGGGCGAGAATCGCGTGTTTCGGGCCGGAGCCCTTGGCGATCGCTTTCAGGATATCGACGGTTGCGGTCAGACAAATCTCGTGGTCGATCCGCAGTGTCGCGTCCTGGATGAAGAAGTCGCTCGAATGCAGCACGAAGCCGCGGCCTGTCTCCACCGGGCCGCCCTTGAGCACCTTCAAGGACTCGGCATTTTCAGGCAGCTTGATCTGGTCGGCCTTCTTGATGATGTCGAGCTGCACCAGCAAGCCCGGAAAATCGATGCTGCCCGCCGGACGGTTGACGATGATTCCCATGGCGCCTTCGGCTGAATGCGCGCAGAGATAAATCACCGAACGCTCGAAGCGGGGATCACCCATCACGGGCATGGCGATCAACAACTGGCCATCGAGATAGCGATGGCCTTCACCCTCGCTGACGCTGTCGGAAGCCTTGCGGGGGGCCGTTCTTGGCCGGAACCGCTCTGGTCCTTGATCTGGTTTTTTGTCGTCAGAGCTCATCCGCCAAAGACTCTCATATACTATCCATCCTGATATTGGGGCTGAGTTCTGTCAATCAAGCTTGCGCCGCGTTTGAGCGTGCATCACAAGCAATTCAATGGCTTGCCACCTCGGTTGGCGTTAAGGACGGTTTATGAACACGATGGTTCCCACCTCTCACGAGCGCGCGCCGACATTCCGAAACGCACGATCGGCGGCTCTCTTTGCCCTGGCCGCGCTGACCTCGTTTTTGCCGGTCGAGGCGCGGGCCGAGGACGCCTCGCCCTGGCAGAAGGGAGCGCACGGCGCCGTGCGGCTGCTGGCGGGATCGCGCAGCGGGGCGGTACTGCTCGGCGGCATTGCCGTTCACCTCGACCCGGGCTGGAAGACTTACTGGCGTACCTCCGGCGATTCCGGCGTTCCGCCCCGCTTTGATTTCTCCAAATCCGACAATGTCGAGGCGGTCACCGTTCTGTGGCCTGCACCGACGAAATTCGACGATGGTGCGGGCGGCTTCTCGCTTGGCTATCACGATCAGGTCGTGCTGCCGCTGCGAATCGTGCCGAAAAACAACGACAAGCCGGTGACGCTTCGCGCCGAGATCAACTACGCGGTGTGCGAAAAACTTTGCATTCCCGTTGAGGCCAGCACCGAGTTGACCTTCGCCAGCGTCGCGAGCACTGAAGACAATGTCCTGTTCGCGGCGCTCGAAACGGTTCCGAAGCCCGCCTCCGTCGGAGACCCGAACCCGCTCACCATCCGCAACGTCAAACGCGAGGGCAAGTCCACGGTTCTGGTCGACGTGCTTTCGCCCGATGCGCGAACGGTCAATCTGTTTGTCGAAGGTCCGACACCGCATTGGGGTCTGCCGGTTCCGAAACTTCTCGAGCAGGGACCGCCCGGCGTCAAACGCTTTGCATTCGAACTCGACGGCGTGCCGCCGGGAACCAATCCCGACGGCGCCGCCCTCAAACTGACACTGGTCGGAGGCGACCGCTCCTACGAGTTCAACATCAATCTGGACTGACCCGAAGGGTCATTCCGGGATGGTGGGTTAGCACCAGACCCGGAATCTCGAGGTTCTCAGGTGGGCAATTGCGCACCATAGTTCGCTCGTTTTCACTCGCGCCCCGGAACGACCAAGCCACCGAATCTTAACGAAGTGTTGATAGGGGGGAGCATCGCCGTCATTGCGCGGCCTCTCCTCCGGACTGTTCGTGGCGGCCATCGACACCCAACCCGCAACCGCTTTGCCAACCGGCCTGCTCGCTCGGCTAAAGTCGAAGCTCGCCGGTGGGACCAACGAAGCCTCGGTAACCCGGCGCCTTGCCGGCACGATCTTCATCATCCGCGTGCTCAGCGCTGCGCTCGCTTATTTCTCGCAAGTCCTGCTTGCCCGGTGGATGGGCGGCTCCGATTACGGCATCTACGTCTATGTCTGGACCTGGGTGCTGCTGCTCGGCAGCATGCTGGACTTCGGCATTGCCTCATCGGCGCAGAAGATCATTCCGGAATACCGCACCCGCGGCGAGCAGGCGCTGTTGCGCGGGTTCCTCGCCGGCAGCCGCTGGATGACGTTTGCCGTCTCCTCGGTCGTCTCTCTGTTGCTGGCCGGCCTTGTGAGGCTGCTGTCGCCGTGGATCGACAATGGCGCGGTCGTTCCGCTTTACATCGGCTGCGTCACGCTACCCGCCTTCGTCGTGGCCAACACCCAAGACGGCATCGCCCGCTCGCATGACTGGATGCGGCTTGGATTGATGCCGCAATTCATCATCCGACAAGGCCTGATCATCGGCGTCACCGCCGGCCTTTTCGTGCTTGGCTTCCATTTGGGGGCGCCGGCGGCGATGGCCGCGAGCGCGGCCGCGGTCTGGATCGCGATGATCGGCCAGATGGTGGCGCTCAATCACCGCCTCGCCGGCCACATCACACCCGGCCCGAGAGCCTATGATGTGACCTCCTGGCTTTCGATCTCGCTGCCGATCCTGATGGTCGAGGGCTTTTATCTGCTGTTGTCCTACACCGACGTATTGGTGCTGCAACAATACCGTTCCTCGCAGGAAGTCGGCGTCTACTTCGCTGTCGTGAAGACCTTAGCGCTGGTTTCCTTCATTCATTACGCGATGTCGGCGACGACGGCGCATCGTTTCGCCGAATATCACGCGCTCGGCGACCAGGCGCGGCTGTCGGCCTATGTCGCGCATGCGATCAAATGGACGTTCTGGCCCTCGCTTGCCGCAACCATGCTGCTATTGGCGCTGGGCAAGCCGCTGCTCTGGCTGTTCGGGCCGCAATTCGTGATCGGCTACGACATCATGTTCGTCGCCGCGATCGGTCTGGTCGTGCGCGCGGCGGTCGGCCCGGTCGAGCGGCTGCTCAATATGCTCGGCCACCAATATGTTTGCGCGCTGGCCTATGGGCTGTCATTTGTCCTGAACGTCGCGCTCTGCATCGCGCTGGTGCCGCGCTTCGGCGGCCATGGCGCTGCGGCTGCGACCTCGATCTCGCTCGTGTTCGAAACCGTGCTGCTGTTTTACATCGTTCGCCGCCGGCTCGGCCTTCACGTGCTGGCGTTCGGGAAGTAGCCGAACTCGTCATGCCCGGACTTGATCCGGGCATCCATCCTCTTCGAAGAAGAAAATTTGATGGATTGCCGGGTCAAGCCCGGCAATGACGATTTCCTACTCCGCGGTCCAGCCGCCGTCGATCGAGAGATTGGCGCCGGTGATCTGCGCGGCGTCGTCGCCGCACAAGAACAGCGCGAGTGCTGCGACCTGATCCGAAGTGACGAACTCCTTGGTCGGCTGCGCAGCCAGCAGCACATCCTTGATGACCTGTTCCTTGGTCATGTTGCGCGCCTTCATCGTGTCGGGAATCTGGTGCTCGACCAGCGGCGTCCAGACATAGCCAGGGCTGATACAGTTGCAGGTGATCTTGAAGGTCGCAACCTCAAGCGCCACCGTTTTGGTGAGGCCGGCAATGCCGTGCTTGGCCGAGACATAGGCCGACTTGAAGGGCGAGGCCACCAGCGAATGGGCGGAAGCCGTGTTGATGATGCGGCCCCAGCCTCGCTTCTTCATGCCGGGAACGGCGGCGCGGATGCCGTGGAACGCCGACGACAGGTTGATCGCGATGATCGCGTCCCATTTCTCGACCGGAAACTCCTCGATCGGCGAGACGAACTGGATGCCGGCATTGTTGACCAGGATATCGACCGAGCCGAAGGTCTTTTCGCCAAGCGCGACCATGTCGGCAATCTCGGCAGGCTTGGTCATGTCGGCCGCCGAATAGAGCGCCTTGACCTTGTAGTCGGTCTCGATGGCCGAACGCTCCTTTTCGATATCGGCCGGCGCGCCGAAACCGTTGATCACGACATTGGCGCCGGCGCCGGCGAAGGCGCGGGCATAAGCGAGCCCGATGCCCGAGGTCGAACCGGTCACGACCGCCGTCTTGCCCTTCAAATTGGTCGTCATTTCACTGCTCCTTTTTGGGGGGATCTTCTTCGCCCGAGAAATCGTAGGTCACCATGGTTTCGTCGGATTGCGGCCGTTCGAGCTGGTCCCGGCACGCTACCGCCCGGTGAACGTCACGTACGCCCGCCTCCCAGTGCTCGACCATGGCGACATGGGAAAAGTCGTAGTCCTTCGACGAACTCTCGTAATTCTTGCTGCGATAAATCAGGTGCACCACCGTGACGGTGCTTTCCCTCGCCGCTTCGCGCAAAAAAACCGCCGACGGATCGGTCTTGAGATGATCGGGCAACTTCTCGATCAGATCGAGCACCGCCTTGCGGGCGTTATGGATCTGCCGGTTCTTGTCGGTGGACATGCGGGTGCGGCTGGAGAAGCGAATATCCTTCTCGCGCTCGGCGGCTTCGAGCAGGGATTGTGGCAGTGGGCCGCGCGCACTGAAGAGATCTATCTGGAAGATCAAAAGGTCGTTTTTGGTTTCGGCGTCCAGCACAAAGTCGAGCGGCGTATTGGAAGCAATGCCGCCGTCCCAATAGTGCTCGCCATCGATAACGATGGAGGGAAAACCCGGCGGCAGCGCGCCGGAAGCCATGATGTGCTCGGGGCCGATCCGTTTTCCTTGCCGTTTCAATTCGACATTGTCGAAATATTTGAGATTGCCCGAGGTGACGCTGACTGCACCGACGCTGAGCCGGCATTTCAGGTCGTTGATGCGGTCGAAGTCGACCAGCCGCTCCAGCGTCTTTCGCAAGGGAGCAGTGTCGTAGTAGCTCTGCGCTTCCGGGCTGCCTTTCGGCCAAAGCGGCGCCGGCGGCAGCCGCGGCGTGAAGAAGCCGGGCGCACCGAAGGTCGCAACCAGAGCTGCGTTGGTCTCGTTGTACAGCGAGCGCTCACGGTCGGCTTTGGTGATCGGCGCCGGCACCCAGGGCGCACCCGGAGATACCGTCTGCCAAAATTCCTTTAAACGAGCGACGCGCTTTTCCCGCTCATTGCCGGCGATGATGGCGGCGTTGATGGCGCCGATCGAAACTCCTGCAATCCACGCTGGTTCGAAATCAAAGTGACAAAGCGCTTGATACGCCCCTGCCTGATAGGAGCCGAGCGCACCACCGCCCTGCAGGACCAGGACGCGCTGTGCTTGTGCTGGCGTCGTTGCCGGATTCATCATCGCCTGAGTGATCCTTTCAGCTCTGACATTCGCAAGTAAACCCGCCGTGACGGGGTACGAATATCGAAACTACGACACCAGCTCGCGGCCGCGTCAATCGGTCATCCCGGCAGGTAACGGTATGCCAGATTGTTGGCGCGGTTCGGTCGATGCGAGAATAAGCGTCCAGAACACCTTGTATTTTGTGTTTGGAGCATAGCTCGCAGCGATGCCCAATTTTGTGACATCATTTTGAAGCATATTTGCCCGATGTGGCGGCGAGTCCCGCCAGCCGGAAAACGCCTCCGCCAGTGTGTGGTATCCGGCCGATACGTTTTCAACCGCGGCCGTCGCCGGATAGCCGGCGGCCTTCAGGCGTTTCGGCAGTGGCGCCTTCACGTCATGGTCGAGCTTGTTGCGGCTCGCCATGGCCTGGGATTGGGCCTCCGCGATCCTCATCAGTTCGGTATCGATCACCACGGCGCCGAGGCCATTGTTCTTCCGGTAAAGCGAAATCATCGTGGCCGCCGCCTGCGAATCGAGCTTGGCGCCCGCTTCGGCCATGTTGAAATACATGCTGGGCTGCTCGATCGGGGTGTCCGACGCACAGCCACCAAGCGCCAACAGCCCGACAATGGCGACCCAAGCGCGCATGATTCAAGGTTCCCCCAAAAGAATTCGGGCCGGTTGTTGCACGCCAACCGTGGCTGAATGGTGAACGGAGGGCATTTTTCAGGCCAAAGCAAGGCCGGGATACGGGCGAGGCCTAAGAGGTCTTGACGGTATGGATGCCGCATTCCGACTTGGCCCGACCACGCCAGCGGCCGGCGCGGACGTCCTCGTCCGGCTGGGTGCGGCTGGTGCAAGGCATACAGCCGACCGAAAGGAAACCAGAGGCAGCCAGCGGATGCGGCGGCAGCCCGGCTTGCACATAAATCGCTTCGATCTCACCGCGCGTGACATTGGCAAAGGGGTTGAACTTCAGCCTGGCCCCGTCGGCCTCGACCACCGGGATCGCGGTGCGCAAGCCACCCTGGAAGCGTTTGCGCCCGTTGATCCAGGCGTTAAACGGCGCCAGCGCCCGTTTCAGCGGCTCCACTTTGCGAATCCGGCAGCACGCATCGGGATCGGAGAACCACAGCTCGCGGTCCGGATCCTCGCTGCGCAAGGTCTCCTCCAGCGGCTTGATCGAGCGAACGTCACGCAAGCCGAGCTTTGTTATCAACGTATCGCGATAGGCGAGCGTCTCCTCGAACAGCCATCCGGTGTCGAGAAAGATCACCGGGATCGCGGGATCCACGTCGGCCATAATCTTGAGCAGCGCCGCCGATTCCGTACCGAAGGAGGACACCAGGCCAAGGCGCTCGCGGCCGAAGATACGCAAAGCGCGCGCGATCACCTCTGACGGCGCGGCATGACGAAGCGCAAGATCAAGCGCTTCGGCCCTTTCCGCCGCTACGGCCTCGTCCGACATCGGCTGCGCAAGATCGCTCGCTATCATTGACCGGCACTTTCCGAATGGCGTTGCTGCATCCGCCGATGCAGCGCGGTGATCCGGCCGTCTCCAGTCGGCTGATAGAACACCGAGTAACGCTTTGCGGTGAGCGCGAAAGCTTCGGCGTCGCTTTCCTTCCTGACCTCGAATGCATCGAAACCCGCGCGCAGCATGAATACGAACTGATCGCGCAACACCTGGCCGGCGGCGCGCAATTCGCCCTCATACCCGTAACGCTCGCGCAAAAGCCGCGCCTGGCTATAGGCCCGGCCGTCGCGAAAGGTCGGGAAAACCAGTGCGACCACCGCAAGCCGGTCAAGGAACGGCAGGAGATCGTCGAGATCGCGATTGTTCGGCCAGATCACGCCGAGCTTTGCCGCCTTCGCCAGCAGGCCTTCGGGGTCTTCGAGGAATCGCGCGGCCGAAACCAGGACCGCAGCCGCCTCGGGCAATTCGGCATCGTCCGCGAGGTGAACGAAAATATCGTCGGCGACCTTGCCGTTCTTAACGAGTGGCATAGACCCGCTCCTTGAAAGGTTCGACGCCGAGCCGCTTCACCGCATCGACGAACAGTTCGTCGGGGCGTGCGCGCAGCGCTAGATAGGCTTCAACAATATCCTCGACCACGTCGGCAACCTCGCCATACGGCACCGCGGGCCCGATCAGCGCGCCAAGCTCGGCATTCTCGTCGGCACGGCCGCCGATCGTGATCTGGTAGAATTCCTCGCCATTCTTCTCGACCCCGAGGATGCCGATATGGCCGACATGATGGTGGCCGCAGGCGTTGATGCAGCCGGAAATGTTGATATGCAGGCGGCCGATCAGTTCGGCGGTGTCGTGATTGGCAAAGCGGCGCGTCAGTTCCTGCGCGATCGGGATCGAGCGTGCATTGGCGAGCGAGCAGTAGTCCAGCCCCGGACAGGCGATGATGTCGGAGACCAGGTTCACATTGGGCGTCGCCAATCCGAGCTTGTCGAGCGCTTTCCACAGCGCCGGCAGGTCGCGCTTGGCGACATGCGGCAGCGCGAGATTTTGCTCGTGCCCGACGCGAATTTCACCAAAGGAATATTTGTCGGCGAGATCGGCCAGCGCATCCATCTGCTCGGCAGTGGCATCGCCCGGAGGTCCGCCCACCGGCTTGAGCGACAAGGTCACGATCGCGTAGCCTTGCACCTTGTGCGTGAATACCGAGTTGCGCCGCCAGCGCTCGAACAGCGAGTCCTGCGCCGCCTTCTTCAACTCCTCCGGCATATGCGGCAGTTTCTCGTAAGCCGGATAGCTGAAGCGCGAGCGGATGTCCTCGATCACGGCGTCATCCAGCGTCAACGCGCTGTCGTCCATCGCGCGCCACTCTTCCTCGACCTCGGCGGCGAATTTCTCGATGCCGAGTTCGTGCACCAGGATCTTGATGCGCGCTTTATAGATGTTGTCGCGGCGGCCATACTGGTTGTAGACGCGCAGGGTCGCCTCGACATAGCTCAGAAGATCGCGGCCGTGAACGAACGGCTTGATCGTCTTGCCGATAAAGGGCGTGCGGCCGAGCCCGCCGCCGACCATGACCTCAAAGCCGGTCTCGCCTTGCGCATTCTTGTGCAGCCGCAACCCGATATCGTGAATCTTGATCGCGGCGCGGTCGTGGGCGGATGCCGTGATCGCGAACTTGAACTTGCGCGGCAGGAAGGAGAATTCCGGGTGCAGCGTCGTATATTGCCGCAACAGTTCCGACCAGATGCGGGGGTCCTCGATCTCGCCCGGCGCCACGCCCGCCCATTGATCGGAAGTGACGTTACGCGTGTTGTTGCCCGAGGTCTGCATCGCGTGGATGCCGACCTCGGCAAGATCTGCGAGCGCATCCGGCAGCTCGGCAAGCTTGATCCAGTTGAACTGAATGTTCTGCCGCGTGGTGAAGTGCCCATAGCCGCGGTCGTAGCGCCGTGCCACATGCGCCAGCCGCCGCAGCTGATTTGAGGAAAGCGTGCCATAGGGGATCGCGACGCGGAACATATAGGCGTGCAATTGCAGATAGACGCCGTTCTGCAACCGCAGCATCTTGAATTCGTCTTCGGTGAGTTCACCGGACAGCCGCCGCCTCACCTGGTCGCGAAACTCCTCAACGCGTTCGTTGATGAGGGTTCGGTCGAGTTCGTCATACGCATACATGATCGATTGGCCTTATGCCGGAACCGTAAGAAGGTCGATGGTGACGCCCTTGAGGCGAATATATTCGCGCAGGTTACCGGGCTCGATCCTCTCTCCGTCCTTGACGTCCACCGGCGCGATGTAGGGCCCGACCGCGCCGACATCGTCGGCGACCGCTTCCACCAAAAGCGCCCGCGCCTCGTCAGCGTTACGGACGATTGCGGCTTCCGAAAGGTCCGTCGACCATCCCTGGGTGCGATTGCGATAAATCACCGCGCCATCGATGGTCCGGTTGGCGGTGACGATCGATGGACCCGTGATCCTGATTTTTTGTTCCAGCGGCGATGTCATGCGGCGGCGACCTGAAAGTAAGAGGCGAGTTGGGCAAGTTGCTGATGGCGCGCGGGCGCGGCATGCGCGACCACGTCGCCGATGATGAGAATGGCGGGACCGCCGGCGATCTTTTCGACGAGATCGGGCAATTCATCAAGCCTGCCGATGGCCGCCGCCGCATCGCTGCGCGTGACGCGCGCGAACACGCCGACGGGCGTTTGCGGCGAACGCCCGGCGGCCAGGAGGCCCGAGCGCACCGACGGCGCGGCGGTCATTCCCATATAGACCACGATCGTCATCTTGACGTCGGTCAGGGTCGACCAGTCGACGGCTTCGGCGTCTCTCGCCTTGTGGGCGGTGAGGAAGGTGATGCGCAACGCCTCGTGGCGGAAGGTGAGCGGCACCTCGAATTGCGCGGCCGCGCCGAGTCCTGCGGTTATTCCCGGAATAACGGAATAGGCGACGCCCGCCTCGCGCAGCGCTTCGATTTCCTCTCCGCCGCGGCCGAAGATGAAGGGATCGCCGCCCTTGAGCCGCACCGCGCGCCGGCCGGATTTGGCCGCTTCGATCAAGAGACGATTGATGGCGTCCTGGCCGATGCCGGGCTTACCGACACGACGGCCAACCGCGACGCGGGATGCGTCGCGACGTGCGCGGTCGAGGATTTCGTCCGCCACCAGCTCATCGTAGAAAATAACGTCGGCGTCCTGCAACGCGCGCAACGCCTTGACGGTGAGCAGATCCGGATCGCCCGGCCCTGCACCGACCAGCGTTACGCACCCTTCGGCGCGGCCTGACGGCAGCGCACCGGCAAATTCGGAAACGTCGCGAATATTTTTCAGCGCCGCGTCCGCCTCCTCGCCGCGACCCGCCAGAACCAGCGCGCCGATCGGACCGTCGACCACGCGTTCCCAGAAACGGCGGCGCAGCGGAAATTCGCCAATCCGGCCGTGGATGGTCTGGCGCCAGCGGCCGATGAATCCAGCGAGTTCGCCGATACGAGCCGGCAGCGCCGCCTCGACGCGCTCACGCACGCGCCGTGCCACCACGGGCGACGCGCCGCCGGTGCCGACGGCGACCACGACATCGCCGCGATCGACGATCGCTGGGAAGATGAAGGTCGAATGTTCGAGATCGTCCATCACATTCACGGGCAATCCAACCGCCTTGGCCCGCGCCGACATGGCCGGACCAATCTCGCCGGCCCCTGCGCACAGTATGGCGATGACGCCGCGCAAATCGGCGGTCAGCGGATCGCCCGTCGCGCGCTCGATCCGCGCGGTCTCATCCGCGCCAAGACCACTGACGTCGTGACTGCCGTCGGTGGCATGCCAGCGCACGCGCGCGCCTGCGGACGCAAGCAGGCGGAGCTTGGCGCGCACAAGATCGCCGCCGCCGACGAGCATCACCACACCGCAGTGCAGATCGAGAAATACCGGCAGGAATCGCATGCACCACTCGCTTCCCCGACATCCGGGGTTGACTGGAATTATTTTCTATATATGTGTCATCCAGCGCCCGCAAAGAGAAATTTATTTCTTCTCTATTGCGGTGCAACTATAGAATTTTCGCCTCCTAAGGCCAAGGGCCGGTAGATGCATCTTCTCGACGAAAACCACGCCCACCACCGGCTGCATCGGCCCCGCCCGGTCGATTCCTCTGCGGTCACGCAAAGTTCAGGCCAAGGAAGTTTAGGCCAAGATCTCGCCCAGACGCGCGCTCCGGCGCCTTCGATGGATCACCTCGACGCGCTTGAGGCGCAAAGCATTTACATTTTGCGGGAGGCCTTCGCGCGGCTGAAGAAGCTTGCGCTGTTGTGGTCGCTCGGCAAGGATTCCAACGTGATGATCTGGCTTGCCCGCAAGGCCTTCTTCGGCCGCGTGCCGTTTCCGGCCTTGCATGTCGACACCGGCAAGAAGTTTCGGGAGATGTATGCCTTTCGCGACACTTTCGGCAAACAATGGGGGCTTGATCTGAGGATCGAGCCCTGCCCGCCGATCGATGCGGTCGATCCAACCTTGCCGCCAGCGGCGCGTTCGGCGGCACGCAAGACCGAAGGCCTTAAGCTGGCGCTCGCCAAATACGGCTTCGACGGCTTGATCGCCGGCATTCGCCGTGACGAGGAGGCAACGCGCGCCAAGGAACGCGTGTTCTCGCCGCGCGGAGCGGAGGGCGGATGGGATGTCCGCGACCAGCCGCCGGAATTCTGGGATCAATTCAACGCCTCGCCGCCGCCGGGCGCGCATTTACGGATTCATCCGATCCTGCATTGGACCGAAGCCGACATCTGGGCCTACACGCAGCGCGAAAACATCCCGATCATTCCGCTTTATCTCGCCAAGGACGGCAAGCGTTACCGCTCGCTGGGAGATGCCGACATTACCCATCCGGTGGCTTCGACCGCCTCTAACATCGAGGAAATCCTGATCGAGCTCGAGCGCACCAAGGTGCCCGAGCGCGCGGGCCGCGCGCTGGACCACGAAACCGAAGACGCCTTCGAACGGCTGCGTGTCGCTGGCTATCTCTAGAAAGTGAAGCGTTTGAGTGCCGTCATGAACATGATTGTCCCCGCCACGATATCGGCGACGCCAAATGGCACCAGTCGTCCGCTGGTGCGCATCGTCATCGTCGGCCATGTCGA
>Ga0210394_10006875_pt1 | contig 12176 bp, 14 predicted proteins | sample IncBWC12MmetaG_FD_160121 | JGI IMG/M metagenome (GOLD analysis project Ga0210394, IMG submission 160121) | Forest soil microbial communities from Barre Woods Harvard Forest LTER site, Petersham, Massachusetts, United States - Inc-BW-C-12-M | ecosystem: Environmental > Terrestrial > Soil >... | reverse complement strand
TTGCGAAAGCGCACCGGATTGCCGTGATCCTGGAGCTTGATGGGACCTTTGGGGCCGTGCACGATCAGCGTCGGCAGCACGCGGTGTTTGGTGGCGCCGAGAATCTGCGTGTGATTCTGGGTGATCACACCGTTGTGGAACACGGTCACATAGCCCGGCACCGCCACTTTCCCATCCTTGAATCGCGGCCCCGTATACACGATGTCATAGCTTTGCCACTCCCCCGGCGGCCTGGAGGCATTCACCAGAGGCGGCGACTGTCCGTAGATCGCGGATGCCTGTCCGTCGGCGTAGGTAGGGTTGTCGAAGCTGTCGAGCACCTGCACCTCGTAGATGCCGAAGAGGAAAACGCCGCTGTTGCCGCGTTCCTGGCTGTTGCCCTTGGGCGGCAATGGTGTGCGAAACTCGACGTGCAGCTGGCTGTCGCCGAAATCCTCTTTCGTGACGATGTCGCCGCTTCCTCCGACCACTTCCAGGTATCCGTCTTGAATCTTCCATTTGGGCGGCGCGCCATTTTCCGTGCGCCAGGCTGCAAGACTGGTGCCGTCAAAAAGCACCACGGCATCTGAGGGTGGTGAACCGGGTATTGTCGGCGTACTGCAGCTGCCCGGAGTAATGACCGGTGGACGCGGACGCGCGTCATCGTGGACGCGCCACTTGCTGCCTGGAATGGTTGGCGTATCGGTGTAGCCGGTCGGCGCCTGCTGCGCCTGCTGCGCCTGCGCGCCGAGTGCGGCGGCCAAGCTTGCGGCAATAAATGCAATCCGTGACTTCATGCGCAGTCCCCCATGGCAAGTTCTATTCGTTAAAATCAGATTGATGGCAAAACACTATAACTTGCGCGCGCACATTCCAGTACATCGAGCATGGAGTCGCTAGCCTTCCTTCAGGAGAGTTTCAATGCCTAGGATACCGTCCTCGCTCCGCGCTCGCGCAGTGCTTGCCTCCGCCTTGGGGTTGGTAGTGCTCGCCGGTTGCGGGCAGCCTGCGAATACTCCGGCTGCGGCGCCGGCCGCCCCGCCGCCGATTGCCGCGAAGCCGGATGTGATTGTGACGCTTGATGGTGCACGTCACGATTGTCTGGTCGCGCTTTACAGCGAGCCACAAGGCAACATCATCTCCTGCGACGATGTCGCTGCTTTCGTGCGCGACGAATTGAGGGTGCCGAGCGGAGCGGTTTACGACATCCGGACGGCTCCGAACATCGACGACGCCCAGAGGGCAAAAGTTGAGGCCAGTCTGAAAGGAGCCGGCTACCGCTTCATCAGAGGGCCTCTCCCCCCGTGAGTGAGGCCTCGCCAAACCTGCTGCGCTAGGCCAAGGCCTGCGCCTGCCGTGCAGTGGCTGGAATGAGGCCGGCTTGGCAGAGATTTCGCGGATTTCGAGACCCGGTAGATATCCCGAGAGAGCTCAGTCATGTGGAAATAGAGCCCATTTGGGCATAAGGAGCACTGTCGTGTTTCGTGGTTTCAAGTATCAAGTGGTGTTGCCGGTAGCGGCAATCTCGTTGCTGTTGATCAGCCTTGGCGCGGTCGGGTTTTCGGTTTGGGCGATGCAGCAAGTGCAATCACGGGTACGCCAGCGCATCGCGGACAATGTGACTTCAATTCAGGGCGTCTTCGGCACGACCGCCTCACTGATGCAGGATCGCGTTCGCGCCAGCATGGCGTTGCTCCAGGACCAGATCAAGGTGCGCGGCGGTGCCGAGAAGGGCGCTCAAGTCTCGGTTGCCGGCAAAACCGTGAACGATGTGTTGATCGGCGGCAAGGGGCAGGCCGGCGATTTCGAGCTGGTCGACTACGTTACCCGGATGAACAAGGGCACCGCCACGATATTCACCAAGGATGGCGACCGCTTCGTGCGCATCGCGACCAACGTGATGAAGGACGACGGCACGCGGGCGGTCGGTACCGAACTCAACAACACCACACCGGCCTACGCAGCGATCAGAAGCCGAGTCGCGTTCTATGGCATCGTCGACATCCTGGATCATCCCTACTTCACCGGGTACGAGCCCCTGCTTTCCAAGAATGGCGAAGCCATCGGTATCGCTTACGTCGGCTACAAGACCGAGTTGCCGATACTCATGCAGGCGCTTGATCAGGCGCACTTGCTGAAGAGCGGATTTGTCGCCGTGGTCGACAGCAATAAGGCGCGCTACCTGCCTTCGGGGGTGACCGCTGAACAGGTCCAACAAGCCACTGACAACAAGGACGGCTCCTGGGAGATCGACCGCTTACCCTTGCCGGATTGGGGATTGACCATCGTCTCCGCCTATCCCATTGCCGAATTGCGCGCCGAAGGTAGGCAAGTCGGCTACGGAGTGGCGCTGGCGGGAATCGTCCTCGGCATTGTCATTTCCCTGGCGCTGTTCTTCCTGCTGGATCGAAAAGTGCTGCATCTGCTCGGCGGCGAACCCCGCGTTGCAGCTGATTACATGAAGAAAATCGCCGAAGGCGATCTGGCGCTCGAGATCGGAGTTGCCGGCGAACGGCCCGAAAGCCTGATGGCTTCGCTGAAAGTGATGCAGCTCAAGCTCAAGAATCTTATCGCGGGTGTGCGCGGCGGCGCGGCCGAACTCGGCGAGCAATCGCGCAAGTTCGAATTGGCATACGCCGCCTACCAGTCCGATCACAAGGAAGCTGCTTCGCAGGAACTGGCGCGCCAGGCCAAGGGAGTCAGCCGCACGCTGTCGCTGCTGGAAAAAACCATCGGCCGCTTCAAGCTGTAGGCCGAGCCGGCGATCGGCGACGGCCGCGACCACTCCGGTGCGCGGCTCAGAAGTCTGTTTCGTTGATTTCGCGCACACAGACGACCAGTGCCGCCCGCCCCTCCGGACCGAGTCTTTTGACCTCGGTCCGAATGTTGTCGAGCGCCATTTGCAGGCTGGTGACGTCGGTGCAGAATTCGACGGCATCGGCGAGCACCTGGCCGTCCGCGCCGAATTGATCCAGGCAGAAGTCGGTCAGCAGAAAGCGCGCTTGAGCGGGCGATATCCCGGGCTTCAGGCGCAGCCGCTCGCTGATGGAACTCGTCACCGACGCTGCATCGTGCGCACCCTGCGACGCTGTCCCGTCACTTGTTGCGGTTGCCACGAAGCCGTGGCTTATGAGCCAACGCAGGCCATCGATCACCGTTTCGCGAGGCGCTTTCGAACGCTGCAGAATCGCGTCCGGATTCGTGGAGCCTTGTTCGATCAGCGACAGAATGTTCTTGGCGCCGGCATCGAGCTTGTGAGCGCGGCCGCGCAGCTCCTCCACGCCCTTGGGCGTGACCAGAAAAAACTTCTCCCCCGCTTTCATATTTTCACCGGCATGGAGTCCATTGCGGTGTAGAAACTATATGCCAAATGAGGCGCCAATCGCACTACGCCGAGCGTTGCGCTCGATCCTTTTGATTTTGGGCTTCGATGCGTGCGCGCGCCTCCTGCCACTGCGCATCGGTCCAGTTGCGCAATTCGTAGAAATTGCCGCCCGTTCCGAGGTAAGCGCCGCCGTCCATCATGATGGACTGGCCGTTGAGCCAGGGGCAGCCGTCGCTCAGCAGAAAGGTCGCGAGATTTTGCAGTTCTTCCATGCGGCCGGCTCGTCCCATCGGATTCACCTTGGCGCTGCGCACTCCGGGCTCATCGCCGGGACTCAAGCGCTTGCTCATGCCTTCGGTGGGGATCTCACCCGGCCCAATGGCATTCAGCCTGATCCCAAAGCGCGCCCATTCGGTGGCGAGCGACATGGTCATCGCGTGAACGGCACTCTTGCTCATCGCCGACGGTACGACGTACGGCCCGCCGTTCAAAACCCAGGTGGTGATGATCGACATGACGCTGCGATAGGGGTCACCGGCCTGCCATCGTCCTTCTCGCGCCATCTGCACCCAACGCCGCCCGACTGCGTGCGTGACGTAAAATGTGCCATGCATGACGATATTGGCGATCGCGTCAAAGCCGCGCGGCGAGAGTGCCGCGGTCGGGGAAATGAAATTGCCGGCGGCGTTGTTCACGAGGCCGGTCAGGGGGCCCTGCGCAAACATGTCCTCGACCATCGCATCAACGGCGGCGGCATCGCGGATATCCACACCGTAGGTCTTGACGGATCCGCCGTGGGCGGCCATGAGTTGCGCGGCCGTCGCATCGCAGACGGACTTGCGCCGTCCGCAGATGTAGATCTCCGCGCCCAGCGTCAGGAACTGCTCTGCCATGGAACGGCCCAGTCCGGTTCCTCCCCCGGTCACAAGTATGCGCTTACCCGACAGCAATCCATCTTTGTACATGTTCTTGCTCCTCTGAAAATCCATGCGCGTGGCCGGCTACCACCGATCCCGCTGCGGTAGCCCGTCCTCGATCCGGTAATAGTCGGACTTGGCGCCGGCAAAGATGTGCTTCTCGATCGCAAGACCGGTCGGCGTGTCCAGTGAGCCCGCCGTGATGCTGATCGTGTCGCTGCCGAGGGGGCGCCAAAATAAATTGCTGCCGCAGGTTGCGCAGAATCCGCGCTCCGCGGTCGCCGAGGAACGGAACCATCGCAAAGACTGCGAACTCGTGATGGTGGTGTCGGCGATGCGGGCACTGCTCATCGCAGCGAAATGGCCGGAGGTTCTGCGGCATTGCTCGCAGTGGCAGGCAATGATGCTTCGCAGCGGGCCGGTCACGGCATAGCGCACACCTCCGCATAAGCACCCGCCGCGATGGGTTTCACCGCTCGTCATTCGCGGCGCATCGCATCCAGCTCCGAATGGAGCATGATCTGCTTACTTAAGGTTATTATGAGATTCATCATGGTCCGGCCGTCACACTATATATCTAACCCGGTCGTGGCGAATCTCAGCGTGAAATTGGCCTGCGCGGCCTTCTTGGTTGTTTGCTTCGGCGCGAACTCGGCATTGGCAGATGACCTCCCAGGATCGGATACGCGGTTGCGCCGCGAGCAGACCGCCGTCGTGCCGTCGAACGCGCTGATCTCGCCCGACGGCAAACGGTCGGTGTGGGCGAAGGAGGACGGCGCGGGCTTCTGGTATGCCGAGCGCAGCGCCGGCGGCGGATGGACAAATCCCGCGCAGATCGCCATCCGCGGCGTGGTTCGAAGTCCGGCGTTTTCGCCCGATGGCAGCAAGCTTGCATTTGAAAATGCGCGCGGCGGGTACTCGACTCAGGATCCCGACATCTGGGGTGCGGTTCGCGCCTATTCCTGGGGCTTCGTAGCAATTTTCAATTTCGACGACGAGCGCATCTCCTACGTGAATCCGTCCTTTGCAGAAGACCGCGACCCGCAATGGTCGAGCAACGACACCATCTCCTACACCCGGCGGATCGAAGGACGGCCGGATGCCATCCTGACTTCGATGATACCGGACGCTCAGCCCCGCCCCGGCTCCACCCCAAAGAACAAGGCTCTACTTACAGCGCTGCTCGCGACCCCGCTGGTTTTTCAGCCGGTGGCTGCGGCGGACGGCCGTTCGCTGGCCTTTGTGGCGCGCGCGGCGCGCACGCGAGCCATTTATTTCCTGCGCGTGGGGGAGAGTGCAAAACCCCTCGTCAGGTATCCCGACGATGATGGCCAGGACCTCACCCAGGTCGCCCTGTCGCCGGACGGCAGCCTGCTCAGCTTTGTACGCGGCGGCCCACCCAACTCCAAGCGTGAAATACCCAATCCTCGTTCGCTCGCGACGCCGCCGCTGCGTCAGGTCTGGCTTCTCGATACGGCGGGCGGCGCTGCGCCCCGGGCGGTAGGAATAGGATACGGACCGCAGTTCTCGCCCGATGGTGCCCGTCTCATCTGGCTTACGGAGCGGGGCGTGGCCAGCGCACCGCTGCTTCACAATGCCGGCCACCGCAGCGATGTCGGCGCCGCCGAGATCATGCTGGCCGGACCACTCTTCGCGCCGCGCTTCTCACCCGACGGCAACAAGCTGGCGTACGAGCGCTCAGCCTATGTCGAAGTCTTCGATCTGAAATCGGGAGCCACCTGGGCCGTTGCCAGGCCGGCCGATGCGGTCGATGTCGATCCGACCTGGTCGCCGGATGGAGAGAGTATTGCCCTGCGGCGGCTGGTCGGCTCTCAGCCGCCCACCGAGAACGGATACGCCGGGGAGTACGTCGCGAAGGAACCCTGGGCGATTCTGGTGGCGAGTATGGCCACTCATCAAGTCCGCCAGATTTGGCGCGCCGACCCCGGCATGGGCTCCGCCTACTACGACCTGGATCAGGACCCGACCGACACGGGTGCTCAAGTGCGCCAATTGTTCTGGTCGGATGGCAATGACATCGGGTTTGCCTGGGAGCGCGATGGATGGAGGCATCTCTATGCGGTGTCCGCGCAGGGAGGTCAGCCGCGGCTGCTCACGCCGGGCGAGGGCGAGGTGGAGACGGCCGCGCTTTCCCTGGATCGCAAGACTTTGGTGTACAGCACCAACATCGGCGATCCCTATAGACGGCATATCGCGGCGGTGGCATTCGGCGGCGGAGCGCCCAAGTCCCAGACCCAGGGGCCCACCAGCCAATGGACGCCGGTACCGCTGGCGGCAGGGATCGCCTACATCGATGCCGGATGGGCGATGCCCCCCGCGGTGGTATTGCAGGACTTGAAGGGAATGACCCGGGGCGCGGGCGGCCCTGCGGTTCCAGACGCGTACCCTTCAGCGCAGATGGTCAAGCCCCAGCCGGTCAGCTTTCCCGGCGTGGATGGGCAGACTGCCTATGGCCAGTTGTTCGTGCCGGCCAAGCCGTCGGGTTGCGGCGTGGTCTTCGTCCACGGCGGAATCACGCGGCAGATGCTGCTCGGCTTTCATTACATGGACGCCTACTCCAACCTGTACGAGCTGAATCAATATTTCTCGACTCAAGGGTGCGCCGTCCTCTCGGTCGAATACCGCAGCAGCATCATGCGCGGCTATGCGTTTCGCAATGCGCCGGGTTGGGGAAACGGCGGAGCCAGCGAATACAAGGATGTGCTCGGCGGCGCAATTTATCTAAAATCGCGCGGCGATCTTAAGATCGACAAGATCGGCATATACGGCCTTTCCTGGGGCGGATACCTCACCGCCCAGGCGCTGGCCAGAAACTCCGATGTCTTCAAGGTTGGATTCGACATGGCGGGAGTTCACGGTTTTCCCGGCGCCACGTACAAATATTCGCCGCTGGCCTTCGTCGGCCAGTGGCAATCGCCGGTCTACATTGTGGCGGGTGACGACGACCGCAATGTCGATTTCAATCAAAGCATTGCGCTGCTTCAGGCGCTGCGCAGCAGGTCGGACAGCGTTGAGATCGCGGAGAAAGTGATTCCCAATGAAATCCACGATCTGTCTTTGACTTTCGAGGATCTCGTGGACGTGTACTTCGAAGGCAGCGAGTTCATGCTCAATCACCTCCTGCAATCGCGCTAAAACCGGGGAGACAAATGGCCAGTCGAGTTCCGGAAGCCTCGCCGCAGACCTATGCGCGGGTCGGTGGAGTGCTTTACCTTTTCATCATCGTGGCTGCGCTCTTCGGAGAAGCCTACGTTCGGGGCAGCCTGCTGGTGGCGCGCGATCCCATCGCTACCGCCAGCAATATATTGGGCTCCGAGACGCTGTTCCGCGTCGGCTTGGCCGGCGAAATGCTCACTTGCGTGTGCGATGTGACGGTGACGCTGATCCTGTACGTCTTGCTCAAGCCGGTGAGCCGCAACCTGGCCTTGCTTGCGGCGTTCTTCAGATTGACGTTCGTCGCCATTTATAGCGTCGCCAAGCTTTTCGAGATTGCCGCGTTGGCGGCGTTGGATGGCGCCGATTATCTGAAGGGCTTCGACGCACCGCAATTGGCCGACCTGGCTTTCGTGGCGCTCAGAGTGCACGGGCTTGGATACGGCGTCAGCCTGCTATTCTTCGGTTTCTGCTGCACCTTGTTCGGCTACTTGATTCGCAATTCCCTGTACCTGCCCAAGATTCTCGGCACGCTGCTCGTGATCGGCGGAATGGGCTATATCCTTTTCAGTCTGGCGCAAATTCTGGCGCCGTCCTTCGCCGCCAACTATCTATTTCCGTGGCTGATGCTGCCCGCCTTTCCCGCCGAGTTGGGACTCGCCCTATGGCTCACGGTAAAAGGGGTGAATGTCGCGAAGTGGAAAGAACGAGCGCCGGCGTGAGCGGCCCGCGCTCGGGGACGCCAGCAGCAGCGGCAGTTGCGACGCCCAAAGCCGAGATTGCAATCGATGTCGCGCTCGTCAAAAGGCTGCTGCAAGCACAGCATCCGGATTTGGCCGACGCTACCCTCGAGCCGGTCGCGTCCGGCTGGGACAATGCGATATTTCGTCTCGGCGACCAACTGTGTGTGAGATTGCCGCGGCGTGAAGCGTCTGCCGCGCTGCTCGCAAACGAGCAGCGTTGGCTGCCGGTGCTCAGCGAACGCCTGCCGTTGCCGATTCCCTCGCCCATGCGCCTGGGGATCGCGTGCTTGAACTACCCGTGGAATTGGAGTGTGCTGCCTTGGCTGCCGGGCGCCACTGCCGATCAATCGCGTTTATTCGCCGCCGAGGGAGTCGCGCTGGCGCGCTTTCTCAAGGCCCTGCACACGCCGGCGCCGTCAACAGCGCCGCGCAATCCCTATCGAGGCGTGCCGCTCTTGCAGCGCGCGGCGGCAGTCGAGGAGCGCATGGAGCGCTTGGGCCGAACCGGACAATCCGTGGGAAATCCGATCCGATCGATCTGGAGAGACGCTTTGGCCGCCCCCATCGATGTCGACGACACGTGGATACACGGAGATTTGCACGCACGCAATGTGCTCGTGCACGAGCAACGACTCAGCGCCGTCATCGATTGGGGCGATCTCTGCAAGGGCGACTGCGCAACCGATTTGGCTGCAGTCTGGATGTGGCTGCCAAATGGCGAGTCACGCGCAATGGCGATTGCCGCGTACGGAGGTTCAACCGCCACCTGGCAGCGCGCGCGCGGCTGGGCAGTTCTGTTTGGATTGGTGCTCCTGGAAACCGGACTCACCGACAATCCGCCGCACGCCGCGATGGGCGAACGGATATTGCGCAACTTGAATGATGGCACATAGTCGACCGCAGAAGCCGCGGGCGTAAAGGAAAGCGCCGGGACATGCACATTACATTCGTATATGCCGCGTTATTCGGCCTGCTGTTTGTCGCGTTGAGTGTACGTGCGCTGCGCCTGCGGGTTAAATTGAGAATCACGATCGGCGATGCGGGCAACCAGCAAATGCTGCGCGCCATCAGGGTCCATTCCAACTTTGCCGAGTATGTGCCCTTGGCGCTGTTGCTGATTTATTTCACCGAGCTACAAGGCGCTTCCGCAAGGTTCATCCATAGCGTATGCCTGTGCCTGCTGCTTGGCAGGCTCGCGCACGCTTACGGAGTCAGCCAGGTGAAGGAGAATCCGCGCTGGCGGATTTTCGGCACGGCCCTGACGCTCGGAACCATCGTTGTCACTGCCATGCATCTGCTGCTGAGCTTCGCCAGAAGCAGGGGCGCCTGACGTGACGCACTCTCCAGCCGCTCGCTGTCCATCATTTTCGATCCGAGCTGGGTGATGCGCTTTCTGTACGGCAACTGAAGCGACGAGAACATGCCTGTAGCCACGCCCATCCTCACGCCGCGACTCATTCTCCGGCCGCCGGATGCAAAAGACGCGGCGCTGATCCTCGGGCGATACGCCGGCGATTTGGAAGTCACGCGTTTTGTCGGCTGGCCTCGGCACGCCAGCATCCACGAGACGGCTGCATTTCTGGAATTTTCAGCGGCCGAATGGACGCGCTGGCCGGTGGGGCCGCTGCTGATTGAATCACGCTCCGACGGGGCCCTCTTGGGTTCGACCGGCCTGGCATTTGAATCACCAACCCAGGCTTCCACCGGCTACGTCCTTGCCCGCGACGCCTGGGGATTCGGATATGCCTCAGAGGCCCTAACCGCGGTGGTCGGGGTTGCGAAGACTCTGGCGATGACGCGCCTCTATGCCCTGTGCCACGCGTCCCACTCGGCGTCGATCCGCGTCCTCGAACGCGGCGGCTTCCTATACGAAGGTCTCTTGAACAAACAACAGATATTCCCCAACCTCTGCGATAGCCCGCAGAATGTCGCGAGCTATGCGTATCCTCTAGCCCCACGATTCCCTGGAAGCCCCCATGAACGCAGCAATCAAGGTCCGTCCGGTCGAGCAGGCTGATTTCATTGCATGGTTGCCGCTATGGAGCGGATATAACGCCTTTTACGGGCGCAAGGACGCAACCGCGTTGCCTCGCGAAATTACCGAGACCTTGTGGCGGCGCTTCTTCGACCCGAATGAACCGGTGTTTGCGCTGATCGCCGAGCGCGACAGCAAGATACTCGGACTTGTGCACTATCTCTATCACCGCGACACCACGCGCATGGAACTCACCTGCTATTTGCAGGATTTGTTCACCGAACCATCCGAACGAGGACGCGGAATCGGAAAGTCGCTGATCGAGGGCGTGTACGGCTGCGCGCGGGCGGCGGGCATTCACTGCGTCTACTGGCAAACGCACGAATCGAACGCGGCCGGCCGGCGGCTGTACGATAAGGTCGCAAGGCATTCCGGCTTCCTCGTCTATGAGCACGAATTATGAGCCGCGATTGGTTTCAGCCGACAACGACCTCGCTGATCTGCACCACCGGCGTCAGATCGGTATAGTTCGGAATGTCGCCCATGATTTCCTTTGCGTGCGGCCCGAAGCCGCGCTGAAAGGCGTCGACTGAATCGCAGTAGATGTGGCACATGCCGACGAAGGCTGCGGGAGCGCCGGGCGTACCGCCCGCCAGACCCTTGTCGACGGTGTAGAATTTGCAATTATCGCCCATGCGGCTTTTCACCAGCGGCATGTGCTTGTCGCGATAGTACTCATGATTGAATTTGGCGCCGGGCGTATTGGGATACATCACGCTCACTTTGATCATCGCCATCTCCTAAGATGTTTGCCGAGGGATGCGATGATGCATCCCAAGCGCCTGCCGACGCCAGTCCCATGGGATCGCGTTGAACCTTTGACGCCCCGCGGGCGCGGGTGTAAGAAATCGTAATGCGCACGCAGATCGGGCTGCTGCTGGCTGGTTTAAGTTCCGCCGTGATGGCGCAAGCGCCACCGGAGCTTTCCCGCGCCGTGCAGTTTTATGGACATGAGCACGGCGGCGCCGATAGTCCCGCATTTCGCTGGGCATTGGCGGACCTCAATGACGATGGCCGCGACGATGCCATCGTGCTTTTGTCGGGTCCGAGATACTGCGGTGCGGACGGGTGCACCATGCTCGTATTTCGCGGCACCGACCAGGGCTTCACCTTGGTCTCTGCCACCACCATTGTCATGGCGCCCATTCGGGTGTCCGCGAACAGTGTGGACGGTTGGCGATCCCTCATTGTCTATTCAAAAGGAAAGGGGGAGGTGGTACTCAAATTCAGCGGTACACACTACCCGGCCAACCCGTCCATGCAGCCAAAAGTGGATCGCCTCGAGTTGGAGGCGGCGGCCAATGCGATCCAATGAGTGCTAAAATATCGCGACCCACCCCGATGCGGGCAATAGCGAGATTCCGCAATGATCGCAACCCACGGCCTGACTCACCTGGCTCTATCCGTGCGGGACCCCGATCGCGCACTGCGGTTCTACGAGTCGGTATTTGGCGTAAGGGAATATTTTCGCAGTACCGACACCATTCAGGTGCTCGGGCCCGGTCCGCACGACGTCATTGCATTCGAAAGACGCCCGGATGGGGCCGGGGTGCCGGGCGGCATCATTCACTTCGGTTTCAGGCTGACGCGGCCGGAAGACATCGATGGCGCCGTCGCCGCGGTGGAAAAGGCCGGTGGCACGATCAGTTCGAGGGGAGAATTCGCGCCGGGCCTGCCGTACGCTTTCGTGCGCGACCCCGATGGCTACGAAATAGAGATCTGGTTCGAGTAGGCGGCGCGGTGGAGGTGGCAGCGAACTTTTCGGGCGGCTGTGCGTGCGGCGCAGTTCGCTACCATTGCTCGACAAGTCCCGTCGCGATGATCAAGTGCCACTGCCGCGACTGCCAGCGTGCCGGCGGCTCCGCGTACGCGCCGACCGTGGTGATTCGAACTGCAGATTTTCGCCTGCTGCGCGGCGAGCCGCGCTATCACGAAATTACCGCCGTCAGCGGCAACCTTGCACGGCGCGGTTTCTGCGACAAATGCGGATCGCCTTTGTTCGC
>Ga0210394_10006872_pt1 | contig 12181 bp, 10 predicted proteins | sample IncBWC12MmetaG_FD_160121 | JGI IMG/M metagenome (GOLD analysis project Ga0210394, IMG submission 160121) | Forest soil microbial communities from Barre Woods Harvard Forest LTER site, Petersham, Massachusetts, United States - Inc-BW-C-12-M | ecosystem: Environmental > Terrestrial > Soil >... | reverse complement strand
CGGCAAGGTGGCGGGCCTTGGCCTCGGCACCGGCGCGGCGTTTGCGTTGTTGCCGGCGCAGAACGCCACCGGCAACTGGATCAAGGTCGTGCAGCGCGTGCCGGTGCGTATCGCGCTCGACGCGCAGGAGCTGACGAAGAACCCGCTGCGCATCGGCCTGTCCACCGTTGCCACCGTGGACGTGCGCGATGATTCCGGCGTGCAGCTGGCAGCCGCCGCGCACGATCAGCCGGTGCTTGCCACCAGCGCCTACGACGTCGATCGCACGGAAATCACCGCCCGCATCGCGCAGATCGTCGCTGACAACACCCGCGACGGCGGCGCCACCACCGCCGAGTAGCGCGCTGCCGCGGGCCGCCCGGCCCGCCGCTCACTCAAACTTCAGGTAGCACAGGGGCAGCGCGGTCGTGTACTTGATGGTCTCGAGTGCGAAGCTGGCACTCACGTCCTGGAAATCCACCGCCGCGATCAGGCGTTTGTAGACCACGTCGTAGGCGTCGATGTCGGGCACCACGATGCGGATCAGGTAGTCCACATCGCCGCTCATGCGGTGGATCTCGGTGACTTCGGGAATGTCGCGCACCGCGCACACGAACTTCTCAAACCATGCCGCGCTGTGGTTGCCGGTCTTGAGTGTCACAAACACCGTGGTGCCGACGTTGAGCGCGTGCGCGTCCAGCAGCGCAACGGTCTGACGGATCACGCCCAGCTCCTGCAGCTTCTGGATGCGCCGCCAGCACGGCGCCTTGGACAAGCCCACACGGTCGGCGATTTCCGCCGCGGTCAGCTCCCCGTTCCCCTGCAAAAGGTCCAGGATTTTGGCATCGAGCTTATCCATGCAACTTTTTCGCTCGCTAGGACCCTGACACGCAACATTGTTGCGCAGCTGGCCCAGCTTTGCCATGCCTTCGCAATCGCGTACCCCCGCCAGGTCACTACGATGCTAAGCCATGAACCTGGCCCGAGCATTTACTGAACATCCCGCCTCGGTCGGGGAGTCCTACTCGCGGCACTGCGTGTGCGCGTTCGGATTTGGCGCGCGCATGGTCGGGGCGGGGCTCGCCTGCATGATCCACGCACTCTTGCCGTTTCTGTTCGTGCGCACCGGCAGCCGGGCGATCACCGAGCTTAACGAGAAGATGATCGCCAAGCGGCCACCCGTGCCGCACGCACTTACCAGCACCTCGCGCCTGCCCTCGTAGCGGTGGGCGCTCTCCTGCGGGCGCTGTCCCCACGCGCAGGATTGCTGTGGCGCGCCGTGCCCGGCGTCCTGGTCGCCGTCGCGCTCGCGCTCCTCGCGCGCGCCTTTGCCGATGCGCTCGCACACGGTGCGGGTGGTCTGCCCAAATTTCCCTTGAGCCCGGTCATGTGCGCCGTCGTCCTCGGCATGCTGTGGCGCAATACCCTCGGCGTGCCCGCCTGGGCGAGCCAGGGCCTGAAGTGGGCGATGCACCAGCTGTTGCGTACCGGCATTGCGCTCGTGGGTCTGCGCCTGACGCTCCTGGGCGCCACTTCCATTGCGGCCACGGCGCTGCCCGTGGCACTGACCTGCCTGCTGTTTGCCCTGGGCGTGGGACTGACGCTCTCGCGCCTGCTGGGCGTGCCGCGACGGCTGGGCGTGCTGCTGGCGATCGGTACCGCGGTGTGCGGCGCGACCGCGGTGGTTGCGATGTCGCCGGTCATCCGCGCGCGCCATGCCGAGACCGCATTCGCCGTCACCTGCGTGGTGCTGTTCGGCTGCGTGGCCATGTTGTGTTACCCCTGGGTGGCGGGACACTTCTTCGCCGCCGCACCGCGCTACGCCGGCATTTTTCTGGGCACCGCGATCCACGACACCTCCCAGGTCGTGGGCGCCGCGCTCATGTATTCGCAGCAGGCCCACCAGCCTGAGGCGCTGGCGGCGGCGAGCGTTGCGAAGCTGCTGCGCAATCTGTCGATCGCCGTGCTGATCCCGCTCGCCGCGTGGCTCACGCAGCGGCACGAGGCGCGCACCCGCGCCGATGCGACCGGTCAGGAAGAGGGCGGTGCGCCGCCGGCGGGCGGACTTGCCGGCGGTGTGCGGCTCGTACCGCTCTTCGTCCTGGGCTTTCTCGCCTGCATCATCCTGCGCACCGCCGGGGACGCGGTGATGCCGGCGGGCAGTCAGCTGTGGCAGGCGCTCATCAACACCGGCTACACCGCCTCGGATCTGTTCCTGACCTGCGGCATGACCGCCGTGGGACTGTCGGTGTCATTCACCGACATGTGGCGCATCGGCTGGCGCCCGCTCGCCGCGGGGTTCGCGGTGGCGACCCTCGTCGGTGGCTGCAGCCTGGCCCTGACCTCCGGGATGCTGCACTTCTTCGGCTGAGCCGCGCGGCTGCACGCTACACTCTCCTTCCGGAAGGGGAGTCAGCATGGCTAAAGCCCGACTTAAGGTTTCACGGCGCGCCGCCGAAGGGGCGGTGCGGACGCTGCTGCGCTGGGCGGGGGAGGACCCGCGACGCGAGGGACTGCGCGATACACCGCAACGCGTCGTGGATGCCTACCGCGACTGGTTCTCCGGTTACGAGATCGACCCGGCCGCGTACCTGCGGCGCACCTTCGAGGAGGTCGGCGGTTACGATGAGATGATCGTGCTGCGCGACATCAGCTTCGACTCGCATTGCGAGCATCACATGGCGCCGATCATCGGGCGGGTGCACATCGGCTACGTGCCGGCCAATAAAGTCGTCGGCATCAGCAAGCTCGCACGCGTCGTGGACGGCTACGCGCGGCGCTTCCAGGTCCAGGAAAAACTCACCGCGCAGATTGCCGACTGCATCACCGAGGTGTTGAAGCCGCGCGGCGTCGGGGTGGTGGTGGATGCCACGCACCAGTGCATGACCACGCGCGGCGTGCACAAGCGCGGCGTGTCCATGGTGACGAGTCGCATGACCGGCGCGTTTCGCAGTGACGCACGCACCCGCGCGGAGTTCCTGCGTTTCATCGGGATCGCAGGCGGGCACCAGGCCTGACTGCGCTCGCCCACCGCGCTACGGCAGTGCCGCCGCCGTGGTATCGCTGCGCGAGGCGCGCTTGCGGTCCTGTTCCTTCAGGAAGCGCTTGCGGATGCGGATAGAGGCGGGCGTGACTTCCACCAATTCGTCATCCGCGATGAACTCCACCGCGTACTCCAGGTTCAGCTGAATGGGTGGTGTCAGCAGGATCGCGTCATCCTTGCCGGCGGCCCTGACGTTCGTGAGCTTCTTGGTCTTGATGGGGTTCACGACCAGGTCGTTGTCGCGGGTGTGGATGCCGATGATCATGCCCTCGTAAAGCTTCTCACCGGGGCTGACGAACATGCGACCGCGTTCCTGCAGGTTAAAGAGCGCGTAGGCCACCGCCTCGCCCTGCTCGTTGCTGATCAGCACGCCGTTGTGGCGATCCGGGATCTCGCCCTTGACCGCCGCGAAGCCGTCGAAGATATGGCTCATGAGGCCGGTGCCGCGGGTGAGGGTCATGAACTCGCCCTGGAAGCCGATGAGGCCACGCGCCGGTACGCGGTACTCGAGGCGCGCGCGGCCGTTGCCGTCGATGCTCATGTCGGTCAGGTCGGCACGGCGCGGGCCGAGGGCTTCCATGACCGCGCCCTGGTGGGTGTCTTCGATGTCGACGGTGAGCGCTTCGTAGGGCTCGTGCACCTCGCCGTTGACGATCTTGGTGAGCACCTGCGGGCGCGACACCGCGAGCTCATAACCCTCGCGGCGCATGTTCTCGATGAGAATGGTCAGGTGCAGCTCGCCGCGGCCGGAAACGCGCATGACGTCCGGCTCCTCCGTGTCGTCGACGCGCAACGCCACATTGCTCTGCAGCTCGCGGTACAGGCGCTCGCGGATCTGGCGGCTGGTCACGAACTTGCCTTCGCGGCCGGCGAGCGGGGAGTTGTTGACCTGGAAATTCATGGTCAGCGTTGGCTCGTCGACGCTGATCGGCGGCAGCCCTTCGGCGTGCTCGCGATCGCAGATCGTCAGGCCAATGTTGACCCCTTCGATGCCCGTCACCGCGACGATGTCACCGGCACTCGCTTCCTCGACCGGGCTGCGCTGCAGGCCCGTGAAGGTCAGCACCTGGGCGATCTTGGCCTCGCCGCGATCCTCAGCGCCGTAACGCAGCGCCACCATCTCACCCGGGCGCACCACGCCGCTGCGGATGCGACCGATGCCGATGCGTCCGACGTAGGAGTTGTAGTCGAGGGTCGAGATCTGCAGCTGCAGCGGCTTGTCAGCCTGGGCTGCCGGCGGCGGTACATAAGTGAGAATGGCTTCGAAGAGCGCTGACATGTCCGGGCGGCGCTCGGTGTGGTCGGTGCTCGCCCAGCCTTGCAGCGCGGACGCGTAGATCACCGGGAAGTCGAGCTGCTCATCGTTGGCGCCGAGCTTGTCGAAGAGATCGAAGGTCTGGTCAACCACCCAGCCGGGGCGGCTTCCGGGGCGGTCGATCTTGTTCACCACCACGATCGCCTTGAGCCCGAGCGCCAGCGCCTTCCTGGTGACGAAGCGCGTCTGCGGCATCGGGCCCTCGACCGCGTCCACCAGCAGCAATACGCCGTCGACCATCGACAGCACGCGTTCGACCTCGCCGCCGAAGTCGGCGTGCCCGGGTGTATCGACGATGTTAATTCGGGTACCGCCGTACTCGATGGCGCAGTTCTTGGCGAGGATGGTGATGCCGCGCTCGCGCTCGATGTCGTTGGAATCCATGATGCGCTCGCCCATGCGCTCATGAGCGGCGAAGGTTCCGGACTGTTTCAGCAGGCAATCAACCAGCGTCGTCTTGCCGTGGTCGACGTGCGCGATGATGGCGATGTTGCGGATCGGGCGATTCATGGTTGGCGTGGGCCCAGGCGGGCGTGTGCTACGACGGGCCTTGAGGCCCTGGTCGCGGTCCAAAAAGGGTGCGCAGGGTAGCAGATTCACCCGCCCGGCGCTTAGCTTACTTAAGCGTGCGGCAGGCCGATCCGCAGCTCCCGCATGGCGAGCCGCACCTCGATGAAAAAGGTGATGAAAGCGGCCGACAGGCACACCATCGCGCCCACGAATAACAGCGCGATCACCATCCCCAGTTCGGAAGCCAGGAACGCATTGGCGAACAGCGTGACCACCACCAGCGCCACCAGCAGGGCGGCAATCGCGCACAGCGAGATCGCGACGTTGATGTAGCCGGCGCGCCGGGCAAGCACCACAAGCTCGGCGTGCAGCTGCTTGGCCCTGCCCGGGTGGGCCTCGACGCGCTCTTCGAGCCGGCGGGCGCGATCGACGATCCTGCCGAGGCGATTGGTCAGCACCCCGAGGGTGGCGGCGACTCCGGACAGGAGGAACACCGGCGCGACGGATGACTGGATGAGGTGCGCGATATCCATACTTTAATAGTGTGACGGCGCCGGCGGGCGCCGCGCGTGTTGTATCACAAACGAGTGCGGGCGTACGAGGCGGGTAGCGGCTGCGGTCTTGCGGCGGTCTTTCATCTTGTTGTACGATCGTTCAATAACGTAACCGCCAGGTCAAGACCATGAACCGTGCCACCGCGCCGCGCCCAACCCCGGCCGCCACCAGCAACGACGCCGCCAGCGATGCGCGCAGCCTGCCGGCGTGGATCTACCGCGACGCGGAGTTTTTTGAAGCCGAGCGCGAGGCGATTTTCCGCAACAGCTGGCAGCTCGTGTGCCACCTGAGCGATGTCCCGCAGCCCGGGGACTTCCACACCTTCGAGTTCTTCGGGGAATCGGTGCTGGTGCTGCGTGCCGAGGATGGCGCGGTGCGGGCGTTCCACAACGTCTGCCGCCACCGCGCCGCGCGCCTGCTCGACGGCCCGCGCGGGACCTGTGGCCGGCGTATCACCTGCCGCTACCACGCCTGGAGCTACGCCCTCGACGGGCGGCTCGTGGGCGTGCCCAACCGCGAATCCTTCCCGGGACTCGACACCGCGCAGCACGGGCTCAAGCAGCTCGAGCACGAAGTATTCATGGGCTTCATTTTCGTGCGCTTTGCGCCGGGGCTGCCGAGCGTGCACGAAATGGCGGCCCCCTACGCGCAGGAGCTCGCCGCCTACCGGCTCGAGGAGCTGGTGCCGCAGGGCAGGGTGACGCTGCGTCCGCGGGACGTGAACTGGAAGAACGTCGCCGACAATTATTCTGACGGGCTGCATATCAACGTCGCGCACCCCGGACTCACGCGCCTCTTCGGCCGGGACTATCGTATCGAGGCGCGCCCCTGGATCGACAAGATGTCGGGCCTGCTGCGCGAGGCACCTTCCGGTAACTGGTCGGAACGGCTCTACCAGCGCACCTTGCCGGCGGTTGATCACCTGCCACCAGAACGGCAGCGCCTGTGGACCTACTTCAAGCTGTGGCCGAACCTCGCCTTCGACATCTACCCGGACCAGGTCGACTTCATGCAATTCCTGCCGGTCTCGCCCACGCAGACGCTGGTGCGCGAGATTGCCTACGTGCATCCTGATTCGCGCCGCGAGATGCGCATCGCGCGCTATCTGAACTGGCGCATCAACCGGCGGGTGAGTCTCGAGGACAAGGCGCTGATCGAGCGCGTGCAGGCGGGCATGGCCTCGACCGGTTACACCTCCGGTCCCTTGAGTAAGGATGAGGTGTGCCTGCGTAGCTTTTCCGCGCGCATGCGCAGCGTCATTCCCGCGAGCGCCCAGGAGCAGGCGCCGGCGCCAGGCTGGAGCCGTGGCTGACGCGGTGGGGAACGGCGCGCGCTGCGATGCGCTGATCATCGGCGGCGGACACAATGGGCTGGTGTGCGCGGCGTACCTCGCGGCCGCGGGGCTTAAGGTCACCGTGCTCGAGCAGCGCGCCGTGGTCGGCGGCGCGGCCGTCACCGAGGAATTCCATCCGGGATTCCGCAACTCGGTCGCCGCCTACACCGTGTCACTTCTGAACCCGAAGATAATCCGCGACCTGGATCTTGCCGGCTACGGCCTGCGCATGGTCGAGCGCCGCTGCGCGAACTTCCTGCCGACCGAGGACGGGCGCTGCCTCGTGACCGGTGTGGGCCGTACCGAGGCGCAGGTGGCGCGGTTTTCCGCGCGCGATGCGTCCCGGCTTCCCGCCTACGCTGAACGCCTGGAAGCGATCGCGGACGTGTTGCGCGACCTGGTACTCACGACGCCGCCGAATGTGACGGCAGGCAGCTGGCGCGAAGCGCTGCCGGAACTCCTGGGCGCGGCGCGCCTCGGCGGGCGGCTGCGCAAGCTGGACATGCCTTTGCGGCGCGAGCTGCTGGCGCTGTTTTCGATGTCCGCCGGGGACTACCTCGACGGCTGGTTTGAGAGCGATCCCATCAAGGCGGTCTACGGCTTTGACGGCGTGGTCGGCAACTACGCCAGTCCCTACAGCCCCGGCTCCGGGTACGTGCTGCTGCATCATGTCTTCGGCGAGGTGAACGGCAAACGCGGCGCCTGGGGCCACGCGATCGGCGGCATGGGCGCGATCACCCAGGCAATGGCGAAGTGCGCCACGGCGCGCGGCGTGGTGATTCGCCTGAGCACGCCGGTGCGCGAGGTGCTGGTCGAAGGCGGGCGCACGACCGGTGTGGTCACCGCCTCAGGGGAAACGCTGCGCGCCGCTGCCGTGATTTCCAATCTCAACCCGAGGCTGCTGTACGGCAGCCTGATCGCGCCCACCGCGCTGCCCACGGAGGTGGTCGAGCACATGAGCCGCTGGCGCTGCGGCTCGGGCACCTTCCGCATGAATGTGGCCCTGAAGGAGTTGCCCGATTTCACCTGCCTGCCGGGCAAGGCGCCGGCCGATCACCACACCGCCGGCATCATCATCGCGCCGACGCTTAGCTACATGGAGCGCGCCTATTTCGATGCCCGCATGCACGGCTGGTCGCGCCAGCCGATCGTTGAAGTGGTGATCCCTTCGACACTGGACGACACACTCGCTCCCGCCGGTCAGCACGTCGCGAGCCTGTTCTGCCAGCACGTGGCACCGCAGCTGCCAAACGGCGAATCCTGGGATCAGCATCGCGACACCGTCGCGGATCTGATGATCGCGACCGTGAATGCGCACGCCCCCAACTTCAGGGCAGCAATACTCGGGCGGCAGATCATGAGCCCGCTGGACCTTGAGCGCACCTTCGGGCTCGTGGGCGGTGACATTTCCCACGGCGTGCTGAGCCTCGATCAGCTGTTCTCGGCGCGGCCAATGCTAGGGCTGGGCAACTATCGCGGCCCGCTGCCCGGCCTGTACATGTGCGGCGCCGGCACGCATCCGGGTGGCGGTGTCAGCGGCGCCCCGGGGCACAACGCCGCGCGCGAAATCCTCCGCGACTTTCGCCGCGGCCGGCTGCGGCGGGCGGCGTGAGTGCGCGGGCGCGGGGTGCGACGCGCTCGCGGCTAAAGGCAGCGCCGGCGGCGCGGGGCAGCGGCCCGCGCTTTCAGCGTCAGTTGCCCGAGGAGCGGCGCCGGACGCTGATCCTTGCCACCATCGAGTGCCTGAAGCGGGATGGTCACGAGGGCCTGTCGGTGCGCAACATCAGCGCGGCGGCGGGCGTTTCGGTCGGTCTCATCAACCACCATTTTCCCAACAAGGATGAACTCGTCGCGGCCGCCTACCGCTACTTCAACAACGAACTCATCGCCGGCATGCTGGCGGCCGTGGCGGGTGCTGCGGATTCGCCGCGTGACCGGCTGCGCGCATTCCTGAGCGCGTCTTTTTCGCGGCCGAACCTGGATGCCGATGTGCTCGCGGTATGGGTGGTGTTCTGGGGCCTGTATCGCCACTCGCGCCTCATCCAGCGCGTTCATCATGAGACCTACGAGGACTACGTGCGACTCGTGCGCGGCATGCTGGCGGAGCTGCTGCAGGAGGCACGCAGCACCGGGGCACGCGCAACCCGGGCTGACCTGCGCCTGGCCGCCATCGGACTGACGGCACTGGTGGATGGCCTGTGGCTCGAATGGTGCCTGGAGCCGGGAACCTTTCGTCCCGCCGAGGCCATTGCGCTGTGCGAGGCCTGGGTGGAGAGCCTCACACAACGCACCCGCGGCGTCGCTGTGGGCTAGCCGGGTAGCGGCGCGCGAGTAGCGCGGCAAGCATTACAAGATCAAGCAAATCCAACGTCCCGCCGCCTGAGGGCGCGACTGGCGCCGCCTGTGCCTCCGGCGACAGCGCGGAAGCGCCGCCCGCATCCACTCCGGCAACCTTGAAGTAGTAGGTCGTGCCGTTGGTCAGCCCGGTGACCGTCGCGGTCAGGCCGGTCCGTCCGGTCTGCACCGGCTGCGCACTTTCACCGCCGGAAGAGCTGCCTTGATAGATGTTGTATGTATTCGCGCCAGTCGCCGCGGTCCAGGTCAGCGTGACGGCGCCATTGCCGGCCGCCGCGCTGAGGCTGGGTGGCGGCGTGGGCACGATGGTCACTTGCGCCTCGTCCGACTGTCCGGACGCACCGAGAACTGACTCGGCGTTGAGTGTGAAGAAGTAGGTCTGCCCGTACTGCAGACCGGTAAAGGTGGCCGACGTAGCGGTCACGCCGCTCTGCACAGGAGTGGAGCCCTCCCGCCCGGACTGCGTGCCCTCATAGATGTTGTAACTCGTCGCGTGAGGTTCGGCGGTCCATGTCAGGTTTATTGACTGCCCGGTCGCACTCCCGACAAGGCCGCTCGGCGGCGGTAAGTAGACGGCGCGGACGAGATTTCCGGCGTTGATGCTGCCAAGACCGGTCGCAAGATTGAAACCGGGGCCGGCCAGGTAGCCGGCAGAGGAGCCGAGCTCCATGATGCCGTTCGCCTGGCCCGTGGAGACCGCACAGATGCTGGCGGGCAGGCTGCCCGTCGCGATATAGCCAGAAACCTGGCACGGCGTCGCGTTGCTCCCCGCGATCACGTTATAGAAAACGCAGCCGGTGCCGATGCTGCTGCCCAGGCTCGCGCTGCAGGCTGCGGCCGCAGTGTTTGGCGCTTGCGGCGAGCCGTACTCCACGGCTGCCAGTCGATACAGCTGGGAATTGATCAGCCCCTGGCGCCCGTCGGGGGAGCTTGCGGAACTCATCTCCTGATTCAGGATGGCGATGATGGCCGCGACCGCGGGTGCGGCAGCGGAGGTTCCCCTGATGACATCGATGTTCTGGTTTGCCGGGTCACAGGGCGTGTTGTCGTAGGAACAAATCACCCAGTTCGAAGCCAGCATCGACACGTCCGGCACGGCGCGCGTGCTCGGACTGCGAATGCCAGCGACGCCCGTCTGCCAGGCCGGTTGCGGATAGCCACCCGTACACACGCCGTTGGTGATCGAGAGGCAGCTGCTCAGCCCGCCCGCGCCGCCCCCGACTTCCAGCAGTGGATTCGGCTGCCCATTGAGAGTTGCCGTATTGCAAAGGGTGTTGGTGCTGGCGTAACCCAAAGCCTTGGCCCACAGCGGATTGGCGCAGGTGTCGTTCCAGACCATTTCGGGAATATGCGCGAGGGCGCTTACCAGCGTTGCCGGCGCAATGCCCGTGGCCCACTCCTGCGGTTGCGTGGGATCGAAGTCCGTGCCCCCCACGGCCAGTACGTAAGGCGTGGAGGCGATGCCGTTGACCGCAAAGCCACTCGTTGACAGCGTGCCCTGGGTAAAGGCGGTCGCGCATTCGGCAACACCGGAGTCCCCGCTGCTTACGGTTACCGTGATGCCTTCCGATGCTGCCTGCTGAAACAGCGAACTGAGCGCCGAGTTCGCGGCGCCGATATGGCTTTCACAGGAGCTGAAGGAAATGTTGAGGATTGCGGCCAGATTCTGCTCGATGACATATTGGACCGCGTTGAAAGCATTCTTGTCCCGCACCAGCAGGATGTTTGCGCCTTGCGCAAGACTGCCCGCGATCTCCACATCTATATAGGCCTCGAGCTCGTTACCGTCGTTCGTCTGACCGGGGTCCTGTCCGGTGGGGACGGGGATTGAGCTGAACTGGGGCGTTGCCAGGGTGAAGCCCGTCCAATAGGCCGACGTTACCGTGGGGCTTACATCGCTTTGGCCCGCGATGGCGATGGTCACGCCGCCACCGTTAGCACCCGCCGCGTACAGCGGCTGCAGATTGTAGATGACCGCAAAATCGCCCGGACCGACGAGGTTATTCGTGCTACTGCCGTAGTTAATCTGCGGCTGGGCCCCCGCTATCGCAGGCGCGGCGTGACGAGCGCTGGCGGTGGACTTTGGGTAGAAGTCGTGCAATCCCTGGATCACAGTAATCAGCGTCGCCAATGCCGCCGGAACTTCCGGATCTGTCAGGTTCGCGAAATGCTTCTCCCCGCCCACCTCGAACAGGTGAATGCGGGTATGAAAGGCCGCCTCAACCTGCGCCTTGGTGCCGTGAAACGAAAGGCGCGAGCGACTTGCCGGCAGCGGGTCGACTTTGAAGCCATTCGCTTCGAGCCATTGCGAGAGCGCTGTCACGGTCGCCTCGCTGGCGCCGAAGCGAGCGCCGAACTGCGATGGCGTCAACCAATGGTGGTATTGCGGTGACTCCGGGTCCTGCTGCGCGGCCAGCAGCTGCTCCAGGGCCTGTTTCTGCTGCGGGCTCTGGGCGAGTACCAGTTCGAGGCCGCCCATTGGCAGCGCGGCGGGCGCTTCGCCGACGTCAAATCGTGCCTGTGCAAGGCCGTGCACATGTCCGGGCAACGGCACGAGCTGCGATGAAGCGGGCGTCGCACGTGCTGCCGGTGAGTCGCCCGACCCCGCCACCGCCGTTGACAGCATCCACGTTGCGGCGCCGGCGGCGAGCCCGAGCCAAACGTTGAGGTTCTTCATTCGCGGGACCCTCCCTGTTCATTTCGCACTCGTGCACCGCGAGTGCAGTTGTTGTTCTCGGCTGATTATTGTGAGCCAAAAATACACCTGCCCCTTATTATTCTGACGGGCTCCGTCCAGATGATGACGCGCGTCTCACTACCGCTCGTGCCGCGCGCTACGGCGCCTAACCCATTGATTTTGCGGCTTGACTTGCATCAGCCAATAATTGCCCCAACATCGGGCGGTAAGTTCAACGAGCGCAGGAGTGGTGTTGGCAGAATCGAGGCGAGCGCGGGTTGTGATCGTCGGCTGCGGCTTCGGCGGCCTGTTCGCCGCCCGGGCGCTGAAGTCGACGCCGGCCGACGTGCTGGTCGTCGATCGCAACAACTACCACCTGTTTCAGCCGCTGTTGTACCAGGTCGCATCCGCGGC
>Ga0210394_10006870_pt1 | contig 12182 bp, 8 predicted proteins | sample IncBWC12MmetaG_FD_160121 | JGI IMG/M metagenome (GOLD analysis project Ga0210394, IMG submission 160121) | Forest soil microbial communities from Barre Woods Harvard Forest LTER site, Petersham, Massachusetts, United States - Inc-BW-C-12-M | ecosystem: Environmental > Terrestrial > Soil >... | reverse complement strand
TAGGCTGAAGCCGGAAGATCCGGATTACTACGCCAACGAATACTCACGGACCGGGTTTCGAGGCTTCGCTGCCGCGATTCGATTCGGGCTTGCCGTTCTTCCGGTTCGCGATTGACACGTGGGGCTTGTCGCCCATGTTGAGTTCGACCGGGGCCATGGATCGCCTTTTGAAGAACAGACTCACACAAGCGCCGTCAGTGCCTACCGTGCGTTGATCCTCGAGTCGGAACGACCGCTCCAACACCGCCTTGGTGAGTCGTTTGGGCAGCCGTGCTCCCCGATGATGACGTCGGGCTGTTTGTAGTCGGTCAGCAGTTGATCGATCAACTTGAGGTCAATGGCCATAGGTTTTTCATTCTCCTCTCTCTCATGGTCGTTTACACAGTTCTATTTACGCTCTCAGTCTGCGTGTCCTCACGTAGTAGTTTTGTTGTAAGGCCTTTCCCGTATAACAATTTTTCGCGAGCATGTCGAATTTCTACTCAGTTCTCAGTTTCAGGCTTCTTCGCGTTTCCCCTAACCTCTTGAACCAGAACAAGTTTTGGTTTTCTAGAGACCGTTTGGCATGGGGGTTGCACCCTTCATACCCGGTGACACTTTCACCGCAGGAGAACTGTGGTATGGAAAAGAGAAAATTGCACTTCAAGAATTGGCTGACACTGTCAACTCTAACAGTTTTTTTCTCGCTTAGTACGCCTGCAAATGCGCAATCCGTGCCCGGTCAGAATAATAGGCCTGTTCAGGACAACGACGCCAGCCGCCAGGAACTCGCACGGTTCGATGGGTTCCTGAACAGCCATCCCGAAATCGCGGACCAGCTGCGCAAGGACCCTTCGCTGGTAAATAACGAAGAATTCATGAAGAACCATCCCGCGCTGCAGACTTATCTCGAGGACCATCCAGGCCTTCGTCGGCAGCTAAAGGAAAATCCGAATGCCTTCATGCATGCAGAAGATCGCTTCGACCGTCGTGAAGACAATCGCGACCGCGAGGAAATGGCGAATTTCGATCGGTTCCTGGACAGCCACCGTGAAACCGCCGAACAGCTTCGCAAAAACCCCTCGCTGGTGGATAACGGTGAATTTGTGAAAAATCATCCTGCCTTGCAGACTTATCTCGAGGACCATCCAGGCGTTCGCGAGCAGCTCAAGCAGGATCCGAACGCCTTCATGCAGAAGGAAGCTCGCTACTACCGCCCCAATGACATGAATCATGACATGGACCGTGACGAGGTCCATCGGCATTTCGGAGAGTTCCTCGGCGGTCATCCAGAGATCTCACAGCAACTCACCAAGGATCCTTCCCTGGTCGCGAACCAGAAATATCTGGAAAACCATCCTGAACTGCAGGAATATTTGAATGCGCATCCTGAGGCACGGCAAGCAGTGGTGGCGAATCCTCAGTCCTTTGTCAAATCATCGCAGCAGTTCAATACCAACACGGGCCAGACCGTGAAGGCTCCGACGGCCAACCCCAAACCGAATCAGTAGGACCAACTACGCGCCGGATTGGAAGGTCGCAAACACCGGCCTTCCAATTCAGCGAGTACTTTTAGTTCCTTCGTGACCGGGCATGTCGCTCGGTTCGGCCAAAGGCCGGTCCGGTCGCGAGTTCATCTGAGCAGATAGTTCTTTCAAGGAGGGGCACTATGAGAGTCAAGACTTTAATTATTGTTTCGCTGCTTTTGGCGGCCACAGTTCCCGCCAACGCCGGTGGCAAGGAGAAGAGACCACCTGAAAGGGCCATGCTGGAAAAAATGGAAGCAGTCCCATGTGGCGCAAAACAAAAAGGCCTGACGGGCTTGGGCAGCGTATGGGCATCCGCAGGCATTACGCATGTGAACTCCGATGAGAAGCTATGCCCGCAGTATTTGTTGCGAACCGACGACATGGAATACCAAATCCGGCCAACCGACAAGAAACATCCGATGGTTTTGCCGGTCGGTCGCGAAATTGTGTTCAAGATCAAGAAGGACCAAATGTTTCTCAGAGTCGCGGACGGTGATGAGAAAATGCGAACCTATCAGGTGGTGGGGATGAGACCGACAAGTATAGACGTTGACGCGCAGAACGCATCAGCCAAGTCGGATAAACCTTAACGGCGAGCACAGAGGCCGCAGTTTGTCATGCTTTCAGAGGGCACTCTTGCTCACATCGATGGGCAATACCAACTTGATCTGGAGGACCAGGGCGATCGCCCAGATAAGCCGAATTCCGCCGCTACAATGGGACGACCGCCCCTTTTTTGCGTGGGCTGCCTTACGAAGGAGGTCTGAATTGAAGATATAAGCGCGGAACGTGTTGTGAAAGGCCTTGTCCGATGATGTCGTTTCGGGTGAACCGTCTAAAGGAATTCGCTCTACCAACAGGGTCTGTCTGGTTGATGACAGACATTGTCGAAGCCAAGGGACGGCAGCAGCTCTAGACAAAACAAGCTCCCCAGTTCTTGAAAGCACTTCCGCGAGATGGCCCCTTATTCAGAGCGTGGAGTCCTCGAACGGGATTGAGGGCGTGACGGTTGCACCCGAGCGCCGGGTGCCTCTCGTTGCCAGGAAGGCCAAACCTCGCGACCGATCAGAGGAGAAAATTCGAGGTAATACCTCTCAAGAGAGGACCCTAAAGAGAATCGTAACTTGGCTTGCTTCGTCTCCCGCTGTTGATGGGAGTCGGCGGCAATCTCCGCAGCTATCCTCGGCGCATAGGTTATTGCAACTTCGCGGATTCCGCCTTCGCAGCGATGAATAAAGGAATGTCAGGGTCAGCGTCTTTCCACAGCGCGAGGAACTCTTGGTACGCCACCCTCGCCTTAGCGATGTCGCCTTGTATGACATAGGCCCGTGCGAGGCCGAGATGGGCGAGCGCCCCGATCGGTTCAGTCTGCACAATTCCGCGATGGGCGAGAATCTTCTGAAATTCAGCGGCGGCCTCGGTGCCTTGTTTCGCTGCCAGATACGCCAGCCCGCGGACATAGACCGGATACAGGCTGAGGCTCATCGAAATATTGCTGGGGGAACCGAGTTCATTGGGCCGCGCCGCTTCCAAAATCTCAACAGCCTTGGCAGTATTTCCAAGGTTTATCTCCACCAAAGCTTTAACCGTCGGAAGATAATTGAACTGAACCACCGTATCCTCTGGAAAACGGTGAGCCAGATCGTCCTTCAGTTTCGTTATTTGCGCTTGCGAGCTCTTGTTTGCGTTTGTTAGAGCCAGCGCGAGAGCGATTCCATACTCAACATCCCGAGGAGTGGAGAGTGCCAAAGCCGCGACGGCGCGTCGCCGTGCTTCGGTTGGGTTGCCAAAGAGAGCTTCACGAAGAGCGGAATCGGCTTCATACCCCGATGCAGTTTCCTTTTCATCCGCTCGCAGTGCGGAGGCCACGGCCTCGCGCGAAAATTCGCGGGCTTTGCTCAATTGCCCGGAATAAGCGGTGACGTCCGCCTCGGCAGCCAGGATTACATCCTCAATTCCCTGCTGGCCCATCGCCCAATTTACCTGTTTGGCCATCTCTGCGGTTTCATTCTGGAGAAACCCGAGCTGGTACAATCCGAGCCGCAATGGCGGTGAATCGAGCTTTTTCGTTTGCGCCTCCACGGCCAAGCTCCGGGCATCCTCGAAGCGATTCATGTCAATGTAAGCTGCAACAAGATTAGTAACGGTCAGCGCGCTGCCGGGGTCCAGGCGCGCCGCCTCTTCCGTTACCGCCAGACCCTTTGCATATTGCCCGAGCGTACTGTAATTGGCTCCCAAGTCATTGCGCGCCACTACCTCACGTGGATATTCTTGCGCCCATAGTTCCAGGGCCTGACGGGCCTTCTCCAGATCACCCGTCGCAAACAAGTGGTAACGAGCCTCGATGTCGAGCCTCTCCCGTTCGCTAACGCGATCGCGCAAGTCATATGCCTTTTTCGCATATTCCGCCGCTTTGGCGGATTCTCCGAGGTCATAGGAGCAGGTCGCGAGTGCCGCATAGGCGAGCGCGAAATTGGGATCGAGCCGCACGGCCTGCTCCAGCTGGGGAATTGCCGCGGTGAAGTCGCTCTTCCCGATCATGCTAATCCTGCCGCGGCTGTATGAATGCAAAGCATCCAGGGAAGGCGTCGTGACCTGATCGAGTGGAATATCAAATTTCTCGGCAGTGGCAATGGATTCGCCCAGCTTTTCGCGCATCTTTCCGGCTGCCCGGCTGAGCGCTTTCAGCACGTCCTCCTTGCCTTGAGCCGTGGCTTCCTCCCGTGCCATCGTGTCACCTGTATGGCAATTCACGGCGCGCAACTCCAAAACATATTGCTCGCCCAGGCTAGCAATGGAGCCATCGAGAGCAGCGACACTACCCGCGCGCTGACAGAGGTCCCGCGCAATGTCGGGTGTGAGTCCCTTGTCGGGAGCCTGGCCCATGAGCCGAAGTGTCTGTTGGATTTTTTGTTCGGAGACAAGGCTCAAGAATGGCGACTGTTCGAGTTGAACAGCTAAACCCTGCCGCAGTGTTTCGTCGAATACCGGATCGCTTGTCCTATTCGCGAAGTCAGCAAGGATAATAGTGTCTTTCGAGCTTAACGCAGCTACGCGACGCGGGAGAAAGCGAATCCCCACGGCGACAATCGCGATCGCCGACAGCGCCGCCACCCCGAGTCTCCAGCGTTTCCGCGCTAATCGCTTGAGACGCCAGCCGCTCCTGCTTGCAGCGCCTGCCAATGGCGGCAAATGTTCGGCAGTCTCTTGCTTGAGTCGTTGCAAATCCGCTCGGATATCCGCGGCTTTCTGGTAGCGCAGTTTGCGATCCTTCTCCAGTGCAATGCTGATGATTTCTTGCAACTCCGCAGGGATCTGTTTGTTCAGGCGCGCCGGCGGCTCAGAGGGTTTGTTTAGAATCGCCTCGTGAATAACGGCGGCCGTATTGCCGGGAAAAGCCAGACGGCCGGTAGCCATCTCATAGAGAACGGCACCGAAGGAAAACAGATCGGTGCGCGTATCGAGCTCCTCGCCCCGCGCTTGCTCTGGTGACATGTAGGCGATGGTGCCCACAGCCGAACCCGGGCTCGTCAGCAACGACGTCTCATCCGCCGTCGCCATCTGGGAAAGGCCTTCGTCACCCGAGACTCGCTTGACCAAGCCAAAATCGAGAATCTTGGCATGTCCCAGCTTGGTGACAAAAATGTTCGCTGGCTTAACATCGCGGTGGATGATTCCGGCGGAATGCGCCGCGGCGAGAGCGTCCGTGATCTCAATACTCAAGTCCACCAGTTGACTGAGCTGCAACGGTTTATGCGCAAGGAGTTGCCTCAGCGTAATTCCATCGAGGTACTCCATGGCAATGAATCGGTAGCCGTCTTCTATATTCACGTCATAGATGGTGCAGATGTTGGGATGATTCAGCGCGGAAGCGGCTTGGGCTTCTCTCTGGAAACGCTCCAAGGCGGTGGGATCCTGAGCCATGTCGCTCATCAAAAACTTCAGTGCGACCATTCGATGCAGACGGATATCCTCCGCCTGATAGACGGCACCCATCCCTCCGCGACCGAGCTTTTGGAGGATGCGGTAATGCGAGAAGGTGTGGCCGATGAGCGTGTCGGTATTCGGCATTTGCAGCAAATGTTAGGTTGCGACAGGACGCAAGTCAACGAAGACAGACTGCTTACGGTCCGACGTTGACACGGCATGGAAAATTCAGAGCCGCAGCATACCGGATATGTTCTCAGTGCTCTATAACCGCGTTAAGCAAATGTTGGTTAACACCTACAAGTCTCGCCCTGGGACGCAATCGAGGCGCATGCGTTATCAGCTCTTAGACCGCGTGACTAAGGTCTAGGCTATGACACCTTGGCTGCCGTGATCTACCGCCCACGTCGACGACGAGATTGGGCCAAGATAAGAGATTTGCTATCCACTCCGTACTGGAGGGCGGCACCAAAATACGAAGTTCTAAATCACTCGGTCCAAATCTGGCTTCTGAAAGGCGCTTTTCCCTCGCACGTTGGCATTCATTCAAGCAATCATCTAAAATCGCCTTCCATGACGTGCTCCAATTGCAGAAGGGAGATGACCGACTGGACGCTGGACGGACGCTTCGGCGCCCAGGTCACCATCGATGTTTGCACAGGTTGCCAAGCGTTCTGGTTCGATCAGCACAAAAGCCTGCAGCTCTCTCCCGGCTCCACGCTCAAGCTGATGCAGTTTATCGGTGAACACTCGTCAACGGTCAAGCCAACCTTAGCGGACGTGCTGCGATGTCCGCGATGCGGAGGCCGGCTGTTGCAGGCGCACGATCTGGTCCGAAACATGCGGTTCAACTATTGGGGATGTGAAAGTGGACACGGGCGGTTCATCGGTTTTTTCGACTTCCTGAAAGAGAAGAATTTCATCCATGCACTCTTACCTCAAGAGATCCAGCAGTTGCGACAGAACGTACAGACGGTGAACTGCTCCAACTGTGGGGCGTCCATCGACCTGCAAGCCAACTCGGCTTGTCCCTACTGCCATTCCGCCATTTCGATGCTGGACATGAAGCAGCAGCAACAGATGCTGGCGCAACTCAAGGAAGCTGCCGAGCCTCGACCGGTTGATCCGGCACTACCCCTGAATCCCGCCCTGGCAACGGAGAGAACATCAGCCCTATTTAGAGCGGACGATACCGAGTGGTGGGAGGACGCTCGCTCGGGCGACCTCATGCAGGCCGGTTTGAAGGCGGTCGCCCGATGGATCACCACCAGCCTTTGACATCCTCCTCGCCATTAATGGCGAGGATTCCGGCGGCGAAACCATGAGATTCGCATGGTCGCAGATCAGCCTAACAACCTCCACCGCTTCATCGGCGATTACGTTGTTCGAGATCACTGTCCCGGTAACGCCTGCAATGCTGAAGACCGTAATCGAAGCCGGCGTGTGAGTAGGATGGGATGTGCCTGCGTAATGTTTTTTACGTAAGGGGCGGGGTCTCGTTGGCGTATCAGTCGGGCTTGACCAAGCTTGACCGCTTGCCCGGAGATCGATTCGTTTGTCACCGGTGCCGCGCTGCTGTATTCTGCCTTGAGAATCCTGCATTTGGAGGCTGCCATTGACCCAATCCCTCGGACCCCTCGACGCGCTGCTCTTCAGCATCGTACTCGGCACCCTGGCCATCGGCCTGCCTATTCTCATGGTGCTGTCCATCCGCTTTCTGTGGGACCGCAACTTGAAGCTTGGGCGTTCGAAAGAGCTCGAAAAGCTCATCTGGCAGCTGCACCGCATCGCCAGCGCAATGGAGCATCAAATGAATTTGTCATTTCCCGCCGTCCAGCCGGGCACCGAAGAGGCTCGCGATCTCGCCTATCTCCGACAGCTTGCTGCCCAACCAACTGCTGCTACCACGGGCGTTGCAGCTCCCAGTGCTGCGGCTCCGACGGCTGCCACGGATCAACCTGCTGCGCAGCAGAGTGGCACTCCGTCGCCAGCCGCCCAGCAGGCTTCTGTTCCCGCGCTTGAACGTCGAGACCCTTCTGCCGAGGCTCCTCGCGCTGGAGTCAACTCCATGTTCGGCATGTAAATTTGGTTTTTCCTGCCGTAAAAAAGGGCCCTCTGCTACAGCCACCTCGAATGCCCGCTATTGGGGTTGCGCCGTCGCTGCAATCCCCTGCTAACGATGTCGCGGCTTGCCTCGTCCAAATGGCGAAAGGAACAATCGCGTCTGCCGCATGACGCGGGCGCGCGCTAGGGGGGACTCATGGCCTCGTTCGTCCAAGACCTGCGCTACTCGCTACGCATGTTGCTCAAAAGCCCCGGTTTTACGATTGTCGCGTTGCTGACTCTTGTACTGGGGATTGGTGCCAACGTCGCCACTTTCAGTGTGGTGTATGCCGTTCTGCTCCGCCCGTTGCCCTTCCCGCACCCTGAGCAACTCGTGCGCGTCTTCGACGACCTTCGTGGCCCGAACGAACAGGATATAGGCATGTCCGCCCCGGAACTTTGGGATTTACAAGAACGCTCCGGCGTGTTTCAGGATCTCTCGGCAGTGGCGCCAAGTAGTTCGGCAGTGGGCGGTGGAGATCGGACGGTCCGTGCCGAGAGTCTCGTCACTAGTCCCGATTACTTCGCTTTACTAGGAGCGAAGCCGGAACTTGGCCGCGTCTACACACGCCAGGATACCGTCCCGGGATTCCTGGAGTCTCTCGTCATCAGCGACGGCTTTTGGCGACGCAATTTCGGTTCGGACCCGAACATCATCGGGCGGAAAATACGTCTCGATAGTGACCTGTACACAGTTGTGGGAGTGATGCCTCCAGGCTTTCGTCATCCGGGCCCGACGCTAGATACCGACGTGGAAGTCTGGCTCGCTGCTGGCTTCCATGCTCTTCCTTTTCCGGTTCCAGCAGTAAGGTCACAGAGAATGCTTCCGGGCGCAATTGGGCGCTTGAAGCCCGGCCTAACCGTTCGACAGGCGCAAGGGCAGCTCGATGCGTATATATCACAACTTAGCCAGCAGTATCCTGTCGAGTACCCCGCTGCCGCTGCATGGGCAGTGCGGCTCGTTCCGGTGAAGGAAGACCTAGTGGGCCCGCAGCGGACGGAGTTGTTCATTCTTCTTGGTGCGGTGGGATTTGTCCTGCTGATCGCGTGCGCGAATATTGCCAATCTTCTTCTGGCGCGCTCTTCCGGACGGCGCCGCGAGATCGCGATTCGCCTGACTATAGGGGCAAGTCGCGCACGCCTGGTGCGTCAACTGTTGACCGAGAGCGCGCTCTTGTCACTGGTTTCCGGCGTAGTCGCGCTGGTTACGGTTCTCTTCTTGAAGAAAGCGATCATAGGCCTCGCTCCCACGGATATTCCGCGGCTCAACGAGGTGGACGTCAGTGCCAGCGTCCTTTTTTTCACTTTTCTGATCTCGTTGCTCACGGGCATCCTCTTCGGTCTGGCGCCGGCACTGCAAGCTGCGAATCCTAACCAGCTCGAGAATCTGAGGGAAGGTGGCCGCGGCTCGGGAGCCGGCAGACGCCATACGCGACTTTCGCGAATTCTCGTAATTTCGGAAGTAGCGCTGTCGGTTGTCTTGCTGGCAGGCGCGGGGCTTCTGCTTAGAAGTTTCTGGCGGGTGCTCGAAGTGCGTCCTGGATTCAATCCCGACCATCTGACCACGGTACAAATCTGGATTCCCATATCCAACAATCCGGCCAATGATCCTTATAGCGTCGAAGAGAAGCGCGCCGCTTTTCTTCTTGAGGTCTTCCGCCGCGTGTCTGCGCTGCCCGGCCTCGAACAGGTGGCGATTTCAGGCAACGACACTCTGCCCATGAACTCTGGGAGAAACTACTCCCCCTTTTCGATTCAAGGGCGTGCAGCCGATTCGGAGCGCGGTCCGATTGCGGACATTGCTGTGGTCGATACGAAATATTTTCGCACGATGGAAGTTCCTTTGATTACCGGACGAAATTTCACCGACTCCGATACGAATAAGACCCAAGCGGTTGCAGTGATTGACCAGATTCTCGCACGGCGCTATTGGCCGGATGAAAATCCGCTCGGACAACAGGTTAAGTTTGGATTCGGAAGAGGTCTGGAAGGGGCCACGATTGTCGGCGTCGTCGGCGACATCAAGTCGGATGGATTTGAGGCTCCCAATGTGCCGCATATTTATGTTGCCTTGGGGCAGTTCGCGCCGGTCAACGCGGTGGTTTTTCTCCGCAGCAGGGGCGACGTGGAACATCTCGGCGAAGCCGTTCGGCACGAAGTCGAAAGCGTCGATCCCAATGTTCCGGTGCACAGCATCAGCTCCATGGATCAAATCATCGCCAGATCCGTGGCTGACCGGCGCTTTGCTCTCGAGCTTCTGGGTGTTTTTGCAGCAGTGGCGTTGTTGCTTGCCGCCATAGGCATCTACGGCGTTATGTCGTATGCCTTCAGCCAGCGCACGAATGAAGTCGGAATCCGAATGGCTCTCGGCGCCCAGCGCCGTGATATTCTGCGCATGGCGTTGGGAGAAGGCATGCGCATCGTTGTAATCGGATTGGCTTCGGGTCTCGTCGGAGCTGCGACCATGACGCGAGTGTTCCGGTCCATGCTCTTCGAGGTCGGGCCGGCCGATCCAACGACCTTCCTCTCTGTCGCAGCGATTCTTGCCGGTGTTGCGCTTTTCGCTTGCTACATTCCGGCACAGCGCGCGACCCGCGTGGATCCTCTCACCGCTTTGCGCGAAGAATGAAACACTCTGACCGCATTTAATTCGTTTCCATACCGCCGGCGCTGCTGCGCCTCCCGAAAATAGAACCTGCGAATTGTGCAAGCCCAATGCGCGATTGAACCCGATGTCTGGTTGTCCGCCCACAATGTCGTCTTTCACGTCCGACGATGCCGTTTGCACAGACCGGAACCACGGCCCCTGATCACCTTGACCTAGACTGCTAACCATCCACGCGGCAATAGTCCGACTATGTCACGGGTTGAAGACTTGCACCGAGACGAGATTCCTCCTGGAACGCACTATCTTCTGATCTTCGGAACAGTTCGGTATACCTGGTATTCGACTTTTGTAATACGATTGTCTCGTCATGGCATTTGGACAGCCAGTCGCCCCCTACCGAAGGGGCGTCACCGCTCCAATACGCTCGCGCTATCATTCGCCCGATTCGAGGTGCATCCGTGTCTCACTACACCAGACGTGAATTCCTGAAAACGGGACTCGCTGTCGGCGCCCTTGCCGTCACCGGAAGCCCGCTGAGCGCGGCGCGCCAGACCGCGACAGATTGGGTAACGCTGGGAAGATCTGGAGTGCAGGTGACGCGGCTCGCCTTTGGCACAGGCAGCTTCAGCGGCCAGGTACAGCGCGACTTGGGACAAGACGGGTTTACGAGGCTGGTGCGCCACGCCTACGACCGCGGCATTCGCTTCTTCGAGACTGCTGAGTCTTACGGCGAGATGCACAGGATGCTGGGTGTGGCCCTGAAGGGCATTCCACGCGATAGCTACCGCCTTATGTCGAAGGTGACCACCCGGCAAGGTGTGAATCCGCAAGAGAAATTCGACGAGCTGCGCCGGCTCGCGAATACCGAATACTTCGACGTCATGCTGCTGCACTGGCAACATACCGCGAGCTGGCCCGCAGACACGAGCAGGTGGCAGGATGGAATTCTGGAAGCTCAGTCGAATAAGGCTATTGTAAGTCACGGCGCGTCGGTTCACGGGCTTCCCGCGTTGCGCCAAGTCCCAGGAAACAAGTGGCTCGATATCGCCATGATCCGGGTGAATCACAAGGGCGTCAGAATGGACGCCGAGGATTACAGTACCGATGGATTGGGCAATGTCACCGAAGTTGTCAACCACGTCCAGCAGGCACGCAAAGAAGGAATGGGCGTAGTCAGCATGAAGCTTGCGGGAGAAGGTACGTTTAACCGTGAGGACCGCAAGGCAGCTATGAGATTCGCGTTCAGGAACGCCGGTGTCGATTGCGTTACCGTCGGCTACAAGAACCCTGCGGAGGTCGACGAGGCAATCGAGAATCTGAATCTGGCTCTCGCCTAGTGGGCCAGGGCGACCCCCGCGCAGTACAGTCACATGGCCCCGCTGTACCGCCATCCTCATTCTGTCCCAGTGACCAGTAGCGCTGTTATTCCGGGCAAGCTAATGTACTTTCAGCCGCGATTCTTGTCCCTCCCTCTGCGCGGTTTCCGAATCGGTGCATACGGGAGCGGAGCGTTGTTTTCTCGGTCCGATCTGGAGCCGAAATAAAGGGGATATGAACTTTACTCATCGAAGCAAGAAAAACATCCTGAGCGCGGCGACGATTGCCGTGTTGTTATTCCCGGGAAGCAGTTCGGCACGCACCACTGATCAGCCGCGCGTTGCGAGCGTGGACCGGCCAGGCGAGCCAATGGCGGTCGGAATGATCGAGATCCCCGCTGTTGGTCTCGCCACCAGGGTGCTCGAAGGTTCCGATGCACGCATCCTCGGGCTGGCCGTTGGACACATCCCGGGCACGGCCCTTCCCGGCCCCTCCGGCAACATCGGCCTTGCGGGCCATCGGGATACTTACTTTCGTTCCTTGCGAAGGATCAAGGTAGGAGACGAGATTCGGTTGACCACCGTAGCCGGCACGTTCAAATATCGAGTTGTTTCTCTCCGCGTTGTTCTTCCCAATGCCATAGAGGTTTTAAATGATACGCAACAGCCGACGCTAACGTTGGTTACCTGTTACCCGTTTGATTTCATTGGCACCGCCCC
>Ga0210394_10006869_pt1 | contig 12190 bp, 9 predicted proteins | sample IncBWC12MmetaG_FD_160121 | JGI IMG/M metagenome (GOLD analysis project Ga0210394, IMG submission 160121) | Forest soil microbial communities from Barre Woods Harvard Forest LTER site, Petersham, Massachusetts, United States - Inc-BW-C-12-M | ecosystem: Environmental > Terrestrial > Soil >... | reverse complement strand
TCAAGACCCGCGCTTGCGCGGCCGGAGTCTCCGGCATGCCACCGCCGTAATAGACGAGCAGGTACTTCACGCTTCCTTCTCCTTGTCGATGAGCCGCTGCGACAGACGCGCAGGATGCCCGGTCAGGCTACCTGTTTCGCGTGGCAGTGCTGAGATTTTCTTGGGCGACGCCGCATGACGCAAGCGGAGATCGGCGATCAGCTCCAGCGCGGCCACGAGGCGCTCACGATTTGCCGGCTGGTTGCGCCAGCGACTGGTGCCTGACGGGTGGGGCAGCGGAACTATCACCGGCCGTTCGCCGAAGCGTTCGCCGACCCGAGCTTCGAGCGGGCCGGGACCGAGAAAGCGGTTGATCGCCATCTGCCCCACGGGGAGCAGCACTTTCGGCCCCAGGATGCGCAGCTCGGCATCGAGCCAGTGGGCGCAGTTGGCGACAGCGGCCGTGGGCGGGCGCAGGTCGCCGGTTCCGGTTGCGTTGCGTCCAGGAAAGCAGCGCATGAGCGCGGCGATGTAGGTGAGCTTGCGAAACTCTTCGGCGTCCGCGAAGCCGGCGCGCACCATCCAACGATCGAGCTCTTTGCCGGCGCGCCCGTCGAAGGGCCGCCGCGACACCTGCTCGGTGGGACCCGGAGCCTGACCGACCAGCATGAAGGGAGCTCCCCATTGCCCCGAGAAGGTTGGATTGGCCTGGGGGATAATGCCGTCGTCGACGCACAGGTGGCAAGCGCGGCACGCCGCTTGATGCCCGAGCAGGGTGGCGCGACTCATGCGAGCTCGAAGGTAACAGGCAGGGTGGGGCGAAACCGGGCAAGTGCGGTCTCGGGTATCGGTAACATGCCTTGGCGATGGCTCTGCCCTCCACCGATCAAGTTCTCGGCGTGCTGTCCCACATCCAAGACCCCGACCTCGGGCGCGATGTGGTGAGCCTCGGCATGATCAAGGAGCTTGAGGTCAGCCCGCAGGGCAAGGTGAGCTTCACTTTCGAGCTGACGACGCCGGCCTGTCCGGTGCGCGACCGCTTCAAGTCGCAAGCGCAGGACCTCGTGGGAGACATCCCCGGAGTCACCGGCGTCGAGGTCCGCATGACCGCCAACGTCCGGCCCGCCTTTATGCGCCCTAAGCCTTCCGAGATCCTCCCCGGCGTCAAGCAGACGATCGCCGTCGCCGCGGGCAAGGGCGGCGTCGGCAAGTCCACGGTCGCCGTCAACCTCGCCGCCGCGCTACGCAAGGCCGGCGCCGAGGTTGGCCTGCTCGACGCGGACATCTACGGCCCCTCGGTCCCCGCCATGATCGGGTCGCATGCGTTGCCAGAGCAGGTCAACGGCCGCCTGCAACCGGTCGATGCCCACGGCCTCAAGGTGATGTCGTTCGGGCTCATCTACCCAGGCGAGCAGCCGACCATCTATCGAGGGCCGATGGTAGGAAAGGCGATCGAGGCGATGATGGTCCAGGTCGATTGGGGCCGTCTCGACTACCTCGTGATCGATCTCCCGCCAGGCACGGGCGATGCCTCGTTGACGCTCGCGCAAGCGATCCCTTTGACCGGAGTCGCCATCGTTTGCACGCCGCAGGATGTGGCCACCGACATCGCGGTGAAGGCCCTCCAGATGTTCAGGAAGCTGAACGTCACCCCGCTCGGCCTGATCGAAAACATGAGCTGGTATGTCTGCTCGAACTGCGGGCACCGCCACGAGATCTTCAGCCACGGCGGCGCAGAGGCCGCCGCCAAGCGCCTGGGCGTGCCGTTCCTGGGCGCGATACCCCTCGAGGAAGGCATTCGCGAGGACGCCGACTCGGGTACCCCGGTTGTCATCTCGAGGCCCGAATCCGCGGGCGCGCAAGCGTTCACCCACATCGCCTCGCAGGTGGCCGCCCGCACCTCCATCCAGTCGTTCCGGCAGCTGCCGGTGATCAACGTCCGCTAGAGCGAACCCACTGCAAGACCCCGATCCCTTTCCTGTCAGCGTCGACGTCGACCGCGAACGCAACGTGATGGATGTCGTGTGGGAGGACGCACACAAAAGCACGTACTCGGGTGAGCAGCTTCGCTGGGCATGCCCCTGCGCCGAGTGTCGCGGTGAAGCCGGCGCTCCCGGCCGCTTGTCGCGTGTCAAGAGCCTCGCTCCGGGGGAGCTTCGACTGCAGGACGTGAGCCTCATCGGCCAATACGCGTTGCAGATCGCATTTCAGAGCGGCCACGCCACCGGGCTGTACACCTTCTCGCTTTTGCGGGCGCTATGCCCATGCGAGGAGTGCGCGAGCCGTCGGTCGTAGGCAGATCAATTCAAGGTCCTCCGTGACATAATTCGCCTCCGGCCCGTTTTTCCTTACGCCCTTGCAAAAGTTTCCGCCCACGCCACTACCGGCCGCAGCCTTACGGCGACCCCAAAGAAAGGGGCTCGCCGGTCGAGGCTGGATCCCCCTTGCTGCCGCCGTCGCGGTCCTCTTCAGCATCGCGGGAGGTTTCGTCGCCTACGCCAACACCCTGCCCACGTCCGTCACGCTGAATCTCAGCGATGGCGAGACCAACGTCGCCACCGACGCCAAGCTGGACTTCAAGTTCTCGCGGCCTGTCGCGATGGCCACGGTTCAATCAGCCCTGAAGATCACCCCATCGCTGGACGGGACCCTGCGAAGCGTGTCGGGGCAGACCGAGTTCGCCTGGGCGCCGAATGGGTTCTTCGCACCCCTAACCACGTACACGGTGACCGTCAATTCGCTCACCGATCTGGGTCACCACCCGATGAAAGCCACCGCGTGGAGCTTCACGACCACCATCGAACCTGGTGTGGCATCTGTCACCTCGGCCGGCGCGACCATCGTTGACGGCGGCGAGATCGATCCCGGCGCGACCCTCCAGCTGAACTTCAACGACGCGATGGACCAGAGCACGGTCAGCGTCACCGCCGGTTCGAAAGTTATTGCCCTCAAGTGGGCAGCGGATTACCGCAGCGCAACCATCGCGACCACCGGCATCCCATCCGGACCGCTGGTGATCCAGCTGGCGGCCGGAGCTCGCGATCAAACCGGTCACACGATGCCTGCCGCTTTTACCCTGAACACCGGCATCTACTACCACGATCACGAAACGACGACCGCCCTGAAGTACCCGGCTTTGATCCAGATCCCCAACGATTATTACGCGGTAGACCAGAACGGCTTGCAGGCGGCGAGCATGATCTTCGAGTACCTCGCCGAGGGCGGAATCACGCGCCTCACCGCCATCTACCAGGATGCGCCAAAGGTGATCGGGCCGATGCGATCGAGCCGGTTCATCTCACTCAAGCTCGCGCGCCATTACCGGGGCCTGCTGTTCCAGTCGGGCGAGTCGCAGGCGACAGCAAGCCAGGCCGCCGGCGACCCCGTCGCGCAGTTCTTCGACACCGTCGGCTACATGTATCGAACCCCGGAGCGAATCGCACCTGACAACCTGATGATCAACGGCACTCTGGTCAAGAAAGCAGAAGCGAGGTTCGGCATCGCGACGTTTACGCTGCCGAAGGCACGCCAGCCGCTGCCAGGCGGTGCCCGGGTAACCAAGATCTCGGTGCCTGAGCACTATTCGACCTACGCCTACGACCCGACCTTCGGCACCTATCAAAAGACAGAGGCAGGGCACCTGTATCGAGACGCCACCACCCACCAGCTCGTGCGCATCGAGATGCTGATACTCCTGCACACACAGGTGGAGCTGCTAAACATCGGCGACGGTCATGGTTCCTACATTCATGACTACAACCTGGAAACGAGCGGCAAGATCGACGTCTATTACAAGGGCCATAGGTTTGCCGGCACCTGGACCTCGACGGGCGCGCACGAACCGCTCACGTTCAAGCTGACGAACGGCACGATTCTCAGCCTGCCGCCCGGGCTGGTTTGGATCGACGTCGTCAGTTAGCTTCGGCGGCGGCTCTACGCGCGGGCAGCGTCCTTGAGCGAGGTCACGTAGGCCGACGCGGCCACCGCCGCGGTCGTCCCGTCGCCGACGGCGGTCGCGATCTGCTTGGTCAGCTGCGCCCGCACGTCCCCGACCGCCCAGATGCCCTCCACCGACGTCTGGAGGTCGCGACCGGTGAGGATGTAGCCGGCCTCGTCGTGGTCGACGTGAACCTTGAACAGACCGGAGTTGGGCACGAAGCCGACGAAGATGAAGACTCCGCCGACGCTCAGCTCTTTCGACTGTCCGCCCTGCACGTAATGCAGCGCGTGAACCTTTTCGGTGCCGCTGATGTCCTTCACCGCCGCCTCCAGGATGAACTCGATCTTTGGGTTGGCGCGCGCGCGGTCGACGAGTATCGGCTGCGCCTTCAGCTGGTTGCGGCGGTGAATTATGTGGACCCTGGATGCGTACCGGGTGAGAAAGTCTCCCTCTTCGACGGCGGCGTCCCCCCCACCGACCACGGCCAGCTCCTGGCCTTTGAAGAAGGCCCCATCGCAGACCGCGCAGTAGCTGACGCCACGGCCCCAGAATTCCTTCTCGCCGGGGATCCCCAGGTACCTCGGCAGGCCGCCTGCGGCCATGATCAGCGCCGGCGCCCGGAGCTCCTCTCCGGACTCCAGCCGAACCACCTTCGTATTGCCCTCGACGTCGATCTCCAGGACCGGCTCGAAATCGCGCACCTCGAGGCCGAACTTGCGCGCGTGGTCGCCCATCTTGGTGGCCAGCTCCGAGCCCAGGATGGTCTCGAAGCCGGGGTAATCCTCCACCAGCTCGGTGTTCAGCAGCTGGCCCCCGAGGGGACCCCTGTCGACCAGTACCGCCTTCAGGTTCATCCGGGCGGTGTACAGGCCGGCCGCTAGGCCCGCCGGACCGCCGCCCACGATGATGACGTCGTAGCTCATTGCACTAATTGGAAAGGGGCCGGCAGGGTCGCTATTCCTACCCGTGCTTGAACTGCGCGCCGTAGCCGCCGCGAGGGCTGTGGCAGAGGATGTTGTCGAATGGGCACCCGATTGAGCAGGCGCCGCACTCGATGCAGTTGCCGAAGCTGACCAGGGTCTTCTTCTGCTCCTCGTTCCACTCGTAGACACCGGCCGGGCAAAAGTGCGTGCAGTACTTGCCCTTGCACTTGGTGCCGCAGACCTGCTGGTCGATGATCTCAATGTGCGGCTTGCCGCTATCCTCGTTGTACTTGACGGTGAACAGCTTGTCGGTGAGCTTCTCCATCAGGCCCCGAATCGCTCCCAGACTCGGCACATCAGGCGGATCGCGTTGATGTAATCGGCGGCGTGGATGTTCTCGTTGGGAGCGTGGACGCGGTTGTCGGGACGCCCGACGCCGACCGGTAGGACGGTGGGGATGCCCAGGTCGGCCACCACCGGATGCATTGGTCCCGTCGCCTGCATGAACGGCCACAGTATCGGTTCGCCGTGGAGCTCGCGGACGCAGTCGATCATGGCCTTGGCGACGTCGGACTCCGGGTCCGACCGCGCCGGTTTCTCCGAATCGCTCCACACGATCTCGACCTTTTCGAAACCGTGGGCATCGAGGTGCTTGCGCAGGCTTTCCAGCACGTGGGCTGGGTCCTGGTTGGGGATGAGGCGGAAGTCCAGCTTGGCGGTCACCTCTGCAGGGAGCACCGTCTTCGACCCGGGGCCCTGGTATCCGATCGTCACCCCCGCGACGTTGCAGGTCGGGGTGAACAGCAGCTGCTCGATGACCTTTTCCGGCTTGGGGTCGCGGACCAGGCGCTCGAACCCGACCAGCTTCCGGCGCTGCTCGACCTCGGGCTCGATCTTCGCCATCATCCGGCGATCCGCCTCAGTGGGCGGGACGACTCCGTCGTAGAAGCCGTCGATCTTCACGTTCATGTCCTGGTCGCGCAGGCTTGTGAGCGCCTCGATCAGGTAAATCGCGGCCGATGGATAAATAGACGCGAGGCCGGAATGCTGGTCGAAGTTGAGAAACCTCACGCGCAGCTGCAGATAGACCAGACCGCGACAACCAAACTGAAGGGTCGGCCGTCCTGATTCGTCGAACGACGTTCCCGATTCCCACAGGCAGCCGTCTGCGGCGAGCTTGCTCGAATGCTCATGAGCGATTTTTTCGAAAGTCTTCGAGCCGATCTCCTCTTCGCCCTCGACCAGGAACCGCAGGGTGACCGGGATCTCGCCCACCTTCTTGAGCGTCTCGACCGCGTGGATGCGCGCCATGACATCGGCCTTGTCGTCGGCGACTCCCCGTGCAACGATCCGGCCATCCTTCTCTGTCGGTTCGAAGGGCTTGGAGTCCCACAGCTCTATCGGGTCGACCGGCTGCACGTCGTAGTGCTGGTAGAGGAGCAGCTTGCGGCGTCCGGCTCCCGGCACCTCCGCATACAGAGCAGGCATGCCTCCGGCGTCGAGCGTCTCGACCCGGTCGGTGTACCGGCCGAGTCGCTCGGCCAGCCAGTCCCGCGCCGGCTTCACCGCCTCGGCTCCGTGGTTGGAGATGCTGGGAAATGAGCAGAGCTCTTTGAGCTCGTCGATGAATCGTGCGCTGTTCTTCTCGATGTACGCATCAACCGCTGTCGTTGAGATCACTGGGACATTGTTTCACCCGCGTAACCTTGTCGTGTGAGCGAAAGTGAGGGCGAATTCCACTTCTCGCCGCGGCCAAATCGGGCGGCCGAGATCAAGTGGCACCCGTGGTCGGAGAAGGCATTCGACGAGGCGCGACTCCTAAACCGCCCGATCCTGCTTTCGATCTCGGCGGTCTGGTGCCATTGGTGCCACGTGATGGACGAGACCACTTACTCGAACCCAGGAGTGATCGAACTGGTAAACGGCCGGTACGTGCCGATCCGGGTCGACAACGACGTGAGGCCCGACATCAACCAGCGCTACAACATGGGCGGCTGGCCGACGACGGCCTTTCTAACGTCTTCGGGCGACATCCTCACCGGCGCCACCTACCTGCCGCCAGACCAGATGGCGGACGCCCTCAATCGAGTCGCGGCTTACTACAGCAGCCATCAGCCGGAGATCGCCAGCAGTGCGCTCGAGTCGCGTCAGCGCGCCGCCTCGGGCATCGCGCGCAGCGCGGGCAAGCTCGACGGCGGCATCGTCGATTCCATCCTCGAGGCCGTCACCAACGCTTACGACCCGGAGTACGGGGGGTTCGGCAACGCCCCCAAGTTTCCGCAAACCGAAGCCCTCCTCTTGCTGCTGGAGCAGGCCCAGGTGCGTTCGGATCCAGAGCTGCGCCGGATGGCGGTCCACTCGCTTGAACGCATGGCCGGCGGTGGCACATACGACCACGTCGAGGGGGGATTCTTCCGCTATTCGACGACGCCGGATTGGAGCGTGCCTCATTTCGAGAAGATGCTCGAGGACCACGCCGGGCTGATCAGCGCCGTGGCTTTCGCGGGCCTCGACGACGTCCTCGATGAGACGACAGGTTACCTGGACACGGTTCTACGCGACCCGAAGACCGGCTTGTACGCAGGGAGCCAGGACGCCGACGAGCGCTATTACGCGCTGGGCGCCGATGAGCGGCGGGGTGAGGGCGCCCCTTACGTCGATCGACGCGTCTACACCTCGTGGAACGCGGCGCTCGGCGCCGCATACCTGGAGGCGGCCGTCCTTCGCAACCGCCCAGGGCTTCGCGACCACGCCGCCAAGCTGCTGGAACGGCTTTTCCGCGATCGGTACCGGGCCGGCGCCGGCCTGACGCATACCGAGGGCGTGACCGGGCAGCTGGGCGACCAGGTGTGGGGCCTCCTGGCTGCGGTGCGCGCGTACCAGGCGGGCCTCGGCGAAGCGTGGCTCGCGATCGCGAGGGACCTCGCGCAGCACCTGGACGACGCGTATGCCGACGGCGAGCTGGGCGGATATTTCGACCACGTGGGCGAGGGTCTCGGCCGGCTCGGGGATCGAATCAAACCGCTGGGAGAGAACTCCATCGCAGCGATGGCCCTGGGCGAGCTCGACACTCTGTCCGGCCAGCCCGACATGCCTTATACCGTGCGAGCTCGCCGCGCCCTCGAGTCGGTTGCCGGCCTGCCCGCCCAGTATGGGCTGATGGCGGCCGCCTTCGCCCGGGCGCTGGATCGCTTGCGCGAACCCATCAAGGTAAGCAGCGGCAACTCCGAGCTGGTGCGTGCCGCGCGGCGGGCGCATCCCTATGCGGTCATCGACCCCACCGGAGACGATCGAGCCATCGTGTGCGTAGGGACCATATGCTTGGCGCCGGTGTCGACGCCCGCCTCGCTCGAGGAAGCCCTCCAGGAAGCCTCGAAAGCGCGTGCCTGAGAGCCGGCGCCATTTCTCGCGGCGCGTCGACAAGGCTCTCGACAACCCGAGCCTCCAGCAGGCGCTGACCAGCGGCCTGACCGGGATTCGCGCGCGGCGCGACCGCGCGTTCGAGAGCTTCGACTTCGACAAAGGTCGAGCCGAGCTGAAAAAGCGGCGGCGGGCCAACCTCGACGATCTCCCCGCGCTGGCGGACCAGTTCCAGCAGATGATGGAGGCGGCGGGTGGCGTCGTGCACTTTGCGAAGGACGCCGCGCAGGCTCGCGAGATCATCGGCCGCATCTGCGCCAAAGCCGGCGAGGATGTCCCCCGGGAGTCCGGCCGCCGGATGGTCGTCACCAAGGTCAAGTCGATGGCCGGCGAGGAGATCGAGCTCAACCCATACCTGGAATCCCTTGGCATGGAGGTGGTCGAGACGGACCTCGGCGAGCGCATGGTCCAGCTCACGCACACGCATCCGTCGCATCTGATCGCGCCGGCCATCCATCTCACCAAGGAAGACGCGGCTGCGGTGTTCGGCACCGAGGCCACGATCGACGCCATCCAGCTGCACGCCCGCGAATCGCTGCGGCAAAAGTTCATCGAGGCGACAGTCGGCATCAGCGGCGCCAACATCGCCATCGCGGAGACGGGGACCGTCGTCCTCGTCACCAACGAAGGCAACGCCGACCTGACGACGACGCTGCCCCCCGTGCACATCGCGTTGTTTGGATTCGACAAGCTGGTCGCGACTCTCGAGGACGCGGTTGCGGTGCTCCGCATGCTGCCGCGCAGCGGGACCGGGCAGGTCATGACCAGTTACGTCAACTGGATCACCGGACCTTCGCGATCAGCTGACATCGAGCAGTCGTTGACGGTCGGGGTCCACGGGCCTCGCGAGATGCATTGCGTGATCCTCGACAACGGGCGGACGGAGATGCTCGCCGATCCGATTTTCCGCGACGCGCTCACTTGCATTCGGTGCGGCGCGTGCTCCAACGCCTGCCCAACGTTCATGGCAGTTGGCGGTCATCAGTTCGGCCACATCTACAACGGCCCGATCGGGCTGGTCCTGACACCGTTCCACCACGGCCTCGATAAAGCCGACCTGCCAAACACCCTCTGCACGCAGTGCAATGCGTGCCAGGACATCTGCCCGGTGGACATACCGCTGCCGCGCCAGATCCTCGAGCACAGGCGCCAAGGGCGCAAGTCGCTTCGCAAGAAGGTGTTGACCGGCGTCTGGGAGCGGCCGGCCCTCGCCGACCGCCTGCTGCGTGCCGGCGCCCCGTTAGGCCGCCTGCTGCCGGGCGCGCCGCCGCTGGCCCGGGTTCCCTATCGGGACCGCTCGGCTGCGGTGTCCGACCGAAAAGGCCGCGGCGGCGAACCGCTCACGATATTCGCCTCCTGCATGGTCGACAGGATGCTGCCCGCGGCAGCTGCCGCGCTAAGACAAATCGCGGACACCGCGGGCTACGAGGTTGGGTTTCCCAAGGGTCAGTGGTGCTGCGGTTTGATCGCCGCCAATGCCGGGGACTTTTCAGGAGGGGCCGAGCTCCACGACAACCTGGCCGAAAGCCTTCGAGATTCCAAGGGTGTGATCGTGACCCCTTCGGCCTCGTGCTTTGGCGCCTTCACCATCGACGCGCCCGACTGGGGGGCTGCAGCCGACGACTCGCTGCGTTCGCGGTTGCGGGATTCGACCCGTTTTGCGCTCGACCTGCTGACGCAGCGCCCAGAGCTCGTTCGCGAGACCGGCACCGGTCTCAAGGTCGCGTATCACGACTCCTGCCAGACCCTGCGGCAGCTGGGCCTCAAAACCGAGCCGAGACGGCTGCTTGGCCTGGCGGGCTACGAGGTCGTGGACATCCCTGACATCGCCAACTGCTGCGGGTTCGGCGGCACCTTCAGCCTGGATTGGCCGCGAGTGGCCGGCCGTCTAGCGGAATGGAAGCTCGACGCGATCGCCAAAACCGGCTGCACGGTCGTGGCGTCCGACAACCCCGGCTGCCTGATCCACATCGCCGGCGCCGCCCGCCGCCGCGGCCTCGAGCTGCGTGTCGCGCACGTGCTCGAGTTGGTCGCCGAGCGCCTGGCGCCACCGGCTAGTTAGGGTTAACCACCAGGTGAAGATCTCCCTCGTCGCCACCGCCCCGGCCGACATCACCGTCGACGCCCTGGCGGTCCCCGTCGCCACCGGCCAGCGCCTATCCGGGTCCGCCGTCGACCTCGACCGAGCTCTGGGCGGGCTCATCTCGGAGTTGCTCGCGAGCGGAGAGTTCAAGGGCCGAATTCACGAGGTGCTGCCGGTGCCCACCAACGGGCGCATCGCGGCGCGGCGCTTGATCCTGTACGGGCTTGGCGCCACCAACGACCTCGACGGCCAGCGTTTGCGGTCGGCCCATCACGAGCTCGTGCGCGCCGCTCGCACCTACGGCTACAGCCGCGTCGGCCTGATGCGAGCTGAGCCCTTGGGCAGCGACAGCCTGAGGGCGGTGGTCGAGGGCTGCGTCATGGGCACTTTCGAGCGCAGGTCCCGCCAGACCGGCTCGCAGCCCGAGCGTGGCGACCTCGACGAGCTGATCCTGACCGGCTTCGGGCAGGGCCGCGACCACGAGCTGGTGCTGGCCAAAGAAGCCGGCGAGGCGACCAATCGCGCACGCGAATGGCAGAACGCTCCAGGCAATGAGCTCACGCCCGACGCCCTCGCGAAGGAGGCCAACAAGATCGCCCAACGGCATGGCCTCGAGATCGAGGTGCTCGGGCCAGCGGAGCTCCGTGCCGGCGGGTACAACCTGCTGTTGGGAGTCGCCGCCGGCTCGACCCAACCTGCACACATGATCCGGCTGCGCCACCGCGGTCGCGAGCTGGCGGGCAAGCCCGCTGTCGCCGACGAACCGGTGCTGGCCCTGATCGGCAAGGGCATCACGTTCGATACGGGTGGCATTTCGCTGAAAGAGCCGCCATCGATGAGCCAGATGAAGGCGGACATGGCCGGCGCAGCGGCGGTGCTGGCCGCGATCGACGTCATTGCCGCCCGAAAGGTTCCCCTGGACGTCATGGCGGTGGTCGCCACCACCGAGAACATGGTGGGCCCGGCGGCGCAGCGCCCCGGCGATGTGGTGGTGAGCGCCGATGGCAAGACGGTCGAGATCCTGAATACGGACGCCGAGGGCAGGCTCGTGCTCGCCGACGCGCTGACGCACGCGTTGCGCAACGGCGCCACCCATCTGCTGGACCTCGCCACCCTCACCGGGGCGGCGACCATCGCTATCGGCCACGGCGCGACCGCCGCGGTGAGCAACAACGACGAGTTCTGGCTGCTCGTCGAGGAGGCGGCACGGCGGGCCGGTGATCGCGTGTGGAGGCTGCCGATATTCGCCGACTACCGCGTGCTGCTCCGCAGCCAGATCGCCGATCTGCGGAACTCCGAGTACGGCGAGGCGGGGGCCATACTGGGAGGGATGTTCATAGGTGAATTCGCCCGCGGCAAGCCGTGGGCGCACCTTGATATAGCTGCTTCGAGCTGGAACACCAACGCCGAGCTGACAACCGTTTTGCGCGGCCCGTCGGGCGCCGGCACGCGGCTTTGTATCGAACTGGCGGAACTCATGGCGGGGCCGGTGCGTTAGACACTCAGATGGGAATCCTGGAGACCATCGAATCCCCGGCTGACCTTCGAAAGCTGGACCAGGCGCATCTGACCCAACTCGCCGACGAGGTGCGCGCGTTCCTGGTCGAGCAGACGTCGCGCTCAGGCGGGCACCTGTCGCCCAACCTTGGCGTGGTCGAGCTCACCTTCGCCCTGCACCGCGTGTTCGAAAGCCCGAAGGATGCGATCGTGTGGGACACCGGCCACCAGGCATACGTCCACAAGATCGTCACTGGGCGCTCGCGCGATTTCGCGCGGTTGCGCCAGGCGGGCGGCCTCTCCGGATACCCGTCGCGCAAGGAGTCGGAGCACGACTTCGTCGAGAAC
>Ga0210394_10006868_pt1 | contig 12191 bp, 19 predicted proteins | sample IncBWC12MmetaG_FD_160121 | JGI IMG/M metagenome (GOLD analysis project Ga0210394, IMG submission 160121) | Forest soil microbial communities from Barre Woods Harvard Forest LTER site, Petersham, Massachusetts, United States - Inc-BW-C-12-M | ecosystem: Environmental > Terrestrial > Soil >... | reverse complement strand
TCCACGCTGCACCGACACTTTATTGACACAAAACAGCCCTTTATTCAAACTTTATGGGCGCTACTGCTACGCTAGATTAATCTACCCTACGCCCCGTTTTGTTCTTGTCTCAATTCTGCGATTTCGCGCACACTTCCTGACGTTGAATGCTCCTTCGGGGGCGTTTTCCGGGCGGATTCCAGTCGAAAAATCGTGCAAACCGCGTGATTCTGTCGAGTCCGCCCTTAAAGCCGGCTTCCCCACGGCGATTGTTATGGTTTGAGGCGATGGGACGGGGAATCCTGCTGCCGGGAATCTGTGACGGTCGCTTGTGGGGTGGCCAGCCTTGAGGATTGGCGCTTCCTATGCGGCTTGGCCTTCTATCCGCGGCAGACTTCGTGGCTCCCTACACCGTGCCGGTTCCTGACGGTGATGCGGGAATCGCTGCCACCATCCGGGAAATGGAAAAATTGGTTTACGGCGCCAAGGGCGTGAAGTCCTGGGCGGTGCGGCAGGCTGCGATCGAGGCGGTACGCGGGGTGGAGCGCGGGCAGCACGAGATCGATTCAGTTTTCCACTGGGTGCGCGACCATATCGAATTTCGCGGGGAATACAGCGAGACCCTGCAAAGCCCGGAGGCTACGCTGCGCCTGGGCGCGGGGGATTGCGACGATCAAAGCACATTGCAGGCGGCACTGCTCGCTTCCTTGGGATACAGGACGCGCTTTCGAACCGTGGCCATGCGGGATGACCCGGAAGAATATTCGCACGTGTATCTCGAGGTTTTGGACGCTGGCCACTGGACGCCGCTCGATACCACGGTGCAGGGGAGTTACCCGGGCTGGGAACCTCCGCAGATTGCACGATCGCAGACTTATGGAGTTATGGGCCCGGTGAACAACGGCGGGTTGCTGGGCCAACTGTTTTCGCTTTTTCGGTAAAGAACATGGCGTATGAACGAATTCGAAAACTGGGAACGCGTCGAATGGCCGGAGCGCACAACGTTTCGCGTCTGGGCCGATTGCGGGGACGCAAGTTGGGCGACATCACGGACTGGATGCCGCTGCTTACGACTGGCATCAACGACGCCGCCTCGGTCGCGCAAGTCGCGCTGAAACCCCCCACCTACTCCTCGGTGACGACGCCTTACGGGACTTCGATTACTTCCTACGGCGCGGTGGCTCCGGGGGTGACGGTTGACCCGTTGACCAGTTTATTGAGTTCGCCCTTGTTCCTGCTCGGCGGCGTGGCGCTTTTGGTTGTGCTGATGAAACGGTGACCGGATTATGTATCGCTCCATGGTGGCGGGTTCTGGGCTGGGGCGGTATCGGGCACACCTGACGCTCAGGAAGTATCCCCGGCGCGGGCTAGGCGCCCCGGTTAACGCTGGTGGAATCGCGGCATCGGGCGCTGGGGTGGCAACGACGGCGATTGCTTCATCGTCGGCGTTTTCCGGGACATGGGTTGGTGCGGCGGCTGGGCCCATCGGGGCGGCGGTTGGATTGGTGGTGGGCGTCATTGCGGCGCTCTGGTCGGCGCATGAGGCGCGGGCCAAGGGTGCAACGACTGAGAATCAGTTTCTCAATTCCGCAGTGACGGCCTTTGACGGCTCTTTGAAAGCGATTTTTCAGGCGGCGAACGCGGGGCAGATTTCGGCCTCGGATGCAATCTCGATGCTGGGCTCGCTGATGCCAACGTTCTGGGCAAGCGTGGCGAACTACCAGCACCTTCCGGGAACGGCGGACGCCTCGCACGGTGGCGTGAATTGCGGGACATACATTCCCGGACAAACCACGCCCTGCACTCCGAGCGGAGCGCCGGCCTGTAACAAAAGTTGCACGGCAAGCTGCTGCGTGGGCTGTCATGACTTCATGCCCACGGTGCAATATGCGGCTTATATTTTTTCGCAACCGAATGGCGGGTCACTGAATGTTTGCGAAGTGTACGGCGATCATTACGGTTTGAATGACCGGGCACAGTACACCCTGACGTACACGCCGCCGGCAGGATCCGGTGGCGCGGTAGCAAGCGCACTCGGACTTTCCGGGAGCACGGTTCTTGGAATTCCGACCTGGCTTCTGGCGCTGGCCGGTGGGGGAGCGTTGCTCTGGTACGCAACGCAGTGAGGTTTCTATGGCGTACATAAAAGGCAGCACGAACGCGATTCGGCGGCGCTGGACGTTGCGTGGCGTGCGCGGGCGCGGCCTCGGCACCGTCTCCACGATGGTTGGCGGTTCTCTGGTCTATGGTTCGAATGTTCTGCCGGCAACTGCCAGCATTTCAAACAATCTGCGGCGTGCCTACCCGTTTCCGCGGCCGATGCCGCCGGTTGTCGTTGGTCCGGCGTATCCGGTATGGGGCGGGAATCCACCTCGCGCCTACCCCAACTGGGGTAACAATGCGAATAATCCCAATAATCCGAGTTCGCAAAACAACCTGGCGCAACTGACGCTGCAATATCAGGCGAACCCAAGTTCCTTGACCCTCCAGCAGTGGCAGCAATTGCAGGCGGCTGGGGTGATTGCTCCGACCGTGCCCTATTCGAACGCGGGCCTGGTCAACCCGACCGGAGCGCCAAGCACGGCGAGCTCTGGGATTGACCCGACGACGGGAATCCCCTATGCGCAAGAACTCGCTACGGCGCAAGCGGCAACTCCCGCGTCAAGCGTCATGGGCGTCGATCCGGTGACCGGAGCGACCACAATTTTTGGCGTGGACTGGTATTGGGTGGTTGGCGCCGGGGCAGTCTTGCTGTTCGTCATGACCGGCAAGCGTGGGCGGTGACGAAATGATTATCAACACTTCAAGGCGGGGCGGGTTGCGCGGCTACATGCCGGGGTCTTCGCCGCTCCCGGCTTTCAGTTTCGTTCTAGGTTTCGGTGGCGGCGCTCTTCCAAGTCCGCTGCGCAAGCAGGGGAAATGTTGCGGAGGTTGCGCGCAGGGGAAGCCCTGCAGCAAAACACGCAAGCGGCTGGGTGACTCGCTGCCAATCGAGGAGCAGCCGTATTACACAGGGGACTACGGTGGAAGCAACGCGCCTCCGCCGGGAATCAGCGTGGACGCGCCTCCGCAGTTTATTCCTCCGGGCGGGATTCCGAGCGGAGGAACGGTCATCAATCCGGGACAGCCGGGCTACCTCACGCCGGGATCGCCAGCATATGCGGCGGCTACCACGGCACCATGGACGGCGCTTTTGGCTCCTGGCCAACCGACCATGCCGGGCGGCGCTATCGCGGCTCCGGCTCCGTCGTTTCTTTCCGGCATCAGCAGCAGCACGCTTTTGTACGGTGGACTGGGCTTGTTTGTGGTTTTGTTGCTTTCAATGAAGCGGAGATGAGCTTGTGTATGTGAATCGGTACAACCCGCGCATGGGGGATGATCTGACAACGACGATCACCGATGTGCTGCCCGATGCCTACAGTGACACCAGCACCATCACGGGGTTACCGCTGGTTTGGGAGCTTGGACTTGGGTTGCTCGGGGCGGCTTTTCTTCTGACCTGGGGTAGGAAGAAAGTGCGGGTGGTGAGGCGGCGACTTCGGCGGCGTTTTTCTTCTTAGGCAACTTTCTGGTGGCAGTGGTGGCAGACCGATGATGTTGGGCGGATTGGTTCTGTGCAGTGAGGGCACTCGATGAACACTGATGGAATCGGCGTTGGCTTCAAGTACCAAGCGACAATTGCCCCGAGCGCGCAACCAACAAGAAACCAGAAAAATTCCATAGCGCGGGACACTTTAATCCTGAGTTCGCGTTAGGTCAAGTTTTAATTTTAGAGTCTTTGTACTCTGAGGCAATGGCTTACCATCGAGTCCAATCACGGCGCAGTTTGCGGGGTTTTCATCGCGGAGAGACGCGGCGGCCATGGTCACGGCTAGGCGATTGGTGGAATCCGTTGACCTGGGAGCCTTGGACTACTCCTGACCCGGTAGATTTACTTGCGCCAAGCACTTCGACACCGAACGCGTCGAGTGGAGATTTTTCAACTCAGCCTCTAGCGCTCACTGCGGGCACGGCGCAAATACAATCCGTGGTCAGCAATGCACAAGCAGCTAACGCAGCGGCGCAAGCTGCGGGAATGCCTCCGCCCTACAACATACCGGCGATTCAGGCAGCGGCAAACCAGCAGAGCGCGGCTTACGCTGCGGAGTTGCCTAACTTGTGGCCTTCGCCATCAACCTCAACTGTGCCGTGGTGGGTTTGGGCTGTTGGTGCTGGGCTTGGCCTGTTGCTGGTGGTGAAGCGATGAAGCGGCGCAAGCCAAACATCTACTTCGACCGGAAGTCGTTTGGGTTGAAGCTGGGCAAGAAACCGTTGTCGACGGCAGAGAAGAAGCGCCAGCACGCGATAGAGAAGCAGGACCGGGAGCACGCGAAGATCGCGGCGCGCGCGGAACGAAAACAGGCGCGGCAGGCGGCGGGCAAGCAGTTCCGGCAACTGCGCAGCGAGGCAAAGAAAGAAGCCCGTGCGCGGGAACTGGCGAAAGACGATCAAGAACTCTGGCAGGAATTGTACGGACGATCCAACCCGGCGCGAGTTTTTCCCGGTAGTCTTACGGATTCAGAACGTGCGGCACTCCGCAAACTGGTGAGGCGAACAACCATGAGCAAGAAAAAGAAGTCACGCAAACGAAAGAATGGAAAGATGCCCGCTGGTTTGGCGGCGTACTGGCGCAAGAAACGGGCCAAGAAAGCGAAGCGTAAGAATCCTAAGAAACGGCCGCGCGCGAAAGTTCGCCGGCCTCGGCGTCGGAAGACGGTTCGGCGGCGAATTGCGCGGCGTGCTCCTCCGAAAATGAGGCGGCGGGCGCGGCGCAAGCCCAACGCGCGGCGGCGGGTGAAGATTGTCAAGGCTCCGCGCGGCATGACGGGCAAGCGGCTGCGCGCCTTCGCTCGCGAGATGGGTGCGAAGTACGGAGCACCGGCGCGGGTCATTGGACGGTAACAGGCGATGAATCCGAACATCGAAATTCGGGAGCGGCATACCGGCGAAGTCTTGCACCGGATGCCGCTCTACGAGTTTCTTGCCGGATTGCACACCTGCACGCCGGCGGCGAATGAATTTCGGTTCGACGACTTGCAGATTCTTCTGGACGGGGAAGAAGTGCTACCCAGCGCGTGCGGCCATGCCTGAGCGGTGCGGGGCTCGGTTCCGCAAACCAGTGACGGAGATTTCCGACCGGGCGAAGCGGTACCGGGCGCACTCTCCTGGTTGCCGTCCGAATGGTCCGAAGGTTTGCTACAAGTGCGGATCGCGGCGCAACGTCGTTGTCGGACACGCGGACGGGGACGAATCGAACGGGCGGAAAAGCAATCTGCGCTGGGAATGCAAGCGGCACAACACGATTCACGGGAAGGCCATGGCGAAGGCGGGCAAGGGCGTGCGGACGCGGCAATACAACCCGCGCAAGAAGCGGCGCAATCCGGGCGCGGTCAACCTGGCCCAGTACGTCCAAGCCGCGGTAGATCACACGCGCAAGGCCCACGATGAAGGCGGGAAGATAATCCATGAAACTCCAAAGGCGAAGCGGCGGGAATTCGCGCGCGAGATCGCCTTCCGCAAGCGGCACAATCCTGAACTCCCGGCAAGCGAAAAACTCTCCCACGCGGCGGTGAAGTACGAGCATCCCTCAGCCCACGGCGGTAAATCCTGCGCGTCCTGCGTTCACTTCATCGCCGCGTCACCCCCTCGGTGCGAATCGGTTCAAACTCCGATTCGACCGGAAGATTTCTGCAAACGATACGAGCGGGTTGGCAGTGCGGCCGATGAACTCTACCGGAAATTCCACGGGCGCGGGCCTGACAAGGTTCTGCAACTGTTGATTCGCGGGGTTGACCCATACGGCAACCATCCCGCGCTGACTTCCTTGGGGCCGCTGGTGCGACTCGTAGTCGGGGAAGACGTGGAACTCTCGGAAGATGGCGAAGTGGAGGCAGCATCCTGGGTTCATGAAATTACATTCGTGCCATCCATGGCGGAGTACCGCAAACTCACGGAGCGACTCGACCCGGACGATTCTGGCGATGTGAGGCGCTTCAAGGCCTGGCTGCAATCGGTGGGCGCTCCTGATGTGGCCGGGGTTCCGCCCAAAGGCGCACAACTTTATTTTGTGGGCGGAAAGCAGGGCGTCAATGATGCGGGGCTGCGCTCGATGGGCGCGAATCCAGACAAAGACCTGTGCGACCTGGGATTTTGTTACCTGATTGAATACTTCGCGCAAAAACGCTTTGATCGATTTGAACCGATTACCTACTTTCATGGATTCGGGGAAGTGTCGGGGGTGCAACCGCGGCTAATATACCGGAAGCCCCAGAAGATGCTAGAACTGGTGGGTGGAGAATATGTTGTGAAAGCAGCGGGGATTGAAAATTGAGCCGTGAAACTTTCCGAGCAGGTGCGCGAGTTCAAAACCAAACTGGTACGGCTGGCGCTCGAACGGACGCACGGCAACATCCGCAAGGCGGCGCGGCAGTGCGGCGAATCGCCCATGAGAATGCAGCGGTGGGTGCATGCGCTTGGCCTCGGTGATTTTGCGGCTGATCTTCGCCGTCGTCGTGCTTGGTGGCTTGTTGATCGGAGTGTGTTGGTTGGCGTGTTCATTACGACCTGTGTTTATGCTGCACACCCATTGATATGAAGACTGGCGCCAAACCGAAGCCGTCCGCCGTGTCCTCCGACCTGCGCGCCATGATCGATGTGCGTCATCAGGCCGAACAGCGCGGCCACTATGTTGCGCTGGGCCGATTGCTCTATCTGAAAACCGCGCATGGGAACATCCTGTGGCCGGTAGAAGACGGGGAATGCCTGGGGCCAGACGTGGCGCAGGTTCTATACCCGGAGCGCGCGATGCCCGATGGACCAAAGGGAAAAGTTTGGACGGATGATTTAATTCTCCTCGGCCCATGGCTCCCGCTCCCACCTGTGCGCACCAACTCCGCGTTTCCTTGTCCGAAGTGCCGGCACGTCTGTGATACCTGCGGGGGGGCGAAGCGAAAAATCTGTGAGCAAGTAGGGTGCGGCGGAAAAGGATCCACGCCGGGGCCCTTCATCCCCTGCCCTGGACCGGGGTGCTCGGCGCAAACCGGGAAGATCAACCTGCAGGGCTGCGAAGTCTGCCACAATTCCGGCTCGTTTGCTCCGCCGATTGAGTGCACCATGTGTCATGGCTCCGGTGAGATGATCTGTCCGCGCTGCAAGGGTTCCGGGAAAATCTCGACCGGGAAAATCGGCGGATCGGTGGACTACAAGGCGGACGATTGCGCGGCGTGCCACGGGACAGGCTGGAAAGGCGCGTGGAAGAATCAGGACGTGGAGAAGTTCGTCAACGCCCAGCTTGACCCGCTCAAATGGCAGGATGGTAAGAAGTGGCCCGCGAAAACTATGTTGGCTCTCGGCCCCATCTATGAATTGGGCGTGGAAGACTTGCGCTCCCGCGATACGCGCATCTTCGACGTGTCGGCAGATTCAATCGGCGATTACCTGATGCTCCTGATTCCGGCTGGCCACAAACGGCAAGCGATGCCGCGGGCGAAGGCGTACCTGGTGGGCGGTGTGGTGCGGGAACGCGAGAGTGGAATGGGGGCAGCGTGACGCGAATCGACAAGATTATTGAGCACCTCAAATCGCGCGGCGCTCAATATCTCGGCAGCGCTGGTGACCGCATACCCTCGGAAGCATTTACGGAGCACGTTTTTAGAAAACTCACTCCCAGTGTTCGCGTGCGCGTTTATGAGGGTGGCGGTATTGAGATTTTGTTTGTTCCGCACGAAATCTGCGCTGGTTGAAACCGGCGGCGTTTGGAAAAATGCCAGACATGGATGAGGTTTTGCGATGGATCGATCAGCGCTGTAAACCACAGTAACTTGACTTTGTAGTTCGATTCGTTCTAGAAGTTGGACAGCAATACCCCCGCCTCACTCCCCTACCGGCGCGAAAAGAACTCCCCATGTTGAACGTGCTGGTCTACGTCGTTGGTTGGCTGCTGTTCGTCGCGGCCCAAGCGCACAACTCCGTACTCTCGAAAACCAACTCACTCTCGACCGGCTGGTCGGGCTATAAGCTCTGGTTGCAAACGCATGCGGTGGAGTTGGCCATTCGCGCATTCTTTTCAGCGCTGGGGTATGGGTTCATTGTGCACACGGTGGCTGGCACTGTGCAAAATATCGGCTTTCATTTGACCGGGGTTGCGTTCGCCGGGGTCGGTGGATTCTCGGCCAACACGCTCTGCTATCAGTTTATCGGATTATTTCCCGGATTGCGGGCGGAAGTGGCGGATTCCGCTCCCCCTCCGATGCGGCCCACGGTTCCCGCGGACAGTGGCCCTGGTCCGTTACTCCCCAAACCCTCGGAGACAAAATAGAGTTTTTGCAAGGCACGTCAAAATCGGCACAGGAGAATTTCACCAATGAGTATCAAGACCTTTTTTCAGCACGTCGGCGAGTTCTTTCTCGAAGCCTTCAAGAAGGCTCCCAGCTTTGAACAGGTAGCATCCACCACGCTCAAATTGGCGGCACCGTTGCTTGGCACAGTCCTCACTCTGATTGCTGGGCCAGCAGCGGCAACAAAAGCACAGGGCATCATTTCCCAAGTGCAGGCGGACATGGCGGGACTGGCAACAGCGCTCTCGGGTGCGGGTATAGCCACGGGCAACGTCACACTCACGTCATTCCTGGAGTCCATTAAAACCAATCTGGGAACTCTGCTCACCGACGCGGACATTAAAAACGAGGCGAAGTTCTCCGAGATTGAGGGAGTGGCGAATACCTTCATTGGTGAAATTGAAGCGATTGCCGGAGCGATACCTCCTCCGCCTTCGCCCACGCACGCTGACGGGACTGTGAACACAGCCGCGGCACAACCTGCCGCTCCTGCGACTCCTGCGGCCTAAAACGAAGTCTGGCTAGTACCGGCAAGGCCTGGGAACGCTGACGCAACGCGGCGGTTCGTAGCAGCGGATCGCCGCCAATTTCTCCCAGAGGTAGGCTCGGTGAAGACCCTCCTCCAACTCGCGGCCACGTTCGCCATGATCTCGGTCGGGGTGGGCGTGGCCGTCGTCGTTTGGGATGAGCACAGGATCGCGGGACGCGCGGCAACTTCCTTGGAGCACGAGGACGCGCTGGTGCTGCACGCGGACGGCGTGCTCACTAAAACGGAAGGGGAATGGCAGAATGAAAAAGCGGACCTTCGTTCGATTATCGGTTTCGCGCGAGACGCGGCGTCACAGGCAGATCAATTCACCCAAGACCAACGGAAGCAGTTGCAGAAAACTAGCCGCGATTCTGACAACCAAGTGCGAGCACTGGGGCTTGTTACGCGCAATGCGGAGACGTTCTTTTATAACCTCGATCAACAATTGAATGGTCACGTTCTGCCGGACTTCGACCGCGAGTTGGTCGCTACATCAACGGCGGCGCAATTCAGTTTTGAATCCCTCACCAAGGCCGGTGATGCGCTCACATTTCAGATTAACGACCCGGCGCTCCCGCAGATGCTTGAGAGTTTCAATAAGGCGGCGGCATCGCTTTCGGTGGCCAGCGCGAACGGCGCGGACATCCTGGGGCACGCGGACCACGTTGCGGCGTACTACGACAAGAAACTCACCACGCCCCTCGGGTTCTGGAAGACGCTTGGAAAATCTGCGCTCACCATCGGCGCACAGGCGGGAAGCATTTCAGCGGGGTTCGTGAAGTGACCATGCGCTCCGAGATGCGGAACGGTTGCCTGGTCATGGTGCAAGATGTGCACTCCGCTCCGCTTCTGGCAGATGGAAAGTTCCGGGTGCGCGAAGTCTACAAGGGCGGTTACCGCTTCCTGTGTCCGGGGTGCGGGGAAGAGCACACTTACCGTGTCGGCATCGGTGAACCAAGCTGGGAATTTAATGGCTCACTGATCTCGCCCACATTCTACCCATCACTAATCGACGGTCGCGGCTCCGAGCACGTCTGCCACTTCTTCGTTACGAATGGCCACATCGAATTTGAGCGAGATTGCACGCACGCGCTGGCTGGAAAAACTTTGGTACTGCCGGAGATTGTGGCGCGTGGCTAACTGGAACCTCTCCCCCGGTGGCCGTGCTGGAATCACCCCAAGAGTCTCGGCGGCGTGCGCGAAGGGCCAACACACCTTATGTTTCAACAAAGTATGCACCTGCACCCTCTGCGGCCATCCCGCACCGGTTCCGAAAGAATTAAAAAAGTTGCCGAAGCGCGATTTTATTGTTGACTCAATTTTCGATTCTGAGGCATCCTCAGCAACGTAATCGGATTCCCGCCAGAAGATTCCCCACAGAGCGTTTTCCCCCACGCCAAAACAAAACAGGTTTTAAGAGAGTTCATGGCGAACGTGCGCAAACTTCGTGTGAGCAACCCGCATCGGCGCAAGCGTTCCCGCAATTCCCGCCGGCGAGCCCGGCGGAATCCAGTGTCAGAGGTGTTGATCATGGCAAACCCGAAACGGCGTCGCAGTCATCGCAACCGTTCGCGTGCGAAGTCGCGCAAGAATCCTTTCTTCGGCAAGCGGCGTCATCATGTCCGCCGGCGCTCGCACCGCAATCCGGGCGTGGCCGGGTTCAATACCAGCGAACTGCTGAAACTGGCGCTCGGCGCCGGGGCTGGCGTCATCGGCTCCAAATATGTCACCCAGCTTGCCCTGGGCGCGAACAATGCCGGCTTTATCGGCTACGGCGCGCAAGCGATTGCAACCCTGGCACTCGGCTGGCTGGCGAACAAGTTCGCGGGCAAAGATGCGGCAACCGGCGTGGTGGCCGGCGGCCTGGGCGCGGTCGCGCTCCGTATTTACAACGACAACATCAGCGGCACGAGTTCGCCAATGAGCGGCTTGGGCGATCCCGACATGGGACGGCTGGGCATCGGCCTCAGCGGATACCTGCCCGGACAGTCTCCGGTGCCGGTCTATGACTTCTCGGCGATGCCGCAGGCAGTCGTTCCGGTTCCGGGCGGACCCGCAGTTGCGGCACGTCCGCGCGGCTGATTCGGTTTTCGGCGGTAACTGGTTTGGATTTTTCCCGGCCTGGCCGGGGACAAAACTTGCTGTAACGGAGTGAATGCGATGCGTGAACAAATGGTTCGGCTGTCCTTTGGAATCGGCGGTGGGGCGGATGAGGCAGAGATCCGTGACCGCATGCTCCGGCAGCGCGTGGAGTCCCGCGCGCGTGAGGATCGTTTCGTGCGCGATTCCCGGCGCGGCCTCGGCTGCATGGGCTTCCGCCGGCAGAAGAATGAAGCTCCTGATCAGCAGTACGCCCATCGGGATTGGGTGTACTTCGACGCTTTCTCGGTGGCGGCGGGCGCGGCGTTCGCGGCTACCACGATGTTCTCGGTCCCGCAAGGATCGGGCGGCAAGCTGCTGAACACCACCAACCTGCAAGGGCAGGGCGGACAGTTGCCCGCGGGTGAAATCCTCACCATCAAGAGCATTCGCCTGTACATCTCGAACACGACTGTGCCGGCCGATTTGCAGAACATCATCTCGAACGTCAGCTTCCAGTTCAAGGTGCGCAACTACCCCATTTTCCAGTGCGGGCCGGAATTCCTGCCGCCTGGAAACGGCGGAGTCGTTCTCGCCGGGGCAAACCTGGGCGCGACGTTGCCCACGGGCACAGCGCAGTTCCTGTCCTCGACCAACGGCATGCCGACGCAGGGGTCGGTCTACAACTTCTCGATTCCGTACAAGCTCGGAATGCTCGAGAACTTCCAGATTCTGCTCAACCCAGACGTGGCCTTCAACATGGTGGCAGTCACGGGCACCAACCCGATTGGCCTCGGCACCACGATCAAGTGCTACCTCGAAGGCGTGCGCGACATCCTGCTCGCTGGCTAAAGCGAGTGAACAAGGCTCATCGGGGAAGGTGAGTTGCTACGGAGCGGCGGGCGTCCTCAGAAATTGGGGGCGTCCGCCAATCCCCAAGAGTTTCCGACTATGGCTCAGGCTTGTTCCACATGTCGCGGCACTGGGTTGCTGAACCTTCCGAATTTCAGCCAGAAATGTCCCATGTGCGAAGGCTCCGGGAAGCAGTTTGACCCGGGCCGGAAGTACGCTTATCAGATGGGGCCGATTACGCTGAACGGCTCGGGCGCGGCCTCGGCCAGCAATTCCTTGACGGCGCAGTTGAAGGGCGTGGCCACGCAAGTGGTGAACTGGCCTTTCCGCTGGATGTTCGGCCTGGCGCAATCCACATTTCCATTCTTGATTCAGAT
>Ga0210394_10006867_pt1 | contig 12192 bp, 10 predicted proteins | sample IncBWC12MmetaG_FD_160121 | JGI IMG/M metagenome (GOLD analysis project Ga0210394, IMG submission 160121) | Forest soil microbial communities from Barre Woods Harvard Forest LTER site, Petersham, Massachusetts, United States - Inc-BW-C-12-M | ecosystem: Environmental > Terrestrial > Soil >... | reverse complement strand
GTCCTATTGTAAACCCACCGAGCGCACCCGAAATATTGAGCCAGTTGCTGTTGTTGGCAGGGGGTCGGAAAGATTCGGTATTTATAGGCTCGGATCATCGCCCAAAATTATTTAGGCTCTTCCCCGAAAATTTGAAAACGTTATCCACAAAGGGCTTGAATATGTGAAAAGCTACTTAAAAGCCCCACAATGGCACAAAAGGTGTACGAAGTGAGGCAGCAAATAGTCCATTTCAACCCATATGGGGAATTATCGGGGGACCTAGTTATGCGATTTCATTTTTTCAAACCGCTCCAAGGAGCGGGGTATTAAACCTTGGTAGAATAAATCCAAAGCCAGCGAGAATTGTTTGAATCTTCAATGCGATTCCCGGATAAATGTTCCGTCGAGGCCAAAGATCAGATCCTTCCCCTTAATCTCGACCTCATAGCTTAATTTACCGCTTGCCTCCGTGCGCTTGCCCGCTTCCCGGATATTCGTTTTGTATTGGTCCTTGACGTAGCTGACCACCTTGGCAGGCAAGGAGGATACCGGAATGTTGTCCACCAATTCAACAAAGTCTCCGGATGGGTTGAATTGAGCGGAATGATCCTCTCCGGATTTTCCGCCCCAGTTGGCCTCGAAATTGCCATTTTCCTTTTCCCAATGAACTCCTTTTGCCTCAGGAAATTTCTTCCCTAATGAGGTCTTAACCGCAGAAGGAACGTCGGTTGTTTTGATATCTTGCGCCAAAGCGTTGGCAACAATCAATACGCCCATGATTGTAAACAGAATCTTGCCCATAATTCAGGTTTTTGAATACCTGCCAGTTTAGGCCCCCATTCTGAAGACATATTGAAGTCGGGGACTTGGCCCCTCAGGGGCTGTATTCGGACGGGAGCGCCGGCAGCCTGTCTCGCGCAAATGGGACACAGGGCCAGGGGCCGATCACTCCGTTCTCAGGCACTCCGCGGGATTTGCAATCGCCGCCTTGGCAGCCTGGAAAATGATGGTAAACAAAGCGATGGAGATGACGATGCCAGCAGACAGTGCAAACATCCACCAGCTTATGCTGATCCGGTAGACATAATCCTGTAACCAGTTATGCATAAAATACCAGGCTATTGGTGAGGCAATGACAAATGCAATGGCGATGAGCAGGATGAATTCCCTTGAAAAAAGGTAAAGAATATTGCCTGCCGTTGCACCCAGTACTTTGCGGATACCCACTTCTTTGATCCTTTGGACGGCCATAAAAGAAGCCAGACCGTATAAGCCCAGGCAACTCAGCAAGATGGCGATTCCGGCAAAAATCTTATAAAGTTGGGAAAGCTGGTTTTCCTGGCGATAGAAGTATTCAATTTGAGCATCCAGGAACTGGTATTCAAATACATAATCCGGAAAAACTGCACCCCATAGTTTTTCAATTGCGTGCAGGGTATAGGGTATATCAGCAGTCGTCAATTTAATCCCGACCTGACCATACCCCTTTTTAAATTTTGTCATCAGCACGGGCGAATAAGCATCTTTCAGTGATGTTGAATGAAAATCCTTTAATACACCGATCACAGGTCCCTTTATCGAACCCCAGAGATCTATTTCTTTATTCAGGATATCCTCGGGATGGCTAAACCCTAATTTTTTCACAACGGTTTCATTCACTATGAATTCCTGAAGAGAATCGGAAGGATGGAAATTTCTGCCCGCAACTAGCTGCAATCCGTAAGTAGGCAAATAATCGGCATCGGTGAATTTATTAATAGTATAGAAATTGGTATTTTTTGCCGCATGATTAAACTGGAAATCTGTCCAGTTATTACCATCGGTCGCCGGGTTGGAGGAACTAAAGCTGACACGCTGTATCCCCCTGGTATCGATGAGGCGGTTCCGCAAATAATCCAGTTTACTTATAGACACGCTGTCCGTTGGAAAAGGGAGGTCCACAATCGCCTCTTTGTCAAATCCCATGGAACTGTTGCGGAAGAAATCCATTTGCCTGATCATGATCAGGGTTCCGATGATCAGGGCCTGGGCAATGGTAAATTGAAATACAACGAGCCCGCGGCGCAATGAAATGCCCTTTGTGCTTCTGGCAATTAGTTTTGTTTTGAGCGCTGCAATCGGATTGAATCGGGCAAGTACAATAGACGGATAAAAGCCTGCTGATGCCGTCACAAAAATAAGTACCCCGATCAGGAATAATAGAGTAGTCGGATCATAAAGCAAGCCGACTGAAAGTGGAATATCCAGAATCCTTCCGATTTCCGGTAAGGCAGGGATTGTAATTCCCAGGGCAAGGATCAGTGAAAAGAAAACAATGATCAGGGTTTCAACAAGGAATTGAATTTTCAATTGCTTTCTATTGCTTCCCAATACCTTTCGCACTCCTACTTCTTTGGCCCGGTTAACAGCCTGTGCAGTAGACAAATTGATGAAATTGACGCAAGCGATCAGAAGAATGAAAATGGCGATCATCCAAAGAGCCCTAATGACTCCCGGCTTGATCGTCTTTCCGGAAAAATTACCAATATACTTATCATATTCATGCACTTTGCTCAGTGATTGGATGACCAGTTCATCTTTATCTCCAGGGGGAAGGTATTTCTTGGCAAAAGCCCTGAATCTGGCATTATAGGCTTTTACCGAACTCCCCGGAGGCAAAAGAATATAGAGGTCATGATTTCCACTTGAACTTCCCCAATCGGTTGATTTCTGGAAACCTGTAAGGCTGTAGGGAGTTACGATCTTTAATTGGAAATCGGTATTTGCAGGGATCGGGGCAAGTACGCCGGTAACCTTCAGCAAATAGGAGTAAATCTTAATCGTTTTTCCAATCGCTTTCTTCCAATCGCCGAAATACTTTTCCGCCACTTCCTGCGTGAGGACGGCTGAATTAGGATCCTGCAAAGCAGTTCGGGGATTTCCCGCCAGCCAGGGAAAATCAAATATCTCAAAAAACGCGGGTTCTATGCTGAAAACGCCTGTTTTCTCCTTGAATTTCTTATCTATTTGCCCATTATCCCCATAGACGAGCACCTGCGTATTCGACGAACTATAAATCCCCGATGTTTTTTTTAATTCCGGGAAATCATTCTTAATTACGCCGGGCATCGGAAATGGTGCCGCCGCTCCATAAAAAACACCTTCTGCATCAGGGTGATGGTATTCGGTCAGAACTCTGTAAATGCGGTCCTTTTTTGTATGAAAATTATCGAAGCTCAGCTCAAAGTGAATCATCACAAAAATGATCAGGCAGACCGCAACGCCTGCGCCGAGTCCGCCAATATTTATGGCCGTATGGGCCTTACTGCGGGAAAGTGCCCGAAAGGCAGTCTTGAAATAATTCCTGAACATGATTGGGAGTTTGTGGAGAGATTCCTTACTGATCCTCACGAATAATGCCAATTGATAAGTATTTGAATACCATATAGGTATTGCAAAAGATGGATTGGAGTGTCCGGTTTTGCCACAGTGAGCGTTTGTTTTTGATGCAGGGTAAATAGACCGGCTATTGCTAAAACGCGGGACACATGATCACCCTTGAACAATCACAGCGGATGCAGGAGACGATTATTAACCAAATAGCTGGCAACCTATTTTCAAAATAAAGCGGAAGAGATTGGCAAAATGACCTACAGCCCGAAACCTTCGGTGGCAAGCATATAGAGCGCCCATATAAATAGAACGGCCATAAAGATGATCTCTTTCCAAGGCTTTTTTGGAAACGCCTGTATACCATAGGACATCATTTTTATCGGAGATACAGGCGGTTTCGGGGATTTATCTGGCGGCAAAGGCTCGGAGAATCGATGAAAATAGACCTGGATCAAGGTCATGCCGACGTATAGACCGGTAGTAAAGCTGAGGTACTTCATTTCCCCTGATACAAACAAAAGGATTACGAATATAAGCAGCACAACCAGGATAATATTATCAAATAGTTGTGTAGCGCTGGTCTTGTCTCCATACGATTTGTCAAGTAGTTTTCTCCTGCGATCGTATTTCACAAAGAAGAAAACGAAAAACTTGACCAGGGACTGAACAAGAATTATTGTCAACAGAATTTTTAGAATGAGTGAAGTCATTGTTGTTTCATTTTATGATTTCAATGCAGTTATCCTTTCAGCGGCGTTGCCACTTGTTTCATGAATTTCAATTGAACAGGGTTCTGCTCTTTGAAATGATCCTGTTTGTCAAATCAGAATACTTCGGATAATGGCTTTTTTTCGAAGGAGTAGAGGTTGATAAATTGAAGGGTAACAATTGTCCGGTATGCTACATTTACTGGCTGCTTTGGTTCGGTAGCTGACTAGCCCGGCTATAGCAAATCAGGGAGTAATTCCAAACCCCTGCAAGTTTCAGCGCCAAAACGCAGGTTTTGAAGTATCCCCAGGCCCAATCAACCGACAGTCTGAGCAGGATGCCCAGGCAATAAGGACTTGGAATGCTCCTACCGGTTGAAACGGAAGATAACCCAGATTATAAAAATGGGGATAATACGCCCCAGCATAAATCAGCGAATCCGTGCAGTAATAATAGTAGGGCCAGTTACTTATCTGATCGTTGAAGATGAAAATTCTGGATTGCTGCAGGTTTCCGGCACTTATATATCCCAAGACCGGGAGTGCGGGATCATTTACACATTGAATGTTTCCGGCAACTTCGGATGGAAGCGGCCCTAAAATGCTGCCGAGTTCTTGTGTATTTGCCTTAAGGTTTTGCCAGAAAGCATATGCGTCCGGGGTGAGCGCCAATTGCTTTACCAAAATACTGTATTCCACACTCAATTTGACGGAAGAGGTGGGAATGAACAGGATGGGCTGCTCAAAGATGACCTTCTGGCTCAAACCCGCACTAGAACCCACGAAAATATCCGTGGAGTTGGTATTTACCCAGCAGTCGTAAATGCTTTGATTTGCTAGCCTGTATTCGATCGCTCCGTTTACGACCGTCAAAGCTGAATTGAACGCCGAATGGTATTCGTAGGATTCAGCATACTGCCATTCATAATCATTCACCAGGTTGTTTGGGTCGTGGGTACTGACATAAATCTGTACGCCAGTGGGTTGTTGCACCCAGGATACGCTGTCAATGGCTGGTGTTTGCTGAACGGGAACATAGGTAGACAAATATTGATTTCCATTCACCGTTTGAATCGCGACCCGGTATTGCTGGCTGGGATCAAGAAATAAAGCGGGCGCTCCGTAACGACCATTGCCCAATTCGGTTAACGAGCTGGAAAACCCTCCATTTCCCTCAATGGTTATCTGGGCCCCCGTTTCGGGGGCAGGGGGAAGGGAGTCTCCCAGGCTGGTTGAATTACTCAAATTGAAAATGGTGGAATCCGGGCCTGAATTGATGAAGCCGTCCACGACGAGGTAAGTATGGGTTCCTTTGATCGCCGGGGGAGTATAGGATTGTATGCACGAAAGTGGACTTAGTGCTGCGCAAAGCATCAAATAGGGCCAAAAAAGCCTAAAATAATGGGTGATTGAACGGCTACGTAGAGTCATCAGGTCATAAAGATAAAGACTACCTGAAGAATATTGATTGTGCAAGGGGCATTCCCGGCCAATGCTGACCCGGTCGTATTGTCGAGTCTTGGGCTAGCGCCTGGGCGAACGGCGGGAGGACCAGGATTTATTGCGTAATTTAAATCGAGGCGTCCTGCGACCCTTCCGACAATTGAATTCGTCCTGGATCCAATTCCATCGACAACGCGGGACGGAATTTTTCCCTGGAATGTCCAATCCGGCGAAGTTCATTTGTTATGTATGCGTAAATCGAATCAATTACTTCAAAATTCTTGACCAATGGATGAATTTATGTTGATTTTCAGGCACCCGGACGGCAACAAAGTGGCCTCTCCGGAACAGCTCCAGATTTGGATGAAACAAACCATGGACTGGATCGGGGGCATCGCGGCCCAGAACAAGTTTAGCGCCGGTAACGGGTTGCTTTTTGAGGACAGCCGGGTGGTTAGGTATAATCAGGTAGTAACTAACGGGCCTTTTGGCGAAATCAAGGAGACGATCGGCGGCTATATCATGGTAAAAGCCGATTCCGTGGAGGAAGCGGTGGAATTTGCCAAAGGTTCCCCCGTTTTGCAGGGCGATGGCAATACGGTGGAAGTCCGAAAAATAGCCAGGCGAGACGGCCTGCATTAGATGCAAAATGCCTCTGTATTTTTGCAGAGGCTTTTTTTATCATGGACCGGCAAGAGCTCATACCTCATTTGTTCAGGACGGAATACAGAAAAATTGTTGCTGTGCTCTGCAAAAAATTTGGCTTTGATCAAATGGATCTGGCGGAGGATATCGTCAGCGAGACGTTCCTCGCCGCAACGCAAACCTGGCCCCTGGAAGGCCCGCCGGTCAATCCGACCGCTTGGTTGTACAGCGTGGCAAAAAATAAAGCTAGAAACGCATTCCGCCGCCTAAGCTTCTTCGATAAAAAGGTCATTCCGGACCTGAAGCATACGCTGACCGGATTCGCTGAGCAGGATATCGATTGGTCCTCCCAAAACATCGACGATAGCCAGTTGCAAATGATGTTTGCCATTTGCCATCCGGCGATTCCCCCGGAAGCTCAAATCGGGCTGGCCCTGCGGATTCTCTGCGGCTTCGGAATAGAAGAAATAGCCGATGCATTCCTGACAAACAAAGAGACGATCAACAAAAGATTATTGCGCGCAAAGGAAAAATTGAGACAGGCCAACCTGCCCACAGAACTTCCTCCGGCCCCTGAAATTGAAAAAAGACTGGGGCCGGTCCTGAAGACTATTTATTTGGTATTCAGTGAAGGGTACTATTCGGAAAGCCAGGACGAGGTATTGCGAAAGGATCTATGTCTGGAAGCCATGCGCCTGTGTAACATGCTGGTGGAGAATACACAAACGAATAAGCCCCAGGCCTATGCATTGCTTGCCTTGATGTGTTTCCACGCTTCCCGATTCGACGCTCGAATGGACAAAAATGGTGATTGGGTGCTGTATGCCAATCAGGACCGCAGTCTTTGGAATGAGGACCTCATCCTGAAAGGAGGGTATTATCTACGGTGCGCTTCCGGAGGGGACTTGCTGACGGAATATCATCTGGAAGCATCCATTGCTTATTGGCACACGCAAAAGACCGATACGCGGGAAAAATGGGAGAACATTTTGCAGTTGTATAACCGCCTCTTGCAACTGGTGTATTCGCCGATAGCCGCACTAAACCGTACGTATGCACTTTCCCGGGTCAAAGGAAAGGAAGAGGCTGTTAAAGAAGCAGAAAAACTAATGCTGGTGGGCAATCATTTTTATTTTATTTTACTTGGCGAACTATATACCGGTATCGACGATGCAAAAGCCAAGGAGAATTTTTTACGGGCTCTTGCGCTTGCCCGTACTAGGGCGGACAAATCGGTGATTGAACGAAAATTAGCTCAATTTGTATGACCGCAGAACAAATCATGAAGGACCTGGAGTCTCACGGAGAAGAAAAAATCAGGAAAATCCTGGTCAGACACGGGGTAAAAGAGCCTTTTTTTGGGGTTAAGGTGGAGTTCTTGAAAACCATTCAAAAAAAAGTCAAAACGGATTATCAGCTGGCCAAAGATCTGTTCGCCACGGGAAATGCGGATGCCATGTATTTAGCCGGTCTCATCGCGGATGATGCCAAAATGACCAGGAAAGATTTGCAGGACTGGGTGCAGCGGGCAGTTTCTCAAAATATCAGTGAATATACCGTTCCCTGGGTCGCTGCCGGAAGCCCGCTTGGCTTCGAATTGGCCAAGGAATGGATCGAATCGCCGGTGGAGCATGTAGCCGCGACAGGCTGGACTACTTTGGGACATTGGGTTTCACTAAAGCCGGATGATCAGCTGGATCTTCCCTATTTAAGGTCCCTGCTGAAACGCGTAGCTCAGAAAATGCCCGGGGCCCCTGACCGGGTGCGTTATGCCATGAATGGGTTTGTGATCGCCGCAGGCGCTTATGTATTGCCGTTGACCCAGGAAGCGTTGAGCATATCCAAGCAGGTTGGGGCGGTTACCGTGAACAGCCATGAGACTGCCGGCCGGGTGCCCGATGCCGCCAGTCATATTTTAAAGATTAAAGATAAAGGTCAGCTAGGCAAGAAAAAGAAAATGGTTAAGTGCTGAATGGATCATGGAAATCGTTCCTCCTGTCCGATGGAAGCGCTTGCATATTTCGGGCAACCAACTACTTTTTTGCCTTCAGCAATAAATGCCCCTTTGCTTTTTCCTGCAAGGCATGACTTCCGGGTATCCCTTGGCTATCCATCCTATTTTCCCGAATAGGGAATATTTCTTATCTTTTAATCCTCTTAAAACTAAAACAGCCATTTATGAAAAAGCTATTGGGCCTTGTTGTTGTCCTTGCTGGGTTTTATTCCTGTAACAGCCCGGCAGGAACCGGCACCGCTTCGGCCTCCGATTCGGCCTGTTCAGCCATTACCGCCAAAGACAGCATCGAAGCCAGGAACAAAGCCACCGCGCTGGCTTGCGTCGAAGCATTTAGCCAGGGAAAATTCGATGACGCGTTCAAGGACGCTGCCCCAGATTTAGTGGAATATGGGAACGGCGAGATGACCCCGATGAAGGGGAAAGATACCATTGTTGCGGCCGTGAAAAGAATGATGGCCCCATTTCCTGATTTCCATGGTAGCAATTTCATTTTATTGGCCGACAGCAATATGGTTGCGGTGATCGCCGATTGGTCCGGAACCTTCAAGAACGCATACATGAAGATGAAGCCGAACGGGAAATCCTTCAAAGTACGGGATGTCGACTTATTCACCTTTAACGATGCGGGCAAGATGACGGAGCACCGAAATGCACAATCCGGCATGGAAATGATGAGTCAGCTGGGGTTGAAAATGCCACATTAGGTTCCAAAAAACAATCGACGGGCGATCCGCCTGAATTCTTTTAAATCCTGCCAGGGGCGGGATTTTTTTTTAGCTATCCGGGCCCGATTGGTCAACCGGTCGATTTCTCGGGATATGGCTGCCTGAGAGCCTCTGCCTGAGTCCGTTGGGGGATTTCGGCAAGGTGGCGATTCGGCGATTCCTTCCAGGAAGTTAAATTTTCATGAATGGCCCCGGATCATGTATAATGCGATAATTTTACACCCTGTCAATGAACCCCATTTATGGTTAGCGACCTCAGCACCCTACAGCCAACCAAGCGATTTTCCAATCGCGCCGCCAACTACGTCAAATACCGGCCCTCTTATCCCGAAGCGGTAATCCCTTTCCTGGAAGATAGCATCGGTCTGAAGCCGGGGGATATCATCGCCGACATGGGTTCAGGAACCGGCTTATTCTCCGAGTTGTTGCTGAAGCGAGGCTATGGCTTGATCGGCATCGAACCAAATGCGGAGATGCGCAAGGCCGGAGAAAACAGATTGTCACAATTTCCCGGATTCAGCAGCAGCAGCGCAAGAGCCGAAGAAACCGGGCTTGCCTCCGCCAGCATAGACCTCATCACGGTAGCCCAGGCCTTTCACTGGATGGAACCTTTGGCTACGAAGCGCGAATTTCTCCGGATACTGAAACCGGAAGGGCATATCGTGCTGGCCTGGAACCTGCGCCAGACGGATACCGATTTTCTATCGGCCTATGAGGCGTTGAAAGCAAAATTCGGGATCGATTATCAGGCTACAAAGATGGTCGATGACCTGGCGATTGAGGCCTTTTACCGGCCCATGAGCCTGGGCCTACAAAAATTTCAGCATACCCAAAGGCTCGATTTCGAATCCCTGAAAGGCCAACTACTGTCCGCTTCTTATATTCCGCTTCCGGGTCATCCCACCTACGAAGCCATGATCGACGGCTTAGTCGAATTGTTTGTCCGGTTCAACGAAAGGGGATTGATCAACATGGAATATGAAACCCGCCTGTATTGGAATAAGCCCTGAACAGATGGGGACTGCTTCAGTATTCCAGTGGCTTTCCGATTTCCCAATGCAAACCGAAAGGATCTTCCAGTCTTCCCAGCCGCCAACCATGACCCACATCGACGGGAAAAATTATTTTAGCGCCGGCATCTACGGCCCTGGCGAAGCAGCGGTCCGGATCTTCTACTGTTAGGATCAGGCGGATGCTTCCCCCTCCTAAATTTTCCGGACTAGCAAAGACCTTGTCCACAGAATCCCCGCTTACCCAAAATTCAATACCATTCAGGGAAAGCCGGACCACCAACCCGCCTTCGGGGGATTCATACCGGTAGACTTCCCGGGCATCAAAAGCCGCCTGGTAAAAGCGCAGGGCATCCTCCGCGTCCCGTACCGATAACCAGGGGACTAGGGAAACGAAGCCGCATGCTGCTTCAGCCTCTTTCATTGCGTTCATTTGAGATATTTTTTTGCTCTATTTCGAATATAGCGATTTGCCTGCAATCCATGCGGCCCAGTATCGCCGGATTGCGGATAGCATACCCAGTCTTCCGCGGATGACTGCAACCCTTGCGCCAAATCAACTAGACGCAGGGAAATTTAGCGTCCATAGAGTACGCATCGCTTCCATCTCCCCAGCTGCCCAAAAACCCGGTGAGGGATTGGCATCTTCAACTGGAATTAATTAAAAAATAACCTGTACTTCAAAATTCATACAGAATTGCGCTAATCCTGAGCCCCTCAATTCATGCATCGTTAACTCAGGGTTATTTATTTGATATATAATAATTATGAAAACATTAATTAATTATGGAAGGTGCGAATGATATGCAATTGGGATGAGTTTTGTGCTGCCACTTTTATAATTCCCATGAATCCCAAACTTGCTTCATTAATTTCTTTGCTGACTTTGTTGAATTGCTCTCTTTTCTCGCAGACTGCCCGCATCAGGGGTAATGTTTTCGACGAGATCAGCAAGGATGGATTGCCCGGCACCTATATATTAATTGTCGGAACTCCATTCCGCACTACTGCAGATGATAAGGGCAATTTTGAAATCTCGGGCGTTCCGGCAGGGGAATACGACCTACGCATGGAACAGCTTGGCTATACGATTTCGAGCAAGCATGTTACCCTCAAATCGGGTCAATCCCTGCGATTGACCGTTGGCCTTGGGTTGGATGTCAAGACTATGAATGAAGTCACTGTCCTGGGGGAATACCGGGACAAGGAATCAGCGGCACGAGCCAGGGAAAAAAACGCGGCCAATATCAAGAACATCATTTCCTCCCAAGCCATGGTCCGGTCTCCAGACATCAATGCGGCCAATGTGCTGCAAAGGATGAGCGGGATTACGGTTCAGCGTTCCAGCGGCGGAGACGAGGCTTATGCGGTCATTCGCGGAATGGAACCCAGGTATAATAACACCCTGGTCAATGGGATCAAAATTGCCAGCCCCGACAACAAGAATCGGTTTGTTCAACTGGATATCATCCCGTCGGATATTCTGAGCAGTATCGAAATAAGCAAGTCACTTACCCCCGACATGGAGGGCGATGCCATTGGAGGCACAGTAAATATGGTGGTGAAGGATGCGCCGGAGGTTTCCAGCTTCAAGGCTACGGCCAGCATGGGGTATAGCGAGCTGTTCCTGAATGAGAAATACATTGATTTCAAGAAATCAGACATTCAAAAATTAAGCCCCATTCAGCGAAATCCGCCCGGCTATGTGGCACAGCCTTCCGATTTTTCCCGCTCCAACCTTGATTTTGAGCCAACTCAAGCTCCCCCCAATTCAACGATCGGATTTTCCTTTACGCATCGGTTCTTGCACAATAAGCTTGGCTTGGTCCTCGCGGATAACCTTCAAAACCAGTATTACGGAAATGTCAGTTCAAGATATACGGTGTCGCCGGGAGGCTATACCGGAGACTCCCTGCTGGCAACCGACGTAACGGTTTTCAAAGGATATACGCAGCAGCTGAACAATGGCCTGGTATCTCACCTGGACTATGAATTCAATGACCGCAACCGGATCAGCGTGGACAATTTCTATATCTACAGCTATCTCGCCCAGGCCCGGATCAGCGAGGATACCACATTGATCGGCACGGGAAGGGTTGGCCCGGGCACCGGGCAGGTCTTCTTTAACGGCGAATCCTTCACGCAGCACCAATACGTGGAAAACATCAAGTTGTCCGGGAGGCATGCGTTAAGCCATAAGCTATTGCTCGACTGGGCGGGCGTCATTTCCCTTGCCGGAAGACGCATCCCCGACATGGCTGACTACGAAACGGATTTTCTGATCAAGTCCG
>Ga0210394_10006866_pt1 | contig 12192 bp, 14 predicted proteins | sample IncBWC12MmetaG_FD_160121 | JGI IMG/M metagenome (GOLD analysis project Ga0210394, IMG submission 160121) | Forest soil microbial communities from Barre Woods Harvard Forest LTER site, Petersham, Massachusetts, United States - Inc-BW-C-12-M | ecosystem: Environmental > Terrestrial > Soil >... | reverse complement strand
CCGGGCTGCATGATGTTTCTCGGCGTGATGCCGGAGGGTCACGAGGGTCACGACCATATCGCGCCCTGCCACTCCAACCGCATGATGCTGAACGAAGCCTCGATGGCGGCCGGGATCGCGATGCACGCCTCTATCGCGCAGCGGTTCCTCGCGCGATGAGCAAGGCCTTCACCAAGGAAACCGACGACGAGTTGGAGCTGCCCGACGAGGAGCCGGCGATCCCCGTGGGGGTCAAGAACTACATGACCGCCGCGGGGCATCGCCGCATGCAGGACGAGCTCCGCCGCCTCACCCGCGAGGAGCGCCCGAAAACCGTGGACATCGTCGCCTGGGCGGCGGGCAATGGCGACCGGTCGGAAAACGGCGACTACCTCTATGGGAAGCAGCGGCTGCGCGAGATCGACCGGCGCATCCGCTTCCTCACCAGGCGGCTGGAGGTGGCCCTCGTGGTCGATCCGCGCCAGCAGACACGGCGCGACCAGGTCTTCTTCGGGGCGAGCGTCACATACGCCAACGAGCATGGCGGCGAGAAGACGGTGACGATCGTCGGGATCGATGAAGCAGACCTCGATCGCGGCCAGGTCAGCTGGATCTCGCCGATCGCCCGCGCCCTCCTCAAGGCGCACGAAGGCGACACCGTCGAGCTGCGCACCCCGACCGGGACCGAAAAGATCGAGGTCCTCGAAATCCGTTACGAGGCCACGCCGTTCACTTGAGCTGATCGGCGACCTTGTCGAGGCCGGCCTTGACGCAAGCCTCGTCCTTTTCGCCGCCGGGCGAGCCGGACACGCCCACCGCGCCGATCACCTCGTCCCCCACTTTTATCGGCAGCGCGCCCTGCGCGGCGATGACGTTGCTCAGGTGGACAAACGGCAGTGTCGGATTTTCCTTCATGCGATTGGCCAATTCGCCCGAGGGAATGCGAAAGGTGCGGGACGTGTAGGCCTTGCGGTAACTGTTTTCGATCGTGTGCGGCGAGGCATCGTCGCCGCGCAGCTGGACGATGATCTCGGCGTTGCGCCCGACCACGGTGACCGAGACGCGGTTGCCCTGGCCCTTGCAGGTCTCCGCCGCGGTCGTCGCGATCGTCAAGGAGGTGGCCAATGACAGATCCTTGTGGTTGAGCAATTGCGCGCTCGCCGGCGTCTGGAGCAACGCGGCAAGGCCGATGCCGGCAAGAATTTGAGTAGATTTCATGCTGCCCTCCCAGATGTTTATTAAATTAGTACCGCCATCCCGGCGAAGGCCGGGACCCATTGGTCAACCGCTCGGGAGGCGGATCGACGGATCCCGGCCTTCGCCGGGATTGTGATCATACGATCACAACTTGAGCAGGCGCCTGGCGTTGCCGTTTAGCAATTTCTCGCGGTCCTCGGCGCACAGCGGCAGGGTTTCGATCCATTTCGCGCCCGGCGGGTTGTCCATGAACGGGTAGTCGACCGAAAAGAGGATACGGTCGATCCCCATCTCCATCATGCAGCATATGAGCGCCGGGTCGGAGAAGAAGCCGCTGGTGGTGATCCAGAAATGTTCGCAGAAGATGTCGCGGAAGGTGGTCTCGCTCATGCTTTGGCGCAGCCCGTGACTGATCCGCCAGAGATAGAACGGCAGCCCCTCGCCGAGATGGCCGAGGATGATCTTGAGGCCGGGATAGGCGTCGAAGACGCCGCTCAGCACAAAGCGAATGCCCTGCGTTGCGGTCTCGACGGTAAACCCCCAACCGGCGCGCAGGAGCCCGGGATGCTTCTCGACATAGCCCTTGTAGTAGGCCTCGATCACCGCCTGCTGCGGCAATGCCGGGTGGATGTAGATCGGCACGTCCAGGGCCTCGGCCCGCTCGTAGATCGGCCAGAAACGCTCGTCGTCGTGAAAGAGGCCGCCGGTGAGGCCATTGACCATCGCGCCCTTGAAACCGAGCTTCGTCACCGTGCGTTCGAGTTCGTCGGCAGCGGCCTTGGGGTCGGCCGTCGGCAGCGCGGCGAAGCCGGCGAACCGGTCGGGATGAGCGCGCACCGCCTCGGAGAGGCGATCGTTGACGCGGCGCGCCAGCGGCACGCCGGTGGCGGCGTCGACCCCCTGCAGGCCGGGGATCGAGTGCGACAACACCTGCAGGTCGATGCCCGCTTCGTCCATCTCCCGTAGGCGCAACGCGCCGAGGTCGTCGAGCCGCTCGACGATATCGCGGCCGGCCCCGGGACCGCCCAGCTCTTTCACCTCGGCGTCGAGGTAATGCTCCTCCAGGGCGATGATGTAGGACTTTGCCGCCATTTCCGTCCTCCCTCAGCTGTCGGCGCCGGCATAGCTGGTCAGGTCGATGAATTCCAGCACCGTGCCGTCGGGATCATTGAAATAGGCGCGCGGGCCGTTGACGACCCCGCCTTGGCGGTCTTCTTCGAAGGTGATCTCGACGCCGTGTCTGCGCAAATGGTCGAGCGCCGCCTTGTAATCCTCGTGGGCGACGGCAAAGGAATGATGCACGCCGCCATGGCTCTCGGGTACCGGGTTGATCGGCGGATCGCGCTTGACGAGGATCAGGCACGTCCCGGCCGCGTCGAGAAAGGCCATCGTGCCGCGCGCTACCGTCTCCAGATGCCGGCAGCCGACGATCTCGGTGTAAAAGGCGGTGCTGCGGGCGATATCACTGACCGGAATGCTGAAATGGGCGACGGATTTGATGGCGACCATGCGTCCCTCCCTTAGCTGTGCGCCGGGACTGCGGCGAGGCTTGTCTTCCAGGCGTTCTATCCTACCGCGGATGGCAACGGATCCGTCCACGGATCGAACACGGGCGCGTGCGCTCGGCGATACTCGCTGGTGTCGCGCGAGACAACCGTCAGGCCGTGCTGCAGCGCTGTGGCCGCAATGATCAGATCGGGCTGCGAGTAGGTGTGTCCTGACTTTCGGCCATCCTCGACCAAGAGCCGCCATTTGAGCAGGATGTCTTCGGTCACCGCCAACAAACGTTGCTCGAACATCGGTCGCACGGTGTGCGTGAGCCAATCGCTCAGTTCGGCTCGTCGATTCGCATCCGCGACGAGTTCGATACCGAAGCGAATCTCGGCAAATGTCACCGTGCTCGCATAGAGGAGTTCGAGCGGCTGCGCGTCGACAAAGGCGATGATTTTCGGTTCGGGCCTGCGCCGCCGCAGCTCGGAGAGAATGTTGGTGTCGAGCAGCCAACCCATCATAAATCGACGTTGCGCACCGGCATCGCTGCTCGCCCTGGCTCGATGCCGATGTCGCGGTAGGGCGAAGCCTGCATGGCCGTGACGAGAGCGCGACCCGAGCGCTCGCCGGTTAGGCGTCGGAACGCTTCCGCCGAGATCACGACAACTTCGTCGCGGCCGTGCACCGTCACGTGCTGGGGGCCTTCGCTGCGGACCCGCCGGACCAGTTCGCTGAGGTGAGCCTTCGCGTCTTGCACCGCCCAATGGCCGTCCGGCGCGGCAGGGCGTGGCCGACGTATTCTTGGCGGCTGCCGGTGAGTAATTCTAGTCATACCAACCAGTTTATTCTCATCGCTGCCCCACCGCAACGCCGCTGTTATGCGTCATGCACGCGACGCATAAAGAGATCAGGATCAAACGATTGAGATTGCTTGATTCCCGTTCCGAGAGCAGGGGAATAACCGGGTGACGAGGGCGGGTCGGCAATGATGTTCGGCATCGGCAGGGTCCAGCGCCTGCCGCGCTCACAGACGTTGCGGGTCGACCGACACGGAAAACGGGAGGTCGCTGCTGACGAAAATCGGCCGCAGCACGTGCGATTGAAAACGCCACATCTCTTCGTCCTCCAGCACGCATTGCGCTTCGAAATCGGCGATCAGCGCTGCCGGTTTTGCCTGCAGAATTGGCGGGCGCCCGTCAGCCCGGTAGAGGCTCATCACCCCCATCATCCGGGCGCGCCGCGCATCGTCCCGGAACACTCTCAGGTTGGCTATCAGGTGACGCGTGGCGGTGTTCCCGCGCTGCCGGCGCCGGTCATAAAAGGCGCGGATCTTGCCCTCCCCCTCAAACCGGTTGCCGCCGACGGCATAGAGTGCATCCGGCACATAAAACTCATGCGCGCGGCTGCCGGCATTGTCATCCACGTCGGCCCAGTAATTTAGGATCAGCCGATTGAGCGCGTACCAGAGCGCCAGATCATCCGTGTCGGACATTTGCATCATTCTCCTCCCGGACATTGTTTTTATGCGTGCAACGTCGCACTTCTACGCGAAATTAGGGGACGCAGCGGTTCTCTGAACCCTGGTCAGAACCGGATGTCGGTCGGCGGCAGGCCGAATTCGGAGCGGCCGAAGACTTGGGCGGCGCGTTCGAGGTTGGTGCCGGCATGGGCCTGCATCGCGTGGATGTCGCGCCAGGCGCGCTGGAGCGGATTATCGAGGAAGATGGCGCGGCCGCCCGCGGCCATCATCAAGCGGTCGACGGCGCCGACGCTCCAGTCGACCGCCTTGCCGGCATCCCAGCGGGCGCGGGCGCGAAGGCTGAGCGGAATCGCCTCGCCGGCGCGAGCGAGGCGCATCATCTCGGCAAAATTGGCGAGCATCCGGTCATGCGCGGCACCGGTCTCGGCGGCCGACTCGGCGAGCCGCAGCTGGGCGAACGGATCCTCGGCGACGCGGCCGCCGTCGCGCAGATTGACCCGGCGCAGCTGCTGCTCGCGGAAGGAAAGAAAGGCGCCGGTCGCCGCCCCGATCGCCGCGGCGGAGAGGGCATAGGCGAAGAGGAGGCCGAACGGCAGCCGGTAGAGCGGCGCACCGTTGACCGCCATTCCGGGGTTCTTCAGGTGAAACGCGTCGAGATAGGCGTGGGTGCGGTAGTCGGGCACGAAGGCGCCCTCGACGACGATGTCCTTGCTGCCGGTGCCGCAGAGACCCATGACGTGCCAGTTGTCCTCGATTCCGTAGTCCCGGCGCGGCAAGAGGAAGGTGCGGGCGTCGGGCGGCGCACCCGGCGAGGCACGGTCCTGCGGTCCCGGCGCGATACCGCCGAGCACCGCCCAATCGCAGAAATCGCAGCCGCTCGAAAACGACCAGCGGCCGGTGAGGCGAAAGCCGCCGGGGACGCGCTCGACCGTGCCGGTCGGCGCCAGAGAAGTCGACAATAGGATGCTCGTGTCCCGGCCCCAGACCTCCTCCTGGGCCTCGTGCGGAAAGAGGGCCAGGTGCCAGTTGTGGACGCCGACAACACCGAAGATCCAGCCGGAGGAGCCGCACACCGCGCCGATTTCGGTCGCTGCCTGGAAGAAAATGCCGGGATCGAGCTCGAAGCCGCCGTAGCGCCTGGGCTGCATCGCGCGAAAGAGGCCCTCATTCCGGAAATCGGCGACGGTCTCGGGGGGCAGGCGACGCAGCTCTTCGGCGATGGGCGCCCGCTCGCGCACCACCGGCAGCAGCGCCCGCACCCGGCCGAGGAATTCGTCAGGCGTCATGCCACCTCCGCCCCGCTCTCGATGCTATGATGCCACACGACAAGAGGGAGGACGAGCATGCCGCAATCGGGGCGCATCGCCTTCGGCGCGATGGAGTCGGTGACGTTCGGCCGGCCGGCCGCGGAGGTGGTCGCCGAGGAGGCGCGGCGGGTCGACGCCGAACGGGTGTTCCTGATGGCGAGCGGCACGCTCAACCGCACGACCGACGAGGTCGCCCGGGTGCGCCGCGCGCTCGGCAACCGGTTCGCCGGCCTCTTCGACCGGATGCCGCCGCACACGCCGCGCCGCGCGGTCGTCGAAGCGGCCGCGATGGCGCGGGAAGCCGGCGCCGATCTCATTGTGACGGTCGGCGGCGGCTCGGTGACCGACGGCGCCAAGGCGGTCCAGCTGTGCCTCGCCAACGACATAAAGAGCGCCGAGGCGCTCGACGCGCTGCGCCCGGTGGCGGGGCCGGATGGCGCGCTCGGCCCGCCGCCCTCAATGAGGCCGCCCGTGGTCCCGCAAATCACCGTGCCGACGACGCTGTCGGCCGGCGAGTTCAGCGCGATCGCCGGCGTCACCGACGAGCGCAGCCGTATAAAGGAATTGATCCGCCATCCACGGATCATCCCACGCGCGGTGGTGCTCGATCCGGAAGTGACGGTGCCGACGCCCGAGTGGCTCTTTCTGTCGACCGGGGTGCGCGCGGTCGACCATTGCGTCGAGGGCGTCTCTTCAGGCGAATCCAACCCCTATGGCGACGCCCAGGCGCTGCATGGCCTGGCGCTACTGGCCCACGGCCTCGCGCGGGTCAAGGCCGATGCGAGCGACCTTGCCGCCCGGCTCGACTGCCAGATCGGGTCGTGGCTCTCGATGGGGCCGCTCGCCGGCGGCGTGCCGATGGGCGCGAGCCATGGGATCGGCTATGTGCTGGGCGCGATGTTCGACATCCCGCACGGCCACACCTCGTGCATCATGCTGCCGGCGGTGATGCGCTGGAACAGACCCGTCAACGCCGAGCGCCAAGCCCTCATCGCCGCGGCGATGGGGCATCCGGGCGAGGATGCGGGCGATGTGCTCGACACCTTCATCAGGGGGCTCGGCATGCCGGGCAGCTTGCGTGAAGTGGGGATCGGTAGGGAGAGCTTCGCCAAGATGGCCGAGGCGGCGATGAGGACGCCCTGGGTCCCGAAGAACCCGCGCCCGATCGCCGGCCCCGCAGAGGTCCGCGAGATCCTCGAACTGGCGGCCTGAGGCGGCGCCGATCACCTCACGCGGTCGCGCTGGCGGACATAGATCCCGGAAAACGAGACGTTGTGGCCGCCGCACATCTGGTTGTCGGTGACGACGAGAAACCGGCCGGCGAGGGTCATCCCGACCTCGCACGAATTATCAACGATGCGGAGCCGGTTGGCGGAGGGCGCCGCGGTTCCCGCAAAACTGCCTTCGTTGGCCGGCATGATGTTCTTGCCCGGCCAATAAGCCTCGCCCTCGGCCGAAATTCGGTCGCCCTCAAGGGTGAGGGCGATCCAGTTGTCGCCATGGCGCCATGTCCCGATCCAGGAAGCGAAGGGCGGCCTCGTCCGGCCGGCGTCGGCCGCGAGAGCCCGCTCGAAACAGGGCGGGAAGCTGTCACCCGCAGCAAGCGCCGGGCTCGCCGCCACCATCAAGGCCGTCGCGAGCAGCCACCCGAGCGCATTCACATGCATGTCGTGCCATCCTCGCGTCAATTGTCGCCGGGGGTCCTGAGTTTCTCAAATTCAGTGAGAGCCGGATGGCGCCTATTTTCCCTCTCCGCCTTCAGGGGGGAGAGGGAGGGGCCCGTCGCGGAGCGATGGGAGGGTGAGGTGGGTGTCGGCGAGGGTTCTGGAATCCGCCCCCTCATCCCGATGGGGGCGAGGGGGCATTTGGAGTCAGGCGATCAAATCGCTCAGCGCCCGCCGGCGCTCGCGAAATAAAGCCTGGGGTCGGCGGCGCGGATGTGGGCTTCGGGGAGGCCGAGTTCGCGGCGCACGATATTGGTGCCCTCGACGAGGGCGACGCATTTGTAGTAGGCGATGCGGCGGGAGAGGCCTTCCCGCCCGAAGCCGCAATCGGTGGTGACGACGAGCCGCTCGGGCGGGATGTATTCGAGCGCCTTCCTGATGAGGCCGGCGACGTGTTCGGCCGGCTCGACGACGGTGTTGCAGTGGCTGACGACGCCGATGCCGATCTTCTTGTCGGTCTTGTATTTGCCGAAGAGCGCGAGGTCCTTGCCGTCCGATGAGGCGCATTCGAAGGTGATGACGTCGGCGTTCAGTTGCAGGAGATGCGGCAGCGCCCGCTCGTAGCTCGGCACCTCCCAGTAAACGCGCTGCTGGTTGGGGTTGCCCCAGCAGGTGTGCACCCAAACTTCGGCATCGACCCCGGCGAGCTGGCGGTTGAACGCTTCGGTCTGGAATTCGAGATCCCGGTCGGTGCATGTGGGCAGCGTCGTCAGGCCATGATGACGCGGCTCCTCGACCTGGATGACCGGGCAACCGGCGGCGGCCAATTCCTTGAACTCGGCGTTCATGATGTCGCAGAGGTCGAGCACCAGCGCCTGATCGTCGTGGTAATGCTCGTCCCACAGCATGCTGGAGAGCGCCGGCGCACAGATTGCGCCGAACTTGACCGGGCGGTCGGATAGCCGCTGCGCCACCTGCCAGATCGCGGCGTATTCGAGGGGGCCGCGGCCGAGTTTCCCGGTGACGACACCGGGCTGATAGGCCTCCTGGACCTCCCAGAGGATCTTGCCGGGCCTCAGACCATGGCGCTGCATCCAGCCGCGCGAGGTGTCGCGGTGGCCGGTAACCCCGCTGAGGCGCTCGATCGGATAGAAGAACCACGACTTGCCGCCGACCGCGAGATCGAAGCGGCTGTCGCCGTCGGTGACGATGTCGAGCCCGGCGGCCTCCTGCGCGTTGATGATTGCCGCGACGGCGTCGAGATACTGCTCGCGGAAGAGGGAGTCGCCCATCATCGTCTTGAACGAGCGCCCGCCGAGGTTCGCCTCGAACCATAACGGGCGCGGGTACGAGCCGGTGATCGCGGTCGGCAGGATCATGTCACGGGTGGTGGTCAGCATCGGCGGCCCCGCTTGCATCGAGGGGGAAGACGTATAACATCTCTGCCATGGTCGACGAACCGATCACGCTCGAATTCCTGGCGCGCCAGCAGCAACGCGTGCTCGACGAGCTGAGCACGATGCGCGACGACATGCAGGTGCTGACTGCGATGGTCGTGCGGCTCGACGGCACCGTGGGGCTGGTCCTGACCGAGTTGCGGGCGATGCACAGCTAAGACGGGCGCCTCGCCAACCGCGTCCGCCGCCTCGAAGAGCGGCTGGAGACGCCGGAGTAAAGAGGTCTTCGCCTCGGGACTAATTCCCGTCGAAGGTCGCCTACGTCACGCCGGCTTTGTGCCGATGGCGCAGTGGTGCGACGTGGCGATGAAGAACGTCCCGTCGGCCTCGGCCTGCGCGACGGCCTCCCGCCACTCGGCGGCCTCGTCCAGGGTCAGCGACGCGAGAATCTGCTGCGCGAAGCCGGCCAACCTCGTGGGCTCCACGGTGGGCGTCATGGCGTCGAACTGCGGAAAGAAATTCAGCTCGGTCAGTCCCGCCGCATGAAACCGGCGATACAGACTGGCATCGGCACAACCTCCCGCACCTACGCCCGCCCCGACCGCTCCTGGTCGACTAACCTTCGAGCGCAACGCCTTGCTCAGCCGGCGGTTCGCCCAAGGCGGCATGTCGACGGCGCGCACGATAGCGGCGATCCGTCCGCCCGGTCGCGTCACCCGTACCAACTCGGCCAGCATTTTGTCGGCGTCACCCTCCTCCATGACCGTGCAGGAGAGGGCGACATCGACGCTGTTCGCTTCCAAGGGCAGCGCCTCGGCGGACCCCTCCCGGAAGTCGATCCTGCTGTCGAGCCCCTCGCGTTGCGCCAGGGCGGCCGCCTCGCGCAGCAGATACGGGTTGATGTCCACGCCGACGATCGGATTGGCTCCCGCGGTGCGGCGGACGAGTTCGCGCAACACGAGTCCCGAGCCGGGGCCAACCTCGAGTATCGCCTCGCCCGGCTGAATCCGCACGGCGTCCAACAGCGCGCGCACGATGCCCAGGTAGCTGGAGCGTCCTCGCCCTTCGAGGATGGCGACGGGGCCGAGCATCGGGCCGCCCAATGTGATGGTGCAATAGCGCGTGCTGAGCAGCGGGATCAGCGGCTCCCATTGCGACGGCGCCAAGTCGAGTGGCGTCAGCACAAGCGGCGGGCCGGCACCGCGAAGGTGGTAGGAAATCCCCGCCACCTCTCCTTGCTGCTCGGGCAAGGTCACAGCCGCGACGGCGTCGCCCTGGCTGACGCGGGCGAGAAACTCCAGCATTACGGGGCCGATTTCCGCGCCGCGATCGGCCATCACATCCGACCATAGCATTCTCATATAGTCGTGCAGCGTGTGTGACGATGCCTGCGGGAGGCCCGTCAGCAACTGGCGCGCGCTTTCTGCCGGCGGGCCCTGGTCTCCGGTCAGCACCAGCAGGCGGGAGCCCAATTCCTGCAACACCCCCGGATCCATCGACAGCGGAGAGACCAGGGTCAGCGACGCAACGCGCTCCGGGTACACGGTCGCCAACCCGTACCAGTCGGTGAGAACGAAACGCCCCGCCGCAATGTGTGCCCGGTCGATACCAAGGTGCTGAAGCAGATCATTGAGAGCCGTGCCGACCGCGCGGGAAGCTACCTCTATCGCCATTGGTGTCACGCCCTGTCGAAGATCGCCTCCGGCAGCAGCGCCGAGACGACATAATTGGGCACGTCGACGACGTTGGAGATGCGCAGATCGACCGCGACCGAACAGATCACATAGGCCTGTTCGCGGCTGAAGCCGCGTTCCTGCAATAGCGCGATCATGTTGAGGACGGCGTTCCTGCAAGAGAGGGTCAGGTTTTCGGCCTCGATCTCACCGGCGCTGTTGATCGGCATCCCCATGACGCCGAGAAAGCGCTCGGGCGCGGCGAAGCGCGGATCGGTGAAATAGCTTGTCCGCGAGAATACCGGCGCGGTGAATTTGCGCTTGTTGGCCAAGCCCTTGTGCAGCTTGAAGCGAACGATTGCGGTCGCGCCCATCTCGACCGCGGTCACGCAAACCTCGCCGTCGCCCTGCGCGAAATGCGCATCGCCGGTCGAGAAGAGGCCACCCTCCGTGTAGACGGGGAGGTAGAGCTTGGCGCCCTTGGTCAGCTGCTTCACATCGAAATTGCCGCCGTTTTCGCGCGGCGGCAGGGTGCGCAGCCCAGAAAGGCCGCAGGGTCCGGTCGGCACCGCGCCGGCCGGGTCGGGCGGCAGCGCAAAGCCGCCCTTGTCGATCACCCGCTGCTCGCGAAGGGTCCATTCGGCGAGCTTTCCGGCCGAGGGAGCCACCGCCGAGACGCCCATGAAGGGCGCTCCCGGGATGCGCACGCCCGGGATCTGCGCCGAGGTGGCCCAGCCGTCGGCGATCCGCCAATGCACGAGGAACGGCTCGGTGAACACATCGCGCAGAAAGCCGAGCCCCGGCATAATGCAGCTGAACGCCGTTGGCTGCGCAATGATATCGGTGAACTCGATTTCGAGGATGTCGCCCGGCTCAGCGCCCTTGACGAAGACCGGCCCGGTCAGCGGGTGCACGGCGCCGGCCTCGATCGAAGCCAGATCGGCGGCCGCCATGCCGGGCTTGATCTGGCCGTCGAGCGCGTCCCGCGTCTCCAGCGCGATCTCCTCGCCTTCCCCCACTTCGACGACCGGCGCGATATCCGGGTGATAGCGGTTGTGGCCGAGATGGGGCTCCTCGGCGAGCGGCTTTCCCCGGTCGATGCGGACGCTGTGCATGGCGGCGCCTCCGGTTTGGGTCAATGCAATGGCGAGCCCTGGATGGTGATGCGGTGCAACAGGCGGCGCTCGCCATGATAGTCGTTGACCGCGAAATGCCAGGTCGAGCGGTTGTCCCACAGCGCCAGCGAGCCCTCGCGCCAGTGAAAGCGGCAGGTGAATTCGGGCCGTGTCGCGTGGCGGTAGAGGGCGTCGAGCAGCGGGCGCGACTCCTCCTCGGTCCAGCCGTCAAAGCGCAGCGTGAACCCGGGGTTGACATAGAGCGCGCGGCGGCCGGTCTCCGGGTGGCGAATGATTACGGGATGAACGGCGTCCTGGGTCGCCAGCTCGGGGTGGCCGATGCGGCCGGCGAGGTCGCCGCGGCGCGCCTGCGCGTCGGGACCGAACACGTGGCGGCTCGAATGACAGGCCGAAAGCCCGTCGAGCGCCCTCTTCAGCCCGTCGGAGAGCGCGTCATAGGCGGCGTACATGCTGGCAAAGAGGGTGTCGCCGCCGGTCTTTGGCACCTCCCGGGCATAGAGCATCGAGCCCAATGCCGGCACCTCGTCATAGCTGTGATCGGTGTGCCAGCCGCCGCCGATATTGCGGGTCTGCTCCGGCTCCTTTCGGACCTCGGCGATCATCGGATAGCCGGGCACCGCGGCAAAGAAGCGGTTGATGTCGATGGGCGCGAAGCGCTCGGCGAAGGCGAGGTGCTGCTCCGGCGCCAGATGCTGATCGCGGAAGAACACGACGCCGTGTTCGCCAAAGGCGCGGCGGATCTCGGCGAAAACCTCGTCCGCCAGCGGGGCCGCCAGATCGACGCCGGCGATCTCCGCCCCGACCTTGCTGGAGATCGGCTCGACCCGGATATGCTGATAGCCCATCATCATTCTCCCGAACGCCCGGT
>Ga0210394_10006865_pt1 | contig 12194 bp, 11 predicted proteins | sample IncBWC12MmetaG_FD_160121 | JGI IMG/M metagenome (GOLD analysis project Ga0210394, IMG submission 160121) | Forest soil microbial communities from Barre Woods Harvard Forest LTER site, Petersham, Massachusetts, United States - Inc-BW-C-12-M | ecosystem: Environmental > Terrestrial > Soil >... | reverse complement strand
TCAGCAGTGGCGAACATTTTCGCCAGCTCAAGAATGGCGAGAGCCTGTCCACGCAGCGCGGCAGGGCGGAGGTGCTGTTGAATCCCGGAATCGTTCTCCGGCTCGGCGACATGAGCCGCCTGCACATGGACGATGTCAAGCTCACCGACGCGTGCGTGTCGCTCGAATCCGGATCGGCCGTGGTCACCGTGAACTACATTCTCAAGGTCGACCGCATCCGTCTGATTTCCGGCGGCAGCGTGATCCTGATGAAGCAGCCGGGCGTGTATCGCCTGGACGCCGGACGCTTACGCGTGTTCAAGGGCAAGGCTGAAGTGCGGCGCGACGACGGCTCCGCCGCCTCGGTCACCGTGAAGCGCGGCCAAGCCGTGGATCTCGACGACGGCCTGGAGATAGCCAAGTTCAACGTCAAGGACACGGATGCGCTCCAGAGATGGGCCAGCGCCAGATCGGCCAGGATGCCCGTCCCTCGCGGCTTCGGCTTGCGGCCGCCGCCTCTCGGCCTCGATCGGCCAGGCCCAATCCGCCGTAGTTCGCAGAACGATCCGCCGCCGGATCTATAATCCCTCCGGACGTCTATTTCTTCCAGCCGATCTTAACCAACCGGTCTCCCTGAAACGCGCCGATATAGATTGCGTCGCCCACTTGAAGCGCCACGGAGACGCCTGAAATCGGCGCGTCCTTACCCGCGGAGTCGAAGACGGTCTTCGATTCCATTTTCGCCGGATCGATCTCCGCCACTTCGAATTGCGCCACGCACGGCATGCCGCTGCCTGCGGGACAATCGCCGCGAGCGCCCTTCACTCCGGCCGCCAGCATCTTGCGATCGCGAGTCCAGGTGATGTTGTCGGGCATGAAATCCAGCTTCACCACGCCCGTCTCTTTCCCTTCCTTGAGGTCGTACTTGTGGACTTCCTTGGCGGTCCACGCATTGAAGTACATGGTGCGGCCGTCCGCGCTGACCAGAACTCCATTCGGATAGCCGGCCCGAGTACCCGGCAATTCCGCTTCGCCCTTCCCCGGCGTCCAGCGCGCGACCCATCCGCTGGGTTTGCCGCTAAACAGGTCGGCGTTACCACCGCCCTGCGTCAACGAAGTCGGATGGGTGGCGATAAATCCTCCGTCGGAGAGCACCGCCACGTCGTTGAACTCCGCCATTGTGACCGCGCAGCCGTGCCATACCAGCGTCCAGTTCCCGCCCGCCTGCTTCAACTCGAACATTTCGATTGACTGCCGTCCGCCGTGATTCACGACATACAGTTGTGTCGCCCCTCCGGTGCGCTTTAACAGCGAGATGCCGTGCGGCACCATCTTGTCGCCCACCGGACCGGGGCACGCCGCATCGCCCCAATCCTTGCGCGGCTCCGCCGTGATGGGGATGGGGCTGTAGGTTTTCCTGGCGAGATCGAACAGCACCAGTCCGGGCATGCCTCCGCCGGGCCTGCCGTTCACAAACTGGCTCACGATCAGGTATTTGCCGTCCGGAGTCAGTTCCAGATCTTCCGGCGAATGCGTGCCGCAGAGGATCTCCATGTCGCCGTGCGTCCCGCACTCCATCAGCGCCGGTGGCGCCGGTTGCGGGCCGCGTTGCTGCGCCCAGGCGGCACTTGTCAGCACAATCAGAATCGGTATCAATCTCACGTGGGTTGATCTCATGTGGACATCCTCCCCAAACATTCTAATTGACACCAGGAGGAAGCGGAGGGAAAATAATCTAGGCGAAGAAATGGCGAACGCAATCTTATCCGCTTTGGTCCGCAAGGGAACTTCCCCAACCGAATCCTCCTTCCTCTCGCTCGACCATCTTTCGCACACCCTCCGCCTGCCCCGAGGCGCGATCTCCGAAATCCTGGGCCGTCCATCCTCCGGCCGCACCGCTCTTTTGCACGCGATTCTGGCGGAATCCCTGAGCCGCGGAGAGATCTGCGCCATCATCGACTGCGCCGATTCCTTCGATCCCGCCTCCGTGCGGAACAACGGAGTCGCCCTCGAAAGGCTCCTCTGGGTGCGCTGCGGCCGGAAACCCGACCGTGCCCTCAAGGCCGCCGACTGGATTCTTCACGGTGGTGGTTTCGGGGTGGTCGTTCTCGATCTGTGCGACGCCTCGCAGGAAACGCTGCGCCGCATTCCTCTTCCCTGGTGGTACCGTTTCCGCCGAGCCGTCGAAAACACCACCTCGATTCTGGCCATCGCGGGAAGCCATCCGATTGCGGGTTCCTGCGCCTCCTGCGTCATTGAAATGGAGCGGCGCGACGCCCGCTGGTCCGGCTCCGCGCACGTTCCCGTTCTTGACGGAATCGATTTCCGCGCGGCTTCGAGAAAGCCGGTGCGCGCCAGCGCTCCGCTCCGAGCTGTTCTAGGGGCGGTTTCATGATGTGGGGCGGACCCCCTGGTCCGCGCGCGACCCCCTGGGCTCGGAAGCCAACATGGTCCGGCTGTGCGATTGCAACCAAAGGCCGACGAGGGCGTCGGCCGCGGACGAGGGCGTCCGCTCCACAGGGGTTCGCTGGTCTAACTCGCATTTCTCGCAGCCCGCCTGATGACGTGGCGCAAGCGCGTGCGCCACGTCATCGGGCGGCGACACGGCGTCAGAGCCCAAGCGTCGCCAGGAGTGGCGACGCGGCACGCAGATGTGCGTGCGCCACATCATTGCAAAAAAAGTCTGTGGGAAATGCGGGCTAGCAGGCTGATATGTACGCCTGCGTTCATTCCACTCACGGCGATCTTTTCGCGCTCGCGTCCTCTTTTTCGCCAGAGGTGGAGCGGACCTCGCCCGGAACAGTCGTTTTCTCCATCGCCGGACTCGGCCGATTGATGGGCACCCCGCACCAGATCGCCGCCGAGATCGGCCGCTGCGGCGCGGCTCTGGGAATTCAAGCGAGTCTTGCGATCGCCAACAATCCCGACACCGCAGTGTTGATCGCCACCAACAAACCCGGCGTCACCATCGTCCCGCCCGGCAAGGAAGCGGATTTTCTTGGGCATTTCCCCGTCGAAACATTGGACGCTACACCCCAACTTATTGAGACATTGGAGCGGTGGGGCATCCGCACGCTCGCCGGCCTGGCGGCGCTTCCGGAAATCGGACTCGCGGAACGCTTCGGCGAAGCAGGCGTGCATCTGCGCCGTCTGGCGCTCGGCCGGACGCAGCGCGTGCTCCGCATCGCGACCCCGGAAAACAAATTTGAAAAGCGAGTCGAGCTAGACCACCCCCTCGAACTCCTGGAGCCGCTGCTGTTCGTGCTCTCGTCCATCTTGAACGAGCTTTTGACGGCCATGCGCCGCTTATCGCTCGCGGCCAATCGCGTCCATCTTGGACTGGAGTTAGAAGACAAATCGCGCCATGAACGTATTCTGGAATTCGCCGCGCCGCTTCAGGACGCCTCCATGCTGCTCAAGATCCTGCAATTGGATCTGGAAGCGCATCCGCCCGCGGCCGCCATCACCGCCGTACGAATCGAGCTGAATCCCGTGCCGTCGCAATCGGTGCAGCATGGACTCTTTCTTCCTTCTCAGCCCGAGCCGCAAAAACTGCAACTGGTTCTGACGCGCATCGCCGGTTTGGTGGGCGAGCACAACGTGGGATCGCCGGCATTGCTCGACACCCATCGCCCGGATGCATTCACCATGCTGCCGTTCCGGCCTCCGGCTCCGGCAGCGGCCGCGGAGCCTGCGCCCCGTTCTTCGCTACAAATCGCACTCCGCATGTTTCGGCCCAACCTCGAAGCCGCCGTGCGCGTGAAACAGGAGCGTCCCGCCGAAGTCGCCGCCACCGGTGTTCGCGGAGCGGTCCTCACCGCCTCCGGCCCGTGGCGCAGCGCCGGAGAATGGTGGACCGAAACCCGCTGGGTGCGCGATGCATGGGACATCGATCTGAGCGACGGCGGCGTTTACCGCATTTATCTGCGGCTGGACTCGCGGCGCTGGTTCGTCGAAGGTGTGTATGACTGACTCGAAGGTTGTGGCGCACGCACTTCTGCGTGCCGCGTCGCCACTCATGGCGACGCCCGGCCACGACGCCACCATGGAGGTGTCGAGAGGAGTCTCGACACGGCACGCAAAAGTGCGTGCGCCACAAATATACGCAGAGTTGCACGCGCGTTCGGCTTTCAGCTTTCTCGAAGGCGCGTCGATTCCAGAAGCCTTGATTGCCCGGTGCGCCGATCAAAACATTCCCGCCATCGCGCTGCTCGACCGCGACAATCTCTCCGGCGCCGTGCGTCTCCATCAAGCCGCGAAGAAGGCCGGCATTCGGGCGCTGGTGGGAGCCGAGATCACGGCCAAAGAAGGCTTTCGATATCCGCTGCTGGTGGAAACGCGTGAAGGCTATCAAAACCTGTGCCGGCTGCTGTCCAAGATCAAGCTCCGCGAAGCCAACGGCAATCAACATCAGGCCGCCGCCACGCTGGAGGATCTCGCCGAGCATTCGCGCGGCCTCATTTGCCTCACCGGCGGCGATGAAGGACCGCTCGCGTTTTCGCAAGGGCAGGTCGGAGACCTGCCCCACATTATGGAACAGATCATCGACATCTTCGGCAAAAACAATGTCTATGTCGAGCTCCAGCGCCATCGTCTCCGTGAAGAGGAGCGCCGCAATCAGGCCGCCATGGATCTGGCCGCGCGCTTCCGCCTGCCCCTGATCGCCACCAACGGAGTCTGCCACGCCACCCCCGAGGAGCGTGAGCTCATGGACGTCCTCACCTGCGTGCGCCACAAAACCACAATAGACAAAGCCGGACGTCTGCTCGCCGTAAATTCGGAGAGCCACCTCAAGCCGGCGCAGGAAATGGCGGCGCTGTTTGCCGACATCCCCGCGGCCATTGCCGAAACGCGAGAGCTCGCCGCGCGGCTTTCCTACACGCTCGCCGATCTAGGCTATCAATTCCCGCCCTATCCGGTCCCGCAAGGGGAGACGATGGATTCGCTGCTTCGCAAACTGACCGAAGAAGGCGCGCGCGGCCGCTACGGAAATTACGACGGCCGGGTTCGCAAACAGATCGAACGCGAGCTCGCCCTGATCGAGAAGCTGAAGCTCCCCGGCTATTTCCTGATCGTCTGGGACATCGTCAAATACTGCCGCGATCACAACATTCTGGTGCAGGGCCGGGGCTCGGCCGCCAACAGCGCCGTGTGTTATTCGCTCGGCATCACCGCCGTCGATCCCGTCGGAATGGATCTGCTGTTCGAACGGTTCCTCTCCGAAAATCGCGGCGAATGGCCCGATATCGATCTCGATCTGCCCAGCGGCGATCAGCGCGAGCGTGCCATTCAATATGTCTACGAACGCTATGGACGCCTGGGCGCGGCCATGACCGCCAACGTCATTAGCTATCGGGGCCGCTCCGCCGCACGCGATGTCGGCAAGGCATTGGGGTTCGAGGAGGAAACACTCGCGCGCCTGTCGAGCCTGGCTCCCATGTGGGGCTATCACGATCAAAAAGACACGGCCGAGCGCCAGTTCCGCGACTCCGGCATCGATCTCCAGAAGCCGCTGGTGCAGAAATTTCTTTCGCTCTACTGCGCCATTCAGGACCTGCCACGTCATCTGGGACAACACTCCGGCGGAATGGTGATCTGCCAGGGGCGCTTGGATGCCGTGGTGCCGCTGCAACCGGCCACCATGCCCGGCCGCGTCGTCGTGCAATGGGATAAAGAAGATTGCGCGGACATGGGCATCATCAAGGTCGACCTGCTGGGCCTTGGGATGATGGCCGTGCTGGAAGATTCCATCGCGCTGATCCGCGAACATTCCCATGAAGACGTGGATTTGGCGCATCTTCCGCAGGACGATCCTGCCGTGTACGCGATTCTGCAAAAGGCCGACACCGTTGGATTGTTTCAGGTGGAAAGCCGCGCCCAGATGTCGTGCCTGCCTCGTCTGAAGCCGAAGAATTTTTACGACATCGTGGTGGAGGTTGCCATCATTCGCCCGGGCCCCATCGTCGGAGAGATGTATCATCCTTACTTGCGCCGCAGGCAGGGGCGGGAGGCTATCGAATCGCTCCATCCGTCGCTGGAACCGGTATTGAAACGAACCCTGGGCGTCCCTCTCTTTCAGGAACAGCTTCTGAGGATGGCGATGATCACCGCCGGATTCAGCGGCAGCGAAGCCGAGGACCTGCGGCGCGCGTTCGGATTCAAACGCTCCGAAAAGCGAATGAGCGAAATCGAAGGGAAGCTCCGCGCCGGCATGACCAACAACGGCATCACCGGCGAGGTGCAGGATCGCATCGTGAAATCGATCGCCTCATTCGCGCTGTATGGATTTCCCGAGTCGCACGCCGCCAGCTTCGCCTTGATCGCCTACGCCAGCGCGTATCTCAAATGTCATTACCTGGCCGCGTTCACGGCGGCCATGCTCAACAACCAGCCCATGGGATTCTACAGCCCGCAAACCCTGGTGAAAGACGCCCAGCGGCACGGATTGCGCTTTAAGCCCGTGGATGTGGCTCACTCGCAATGGTTGTGCGCCATCGAACACCATGACGGTAAGCAATGGGTCCGCCTCGGCTTCAACTACATCAAAGGATTTCGCGAAGACACGGCCAGGACCATCGTCGCGGAGCGCGTGCGCGAATCCTTCACCAGCATTCGCGATCTGGTGCGCAGGGTTCCCGGGCTCCATAAAGAGGCTCTGAACCGCCTCGCCGAAGTCGGCGCGCTGAATTCCCTGCTAATGCCGCTCCCTTACGGTCGCGGTTCGGAAACGCCTTCTGAACCGCGCGCGTTAGCAAGCGGCGTGCGCGGCGATCGCCGCGAGGCGCTGTGGCAATCCGAATTAGCGCTGCGTCCGGTCAGTGCGCTGCTCGATCCCGTGGAAGACCTCGCGCCCGAACCTTCCCCACTTGCGCCCATGGATGCTGTCGAACGTCTGCATGCGGATTTCCGCAATTCCGGCTTGACCATTGGTCCTCATCCGATGAGCTTTCACCGCGAGCGGATGAACCGGCTGGGCGTCATTCCCGCCGCCGGTATTCGCCTGGTTCGCGACGGCGTTCTGGTCCGCATCGCCGGCTGCGTCATCTGCCGGCAGCGGCCCGGCACGGCCAAGGGATTTCTGTTCTTGAGCCTGGAAGACGAAACCGGCATCTCCAACGCCATCGTCCGGCCCGATCTTTTCGATGCGGAGCGAACCATGCTGGTAAGCGCCCCGTACCTGATTGTCGAAGGCCTGCTTCAGAATCAGGATGGAGTTGTATCGGTGAAGGCCGAAAGAGTTCGCCCGCTGGCCACTTCCTTGGCGGCAGCCGAGTCTCATGACTTCAGGTAGGCTTGCGCAGCCACATGTAGCAATGGTTGCCGATGCGCCGGGCTTGCGGCGATCGGAGGAGCAACAGGTCCACATATCGAAGTGGAAAAAGCAGCCAGCCGCAGATCACGTGCGACATGGCCCGCCATGCTCGAAACGGAAGCAACAATTTCACGTATTCGATCACAAAAACGAGCAGGGTCGCCGTCGGGCCCGTGCGCCATCCTTCCGCGACGACCTCCATCGGCTCGGCCGATTCTTTCGTTGCTCCGGCCAGTTCCTTCAGACCATCCAGAGTGAATCTTCGATAGTCGCGTGGGTATTCATGAAAGGGGTGACAGAACGGCACCACCAGATGAAGGTAGCCGCCCGGCGTCAACACCCGGCGGATTTCGCACATCACCTGTGCTGGATTGCGAACGTGTTCCAGCACCGCATCGCACTCCACCCGCTGAAACGTGTCCGGCGGGAACGGCAGGTGTTCCGCGTCGGCGGCAACATTCACTCCCGGCATCGCAAACAGATCCAGATTGACGTAGCCTGGGACCACACGGCCGGCCCCGCCGAGGTACAGATTCCAGCGGCCCAGAGGAAAATCCTTGGGCTCGGTAGAATTCATGATAAACGGAGCCGGCGGCTGCACCAGCCGAAACAGCCGATCGCGCCAGCGGCGTGAAGTCCGTTTGCGGTAGAGCGCTTCGAGATCCGTCTGTGCGTGCGGTGTTTTCACACTCCATTCAAGGTACAGCGTTCGGGTACAATTGGCTGGCGTTCATTTTCTATTACACCAAGGTTCACCGAGTGGCTCCAGCTGAAACCGACATGCAGAGGTATTTCGGCGTGACACCGCCCTCGGTGCACCAAATGGTGCTCACGCTGGAAGCTAACGGCTTCATCGAGCGGGTTCCGGGGACGGCCCGGTCGATCCATCTGCTGATCCCTCGGGAGCGCCCAACTGGGAAGATGAGCGTGCATAAAGCGGTCTTACGCGGATTTTGAAGCGTCCAGATTGCAAACCGCGCATCTTAATGGGTTTTCTGAAACCGGCAGTCGGCCGAGCGACAGGAGGCACTCAAGCGGGCTGGGGAAGCATGCCTCCGGAGTTCCGTATTTGCATAACCCATCTGAAAAGCAGCCATGCGCAGAAAAGTGGGACCCCGAGCATGCCGGCGGCGGCCGCAGCGTCAAACCACGTGAACCTATACCTTCGGTAGACAACGTCAATGGGGTCCAGTTGGATTTGAATGTTCGTCTCAGTCGCCGCACGATTCAGAGCTTCGTATGAAGGAAAGTCGGTGTGCGTTCCCGTTCCCGTGTCGACCAGGAAATAAGAGAGGATTGCATCGTGGTCCTCAGGTCCATGAGGCACAGCCGCTCGGCAGTTAGCGCCGCCAAGGACGTACCGTCCCGCGAGTTGCAGCTCGCAAACGTCCGAGATAGCATCTCTCGATTCGTGGAGCCCTAAGTTAATGTCTTGCGTTTTCGGATTGTACAAGAAGCCCCGGTCGGTTACATCGATCATTTCGATGGCATACCCGTTGGGTAGTGGGCACGTCCATCCGTCTCCTATGCCCGGGTCACGGTGAAAGACGATCTCATTCACAACCGCGTAGAAGACAAAAACGGCAGACGCCCATGCCAGGCATGCAAATGGAAACAGTCGCATGGCAAGAAGCAGCCGTCGGCAATCCTTGCCCGCTCCTTGGGTGAAATGGGATGCGACGCGAGGCAGGGTCACCGATCCGACCGTAGCTCCAATGAGCCCCACCAAACCCCAGAAGATGAGGACGATACCGATTCCCATCGCGTCGTCAGACCGGGTAGGGCTTAAAACGGCACGTCGTCGTCGGTGATGCCCTCGGCGGGAGGCGCGACGGCCGTAACCGGACGCGGGCGGGGCTGGCTCCGCATGGGTGGTTCCTGCGAATATTCCTCGGAGCCGCCACCACCGCCCCCGCCTTCGCCGCGGCCGCTCAGAAGAATCACGTCTTCGGCGACGACCTCGGTGGTCCACACCTTTTTGCCGTCCTTATCGTCGTAACTGCGGGTTTGCAGACGCCCCTCGACGAATACCTGTTTCCCTTTGGTGAGGTAGGGGGCCACATTTTCCCCGCGCCACAGGACCACGTTGGTCCAGTTGGTCTCCTCCTTCCACTCCCCGGTCTGCTGATCCTTCCAGCGGCGGTTGGTGGCCACCGAAAACTTGGTGACCGCGGTCTGCGACGCGGTGTAGGCAGTCTCGGCGTCGCGGCCGAGATGTCCGATCAAAATCACTTTGTTGACGCTACGGCTAGCCATGATTCTCTAGCATACTCGAAAGCGGTACAATGCAGCCATGAAGCCCGCAATTTGCTGCTTCCTGCTGGTCGCCGCCGGTGTGTGCGCGCAGTCCACCGGAAAACTCAATTCGGATCTAATGAAGCTGGCGGCGCGCGACGCCCTCGCTCAGGAAATCACGGATGACATCCTGGCCCTGGCGCAGAACGATGCCCAGCCCTCCCGGCAGACCGTTTTCGAATTTGCGGATGAGTTTACGAAGGCTCTGGCGCGCAAACAGCTGGCGCCGGAAAAGATCGAGCCGGTCACCCAGGCGATTCAGGACGTGCTCCAAAGCTCCGGCCTGCCGAGCTACCGGTTCCGCGCCGCCATCGACCGCTTTCGCGATTCGCTGATCGCGCTCGACGCAACCGCGGCGCAAGCCAAGAGCGCGGCCGGCCGTCTGCTGATCCTGGGTCAGGAAGTTCGCGGCCCGGAAGATATCAACTCGAAGTAATTTTTGCGCCCGGGGTCGGCGACCCGAAAATGGCAGGTCTCCGACCTGCCAGCTACATCCGCCTCACCGGCACGTTTTTCTGGCGTTCCGCTCCATCTTGCTTTGAGAGCATACTCGAAAGCGGTACAATGCAGCCATGAAGCCCGCAATCTGCTGCTTCCTGCTGTTCACTGCCGGTTTGTGCGCGCAGTCCACCGCCAAGCTTGATGCGGATTTAGTGGCGCTCTCGAATCCGGTCGTGTCGCGCAACGCCGTCGCCCTGCAAATCACGGATGACATCCTGGCGCTGGCGGAAAAGGATGCCCAGCCTTCCCGGCAGACCGTTTTCGAGTTTGCAGAGGAGCTTACCAAGGCTTCCCTCAACCGCGCCGGCAAGCCGGTGATCGTCTTCCCCAAAGGTACGCAGCCAACGCTACAGACGGTCACCCAAGCGATCCTCGACGTGCTCCATAGCTCCGGCGTGCCCAGCTCTCGCTTTCACGAAGCCATCGACCGTTTCCGCAACGCGATCTTCGTCCTGAGCGCAACCCCTGCCGAAGCCAAGAGCGCGGCCGATCGTCTGCTGATCCTGGGTCAGGAAATTCGCGGCCCGGAAGATATCAAGCTGCTCAACGTCAACGGCCGTTCGAAGTAATTTTGAGCTCGGCGCGCCGGGGGTCGGCAACCCGAAAATGGCAGGTCGGAGACCTGCCCCACTACTGCCTCGTGGTCCTGTGGGGCAGGTCTCCGACCTGCCGGCTACATCCGCCTTACCGGCACGTTTTCTGGGAGGTGTTCCGCTCCACCTTGCATTGAGACCGGCCCTTCTTAGTGGATGTGCGCTTCAGGCAGGCTTTATACCCTACCTGTAATCGGTCTCTGCACGTCGACTTGGAACTCTTAGGCTCGGCCGCCGGCGCCGCCGCCAGCAGCAGCATCACGCTGGCCATGACAAATCTCATGCGTTGCTCCTCCTGAATAGGAAACTTACGCTCACTGAGTACTATCGGTCTCGGAGACGAATTTCTCCACGGCCATGGAATAAATCGCCGGCTTGCCGTGCTGATCGCTGACGAAGAAAACGCTCTGGCTGTTGGGCGAGAAGATGGGCGAGACCATGCGGGGATCGCTAGCCCGATGCTCGCACAACGTAAGCTCGCGCTTCACCGCCCGAACCAGCAGCAGTACGTGGGGGGAGGCTTTGCTCCCGCTGGCGCCGGTGAAGACGCTGGCGTCGCTGTTCCGCTCGAAAGCCACGAATTGCGTGGTATCGGCAACCGCGGCGTCTTCATTCGTGTCCGGGATGAACTCGCGGATATTGTGGAGCCTGCGCCGGTCGGCCGGGTAATTCAGATACAGGACGCTGCGCCCGTCCGGACTCCAATTCGCCGGTCCGGTTTCGCCCTCCGCCAAGCGGAGGCGGTAGTTTTGCTGCCCATCGTAGTTGGCCAACCACAAGCCGCCGTCCCGGGAATATAGAACCGACGCGCGGCGCGGGCGAACAATGGGATCGCGCATTTCGTTATCCGCTTCTCCCAACGTCGTGGCTGTTCCATCGGCCATCCGGATCAATCGGAGCCGGTTCGTGGACCCCTTCTTCTCAATCAGGGCAGCGTACAGCCCGTCTTCGGCCAGACTCATTCCCGAACCAGCCTCGAAGCCCTCCGGAATGCGATAGACCTCCCGAACCTTCCCGTTCCCCAGGCTCACCGTCAACAGCCTGCCTGCGGCCACGCAGCAGAAGCTGCGCTCGTCGGCGGCCAGGGTCAGGGAGGCCGGGTCCAGGCCTTCCTCCTCGGTAAGTTGGTGGGAGACGCCATTTTTCGCCTCCATCCGGAAGGCTTCCATCCGGCCTGACATGCTGGAGCCGTACAGCAGGAAGGCGCCCTTGCGGGATGCGGCCCGCCCGTAATGCGCCGGCAGAAGGCTGGTAAATCCAGGATCGGTCAAGCGCAGAACCTGGAATTCCGTGGACGGGTCCTTGTAGCGGAAAAATCCCGAAGGAACCGGTTTGTTCTTATCGGCGTTAGCTCTGCCGGTCAGGGCAGCCGCGCAGGCGGCCGGAGCAGCGGACAGGAGCCAGCGCCGGGTGCGCTTCATGCTTTCGATGGTAGCGAAGTTTAAAACGCCAAATCTAGAAAGGAAGATCCGGCTTGATCTGTTGCAGCATCGCCGAGTGCGCCAGATACTTGT
>Ga0210394_10006864_pt1 | contig 12197 bp, 7 predicted proteins | sample IncBWC12MmetaG_FD_160121 | JGI IMG/M metagenome (GOLD analysis project Ga0210394, IMG submission 160121) | Forest soil microbial communities from Barre Woods Harvard Forest LTER site, Petersham, Massachusetts, United States - Inc-BW-C-12-M | ecosystem: Environmental > Terrestrial > Soil >... | reverse complement strand
TCGCCATCGCGCGAATCGTGTGCGCACCGGATGCTACGCTGTCAAAACTGAATTGCCCGTTGTGGTCCGTCGTGTCGCGCAGCCCCGCATCCAGAATGTCCACCAGCGCTCCGGGTACTGCCTGCGCGGTTAGATCAACCACGCGGCCTCCAATCTGAATCAACGTCTCCGGCGCTGGTGGCGTTCCTTCCGAGTATGTCGTCCGGTGCGTGGTCACGATGAATTCGCTGACGTCCGAGAAAATCGGAACGCTGATCGTTGCCGTCACCGTCAGCGACGCTCTCAAATTCGTCCCCAGCGAACTCCAGAATTCCGCCAGGTTTTTCAGCGCGTCCGGATGCAAGGAGACCATCGGCGGCGGCGGATCCTGCCCGACCAGGCTCCCCTGCAAAAAATTTGCAGGGATCATCGGATAGTGCGAAAGCACCACCAGCACTTCGGTCAGCAAGCGCTGTTCCTGCAACGTCAAATCCGTGCCGCCCACCGGCCACGCCGTCGCCAGATACGAGCACGCCAGCCGCAATGCCGCCGGATGCGTGATGGTCTGATTTCCCACGCGCGTCGTGGTCACTTCGTTCAGCCGCAAATCGAGATTTTCGCGCAGGTCGTACAGAAACAAATCGACCGTAGTCTTCGTCGGCGCAAACGTTTCCGTCGGCCGGTCAAACACGATGTCCGCTGCCGCCAACTCCGGAAACATCAGCGCGAAGGTCGGATCGCGCAACACGGCCTTCAGCGTCTCGCTCAGATCGTCGATGTAGGCACCCTGCATCATCCTCGATCAATTTCTCCCCAAACCTCAGCCGCTTCTTTAATCCGCATTTCAAGTCCCCGTCGCCATGGCGACGGCAAGTTCCCCCGGATTCCACGACCGCCCCAGTTTTTGGTGCTCGCGATGCGCCGCTTGCACCAGGTGCGACAAGTGAATCACTCCCTGATCCGCCGCGGCCGCAAACGCCGCTGCCAGCGCCATATTCTTGATGTTTCCTCCCGCCAGTCGCACCTCATGCGCCAGCAAATCGAATTTCACGTCGTCCCCCACGGGAGCTTCGCGCGGAAAAACGCACTCCCAGATCTGCCGCCGGTACTGTTCATCGGGAAAAGGGAATTCCACGATCGCCTGCAAGCGCCGCACAAACGCCTCGTCCAGGTTCTGCCGCAGATTCGTTGCCAGGATGCTCATCCCCTGGTATTCCTCCATTTTCTGAAGCAGGTAAGAAATTTCGATGTTCGCGTACCGGTCATGCGAGTCGCGCACTTCGGACCGCTTGCCGAAAAGAGCGTCCGCCTCGTCGAAAAACAAAATCGCGTTGCTGTGCTCCGCCGCGCTAAAAATCCGATCGAGATTTTTTTCCGTCTCGCCGATGTATTTGCTCACCACTTGCGATAGATCGATGCGGTAGAGATCCAGCCCCAGCTTCTTCGCGATCACTTCCGCGCCCATCGTCTTTCCGGTTCCCGGCGGCCCGCAGAACAGAACGTTCAATCCCTTTCCCAGAGAAAGCTTGCGCTCGAAGCCCCACTGGTCGAACACCACAGACCGGTGCTCCGCTTGCTGGCAAATCTCGCGCAGCTGCGCCTTGGGATCCGGCGGGAGGATGAGGTCTGACCACTGGTAGCGAGGTTCGATTTTCCCCGCCAGGCTTGCCAGCTCGTGACCGCATTGCGATCGCGCTGCCGCGGCCAAATCCTCGATCGTCGGAGCCGCCGGCGCTGCTTGCACCGAAGCATCTTCACCGTTGGCCACGCCGGCCGCGCGCCAGTGTGTCCGCACGATCGCGGCGGCCACTGCCTGCGCTATCTGTCCCGAAGAAAGCTGGAACCGGCCGGCCACCGTCGCGATATCGTTGGGATCGCACGCAACTCCAAAGCTCGCCAGACTCGACTTCCAGGACGCGCAGCGATCCACAAATCCCGGGATCTCGAAGTCCACCGGTAGGACCCCGAATAAGCTACTCGATGGAATCCAGTCCTGCCTGCCCGCGAGAATTGTGATGCCCGGATATTTGGCCACTGCTTCCAGCAAGTCCTGGCGGCGAATTGCGGAATCCGGCCCGCGAAGATCATCGCAATCGGAAATGTAAAGGACAGCGCGATAAATTCTCGCCTCGCGCGAGAACAGCTCCCATATGGAATCTGCATCTTCCTTGCCGGGCAGTCGGTCAACGCGGGCGGAAAGCAGCTTCACCCCCACAATCCCGGCAAGGGCTTCGGCGGTGATGCGTTTTTCGTCGCTGGCAGGCCCGCGAAAGTACAAGCAGAGGGGGCGCTTCTCGGATAATGATTGGCTCGCGAGCTGTGACAATGCATGCTTGATTTCGCCGTTCAGTCGCAGTTGGTCCCATTGGAGCGCCGGGTCAATCAGCCTGCAAAACGGTGTAAGCCGCTTGTCCAGGCCATCCTGTCCTAGCAGTAACCGGCAAATCCGATCATCCAGTTTGAGAGATTGCGCCAGCAGAGAAGACTCAGCCTGGTTCGCATCCGGGACAAGATGCAGCAGGCTGTGCAGCAGCAGCGGGGCATGCGCCGAAAAATGGACGCGGCGATCCAGTTTTGCATCCGCATTTTCGCACAACAAATTGAGCGTCAATTCGACGGTCGGCCGCTTCCGGGTAATATCGTCTTGCAGGTAGGCATAGATTCGCTCGTACCGCAGATCGAGTTCCGGAGCCAGTGCGATCAGGATTATGTCCGCGTCAAATGCACTCAGTCGGAATTCCTCGACCATGCGCGCGAGCTGCGTGCCGTTGGGCAGCGCGTTTTGTTTTAGATCGAGAATTGTTCGCACGGCGCCAAACGGCGTTGCTCCGGGCGACTGCGAAAGCAATCGCGTCACCTGTTTGTGCTCGATATACAGCCCTCGAAATAATGCTGCACTGTCTGTTCCACGCGCGGGCTGCATCTCCCGTACAGCTCCAACCAGCAAACTATCGAGCCGTTGCATGGCCGGCCACAGAGCTGCCAGACACGGATTCCCCACACTCCTCGGGTCCGCGGTCTCCAGCGCTGATGACGTAGTCGCCACAGTTAGAACCTCCCGCTAATTCGCTCGGTGAGCGCCGGTGGATCCGGCCTCCCAAGACGCTCAAGCTTCAACATCACCCAGCTCCCAGGCCTCGCGATCCTTGCACCAATCGAAGCTTTCGCACCGGCACGACCAAAGTTTGCTGCCGGATGATTTCCACCAGCGCGAATGCCTGGCGGGTCTCCCCGGAATCCGAAAAATCCAGAACGGTGCCCACCACCTCGCCCTCGTCGATAAAGGCGTTGCGAATCTCATCGCGTTCCGGAAGAAAAGCATCCGAAACGGAGAAGACGACCGTGTCACCCTTCCGCGTTGGACCCCTCCTACGCCTTGCTCAGCTTGCAAGCGTGCGCTACGCTCGATATCCATCTGCACAAATCAGGCCATCGTAGTCGCCACTGACTTCACTCGCGCAGATCACCTTGAATGATTCCCGCAACATCTTCGTTTTGTATGTACTTGAAATGATTCGCGAACTCAGTTCGCGGGCCCTTCGTCGCAGGTTCCGCAACCGCAAGGCGACGCGGCTCTGCAATCATTGGCACCCACAATCCCGCTAACCTGGCGATCAGCGAATATTTGCCCGGCGATTCGTCAGAAGACAATCGGTTTGTCGGGAGAATCACGAAATGATGAATGGCTCTGCAGAATGGCGCAGACGCACTGCGACTTCTTGCGGAGAGGTCTTGCGGAAATCAGTTCTTACGGAACCGAAACTGAAATTTTCCGTCAGAAATATCACGGATGCCACGAACAGGTGAGCGTTATCCGAGCGGGACCGTTTCTCAGAGGTCCGGCACAGAGGCCCTGAGCACTAGCAGTGGGATGCCGGAGGATGTTGCTTCGCGATTCCGCGTTCACCCAGACCGTAGGCACGCATCTTGTGGTAAAGAGTGCGCTCGCTGGTCCGCAACTGTGTCGCCAGCTCGCGCCGCGTGCGGCCCCCGGCCCGCAGCGCGGTTTCGATGATTCGTCGTTCGGTCTCTCGCAGCGCCTGCGCAAACGACAATCCGCGCCCGGAGATTGCCTCCCACAAGCTGTCGGCCGCATCATTCACCGGATTCTGGCGCGGTTCCGTTTTCTCGTCTTCGGATTGGCACATCCAGTCAGCCAGCGCGAGCGAAGTCCCCTGTGTCTTGCAGAAAAGCATCCTCTGCACCGCGTTTTCCAGTTCCCGCACGTTCCCCTGAAATGGCTGCGCCTTCAGAAACTTCAAAAGGTCCGGCTCTATGCTGTTGATTGGGCCGTAGATGCTGAAATGGCGGCGCGCGAACGCCAGCATCAGCGCGCACATATCCTCCGGGCGTTCACTCAATGGCGGAAGCCGCAGGTGAATGACGTTCAGCCTGTGATAAAGGTCGGCTCGGAAACGATTTTGGATCACCAGCGGGCGCAGCGGTTGATTACACGCCGCGACGATGCGAATGTCTACCGGTGTTTCCTTATCGCAGCCAATGGGGCGCACCACCCCGCGCTGGATCACATCGAGCAGTTTTGGCTGTATGTGAAGCGGAAGATCATTAACATCGTCGAAGAAAAGCGTGCCGTGGTTGGCGGCGTGGAATAGCCCTGGCCGGTTCGACACCGCGCCAGTGAATGCTCCGCGTTGATACCCAAACAGTTCGCTTTCGGCCAACGCCTCGGTGACGGTGGGGCAGTTGACGGTGACAAAAGGGCAACCCCTCCGTTTCTCATCCATTTGGTGGATGGCTCGTGCCAGCACTTGTTTACCGGTGCCGGTTTCTCCTTCCAGAAGGATCGTGACGTCACTGATGCTCGCGGCCTTGTTGGCCTGACGCAGCAGCGGAATCAACGCATCCGATCCCGTCACGAAGTCCAGCCGCGCAAATATCTCCCTCAGTTCAGCATTCGGTCCGAGAAGGGGAGGGGACACATTCACTCGAGCACCAAACGACCGAAAGATCGGATTACTGAGGCGCTAATACTCTCCCTTGGCCGACGCCCAAGTCAAAAGCTTTCTTCGGACGCGGTCGTGCAGGTATCCGCTCGCTTGCAATTCTGTTCGCCTCAAGTGAGCGGAAATGTTCTCTGCGAGAGTGATTCTAGCGCGCTCCTCTCTGGCTGCTGCGCAAAACGGATCTGCAACACTTCGTAGGCGTTTCGCACTTGGAACTACGTGATAGTGACCAACCATCGCTTTTCGTTACATGAAATCGGGCGTGCATTTCTCAGGTGCCCGTTAAGTGCCCGGAATATCCCGTTTTGAGAGGTTTTTACGGCCGAGAAGAAGGGCTAAGTCGATTGAATCCGGCAGAGCCGGTTGGCGTTTGGCGCGTTATGAGCCCGACGAGCTACCAGGCTGCTCCACCCCGCGCATCCATATTACGCAACTTGCCGCTCGTCTGCAACTCCGTCAGCATCAGGTGCCCGACAAGTGCCCAGAATTCTGGCACGCTGACGCTCAAACTGTTCCGGTGTTCAGCCTATACGTGCGCGCAGATTCTGAGAGTGGTTGAAATGCTGCCATGCCCAAGAATCTTGCACACCCCAGCAGCTGGCATGCCACCGTGAAACTGCCGCGTTGCGAATCTATGCCGGAACATTTGCAGGCGCTCGTCCGTAACCTTCCGGTTCCCTCGTCGGTGTCTCTTCAACACAAGGCGAGCGTTCCACGGTGTGCTGTTCTTCGCGCTGAAAACGAAGCGTTCCGTTGTGCCGCCGACGTGTTCGCGTAGGGCGTCCACAATCTCGGCGGGAATCGGAATATTTCTGATTGCGTTCTTCGTCTTCGGAGTCTGAACCTTGCCGCATCACACGGCAAAGATCCGTGTGCCTTCGTCTGTGTCCTTTCTTCGTTGTCAGACAACCGCCGACTTGCGTGATAATATCGCCAAACCTTGAAGCGCAATAACACCCTCTTATCCGTGCTGGTGCTGTGTGGCATCAATTTACTGAACTTCTACGATCGGCAAGTTCCAGGGGCGCTGGTCGAGCCGATGCGCAAAGAGTTCCGACTATCCGATACGGAGATCGGGCTGCTCGGTAGCGTGTTCATCTGGGTTTATGCCCTGGCTGGCTTGCCCCTGGGCCGGGTCGCCGATATTTGGAGCCGTAAGAAACTGCTCGCCATCGGAGTCACCGTATGGTCCGCGCTCACAGCCGCATCGGGGTTGGCCACTAGCTTTTCTTTCCTATTGGTTACGCGGCTCGGCGTCGGCGTTGGCGAGGCAGTCTGTGCGCCGGCTGGGACGAGTTGGATCGGCGATCTGTTCGCCGTGAAGCGTCGCGCGCGTATTTTGTCACTGTTCATGCTGGGTGTGCCGGTCGGTGGGGCGCTGAGCTTCTTATTGTGCGGCCCGATCGCGCAGGTGTGGGGCTGGCGGACAGCGATGGTCAGCGCGGCGGCGCCGGCAATCCTCCTGGTGCCTCTGTTGCTCCTGGTGCAGGAACCGGCCCGCGGTGCGTCGGAGGAGGGCTTCGCCGTCGAGAGCAAGGGATCGTTATCGGCCCTTCTGCGCGTGCCGACCTTGTGGTGGATTATTTTGTCGGGCGCGTTGCTCAACTTCAACTTGTATGCTCTGGGGACCTTTCTGCCGGCCTTCATGACGCGGGTGCACGGATACTCCGTCGCCCACGCCGGCGTGACCAGCGGAATTGTTTACCTCACTGGGGGCGTCTTGGGAGGCCTGCTGGGCGGCCACCTCGGTGATCGGGTATCGAGCAATGCACGCAACGCCCGTCTGTGGATGGCAGCTATCATCGCACTGCTCAGCGCTCCAATCATGTTTTACGGGATCAGGCAGCCGGCGGGCTTCGCACCCAGGGCCCTCGTGGCCATCGCGATCGGTTACGCGGCGTTCAATACTTACTTCGCATTTGTTTACTCCTCGATTCAGGACATCGTACCTCCCGACCAGCGTGGTTTCGCGATGTCGGTCTACTTCATGGCGATGTACCTGTGCGGTGCATCGTTCGGTCCGCTGCTTACCGGACGCCTCAGTGATCTGCTGGCTCACCGCGCCATGCATGCCGCCGGTGCGGTCAGCCTGGAGGCGTTCCGTGCCGTCGGTCTGCAGCGGGCCATGGTCATCATGCCGATTCTGTCGATCGCGCTGGCGATCGTTCTCTATTTGGGCTCGCGCACGATGACCCAGGATGTCGTGCGGCGGGATGCGAGGATGCAGGATCGTCAAAGCGGCGTCATCAAGGGTTGATGAGCGGGAGACGCTTGGCGCGTTACCGGCCCGACGAGCTACCAGGCTGCTCGACGCCGCATAACCATACGAGCGGATGCACGCAGTGCCGCTAAACGCTACCGCCCGAGCGAAAATTCAGTTTCACTTGAACACAACAGAAAAAAACGACGAGCGAGGAAAATCCTAGAGCGCCGAGCCTACCAGGAACTGTATGGCGTGCTGGTGAATGGCGACAGCCTATCCGAGGAGGAATTGACGTCACTGATACCGTAGCAGCTTTGTTCCGGGCTCAGCGCCACGTCGTCGGATTTCGTAACCCAGTCGGTTTGGCTGGTAATCGGATCTTTCGGCACCGACCGCAAATAGTTGTTGCTCACCAGATCGTCCAGCGAAGAAGGCCCGCATTCCTTGTCGCGCGTATAGTCCTGAATCGCCTGCCTCATTACCTTCAGGTCGGACGCCAGCGTAGCCTCTCGCGCCCTCACCACCATCTGTTCGAATTTTGCAGTCGCGATGGTCATCAGAATCACGATGATCGCCATCACCACCATCAGCTCCAGCAGCGTAAATCCGCGTTGCGCCTTGCCAGGTCGCGCCAGGCCGCGCCGCCCCAGAATCGTTCTCGTGTTGGAACCTTCGCGCATCATTTCCTCAGCCGCCAAACCGGAGCAGATCAAACTACCAATCCGAATACTTCGAACCATCCATCGCTGCTCCAGAGGATTTCGAATACACGTCGAACACATCCTGCCCGCCCCACGAAGTCGAATCGGTATCATCCTGCACCGAACGCAGTCCCCAATCTTTATTCTTGGTGATGGGGTCCATCGGGATTTCCCGCAAAAACCGAATCCGTTTGTCCGCAGCAGTTCCGGTCAGCGGAGTCGGCTTGACCAGCGCGTCGAGGCTCTCGGGATACCCCTCGGTCCCAGCCTTCACCTGAATCTGCCCCTTGTCCGACGCATCCTTGTAACGGTCGATCGCGTCGCGCATCTGCCGCAAATCCCAGCGCAGCTCTTCCTCTTTCTTCCACTTGATCGTATTACGCGCAATCGGAATCGACGCCGTCGCCAAAATCAGCAGAATCGCGCAGGCCACCACCAATTCCAGCAGCGACATTCCTGAAGCAGAATCGCGCCGGCTGCGACTCAAGGAAACAGAGAGGGCGGGGAACTGCCGGCGTGCAAGAAGGGGATTCGACTTGAAACGATTCCAGTTCATCGCGCCTCACTTCACCTGGATCGTGGCTTCTCCGGAAACCATCGGAATCGTCTGTTGCTGCGAATCATGAGCGTTCACTTGCAGAATTTGCAGCCGCGCGGTCCCGTGACCGACAGCCCGCACCACGAACCCAAATACAGTCCCGGTCCCATTTACGCCCGGCGTGTTGGGCTGGCGGGTTGCGGAAACGATCACTTGTCCCTGCGGCTGATCGATTCTTTGCACCACGGCCACCTGCTGCGAGCCTCCGGATAGAAATCCGCCGTCACGCACTTCTTCGACGCGCACCACCGCCGGATCGAAATGAATCATCAGGGGAATCGAGTACAGATCGTGCACGTTCGAAACCGCCAGGCCCAGCGTAGTTGTGTCGCCGGCCTTCAGCACCACCGTTGCAGGCTCGAAATGCAGCTGCGCCGCGGCGGTTGCACCCTGCTCCGGAGCGGGCTGCGCCAGCGCAGTCGGTGTTACACCCGGCGTCGGCGCAACAGGGCCAGAATTCTGTCGCACAGGGGGGACTTCCGGCGCTGCCGCAGGCACCGCGGTTGCTGGCCCCTCTTCTCCTCGATAGACGCGCACGTTCGAATCGGTGCCGGCCGCCATGGATTGCAGATTTGCAGCCGTCAGCGAGGGCAAGCGCAGAATGTGCGGCGTCATCACGATCAGCGTTTCATCTTCTTCGATTTCGTGGCTATTATCCGAAAACAAATACCCCATCAGCGGCACTTCACCAAGTCCTGGAATGCCATTAATGTTTTTTGTGTCCGTGCGCTCGATCAAGCCCGCCAGAATATTTTGCTCGCCTTCCTTCAGCCTCACGTCAATTTCTGTTTTCTTCTGCCCGATCACCGGCTGGTTAATTCCGCCAATATTGCTCGTCCCCGTAATTTGCGATACATCCACGGTGCCTTTCAAACTGATGTCACCATCGGGATGCACGCGCGGCGTAATTTCGATGTTAACGCCCACATCGATGTACTGGAATTGCGTGTTCACCAGGGGGTTGACGACTCCCGAGCTGCCCGTGACACCCACGCCCACTCCAGCCTGAAAGCTGCCCGTCGCCACCGGCACCTTCGACCCAATCTTCAGCGTGGCTTTTTGCCCGTCGGTCACGCGCAATTCTGGATCCTGCAGAATTTTCGTGCGGTCGTCGGTCAAGATGGCGTTCGCCGTAGCCCCCGGCAAAGTCAGCGCAAAATCCGAAGTTCCCAGGTTTTTCAGCTGGCTGAGCAAAACCTGTGGCACAGTCGAAGTCGTAGTTGAAGGAGTGGAAGAAGAAGTCGAAGTGGCAGGTCCAATCGAAGCCCGCGGCGTGAATGCCAGTGAAACCGTCTGTCCCGGCAAAATCCCCAGGTCTCGCAGACGATCCATGCTGGCGGTCATCACCTGCACGTGAATCAAAACTTCCGGTTTGGCCTTGTCGATGTCTCGGATAATCTTTGCGGCCAGCAACAACTTGTCCGGCGTATCCCGGATCACAATGGCATTCTGCGCGTTGACCTGCTGCAGCCGGTGCAGATCCAACAAGACCCGCAGGCCGTTTACCACTTCCGTCAAATCCTGGGGCGTCAAAGTGTTCGAAAGATAAAAAGTTTGTACAACCTCATCGTCCAAATCCTTGCGCTTCTGCGGCTGGTCCTGCGCCACGAATATAATGTTCGACGTAACCGGCTTCCAGAACGCCTTGCTCTCCAGCGACACCGCGTCCAGCGCCTGCTCCAGCGTCACGCTCGGAAAATCCACCGTAATTCGCCGCGAAGTGAAATCCGGATCAAAAATAACGCTCAAACCCGCGAGCTTCGCAATCGTCTCGTAAACCACCCGCGCGTCATTGGTCATCTTCAACCCGTTAATCGGGTCGCGTGATAGCGGTTTCAGTTCCGGCGGCTGCGCCAGTATCTGTTCGTCCGGCAGCGTAGCGGGATTGAGCGCCTTCGGCCCGTTCTGCCCGTTCATTAACTCCAGCGTGCGCTTCGCTTCCTGCTCAGCCGCAGTGTTTGAAGGGTCGATCAGCTCCGCCTTCTGGAATTCACCGAGCGCCAGCTGCAGGTCACCGTTCTTGAGCGCTTTTTTGCCTTGCTGCACGTGGAATTGCCCGGCGTCGTAACGAGCCTGGGCGGCACGCAGCTTATATTCGGCGTTGGTTGGGTCGGAGCGGGCGGCGCGTTCGTAATGTACTAGAGCGGTATCGTAATCCTGGAGAGCGTTGGCCTTTCGCGCCTCCTCGTAGTCCTGGTTTCCCTTAGGGCAACCGCCCAACAATAGGGCAGCAGCCACCAAAAATGGCAAATATCCGGAACGGCGCAAAAGTACTCCTCCAACGGGTGGGCTGTTTCCTAAAGAGTCTAGCACCCGTCCTGCGATGCAGCAAGGAATCCCAAAGTTGTGTTAGACGTATGAATAACAGAAGCGCCTCAGCCGTTTCCGATGAAAGTCTTGTGAATTCGCGCGCGAGCGCCCGGAAATCCGTCATCATCTGCGACTTGCGGCGGCTCGGCCCCGGCGGCTATGATAGTTCTGCCGTGAAATCCAAGCCCGATAAATCTCAACACGAAGGTGTCAAGATTGTTGCGCAGAATCGCCAGGCCTCCTACAACTACCATCTGTTGGACAGCCTGGAAGCCGGCATGGTGCTAGTCGGCACCGAAGTAAAAACCCTCCGCGAAGGGAAGGGCACCCTGCGCGAGGCCTACGCCGAAATTCGCCTGGGCGAAGCTTGGCTGGTAAACTGCCATATTCCCGAATATCTTGCCGGAGGTTACCGCAACCACGATCCCCTGCGAAAACGAAAGCTGCTGCTGAACCGTCGGGAGATTGACCGCTTGCTCGTCCAGACCCAGCAGAAGGGCATGACCATCGTCCCCACCAAGATTTATTTCCGGGACGGCATCGCCAAATGCGAACTAGCCGTGGCGCAGGGCAAGAAATTCCACGACCGCCGCGAGTCCGAAAAACAAAAAGAAGCAAAACGTGAAGCCAGCGAGGCGATGTATCGCTCTCGTCGGCGCTAAAAGTGAAAGGGAGCTATGCAGATTCAACTGGAGAACCAGCCGTACTCTTCGATTCAAGCCGACGCGATCGTCACCTACATCTTCGACAAAGAAAATAAAATTGATGGAGTTCTAAGCGACATGGACCACGCCATGGACGGCCGCCTCGCCGCCCTGGTCGCCAGCGGTGAACTAACCGGAAAGGCCCTCGAGCTCGTTCTCGTTCATTTCCCCGAAGGTCTGGATGCCAAGCGCCTGCTTCTGGTCGGCGCAGGCAAACCCGAAAAATTCGCGCAATCGGATTTGCGCAAAATCGCCGGCACCGCGCTGCGCTATCTGAAATCGCGCGGCGTGAAGAAATTTATCTTCCTCGCGCGCGAAGGCGAACGCGGACCTGCTGCCGCGCAGGCCGTCACCGAAGGCCTCGGTGTCGCCGATTTCGAATCCAACAAATATCAAACGGACAAGAAAACCAATCGCGAAATCCAGTCCGTCCTGCTCTCCGGTTTCGATGCCAATCAAAACGGCAATCTGCCCGAGTCTGTCGAACGCGGACGCGTGATCGCCGAATCCCAGAATTTCGCGCGCGATTTGATCAACGAACCTTCCAACCGCCTCACTCCCCGCATGCTTGCCGCGCGTGCCGAAGCCATGGCCAAGGAAGTCGGCTTGGGCGTTGAAATTCTCGACGAGCGCAAAATTTCCGAACTGAAGATGGGAGCGCTGATCGGCGTCGCGCAAGGCAGCGTCGAGCCGCCGCGCGTAATCGTGATCCGTTACACGCCCGAAAATGCCCGGCCC
>Ga0210394_10006863_pt1 | contig 12199 bp, 11 predicted proteins | sample IncBWC12MmetaG_FD_160121 | JGI IMG/M metagenome (GOLD analysis project Ga0210394, IMG submission 160121) | Forest soil microbial communities from Barre Woods Harvard Forest LTER site, Petersham, Massachusetts, United States - Inc-BW-C-12-M | ecosystem: Environmental > Terrestrial > Soil >... | reverse complement strand
AATCGCCATCGCCGACGATCCCATGCATCCGGAAGAAGCGGCGCTGAGCGATCTGATTCAGCATTGGTGGCGCGGGGGATTTGCCCGATCGCTGGCAAATGGCGGAACAAAGCCGACGCTCCCGGAACTTTATCCATTACTTGAAATACTGCACGCCATCCGCGACAACCTCAAGATCGATGTACGCGACGCCGCGTCCGACTACTTCAAGCACCTACCGACGTATCTCGTGATCGGGAACTATCCGGCGTCGTACCGCGCGCCCGAAAACGACTTCCGCATCCCGATGTATCTCGGAAGCGTGGACTCAAGCAAAGCCCAGCCCGATTTGACGCGGGCGGCGCTCGCGCGGGCGGCTGGCCTGAGCATGGTAGCCTACGATACCAACGGTTTGGAGAATCAGTTCCTGCAAGGCTGGCTGATCCAAGATCGTTTTTCTTTGATGACCCCGTACGGCGCGCCCTACGAATTCCTGTGGGCCAATCCGTACCAGCCCGGGCTGAGCTACTTTCAGCTTCCATTGGTGTTTCATGACCAGAACTCCGGCGCGTTATTCGTCCGCTCCGCCTGGGACGAGGACGCCGACTGGTTTGGGCTGTACGGCGGGGAAGCAGAGTTGTTCCGGGGAGGCCGGATCACGGTGGTGAATCCGGCTATTACAGCCGCTTCAACCGCTACCAAGCCGGTGGAGATAGGGGAAACAAGCGTGATTTTCGGACGGGCTCTTTCTCAATCACAAACGGAAGTGCAATTTTCAACGGAAGGCGGGACAGCGCTAGTGATTGGTTTGAAACCGCAGTATCCGTACTTGGTTGAGACGGACGACGAAGAAATGCGAGAGATCGCAACCGATGGGGCTGGAACACTGGTTCTGGAATACCCCTCAGGCCGGGCGGCCGGCGTGCGTGTTCATTTGGGAACAACCAATACCGGAGCTGGCTCATACCGGGACAGGCTCCGCTACCGGAGCACCCAACAATGCGGAAAGCGAGGGGAAGCGTGGAAAAGGCGGAGCGTCAGTTTCTGCTGCGGTATCTGGCGGCCAGCCGCGAACGGCTAGTTGAGATCGTACAGGCGTTGAGCAAGGAGCAACAGCGCTTTCGGCCGGCGCGGGACCGCTGGTCGGTTGCCGATTGCGTGGAGCACGTCTCGATCGTCGAGAATGCCATCCTCAAAAAGATTCAGGCGTTGGTGGCTGAGCCACCCCAGACTCAGGCCGAAGCGGGCGTGCCGGACGACACGGTGCTCTCGCGCGTCCCCAGCCGGTCGACGCGCCGCATTTCTCCACCGGAAGCCCTTCCGCGCAGGCGTTGGACGGATTTCGCGGCGTTGCTGCGGCAGTTTGAAGCGGCTCGCGAGCGCAGTCTGCGCTTCGTCGCCGTCACCCAAGCCGATCTGCGGGGCCATTCCTTCGCGCATCCGCACCTGGGCGAATTGGATTGCTACCAGTGGCTCTTGTTCTTGGGCGCGCACGCGGAGCGGCACGCGCGGCAGGCGGAAGAAGTGATCTCCGATCCCGCCTTTCCGGCGCAGGCTGATTCGGCCACCGCCTAGCGCTACTTGATTTCCAGGACTTCTTTTTCCTTGGTCTTGACGGCCTGATCCAGCTTCTGGATGTAGTTGTCGGTCAGCTTCTGGATTTCATCCAGCGCGCGGCGTTCGTCATCCTCGCTGATCAGTTTGTCCTTCAACAGCTTCTTGATGTGTTCGTTGCCGTCGCGCCGGACGTTGCGCAGCGCCACCCGATGGTCTTCGGCGATATGGTGCACTTTCTTCACCAAATCCTTGCGGCGCTCCTCGGTGAGCGCGGGAATCGGCACGCGAATCAGTTTTCCATCGTTGGATGGATTCAGCCCCAGATCGGCTCCGCGAATGGCCTTTTCGATGAGGCCGATCTGCGACACGTCCCATGGCTGCACGGTAATAAGCGTAGGCTCCGGCACATGCAAGGTTGCGAGCTGATTGAGCGGCGTGAACGTGCCATAATAGTCCGCCCGCACGTTGTCGAGCAGGCTTACCGACGCGCGTCCGGTTCGCACGCCCGCCATTTCGTGTTGCAGACCAGACAAGACTTTATCCATCTTGGATCTTGCGTGAGAATCGACTTCTTTGACGCTCTGAAAATTGTGAGCGGTGGGAGTGCTGGTTGTGGGTTCGTTTTTCATAGGGCCGCCTGGTGCCGATTTACTAGCGGATGAGCGTCCCAATGGGCTCGCCCATCGACATTCGCATTATATTGCCGAACACGTTCAAATTGAAAACCACAATGGGGAGCTGGTTGTCGCGGCACATGGCTACCGCGGACGCGTCCAGCACCTTGAGCGCCTTGGCCAACACGTCATGATAGGTGATCTCCGGGTACAATACCGCGTCGGAGTGCCGCAAGGGATCCTTGTCGTACACGCCGTCCACGCGGGTGCCTTTGGCGATGACGTCGGCATGGATTTCGAGGGCGCGCAGGGTGGCCGCGGTATCGGTGGAGAAATAGGGGTTCGAGGTGCCGGCCGCGAATACCACGATGCGGCCTTTTTCAAGATGCCGGATGGCCCGGCGGCGGATGTAGGGTTCCGCCACCTGATGGATCTGGATGGCGGTCATCACGCGGGTGGGCACGCCGGCCTTTTCGAGAGCGTCCTGCAGGGCTAGCGCATTGATGACCGTGGCCAGCATGCCCATGTGATCGGCCGCGACGCGGTCCATGTTCATGGCGGCCGCCGCCACGCCCCGGAAGAAATTGCCGCCGCCCACCACCAGGCCGATTTGCACCCCGGTGCGAGCGACTTCGGCGATCTCTTCCGACAAGCTTTTTACCCGGGCCGGATCGATGCCGAAAGCGCTCCCACCGGCCAGAACCTCGCCGCTCAGCTTGAGAACAATGCGCTGGTATTTAGGCATGTGTGCGTGCAAACTGAGCCGCGCGCGTCAGCAAGTAGATTCCTAAGCCGACGGCGCCGATTTTTCGGCCGTCTCCTCGATTAGCGCCGCTTCGCCCACCTTGAAGCGGACGAAGCGCGAGACTGAAATATTCTCGCCTAATTTGGCGATCCCGGCTTTGATCAAATCGCCGACGGTGGTGGCGTTGTCGCGGATGAAGGGCTGTTCGTAGAGACAAATCTCCTCGTAGAACTTGGCCAGGCGTCCCTCCGCGATTTTTTCCACCATTTTCTCGGGCTTGCCTTCCTGCAAAGCCCGGGCGCGCTGGATTTCGCGCTCCTTGTCCAAGACATCGGCGGTGACATCTTCCTTGCGGATGAATTGCGGATCGGCGGCGGCCACCTGCATAGCCAGGTCCTTCACCAACTGCTGGAAGTCATCGGTGCGGGCGACGAAATCGGATTCGCAGTTCACCTCCACCAGCACGCCCAACTGCGAGCCGGGGTGAATATAACTGCCGATGATGCCCTGCCGCGTGGTCCGCGTGGCCTTGCTCCCGGCTTTGGTGATGCCGGCCTTGCGCAGAATGATCTCCGCTTCCGGGAGATTGCCCTTGGCTTCGATAAGGGCTTTCTTGCACTCCATCATGCCCGCGCCGGTGCGGTCGCGGAGCTCCTTGACTAATTTCGCGCTGATTTCCATGGTTTCATTCATTTCGTTCACACTACTATTCGTACTTCCGCCGGGGAACGCCGCGATCGCCGCCAGTTATTCCAGCGTGTGCGAGCTGGTGCTGACTTCTTCGGCCGCTTCCGATCCCGGCCCCTTGCGAGGCAGCGTCATGGAGGGAAGATCGTCTTCCGAGAGTCCTTCCGACATGAGCTGATCCAGTTGCTGAGGATCGAATTGCGTGTACTCGGGGATCTCCTCGGCCGGCGTTTCGTCGGTGATGATCTTCTCGGCGGCGAAATCCTGTTCGGTGGCAAGCGCACGTCCTTCGATCACCGCGTCGGCGACCTTGGTGGTGAACAGGCGGATGGCCCGCAACGCGTCGTCATTGCCTGGTATGACGTGATCCACCTCGTCCGGATCGCAGTTGGTGTCCACCACCGCGACTACCGGGATGCCCAACCTCCGGGCTTCCTTCACCGCGATGGCTTCCTTGTTGGAATCCACCACGAAGATCACATCCGGCAGGCCTTGCATGTCTTTGATGCCGGCCAGGTTCTGTTGCAGATGTTTGCGCTCGCGCTCGAGCCGGCTGGCTTCCTTCTTGACGCGGCCTTCGTAACCCGCGCCTTCGGCCGCCATGATATCCAGCTCCTTGAGACGCTTAATGGACTTTTGCACGGTCAGCATGTTAGTGAGCAAACCGCCCAGCCAACGCTGGTTGACGTAATACTGGCTGCAACGCGTAGCCTCTTCGGCGATGGCTTCCTGCGCTTGCCGTTTGGTGCCCACAAAGAGCACGGTCTTTCCCTGCGCGGCTGCTTCGGCCACATAACGCATGGCGTCCTTGAACAGCTTCAGGGTCTTTTGGAGATCGATGATGTAGATACCGTTACGTTCGCCAAAGATGTATTCCTTCATCTTTGGATTCCAGCGCTTGGTCTGGTGCCCGAAGTGAACGCCTGCTTCGAGCAATTCCTTCATCGAAATTGATGGCAAACTGCCTCCTTTGTTACCGGGTTACTGGTTCGCCCGATCGCGTCCGCGCACACGGCCCAAAGCGGAATTTGTGTGCGCCGGACGGAACCGAACGCTTCTTTAATCGCGCACAACGCAGCGGGCCGCGATTATCTTTCGTCGGCGTGAGCGCGCCCCGCGCTGTGCGCTCCAAATACATTCCTAGCGCTTGGAGAACTGGAACCGCTTGCGCGCGCCCTTTTGTCCATACTTCTTTCGCTCACGCGAGCGCGGGTCGCGGCTTAACAGCCCCAACTGCTTCAACTTCGGACGGAGCTCTAAATTGAACTCGAGCAGCGCGCGGGCAATGCCCAAACGCGCGGCGCCGGCCTGACCGTTGGGTCCGCCGCCATCCGCCAAAATCAAGATGTCGAACTTGTCGGCCACCTCGGTCGCGAGCAGCGGCTGGCGCACTAAAGCCCGCGCCGCTTCGTTGACGAAGTAACTCTCAAAGGGCCGCCCGTTCACCGTAATCTGGCCTTTGCCCGATCGCAAAAAGATGCGTGCGACCGCAGTCTTGCGGCGGCCGGTTCCCAAATACTGGACTAATCCTGCCACTCAGATACCTTCCTTGCTGGTTTGGAAGTTGAACACAGGCGGGAAAAACATTCTGACCATTTACAACTTAGACAGCGCCACCGGCTGTTGAGCCTGGTGGGGATGCTTGTCCCCTGCGTAGACCTTCAACTTGCGGTACATTTGCTTGCCGAGCTTGGTCTTCGGGAGCATCCCCGAGATTGCGTGCTCGATCATCTTCTGGGGGCGCGTCGCGCGCAATTTGACAGCGCCAACTTCGGTGAGGCCGCCCGGGTAGCCGGAGTGGCGGCGATAAAGTTTCTGTTCTTCCTTACGGCCCGTGAGTTTGACTTTGGCCGCGTTGATGATGATCACGTGATCGCCCGTGTCCAGGAAGGTGGTGTAGGTGGGCTTATGTTTGCCCATCAGGATGAGCGCGGCGGCGCTGGCAACCCGGCCGAGCACTTGATCGGCGGCGTCGACAACGTGCCACTGGCGCACGATTTCCCCCTGGGACGGAATATGAGTTTTCATAAAGACAGACCTGCTCTGTTCGAGACCCGTGGTCAATTTAGGTTACCGAATTGGGGGAGGGGGTGTCAAACGGGGGTAGCGCCGGTGGCGCGCTACCGGTTGTTGGTTATTGGTTGTTGGTCAAGTCCAGCGTCGCCGTTTCCCCTTCCTGCACCGCGATCTCGCTACCACCGTCTTCCCCGGCTGCCACGCGGTATCTTCCAGGCGCCAATCCTTCGATTCGGAACTGTCCGCTCTGTGCCACCGGTCGAGACCCCGATAACAGCTTGTCGTCGAGATTGCGGAACGTGACAGCCGTCCCCGGCGGCGCCGTTCCACGAATGCTCGCGGTATTGGCGCTGAGTTCGATCTTGAGTGTGTCCGCCGACCCGGAAGAAAGATCGAGCGTATTCCCGATCAGCTCCTTGCTCCCCAACCAAACAGATTTTATGAAAACGTAGGCGCCGTGCGTGTAAACACGCAACCGCATCGGGATCACGGCGCTGATAGCAAAGCTGCCATCCGGCTTCACCTTATCGCCTAGGGGCGGCATGAATTGCGGGTAATCCGATATGAGCTGAATATAGATCTTCGAGAGCTGAATTTTGGAGCTGTTCGCGGAGCTTTCGAGTTCGACCGTTCCATGGATGTCGACGGCATGCTTCAACTCGATCACGGCATTGACGGGCTGGTCTTTCACTTCGACGCGCTGAATACCACCCATGCGATTTTCAGGGCCAAGGGTGATTGCCAACAGGTCGTAAGAGCCGGGAAATACTTGTGGGAAGAAGAAGGAATTTTCGGCGGAGTCGGGTGTCATCCGTCCCACTCGGTTCCCCCACAAATCGGTCGGCTGAATCAGCCCACCGAACAGGTCCCTGCCCCGCCAGTCGGCGCTCGACGGCGCGGTTACCACCCGGACCTGAGTGACGTGCGCGGGCCGCATGCGAAAATCAATTCCGGTCTTTTCAATTCCCGGGGCGAGTTCAATGGTTTCGGCGGATGCGGCGTCCGGTGCAGCCGGATAGAACTGCAGTGGATACGCCAGGGATGGCGGCGGATCGGGCCCAGCGGAAAAAGGCCGGGGTTGAAAGACCGGGGCCGCGCACTGCACCGCGAGCATGTATTTTCCGGGCTGAAGCCCGAACAAACGGTACTCGCTTGACTCGGCGGCGCTGCGCCCGATGAATAGTTCGGGATGTCCCGCGGGATGCGTCTGGACGTTGCATCCGGCGAGAGGGTCGCCGTCTTCGTCCAGGATTCGCCCCGAAACTGCAGCGCCTGGGACCAATTCGATATGCACCGGATCGGGATCTGCGGCGGGGCTCGCGGTTACTTCTATAAATGCAGGATAATCGGGCCGCTCGGCCGCAATTCGATACTGGCCGGGCTTGAGATCGTGGAACGCGAAAGCGCCGGCGTCATCGGTGCTGACCTGCTGCTGTTCAAGGGTAACCAGCACATTTCGTAGCGGATGGTGCGTCACCGAGTCAGAAACGACTCCGATGATGCTGCCATTTCGAGTTTGCGCGGCTGCGACTACGGACAGCGACAGGGCTAAGAGCACGGCCTTCATGGCAAAGCTTCGCGAGCCCGCTCGACGGGGATGAGTTTCGGATGGACTTCGAGCCGCGCTCCTTCCTTTAGTTCGATCTCATCCCCCAGCGGATCCAGCTGGCCCGCAGCCTCGGGGGTTTTGAACTCGACTGATGACAATTTCTCCAGCGCGAAGACATTATATTTACCGGGCCTGATGTTTTTCAACTCGAATTTGCCACTGTCGTCGGCGGCGACGTCGTAATAGAAACGCGTGAGGGTGCTGTACTGGCCGGTCGGCGCGAGGAGAATCCCGGCACGTTTTGAATCTCCGGGGCCTGCATCCACTTCACCATGGATTTGAGCGGTATTCATGCTGATGACAATGCTGAGAGGGTCTTCAGAACCGGGCCTGATGTCCATCCGCGCGAAACGAACATCCTGATCTCCGAGCCGCGCCACTTTGAGGAATGCCTCGGGCGGCAGCGGATTGATGTTCAGCAGCCACTCGCCGGGCGGTACCTGGTTCAGCGTGAAAGAGCCATCGGCGGCCACATTCGCGATGATGCGGGGCCCAAAACCTCGACGCGTGAGCAGCAGATTGAATGTGCCGGCAGATGGCGCCCCGGCGCTTTCGACCTGCAGCTTACCCTTGACGTCCACCGGAGGGGATAGAGTCAGAACCACGTCGCCGGAAGTTTGCGCGGTATCGACAAATCGCGTTGCCGTCCAGGTTTTCCCTTCGATGTTGATGCTGGCGTCCAGGCCGTACCGGCCAGGCTTCAGATCGAAACTGAAAGTGTAGTCGGGAGCTTGGGTTGTTTGCGGGAGCCCGATGGAATGCTCCACATATTCGTCGGCCGTCCAGGACATGATATCGATACCCTTCATCTCGCGCCACGCATCCGGGATTCCCGTGATGCGTCCATGGATGCGGACGTAGGGTTCAGATGTCATATGGAAATCGACACCCTCGAGCGTTTCGCCCCCGTGGATGGTGAGAAATGTCGCGTCCTTCGATTCCCGCGCGCCAGCGAGAAACTGCTGCACCAGCGGCTCAGCGCCGACGCGTTCAAAATGCTGCTCGGCGTGTAGATAGTACTGTCCGGGTTCGACGTCGACGAGTCGATACTCGCCCCGGTCGTTGGTTTCCGAGCTTCGATAGCGCGCCAGAACACCCTCCCCGAGATTGCGGCTGGGCTTTAGCAGGGTCACGGAAATGTTGGTCGCCGGATCGCCGCGGGGGTCGAGGGCACGGCCCGAGATGGTGGCGGAATGCAAAAAGCGAAGTTTCACGCCCGCGGGGGTCTCGCCGTCTTCGAGCGTGATGAGTTCGCCGAGTTCTCTGACGCTCGATGCGCCGTAGATTGCCGTGCCGGTGTCTGCTTTTATAGCTCGGAGATCGTATTTGCCGGGCGGAAGGCCCTCGAATTTGAACTGACCCGAGCTATCTGTTCGGCCGGTTGACCAGGAGCGCGGGGCGCCTTGCCAGGTCAGCGTAACAATCGCCTTACGAACTGGTTCGTTGTTGGATGCGTCAACAACAATTCCCGAGATGACGCCCTTGCCCGGCGGCTGGGCGAAAGCGATTGCTAAAAAAGCCGCGCTCGCCAGAGCTCTTCGCCGGACTTGCATGAAATGCGCTCGATAATAATTTTATTTCATTTATTCGTCCGGCATTATCTCACTCGTCCCGGAGGGCCACCATCGGATCTACCCGCGAAGCTCTCCAGGCCGGCAAATAAGCGGCCAGCGCCGCTGCGACAGTAGTCACGCATGCAGCTGAAATACTCGTTATTGGATCGAAAGCAGCCAGCCCGAACAGCCCGCTTGCAAACAGTTTCGCGATCAAGGCCGACGCCAGGATCCCTATGGCGAGTCCCGCCGCTACCAGCTGCAACGTGTCTTTCAGCACCATGCCCATTACGATAGACCGCGGGGCTCCCAGGGCGAACCGTATTCCAATCTCCGTGCTACGCCGCGCCGTTATGTAGGACATCACGCCGTAGAGCCCAATGCCCGCGAGCGTCAACGCCAATGCGCCGAAAAATCCAGACAACTTCGCAACGACCCGTTCTTGCGTTAATTCACTTCCGATCAGGTCGTCCGCGCTCTTTATGGCCAAAATTGGCAAGCTCGGATTCACCGCCGTAATCGTTCGGCGCACGGACTCCGCGATATTTCCCGCATTCGCGCGGGTCCGTATCTCGAAATTGATTGCATCAATCGGGTCAAGGTCGCGATGCTGCAAATAGGGCGTGTAATAACGCCGCGGCGTTGCCTCCCGAAGATCCTTTTGTTTCACATCGCGGACCACCCCGACAATCGTGAACGCCACACGGTCCTTGCCGTCCCCAGTGAAGATATGCCGCCCGATCGGATTGCCGGTTAGGAAATAAAAGTGGGCCATCTTCTCGTTAATCACGACGACCTTGGGCGCTGTCTCGATATCTTCCGGGCCAATTCCGCGGCCCTGGAGCACCGGCGTGCCCACTACCTGGAAGTAATTCGGACCCACCCGGTCCGAACTATTCACCCGATCCGCCGCTTTCGTTGCCGTGAATCCCTCCACCTGTGCATCGCCGGCCGAATCGGTGCCGCTGAACAACCCGTTCTCCGAGACGCTGACGGCTTCAACTCCGGGAATCTGCTTCAGGCGCTCAATGATGTTCCGGGTCAGCTGATTCACCTGGGCGTCCTTATAACCACCGGCAACGGAATCGATCTCGGCCAGCAGCAGCCCGCCGCGGTTATACCCCACGTCCACGCTCTCCAAATTCCGAAGCGTGCGAATGAAAAGTCCCGCCAGCACCATCAGCACGACTGAAAAGAAGGTTTGCGCGACAATCAGCAGCCTGCCGAACATGCGCGTGAACCGGTCCGCCGGTCCGGATTTGCTGGTCTTCAGACTCGACACCACATCCAGCTGGGTAGTCTTCCATGCCGGCGCTAGACCGAAAATCAAGCCGGCGGCCATCGAAACAAGCGCCGTGAAGAGCAGCACTCGCGCATCGAAATGAATGTCTACGGGCAGCACGCTAGATTGCGATTCCAAGCGCACCAGCAATAAGCTGCCCCACCAGGCCAGCAGCAGTCCCAGGGCGCCGCCCGCGAACGCCACCAGCAAACTTTCGGTGAGCAACTGCCGCACCAGCCTGGCTTGCCCGGCGCCAACGGCAATCCGCAGACCCATCTCGCGGCCCCGGCTGACCGCTCGGGCCAGCTGCAGGTTCGCGACATTCGAGCAGCAGATCAAAAGCACCAATCCGACAATACCCATCAAAGTCATTAACGGCATGGAAAACTGCGCTCTCAGCCGCGAAAAACCTCGTGCTCCCGAAGAAACTTGTACTTTCTGCTTGAGCAGCTCACGCAGGCCTTCCGGCGAATCGATGGATTGGAACTGATCCTTCAAAATCTGCGGAACGACGACCTTCATTCGCGCGGCGGCTTGTTGTTCCGATACTCCGGGTTTCAAGCGCCCCATCAGCATCAACCAACTGACACTTGTCGCTTTGAGATAGTCGTGTCCGGGGTTCGCCTGCGCCTCCATCTTGATCGGAATCCATATATCCGTCGGAGCTCCCACAACGTCTCCGAAGAAGTCTGGGGGCGTCACGCCAATCACCGTGAACCGGGACCGGTTGATGTTCAGGTTTTGCCCCACGATGGCCGGATTACGTGCGAACTGGCGCGCCCAATAGCCATAGCTGATCACCACCACCGGCGCGGGGGCCGGCACTTGCGTCTCTTGTTCCGTGAAAATGCGGCCGATCAGCGCTGGTACGCCAAGAACCGAAAAGAAATTGCCCGTCACGATTCGTCCGCGCGGGTTCTGGTCCATCGCGCTTCCCGCCGCTGGTCCGCTTCCAAACGTAACATCCAGTTGCTCGCTTCGCCCGGACGCATATACATCACTGAAGACGGCGTTGCTGTCTCGAAACCGCCCGTAGAAAGGATAGGAGAAGATATCCATTCTGCCCGACCCCGCTGAGCGGGAGCCTACCCGCGTCGGATCGCCCACGATCAAAAGCGCGTTGGCATCCCGCACCGGTAGCGATTTCAACATTACGGCGTCGATCACGCTGAAGATGGCGGTGTTCGCTCCCACACCGAGCCCAATTGACAAAATCGCAACACACGCAAAACCTGGGCTCTTGCGCAAGATCCGCACCGCATAACCAACGTCCTGGCGCAATCTTTCAACCGATGACCAGCCCCACATGTCTCGCGTTACCTCTTTCACCAGCCCGATGTTTCCGAATTCCCGACGCTCGGAAACGCCCGCCATATTAGCCGGCTCACCACGCTCCAGCCGGTCGCCGATCGCCATCTGCAAGTGGCTCTCGATTTCCTGATCGAGATCGCGTTCGCGGGCCTTTCGCCTCCTGAACGGGCTCCACGGCATTCGTTAGACCGCCTTTGCTCCAGGATTCAGTACACCGGTGATCGCGCTCACTACTTGTTCCCAGCGCGTCCGCTCTGTCACAAGTTGCCTCTTGCCCGCGGCAGTCAGCGTGTAATATTTCGCCCGTTGGCCGCTCTCGCTCAGCTTCCATTCCGCCCTCACCCATTTCTGTTTCTCCAGCCGGTGAAGCGCCGGGTACAGCGAGCCGGTCTCGACGCGCAACAAATTGCTCGAGTTGGCGCGAATCGCCTGTGCGATACCGTATCCATGACGCGGCCCCCATTGCAGCATCTGGAGAATCAGCATGTCTAGTGTTCCCTGCAGCAGTTCGACCTGGTTTTGATATTGGCTTTCCCGCATTCCTGTAGTCATTCTACAGGCCTGCATGTAGGATGTCTACGTCCCCGTTGGCTGACCGACGGACGTCCCACACCTGTGCTCAAATGGAGATCTTGGATAAAATCGATGTTGCCGCAAAAATGGAGCCTTCCTATATGAAACGCCCAAGGTCGAAGTCGATGCCGCTATTTTCCGCGGCAGTCGTCGTGATACTCGCAACCCAACTGGTCCAGGCGGAGTTGCTGGAGAAGACCAAGAAGGTGGGCGGCACCACGGTTCACTACAAAGTCGTTCTTCCCGGCGGGTATGATCCAGCAAGGGCATATC
>Ga0210394_10006862_pt1 | contig 12200 bp, 9 predicted proteins | sample IncBWC12MmetaG_FD_160121 | JGI IMG/M metagenome (GOLD analysis project Ga0210394, IMG submission 160121) | Forest soil microbial communities from Barre Woods Harvard Forest LTER site, Petersham, Massachusetts, United States - Inc-BW-C-12-M | ecosystem: Environmental > Terrestrial > Soil >... | reverse complement strand
TCGAACTTACGGTTGCTCCGGGAGGTGTGCAGACGGCAAATGCCGCGCTGACGCCGCTGTTCGATCCGCCGGCGCGGCATTGGTATTCGGCGGATCTGCATCATCACGCCGATCAGGCGGAGGCGGTGACCCCGCCCGCGGATTTGGCGCGTTCGCAGCTGGCCGCCGGGCTCGATCTGTTGTTCGTCAGCGATCACGACTCGATGGTGAACCACGCGCCATTGCAGGCGATCGCCGAGCGGCGCGGCGTGGCCTTTATCCCGAGCATCGAGCTGTCCGCGTCCTGGGGGCACTTCAACGCGTATCCGTTGTCGCCCGGCCAGGAACTAAAACTCGACACCGGCACCGCGACCATTGATGAGCTCCTCAAGGAGGGGCGGCGCCTCGGCGCGACGGTGGTGCAGGTGAATCATCCCTTCATCCCGTACGGCTATTTCACCAGCGTAGCCGCAGGTGTGGCGCCGGGCGGGTTCAATCCGGCCTTCGATCTCATCGAGATCAATGCGGAAGAGCCCGCCGACGATGTGAAAGTGCTGCAAACCCTGTGGAGTCTCTGGAATGCCGGGCATCGTTATTACCTGAGCGCCGGCACCGATACGCACGATGTGTGGCACGCCGAATCGGGAGCGGTGCGCGGTTTCGCTCACATCGACGGGGCAGTAACCGCCCAGGCGTTCGCGCAGGCGCTCAAAGACGGGCACGCCTATGTGACGTTTGGACCATTGATCTTTCCGTCGGTGATGTTCGGCGATGAGTTGAAGGTGCACCCTGGCGAGCCGTTTGTGCTCGGCTTCGACCTAAAATCCGTCGCCGGCATCACGCAAGCCGATCTGATCGGCTCCGGGGCGGTAGTCAAGACCGAATCGTTTCAAGCTCCGGCGCAGGAAGTGCACGTCGACTTCACGCTCAGCACCCGGGGCCGCGCCTGGTATGCGTTGATCGTGGAAGATGCTCAAGGCCATAAGGCCTACACGGACCCGATCTGGGTCGATGCCGTCGACTCGCCGTTCGGGGCCGTTCGCCCGCCGCAACCCTAAAGTTCAATGCTCCCAATGGCCGTTCACGTGCTGCCATTGCGAGCCGACCTGCTCCCATCGGTCGGGGACCCAGTGCGCTCCGCGGTGCGAAGTGACGAAGCGTCCCGGCACCCAGGAATACGCAGAACCACTCCAGTCCCAGTAGCCGGGAGCCCACACATAGCCGTCGCGCGGCGCGGGCGCCCGCTCATCGCGCGCCGCCGGAGGCGCGACCTCGGGTCCGGCGCCGGCAAGGACCGTGATCGACTCGCCCATTGCGCCCGCTGCCAGGCACAGCAAACCCACCACTACTTTGCTAACAGGCTTCATGTTCGCGCTCCTTGATGATTGCCACTTGACTACACCGATCGGTGTAAGTAAAACGTTCTTCATGCCGTCTGTCAAGCAAAAGTTACACAGGTCTGTGCAATCATGAGCCGCTGGGCCGCCAAGGAGGCGATGCAGGAGCGGATTCTCGAGACTGCCGGCCGCCTGTTCTACGGGCAGGGCATCCGCGCCGTTGGCGTCGATACGATCGCGGCGGAAATCGGCATCAGCAAACGTACGCTCTACAATTATTTTCCGTCGAAGGACGAACTCGTCGTCGCCTATCTGTCGCGGCACTGCATCCCGCCCAAAACATCCGACAGGCCCTTGCTCGAGCAAATCCTCTACATGTTCGACTGGCTCGAACGTTGGTTCGCGAGCGATACCTTCCGGGGCTGCCGCTTCGTCAACGCCATCGCCGAGTTGGGCGACGCCGCGCATCCGGGCACCAAGATAGCCGTGGCCTTCAAGGAGCAGCGGCGCCTGTGGCTGCGGGATGCGCTGACTCGACTGAATGCCGCGGACCCCGACGCTTTGGCAACCCAAATCGCGATCTTGGCGGAAGGTGCCATCATCGCGGCGCTGGTCCGCGGCGATCCCAGCATGGCCGCCGCCGCCAAGGCGGCGGCGCGGGTCTTGTTGACCGCGGCCGGCATCCATGACCCGGAGGCTGCCCCGCCCGCTGCGGACCACGCAGCGCCGCCGACCGGACATGCAGCGCCGCGCCGGAGACCACGGCGGGTCACGCGCCGGGCGCGAACCTAAGGGTCTTGGAAAAAATTACCGGGCTGGCGAACTTAGGCCTACCAACCGACCGCCTGCCCGTCCTTGCGGTGATCCGATGCGCCGCGGTACACGCCGGCGATCGGCTCCTCGGCGCCGGCGCTGGCACCGGGCGGCGGCGCTGCGTGGTCCGCAGCGGGCGGTGCGGCGGAGGGCGTGAACGAGATGGCCTGATAGCCGCCCATGTCCTCGCCGTTGGCTGAGACCACGGTGTGTCCGAGCGCTTGCAACTGCGAGCCCAGCAACTCGTACAGACTGGACTCGAGTTGCACCGTGTTCGTGGCTTGGGCGTGCGAGAACCGAGCGGCATCGCCGGCCGCCTGCAAATTGGCGCCGTGGTCGATCATGTTGAGCATCACCTGCACGTGCCCCTGCGCCTGCTGCGCGCCGCCCATGAGGCCAAACGCAACGAGAGGCCGGCCGTCCTTCATGACGAATCCCGGCAGCAGGGTGTGGAACGGACGTTTGCCGGGAGCGATAAGATTCGGGCTGCGCGGATTCAGCGAAAACAGCGCGGCGCGGTCGTTCAGCACGAAGCCGTAGCCCGGCACCGTGATTCCGGACCCGAAGGTGTCGTAGATACTGTAAATGAATGACACCATGTTGCCCCAGCGGTCCGCCGTGACCAGATACACCGTTCCTCCCACCGGATCGCCGCGGGCGTCGGGCACACTTGCCTTGCGCAAATCGATTCGCCGGCATTGCTCGGCGGCATAGCTCTTCGAGATGAGCCTCGACAGCGGTACCTGCGCAAATTGCGGGTCGGCGTTGTAGGCGTACAGATCCGCGTAGGCAAGCTTCTTGGCCTCGATGAGTACGTGCCAGTAGAGCGCCGACTTCGGACCGAGCGCCGCGAGGTCGACCCCCAACTTGGGCGCACAGAGCTCGAGGATGTTGAGCATTTCCAATACCGCGAATCCCTGCGTATTGGGCGGAAACTCGTAGACATCGTAGCCATGGTAATTGGTGCCGATCGGCGCCACCCAATCCGCCCGTGTAGCCGCGAGGTCGGCCGCAGTGAAGGTTCCGCCGAGCGCGCGGGATTTCGCCAAGATGGCCGATGCGATCTCGCCTTGATAGAACGCATCACGTCCCTGACCCTGCAGGACGCGAAACGCACGCGCGAGATCCACGTTGCGAAACACACTGTAGGTGGCCGGCGGCTTGCCGCCGACCAGGTAGGTCTTGACCGAATCGGCGTCCGACGCGAGAACCTCCGCGCCATAGATCCAATCATTATGGATGCGCTCAGTGACGGCGAATCCCTGCTCGGCAAGAGTGACCGCCGGCTGCAGCAGCTCTTTGAAGCCGAGAGTTCCGGCCCGCTTGAGCAGCACATCCCACGCGTCCACCGTGCCTGGAACGGTGACCGAGTCGATGCCATGTTGCGGCATCTGCTGCGCCGATCCGCGCGCGGCGAGGTGCTGCGGCGTCGCTCCGGAGGGCGCACGGCCGCTGCCGTTCAGAGCCACCAGCTGCTTCTCCTTCGCCAGCCACGCGATCACGAAGACATCGCCGCCGATTCCCGCACTGCCCGGCTCAACGACGTTCATGACGGCCGCCGTCGCCACCGCCGCGTCGATGGCATTGCCGCCGTTTTTCAAGATCTGCAGACCTGCCTGCGCGGCCAGCGGCTGGCTGGTGGCCACCATTCCATTTCGCGCCAGGACCTCGGAGCGCGACTGCGCCAGCCAGCCGCTCGCGCGATCACCGCGGGTCGCGGCGAATTCGGCGGCTTGGTTCAGCGGGGCTGCTAGCATGATTCCCAGTGCCGCAACATGAGCGATCAGCGCGCGCGCGAACCGGCGCTCACGCACCGACCGCGTCCAGCCGCGCCTTCTGCGCGAGATTGGCGCTGCGCCAAAGGTATAGCGCGAGCAACGGGCCGGCGCCCGTACGCATGGCATGAGGTTCGTTGCCGGCGTGATGAATCAGCGTACCCGGAGGACGGTCCCGCCAGTCGGCGTCACCTTGTTGCCAGGCGGCCGTGCCGCTCAACGGCAAGTACCATTCCTCGGCTTCGTGACGGTGGCGCGGATAGTGAGTGGCCGGCCCCAGCATGAGAAACCCGCAGGCGATCCGCTCGCTCGCCAAGGGTCCATGCGCGCCGAAAATTTCGCTCCACCCGTAATTGTCGAGGAACGAGCCGTCCAATTCGTGCGCCGAGTACGTTTGGCGCCAGCCCAGCGACGGCGCGGCCTGCGCGACGGCGGTCACCAGGTCGTTGCCGAATGCGGCCGTATCGCCGGCGATCTGCGGCAGCCACCGCAGCACCGGCAAACCGGCCGCCGCCACCGGGCGCGATCGGCCGTCGCGCGGCCAATCGCAGAGCAACGGAGCGAGCGCCGGCTGCCGCAGACTCTCCAGCAGCAGCTTGATTTGCGCCGCGATATTCAGGGCCGTCGTCATGTTCTCCTTGGGCGTCGGGCGATCAATTATACTGAAGTGCCGATAGTCACGCAGTGCGGAGAGTTCGTGTCGCCCAAGTTTTCGTTGACCGAAGGACCGATTCCGCGCACCTTGCTGACCTTTTCCCTGCCCATCCTGTTCGGCAACGTACTGCAGTCGATCAATGGGTCGGTCAATGCGATTTGGGTGGGCAAGTTCCTGGGTGCGGCGTCGCTCGCTGCGGTGGGAAATGCAAATGTCCTGATGTTCCTGCTGTTCGGCGTGCTGTTCGGCTTTTCGATGGCCTCGACCATTCTGGTCGCGCAGTGCGTGGGCGCCAAGAACATTGCCGAGGCGAAGCGCGTGGTCGGTACCAGCGCGGTGTTCTTCCTCGGCCTGTCGCTCGCCATGAGCCTGATCGGATTTGCCGCGGCGAACCGGTTGGTCGCGTGGCTGGGTACGCCGGCGGATGCACTGCCGCTGGCGCTCACCTACATGCGCATCATTTTTCTGGCGCTGCCCTTCATGGGCGGCCTGTTCTTCTTGATGGCCGTACTGCGCGGCGCGGGTGATTCGCGAACCCCATTCGTTTATCTGTCGATGGCCGTCGCACTCGATATCCTGCTCAATCCCGTGCTGATCTTCGGCTTGGGTCCGATCCCGCGTCTGGGGATAGCGGGCTCGGCGATCGCGACGTTGATCGCCCAGGCACTGAGCTTTTTCGCGCTGGTGGTGCATCTTTATAGAACCCACCACTTCTTGTGCATCCGCCGCAACGAGTTGCGCCTGTTCCAGGTCGATTGGTCCTTGGTGCGATTGTTGGTGACGAAGGGCATTCCCATGGGAGTGCAGATGTTCGTGATCTCTTCCAGCATGATCGCGCTCATCTCGCTGGTGAATCGCTTCGGCTCGCAGGAGACCGCGGCTTTCAATGCAGCGATGCAGCTTTGGAACTACGTTCAAATGCCGGCGCTCGCCATCGGCGCCGCGGCCTCTTCGATGGCTGCGCAAAACGTCGGCGCCGGCAGGTGGGATCGCGTGGGCAAGGTTGCCACCACGGGAGTGCTGTTCAATTTCCTGATCGGCGGCTCCTTGATCACGACCGTCTTCGTGTTCAACCAGCATGCCCTGAGCCTGTTTTTGCCCGCCCATGGCGCCGCGCTCAACCTGTCGGTGCATCTCAACCGCATCGTCATCTGGTCATTTCTCTTCTTCGGTACGTCGATCGTGCTCTTCGGAGTGGTGCGCGCGACCGGCGCCGTGATCGCGCCGCTCATCATGCTGATCATCTCGTTGTGGTTGATCCGCGTGCCGTTTGCCTTTTCGGTGCTGGACCGCTGGCAAGCCGATGCGATTTGGTGGAGCTTTCCGATCTCGTCCGTCATTTCCATGCTGATGGCCGTTGCGTACTACCGCTTCGGCGGGTGGCGCAAAGTGCGCATGGGAGTGGCGACCCGGGCGGCGTCGGTGCCCGGCGTTTGAAGCGGCCGCTGGCAGTACGGTGCGGCGCGTTCGGCGACATGGTGTTGTTGACCGCGTTGATCCGCATGCTGCATGCGCGGTTTCATTGTCCGGTGGACATCGTGACCTCGGGTCCGTGGAGCGAGCCGCTGCTGCGCGGCCAGCCGGGCGTCGGGGAAATCTGGACCCTGCGCAGCCGCAAGACTCCGTACTGGCTGAGCGCGGATCAGAGATGCGTGGTGCGGCGCTTGCGCGCGCGCGGCGCGGGTCCGACCTGGTATTGCGACGGCAGCGATGCAGCGCGGCCGTTGCTGGCGCGCGCCGGAATTCCGGACGGGTTGATCGTGGACGTCAAGAACCACCCGTTGTTGCCCGGCGAACATGCGACCGAGCAATGGCGCCGCCTCGCGCAAATCATGCCATCCGCACTCGGCGCGCCGCCGGCCGATGCCGGCCGTGCCCTCGACGCCGCGGTCGCGCCGGGATGCTATCTACAAGTCGGCGAACGGCAGCGCGGCGAGCTGGACGAATGGCTGCGCGCACGGGGACTCGCCGCGGCGCCCTTGATCCTGATTCAGATCGGCAACAAGCGCACGATGCGGCGCGGACTGCGGCGCCTCGCGGTCAACCACAAGTACTGGCCGAACGAGCGTTGGGCCGAGGTGCTGCGCAACGTGCGGCAGCGCCATCCGGATCACGCCATCGTGTTGCTGGGCACGGGGCCCGAATACGCGCTCAACCAGGAGGTCGCTGCGTTGGCGGATGTCGGCCGGCTGTATAACGCCGCCGACGATCTGCCCATTCCGCGGCTGGTCGCGTTGCTGGCGCGCGCCGCCGGCTTGATCAGCGTCGATTCTGGGCCGGCGCACGCCGCCGCCGCGGTGGGGTGTCCGCTGGTCGTGCTGTTCGGCAAAGCGCTGCCGTCGCTGTATCGGCCGTGGGGTACGGCGGGAGCGGACGTCAAGATGCTGTGCGGCGAGGTGGCAGGACAACCCGATATGCTGGGAATCGCCGCGCACAGCGTGATTGCGGCATGGTCCGGTTTGAAATTGCGCGCCTGAGTCCGAACGCGCGCCTGACGCCGCTCGAGAGGCGCGACGCGGGGTTCGTCAACTCGCGCCGGCGCGCAGCATGTCCTGAGTCACCAACACCACGCCGCGCTTGGTGACGAAGAAGCGCTGCCGGTCGACCGCGTGGTCCCTGCCGATCTCGGTGTCGTCCGGAATCATGCAGCCCTCATCGAGAATGCAGCGCGTGATCTTGCAGCGCCGGCCGATGGTCACGCTCGGCAACAGCACCGAGCTCTCGATGCTGCTGCTGTCCTCGATACGCACGTCATTCGACAGCAGCGACTCCTTCACGTAGGCGCCCGAAATGATGCAGCCGCCGGCGACCATGGAGTTGACCGCCATCCCGCGCCGGCCTTCCTCGTCCAGCACGAACTTGGCGGGCGGCTGCTGCGCCTGGTAGGTCCAGATGGGCCACTGATGATCGTAGATGTTCAGTTCCGGATTGAGCGAGACCAGTTCCATGTTCGCTTCGTACAGTGCATCGACGTTGCCCACGTCGCGCCAGTAATTCTGCGCGCGCGTTTCGACGTCGTGGAACGGATAGGCAAATACCCGCAAGCGCGCCAACGCGGGAGGAATGATGTTCCTGCCGAAATCGTGATTGCTGGACTCGTTGGCCGCGTCGTCGGTCAGCATCTTTTCCAGGCGGTCCATGCCGATGACGTAAATGCCCATGGACGCGCGCGCCAGATTCTCCTGGCCGATGATGGGGTCGGGATTTTGCGGCTTTTCCGCAAACTTGGTGACGCGATTCGTGTCATCGGTGGTCATGATGCCGAACTCGTTGGCGCGCTCCAACGGCACGTCCACGACGCCGACGGTGATGTCGGCCTCGCACTGCTCGTGGTAGGCGATCATCGGACCGTAGTCCATTTTGTAGATGTGATCGCCCGCCAGGATCAGCACGTGCGTCGGGTGGTGCGACCGAATGAAGTCCAGATTTTGATACACCGAGTCGGCGGTGCCGCGGTACCAGTGGGTGCCGATTTGCTGCTGAGCCGGAATCAGCTCGACGAACTCGCCGAGCTCGCCGCGCAGATAGCTCCAGCCGCGCTGGATGTGCTGGATCAACGATTGCGCCTTGTACTGCGTCAGCACCGCGATTTGACGAATCCCGGAATTGACGCAGTTCGACAGTACGAAATCGATGATGCGGAACTTGCCGCCGAACGGAGTCGCCGGCTTGCAGCGATGCTGCGTCAGGGCCTTGAGCCGCTCGCCGCGCCCTCCGGCCATGACCACCGCCAGCGTACCGCTCGTCAATCGGCTGACATAGCGTCCAGTATTGCGCGCAGCGTGTCGCATACCCTTCAGCGTGCCACACTCGTCGGATGCCTGCACGTTTTCTCGCGGCGCCGGCGAGGCCTTTGCTAGACTCCGACAAATGTCTGCATTGAAGCTGTGTGTCTTGAGTTCGGAGTTCTTGCCGTACGCAAAGACCGGCGGACTTGCCGATGTTGCCGGGGCACTGGTGCAGAATCTGCGGCTCCTCGGTCACGAAGTGCATGCCTTCATGCCGCTGTATTCGGCGGTTCGCGCAGCACACCCCGAGCTGCAGCCCGTGCTCGGCGCGCAACATGTGCCGCTGGTCATCGGCGACACGGAATACCGCTTCTCCGTGCAAACGGAGAGCTTCCCCGGCACGGACATCGCGACGTACTTCATCGACTGCCCGGAGTTGTACGACCGTCCGGACTTCTATACCACCGACCCGGACGAACATCGGCGCTTCTTGCTGTTCACCCGGGCGGCGCTCGAAACCTGCCGGCGGCTCAAGATCGCGACGGACATATTTCATTGCAATGACTGGCATACGGCATTCCTCCCGCTGTATTTGCAGACGCTCTATGCAGCCGATCCGCTGCTGTCCCGCGCGCGGTCGGTGTTGACGATTCATAACATCGGCTATCAAGGCATCATGCCGAGCGGTGCCGAGCCCGATTTGGGGCTGAGCGACGCCGCGGCGCGGCTGGATGCCGGCGATCGGGCGCGGGGAGTGATCAACTCCTTGAAAACAGGAATAAAGTTTGCGGATTTGGTGACCACGGTCAGCCCAACCTACGCGCGTGAGATATGCGAGGGACCGCTCGGGATGGGCATGCAGGACACCTTGCGAGCGCGCAAGGATCGAGTGGCCGGGATCCTGAACGGCGTCGATTACCGGGAGTGGGATCCGCGGCACGACCCCCATCTCACGGCGCATTACGGGCCGCAGGATTTGAGCGGCAAGCTCACCAACAAGGAACTGCTGATCGAGGCCACCCACCTGGAGAGGGTGCCGGCGCGGCCGTTGATCGGCATGGTGACCCGGCTCGCCGAACAAAAGGGCATCGATCTGCTATTCGACGCCTTGCCGAGTTTGTTGCTGACGCGCGATTTTGGCGTCGTGATATTGGGCAGCGGCGAGCCTCGTTACGCGGCGTTTTTCGAGGAACTGGTGCGGCGCTTTCCAGGTCGCGTGGCATTTCGCTCGGGATACGATGAATCTCTGGCGCACTTGATCGAGGCCGGGAGCGACCTTTTCCTGATGCCGTCGCGCTATGAGCCCTGCGGCTTGAATCAGATGTACAGTCTGCGGTACGGCACCATTCCGATCGTGCGCAAGACCGGCGGTCTGGCCGATTCCGTGCAACATTTCGATCCCGGCAGCGGCGCCGGCACGGGCTGCGTGTTCAATGATTACGACTCGGCGGCGGTGATCTGGGCCGTGAGGACCGCGCTCGATTGGTATGGCGACCCGAGCGGCTGGCATCAGCTGATCCAAAATGCAATGGCGCGGGATTTTTCCTGGCCGGTGCAGATCCGCCAGTATGAATTGCTCTACCGGGAACTGCTCGGCGCTTGAGCGACGCGTTCCCGCGTCAGGCTACGGCAGCGGCTCCAGCAGCGCGTAGCGACGGCCATTGGGCAGCGAGTAACTCGTCGCGAGCCGCATCTGCGCGGCGGCCGCCCACGGCGGCGCCGACGGTGCGTCCAACTCTGTTGCGGGACCGGTGCGCGCCGGCCCGAAGCGGCGCGCCAGCCGCCGCGTCACACCCTCGCGTCCTGGTAAGAGCACGACGACGCGGCTTTGCGGTGCTGCGCCGGCAGCCGCCCGCAGGCGGTCAATGGCGGCCGCGTCGATCGGCCCGGGTATCAGCCTGAGGGTGGTTCGCGCATACATGTCGATCATCGCCCGAGTCGTCTCGTCCGGTGCAAACAGAATCAAAGGCTTGCCCGCCGCATCGTGCTCAATGGCGCGAGCGATCGACGCCAAGTCCTGCCAGGAATCGACTTGGCGGTACGCCTGCGATGCCGGCCCCGCGAGCAGCGCGACATAAGCCAGGAACAGCGACCACAACGCGCGCTGCCGTTGATCGCGCCCCGCCGCCGCCCACGCACGAAGCGCGAGCCACGCCGCGACGATCAGACCGGCCGCGGAGATCACGATGAAGCCCGCGCGCGAGCTAATCGTGTCCCAGGCGTCAACGGCGATCAAGCCCAACGCCCCGACCATTACCATCATCCCCGCCAACAGCAGCGCTGCGGTGGCGCGCAATGCGCGCAGATCCCAGCGGTCCGCGCCCGCCGCGATTTCCCGCGACCACCAGGCGAGCAGTAGAGCGACACCGGGCAGCGCCGGGGCGAAATAGACGTTTCGGGCGGTGGCGGCCACCGAGAGAATGGCCAACGCCGGCAGCGCGGCGGCGAGGGCGAAGCGCACCGGGCGATAATCGTCGAACGAAACGCCGCGCCGTCGCCACGCGCGGTAGAGGGCGGCGATGACCAGCAAGGTCCAAGGAAATAAGTAGAGGGGCAACTCGAGCAGATATTTCCCCGGAAAATTGCGGTGCGCTGCTGCGTATTGGATTTCGTTCGGGGCATCGACGTGCGTGAATCGGCCGACTAAGTTATTCCAGAAAAACACCTTCAAGTGAGCCGTGCCGTCCGGGCCCGCGTATACGAACCAGATCCACGTGAGTATCATCGCCGCCTGCAGAACCAGCCCTACGTACAGTTCCCAGCGGAGAAGTTCACGCCAACGCTTCTCCCAGATGGCGAGTGTCACGATGGCCGTCGCCGGGACCATCCAGGCGGCGGCGCTCTTGCTGAGAAAGCCCAAGCCCAAGGCCAAGTGCATCCATGAGTAGCCGCGCAGACGTTCGCGGCTGTTCGCCGCATAAAATCCCCGGTATGCGCCCCACAGTGCGACCGAAACCGCGGCGAGCAGGGGCGCATCGGTCGCAAGCCAGATCGCGACCTGATACGAGAGCAGGAAGGTGCACATGGCGGCCGCCCCGACGATGCCCGCGAGGCGTCCTGCGGAGCGCCGCGCCAGCGAGCCCACGCCGAGCGCGGTGATCAGGGCGTACAAAAGGTTGGGCAACCGCGCGACCCAAGCATCGGTGCCGAAAAGGCGGATGGGGACCGCCGCGAGCCAATAGGTCAGCGGCGGCTTTTCACAAAAGGCCTCGCCCGCCAGCAGCGGGACCGCCTTGTCGGCCTGCCAACTCATGCGCCAGGCGATGTCGGCTTCGCGCGGCTCATCGGGGGTCCAGTAGCCGCGACCGAACATGCCGACGCACCAAATCGCCAGCAACGTCGCCGAGACCAGGGCAAGCGGTGAGCGGAGCAGTTTCAGCAAGGCAGTATACTTCGCAGTCCACAAAGGAGAGCGCATGGCATTCGCTGACTATACTTCACGGGGCGCCGTCGCTTGCGTGCAATATTCATCCGCGCCGGTCAAGTAAACGTACCCAGAGCCGATACACCGATCGACCCATGTCAAACACGTACACACCCGCCGCCAAGCTCTTCGGTCGCCGCATACGCATCACCTATGTCGTCGCACTGGTGCTGTTGTTTTTCGCGAGAATGTGGAGCGTATACGGCGTGCATGGATTTCTCGCGTGGGATGCGGGACATGGCCAGATCGCCGGCATTGCCGGCCGCCTCTCGGGGCAGTCCACCGAGGTCGTGCACGCGGCGTTCGTTCGCGTCTATGCACCGCAGACGGCGGCCGGCGACAGCGTCGATCGCGCGATCGAGAGTTGGCTTGCGCAGCAGGCCCAGGTGGGGCGGCTCCTGGCGCGAGTCTGCGCCGGCGACGATGCGCTATGCATTCACTTTCGCGCCCTCGATGCGCGAATGCTCGCCGTCGCGGCGAGTGCGCGTG
>Ga0210394_10006861_pt1 | contig 12201 bp, 10 predicted proteins | sample IncBWC12MmetaG_FD_160121 | JGI IMG/M metagenome (GOLD analysis project Ga0210394, IMG submission 160121) | Forest soil microbial communities from Barre Woods Harvard Forest LTER site, Petersham, Massachusetts, United States - Inc-BW-C-12-M | ecosystem: Environmental > Terrestrial > Soil >... | reverse complement strand
AGATCCATCATCCCGTGGTAATCGGTGTAGGCCTGATAGAACTCGAGCATGGTGAATTCGGGGTTGTGGTGCGTAGAGATGCCTTCGTTGCGAAAGTTGCGATTGATTTCGTAAACGCGTTCCAATCCGCCAACCACCAGGCGCTTGAGATACAACTCGGGCGCGATGCGCAGGTAGAGATCGATATCCAGCGTGTTGTGATGCGTGGTGAACGGACGCGCCGCGGCTCCGCCGTATATGGGCTGGAGCATGGGCGTCTCGACTTCCAGAAAGCCGCGAGATTCCAGCTGGCGGCGGAACGAAGAAACGATTTTCGACCGAGTGATGAAGGCCTTGCGAACTTCGGGATTGGTGATCAGATCGAGATAACGCTGGCGGTAGCGCGTCTCGACGTCTTCCAGGCCGTGCCACTTTTCGGGCATCGAGAGCATGGTTTTGGCTAGGAAATCCAGGTGTTCGACGTGGATGCTGAGCTCGTTGGTTTTGGTGCGGAAGAGGTAGCCTTCGACGCCGATGAGGTCGCCTATATCGAGGAGCTGATAGAGCGCGAATTCTTTTTCGCTGACGGCGTCCTTGCGAACGTAGATCTGGAGCTGCTCGCCATTCTGTAATAGATGCGCGAAGCCGGCTTTGCCCATACGGCGAACGGTCATGACGCGGCCAGCGACCCGGACTTGAACGCGTGGATCTACCAGTTGCTCGGCAGGTTTATCACGGTACTCGGCCAGAACCTGAGGGATGGCGTGCGTGAAATCGAACCGGTGGCCATAGGGCAGGAAGCCGAGGGCTTCGATTTCAGCGATCCGTTGGATGCGCTGGCTGTACAATTCGTCTTCAAGAGACAATTTAGGCTCCTCAAAACAATGTTACCTGGGACGTTGCGGCGGGTGTGGCGCGTCATGTAGCACGCGGGTGAAGTTTTTTTGGGGCAAAATTGGCGAAGTTCCGGCGAAACGGATGGTACTCAGGTGGCGCAAGTCGCCTAGTTTTGTGTTTGGTGGTGTATTTTTCTGGCTGCCGGGATTGGGGATTAGGGAGCGGTTACCGCGGCGGTGCGATGCATTTCGAACGAAAGTAGCAGGACGAAGCGGCGAGCAGATAGCAAGGAAATCGTATCTTGTTCGATTCAGGCGATTAAGAAGTGGGACGAGCTTGGCACTGAGTTTAGTTCTTCTTCCACTCGGCGAGCTTATCCGGCTTGTCCCAGGCCTGATAGAGCTGGGAGATCCACTCGCGAGCGCGGTCCAGGTGATACCAGTCCGGCGCTGCCATCCGGTCTTTCCGTGCGACCATCCCGCGATAACCTTCCAACAGCAACGGTTCGGCCTCCGAATATTTCTTCTGGCCGGTTAGGCTGGCTCCGAGCAGAGCCTCAACGCGGAATCGTTGCCAGTCATCCGGCCGCTTATTTCGATCGAATTCCAGGACCTGGCGCGCGAGCGGCTCGCTTTTGCGAAACTTCCCTTCTGACTGATAGGCCAAAGCCAAGTCGGCAGCGGTATCGATCGTGTCCGGGTGTTCCGGGCCCAGGACATGCCGGCGTCCTTCCAGGCTTTGCGCGGCATACGTCTCCGCCAGTTCGAATTTACCCCGCCGCTGGTCCATGGTTGCGATAGCCGAAAGGATGGAAAGAGTGATCAGATTCTCGGGGCCAAGAAGACGGCGACTTGCCTCGCGCGCCTGATCGAAGAGCGGCTCGGCCTGCGCGTACTTGCCCTGATCCTGGTAAACAAGAGCCAGATTGGTCATGGCGATAAGCGTGTTTTGGTGCTCGAGGCCGAACACGCGGCGGCTTACTTCCAAGGCCGGAGTGAAGACCGCCTCAGCCTGCGCATACTTTCCCTCCGCCTCGTAGACGTTTCCGAGATTATTCATCGAACCGAATGTGTCGGCATGCTCGGGACCCGATACGCGGCGTCGGATCTCCAGCGTCTTGCTATAGAGCGGCTCGGCCTGTCCATACTTGCCCTGCTCCAGGTAGACGGTGGCTAGATTGTTCATGGTCCACAACGTCTGAGGATGCTCCGGGCCCACGACGCGGCGTTCGGCATCCAAAACCTGGCTGAAGAGCGCCTCGGCTTGCGCGCGCTTGCCCTGATTGTCATAGATCAGGGCGAGATTTGACACGCGACCCAATGCGTCGGGGTGCTCAGGACTGAACACACGGCGGTCAATCTCCACCGCCTTGCTCAGGAGCGCCGCGGCCTGGCCGTACTTGCCTTGCGAGTTGTAGCAGAGGGCCAGACTGTTCATATACCTGAGCGTATTGGGATGCTCAGGGCCCACGACGCGACGCCCAGCCTCCAGGGCTTGATTGTAGAGCGCCTCAGCCTCTCGGTACTTGCCCTGATCGGCGTAGAGGTCGGCTAGATTACTCATGGAGTTTAGAGTGGTGGGATGGTCGAGACCCAAAACGCGGCGCCTAGTCTCCAGCGCCTTATTGTAGAGCACCTCAGCCTGGGCGTTCTTGCCCTGCGCATGGTACACATTGGCTAGATTGCTCATGGTATTCAGCGCGTCAGGGTGTTCGGGACCCAACACACGTCGCCTGATCTCGAGCGTCTTGCTGAAGAGCGCTTCGGCCTGCGCGTACTTGGCCTGATCCAAGTAAACGAGGGCCAGATTGTTCATGACCATGAGTACATCGGGGTGCTCGGGACCCAACAGCAGGCGCCTGGTCTCTAGAGCCTGGTTGTAGAGCGGCTCGGCCTGCGCGTACTTTCCCATCCGGTAATAGGTGTATGCCAGATTGTTCATGGCGGTCAACGTGTCGGGATGCTTGGGGCCCAGCACGCGGCGGCTGGATTCCAGAGTCGGGCTCAACAGCGCTTCGGACTCGGGATATTTGCCTTGCAGCTGTGCAATACGTCCCAGGATGCTCATGGTTCGGAGGGTTTTCGGGTTGTTCGGTCCGAGCACCCGGCGGTACAGATCCCTGGCGCGTTCCAGTTGCGCGCGAGCTTGCGGGTATAGTCCGAGGTCGATGTAGGTCTGCCCGATGGTCTCGCGAATGGCGGCTTCCACTTCCGGTTGCTGGTCGAACTTTCCGGTGATTCGAGCGGCTGCGCGATCCAGAGCCGTGCGCACCTTGAGATCCGGATCGGGGTTGGCATCCGGTCCGGATTGATTGGCTGCGCTGGCCTGCGCCAGAAGATCGTTCTGCAGGAAATCATTCACGGCCTTGGCCGCCGCGGCTTCGGAGTCCGCCCGTTCCCGCTGCCTGGTGGCGCGCACGCTTTGCCAGATGCTGATGGTTGCCGCGGCAATGAGCACCAGCACGAAAGCACACAAAGTGGCGAGCGCTCCGCGATAGCGATGCGCGAACTTGCGGGCGCGGTAAGCAGCGGAAGGAGGGACTGCAAGCACCGGTTCGCTTCTCAGGTAGCGCCCAATATCGGCGGCAAAATCGGAAGGCGAACCGTAGCGGCGGGACCGGTCTTTTTCGAGAGCCTTCAGGGCAATCGAGTCCAGATCGCCGCGAATCTGCTTCACCAAAGCTACTGGCTCGGTTTGGCGTTTGTGAGCGAGGGCGGTCGAAGTGGCCTCATCGTGAGTGCGGAGTTTGGTGCTGGGCTTCGGCGCGTCGTCCTCGCGCAACCTGCGTAGGAATTCCTCAAACGCGACTTTTCTCAGATCGAGCGGCGGAAATCCCGCCAACAATTCGTAAAAGATGACACCGAGGGAGAAGACATCCGTCCGCGTGTCGATATCCTCGCCGGAGGAACGGGCCTGTTCCGGGCTCATGTACTCCGGAGTTCCGACAAGCGCACCCACGCGAGTGAACATAGTGTCGGCGCTCAACTTCTGAGTGAGCGCCTTGGCCACGCCAAAATCGATAATCTTGGGCGCCGGACGGCCATCCACCTCCGTGACGAGGATGTTGGAAGGTTTCAGATCGCGATGGATGATGGCTTTCTGATGCGCGTGCTGGACTCCTTCGCAAACGCGCATGAATAGCTCCAGCCTTTCGCGGGTATTGAGTCTGTGATTGTCGCAGTAGTCGCCGATGGGAACACCAGCGACATATTCCATGACGAAATACGGCGCGCCTTGCGGAGTGGAGCCGGCGTCAAACACTCTGGCGATGGCGGGGTGGTCCATCAGAGCCAATGCCTGGCGCTCGGATTCGAAGCGGGCGATCACTTCGCGCGTGTTCATGCCGGCCTTGACCAGCTTCAAAGCCACGCGGCGGCGCACGGGTTCGGTCTGCTCGGCCAGCCAGACCTCGCCCATGCCGCCTTCCCCAATTTTCTGCAGCAGGCGATATCGTCCGATGACTAACCCCGGAGTTTCGCCGGCGCCCATTGCGTATGTGGGCGCCAAAGCGTCGTCACTTGGGTTGGAAGCGAGGGTGGGATCGACGGGTTCTTCAGGGGGCACGGGGCTGGACTTCTCCACTGGGAACCGAGCTCAGCAAACAGTTTAGCCTAAGCACCGCGGACGCGTATGCAATGAAAGGTAGTGAAACCCGCTTTTACTGACGTGCGGGGTTCATAAAAGACATGATTTGATGGAGCGTCGATATGTCCGACCCATCGCTGGGCGATTAGAATTTCCCGGCGCGCTCAGTGTTCTTTCCGGAAACAACCTGCAGCGGCTCGATCCAGTGCGCCAGCAATTGATTCAACCCCTGGTTGGGATGGTTGTCGGGCAGCCGCAGCTTGCGGTCTTTCATCTCAGGCCGGTCGCAATCGACAAAATTGATGCCGCGCGATTGAACGAAGCGGCGGTACTCGGCGCGTTGCACGGCATCCATATCGAACAGGATCACGGTGAACTTTCCACCTTGGGCCCGGACGGCTTCGTCCATTTTCTGGAGCAGTGTCTCGGTCAGCGCGCGCTTGTTCCGAACCCGGAGGTAGGAGTCGAAAATTTCGACGTACTCTTGTAGCATCGCCACGGATCGCAACCGTCTGCTCAACGGCCACACCAAATAACCGTCGGAGCGTTCCTGACGGAGCTCGCCTCCGGAAAGTTCGGCGTAGGGATAGAAACAACCTGTCGCGGGTTTCCGGTTGACTCTGAGCCAGGACCGGTCGCCGGCGTTCCGCTCCTCGTGGAATCCGTTGAGGAAATAGTAGACCGCGGCCGGTTCGCGCACCCACTTCCGGATGGCCAGATAGGATTGATAGGTGCCGTAGTTACCCGATCCGAAGTTGGAGACTTTGAGTTCAGGATGACGATGTTGGACGATCCAGGGCAGCGTGTCCGAGTCCGACAGCTCGTAGCCCTGAACGAAGGAATCGCCAAATAGTAAGACTTGGGGACGGCCAGAGGAGTCCCACGCTTCCTGCTGCTCCATCGTCGCGCGGCGGCCCTGGCTCCAATTGGTATAGAGCGTCTCGCCAGTTTGGTCGGACCAATGCAGATGGAACTGACCCTGGCGGGGACGCCAGCCCAAGTCCGGGTCACATTGGTATTCGGCTGCCGGGCCACCCCAATTTGGATCCATGGCCCACCAGGGCGGATAGCCGAGAAGGCGGAGCATACCCTCGGCGCCTGCCAGCGAAACGACCAGCAGGAGAAGGCGAGCGACAAATAGCACCGCCGGACGCGGCTTTTCCCGCGCTTGTTCCATTGTGAGCGGAAGATCGGCGGAGCAAATTGACAGCATTAGGGTTGGTCAAAGAATCGGGGACCGGGGGCTGGGGAAAAAGTGACTTAGACTGGAGGGGCGTGGCTACCTACCGGGAAATCCCGCCCAGTGCGCGGCTGCGGCGCTACGTGGAATGCTATTGGCAGGAGTGCCAGGCCGAGTCGGCCGATCACATGGTGCTGCCCGATGGCTGCGTGGATATTCTGTTTTCACGGAGCGGCGGGGAACCGGTAGGCTTGGCTGCGGTCGGTTTGATGACGGCGCCGATGCGGGTGCCAGGTGCGCCGGCGCGATCCTTTTTTGGAATCCGGTTCCGCCCCGGAATGGCATCGGCGGTCATCCCGGGCGCGCAACTGCTCATCAATGAAATAAAGCCGCTGGAAGATCTGGTCGGCAGCGCAGCGGGGCGAATGTTCGAGGGATTGGCAGGGGCGGACACGTTAGAAGAGATGGCTGCCTTGATAGACCCGCTACTAAGGCCGCTAGATCCGCCGGATGCTGGCGCGCGATTGCTGTGGCAGCTGGAATCCGGAAACGTTTCATTGGATCGGTTGATCTCGCATAGCGGGCTCAGCGTTCGGCATTTCCGGCGGTTGTGCCTGGAACGCGCGGGCGTCTCGCCGAAGTACTTAACGCGGATCCTTCGATTCCAGAAAGCTGCACGAAAGATATCGGCGCTCAGGGGCTTGGCCCAGCCCGGTTGGGCGGACTTCGCAGTGGCCTTTGGCTATTACGATCAAGCGCACTTCATTCGGGAGTTTCAGGAGTTCGCCGGTTGCACTCCTGGCCGTTTTCTACAATCCCGGCGGCGTGATCCCGACTAAGATCGAGATACGATGAGTCAACGAAAACCCGAAAATCAAATCGATTACATTGAGCTTCCCGCGAGCGACATCGCGGGGACGAAACAATTTTACAGCGCTGCATTTGGCTGGAAGTTCGAGGACTATGGGCCGAACTACACCAGCTTTCACGACGGCCGCCTGGCTGGCGGATTTTGGACCGAGATTCCGGCGCCGGCGCGAGGGCTGCTGCTGGTGATCTACTCGAGTAACCTAGGGGCGTCGCAAACGAGGATCAAGGCGGCGGGAGGGAAGATCGTGAAGGATACCTTCTCGTTCCCGGGCGGGTATCGGTTTCATTTTGCCGATCCGAATGGGAACGAGTTGGCAGTGTGGGGGGAGGCAGCGTAAGGGGCTAGCGTCGCGACAGCCAACGAGGGTCGGCTGCCGTCACTGCGTCGAGCAGCGCGCGGGGACCGCCCACGGTCAAAGTGGGACAATCGTTGATGCATGAGAATCACTCTGAGAGTGGTGGGTGCGTTGCTGGTGCTGATGGGCTGCGTGTGGTTCCTGCAAGGCATCAACGTGTTGCCGGGGAGTTTCATGACGGGGCAGATTCGGTGGGCAGTATATGGCGGGATTGCGGTGGTGGCGGGGATCGGTGTGTTAGTGGCGACGAAGCGGGGAAGAGCCAAACCATAGCGTTCACACGAGTGTGAACGCGGCACGCAGGAGTGCGTGCGCTACATCCACTTGGTTTCGAGGCTCGGCGGTCGTATCAGGGTCTGCATCACCACGCAATACTGTTCCGTTTTTTCTCGCAATCCACGCAGCTGTTCCGGGGTTGCCTGGGGCGCGACAACATCGAATTGAAGACGGATATTCTCAAAGCCGACGGGGACGTCCTTCGATACGCCGAGGGTGCCTCGAAGATCCAAATCGCCGTCCACGGTGACCTCGATGCGTTCGGTCGGAATGCCCATGGCCGCAGCCACCATCTGACAGGTGATTTGCGCGCAAGCCGCCAGGGCCCCGAGCAATAGATCGCCGGAACAGGCCCCGGTACCGGCGCCTCCGACACCCTGGTGCGCCTCGGCCTGGTAAATGGCGCGCCCGATGTCGACTGAGCAGGCAATGGGCGCGTCGGTCTGGCCACCTTTGGCCCGGATGTTGATTTGGGAGGCACTCGGGTCGCTACGGTAGCGTTCCTTCAGCGGTTTTTGAAGCGATCGCAGATCCATAAATAGTCTAAACAGTGGTCGCGACTTCGGCGTAGCGGCGGTCGACGTAATTGTTGAGGATCTCGATGAACTCGGCAACGATGCGATCGCCGCGTAGCGTAGTGGATAGCTTGCCGTCGATGTAGACCGGCGCGACGGGCTCTTCGAACGTGCCGGGCAGCGAGATGCCGATGTGCGAATGCTTGGATTCGCCGGGACCGTTGACCACGCACCCCATTACTGCGACCTTCATTTCTTCGACACCCGCGTAGCGCTCCTTCCAGTTGGGCATCTGCTCGCGCAGATAGGTCTGGATCTGGTCGGCCATGTCCTGGAAGAACGTACTGGTGGTCCGGCCGCAGCCGGGGCAGGCGGTGACTTGCGGGGTGAAGTGGCGCAGCCCGAGGACTTGCAGAATTTGCTGTGAAACGACGACTTCGTCGGTACGGTCGCCATTGGGTAGCGGCGTCAGCGAGGCGCGAATGGTGTCGCCGATGCCCTCCTGCAACAGCACCGAAAGCGCGGCGGTAGTGGCGACGATGCCTTTCGATCCGAGGCCGGCTTCGGTGAGTCCGAGGTGCAGGGCGTAGTCGCACTGGGCAGCCAGCTTGCGATAGACCATGATGAGATCCTGGACGCCCGAGACTTTGGCGCTGAGGATGATTTTGTCGCGGCCGAGTCCATAGCTTTCGGCAGCCTGCGCGGCGAGTAGGCCACTGGCGACGATGGCGTTCATGGTGACTTCCATGGCATCGAGCGGTTCGGGCAACTGCGAATTTTCGTCCATCATGCGGGTGAGCAGGGCGCCGTCGAGCGAGCCCCAGTTGACGCCGATGCGCACCGGGCGATTGTGCTCGATGGCGACTTCGATCATGGTGCGGAAGTTGTCGTCGTGCTTCTTGCCGATGTTGACATTGCCGGGATTGATGCGGTATTTGGCGAGGGCGCGGGCGCAGTCGGGATACTTCTTAAGGAGGATGTGGCCGTTGTAGTGGAAGTCGCCAATGATGGGGACGCGGACGCCGAATTTGTCGAGGGTGTCGACGATTTTGGGGACGGCCTGGGCGGCGGCTTCGGTGTTTACGGTGACGCGGACGAGCTCGGAGCCGGCCTGGGCGAGCGCCATGACCTGATTGACGGTGGCGGCGGTGTCGGCGGTGTCGGTGTTGGTCATGGACTGGACCACGATGGGGTGGTCGCCGCCCACCCAGACGTCGCCGATTTTGACGGGCACAGAGGTGCGCCGAGGAAGTGCAGGCATTGGGTCTCCGTTGAAATTACATTGTAGCGTGTGGGATATGCTGGGGCTGAGGATTGTAGCGGCGCTAAGGCGAGGATGTTGGCAGTGGAATAGAGAATCCGGGGCGATCCAACTCCTCAATGCGTTTTCCATAGAATCGCTTCAGGTCTGCTCCACACCAGGGACAGAACGTTAGCCCCGTTTCCGTCACAAGCCCAACGGGCACATCGGGAGAGGCGATTTTCAGCCGTTCTTGATCCTCCTTTGCGACCGCACGCGATTGGATTAGAAATCGGGCGATGAAATCTCGTCTTTCTCGATAAGAACGGCAAAGCCTCGGTCACCAGCAGAATCGTAGCGGTCTTTGAAACCCGCGCAACACCATTTATCCGTTCTGCTCTTGAATAGTCCAAACATACCCATCTGTCGCTGCCCTAATTGTAGGAAATTCCCAAGGTCACAAATTCTGACCTTAAAGATTGCCTGGCTCATGGGCGAATCGAAGGCACACCCAATTGGCGGCAGATCTTCGCCGCCAGTCTGTTGTCTATTTCTGTATGGCGAGGCACCGGAGCCTTCGCCTTGTTGACGGGATTGCCGAAGATGGAGTGACGACTTCCTTCGCGTTCGAGGCGACAGCCATGACGTTGAAGATGGCCGATCAGTTCGTGGCGCTTCAGGGCTTCGGCGCACCAGCCTCGACCGAAAGCGGAAGCAGTTCGATCAAGTCGGCATCGGCGGCCGTCGCATCTGGATTCGGAACGGGGAGAGCCCGGCCTTCCTCGAGATGTATTTGGGCAATGTCCTCAAGGGCACTGGCGATCATGAGGCGCGCGTCGGCGAGGTCGAAGCCCTGGCTGAGAACGCCGGGGAAATCGAGGACTTCGGCCACGACCATTCGGTCATCGCCGCGAGGCAAGTAGTAGGCCACGTGATAGCGCAGCATCAGTTTTTAGGATAGCGCGTGTGCGGTAAGATTAAGTGCCACGCTCATGAGCAGTGAACCGATGCAATCCGTGATGAAAGATCTGCAGGGAACCATGATCGTTTCGGCTGACATCGATTAAGATGCTGAGCGCCAAGCGCGAACCCCTGCAGCCTGACAGCCGGTCGGAAGAACTTCAACGGCGGATCGAGAAGAACCTGGCGGAAATTAACGAGAAGTTGAATCGCTTGATCGGTCTTTAGTAGGCGTTAACACAGGCGTGCGCCACAATTTGGCTAGAATTACAAATATGAAACGGATTTGGCTACTAGCTGGATTTGTGAGCGCGCTTGTGATGGGGTTTGTGATCACGCGGGGTGACGCGCAGCCCAACACTGTGAAACAGATCGCGCCGGGCGTGTGGTTCCGCGAGGGCGACCTCGAAGCCGGGCATTGCAACAACGTCATCGTCGAGATGAAGGACTACTTGATCGTGGTGGACGCCAATTTCCCGAGCGGCGCGCGGTTGGCGTTGGCGGATGCCAAGAAAGTCTCGTCGAAGCCGGTGAAGTTCGTTTTCGATACACATCACCATGGCGACCACACTTATGGCAACGCGGTGTGGACCGGAGTGGGCGCGACCACGATCGCGTTCCAGGGCGTCGCCGAAGAGATGAAGCGGTATGAACCGGCACGGTGGAAAATGGCGATGAAAGAGCGCAAAGATGTGGCGGACATGCATAGCGACACAGTTGAGCCACCCAAGCAAACCTTCACCGACAGCCCGCACGTAATCATGGACGCAACCAGGCGCGTGGAGTTTTACCACTTCGGGTGGGCGCACACGCGTGGGGACGGGATGCTGTACCTTCCCCAGGAACACGTGCTCTGTACCGGCGACGCGGCGGTGAATGGTCCATATAACTTCACCGCGGATGGAAACATCGGGAACTGGCCAAAGGTGCTGGACGGCGCGCTGAAGCTGAATGTGGATCATGTGCTGCCCGGGCACGGCGGCGCGGGCGGCAAAGAGATTCTGACGGGCCAGCGGACGTTTATGATCGAGCTGCGTAAAGCGGTACAGGCGGAAGTCAAGAACGGCAAGAAGCTGGACGATCTGGTGAAGAAGAACAACGGCAAAGAAACGGCTTCGCTACAACTTCCGGCCAGCGTCAAGAATTGGGTCGGGCCCGATTTTGCGTCGCAAGTGAAGGACTCCTACAACGAAGTAACCACCGGTAAAGCCGCCGGCGACCTCCCTCATTAGTTTCGTGTAGGCTTGAACCGTATGGCGGCTCTTTCCGATACTCCACTGAAGCGGATGGTGGAGCTGCGCCATTTGCGGGGCGGAGACCTGGACATGCTGCTGGAGGAAGAGACGCAGGTCTGGCGCGATACGCTGGACTGGGATTTTCGTGGCTCGGCAGGATTAGTCCGGCGATTCCTCGAGATGACGGCGCTGAACGGGTATGCGCTGCTGATCAACGGCTATCCGGTGGGGTATTGCTACTACGTGGCCGAGGAGCGCAAGGGCCTGATCGGCGACCTCTACGTGATGAAGGACTACCTGAGCGTGGAGAACGAAGAGCGCTTGCTCACCACGGTGGTGGAAGGCCTGATGAACATGCAGTACATCCGGCGGATCGAATCGCAATTGATGATGCTGCGCACCGGGGCGGCGATGAATCTGCCGCAGCGGCGCTTTTTGCGGGCGCACGCGCGCAACTTCATGGAGATCGAAAGCGAAGTGGCGGGGCGGTTACGGGAACGGCATCCGAGCCAGACGGTGTGGTTCGATAGCTGGTCCGAGCGCAAGCAGGACGAAGCGGCGACCTTGATTGCGACTGCGTACCGTGGGCACATCGATAGCGAGATCAACGATCAATACCGGTCGCCCGCCGGAGCGCGGCGATTCCTGATGAACATAGTGCAGTATCCGGGATGCGGAGCGTTCTTTCAGCCGGCTTCGTACGTGGCGCTGGATCCGGCGACGGGGCGGCTATGCGGCATCTGCCTGGCTAGCCTGGTGCATGCCGATGTGGGTCATGTGACGCAGGTATGCGTGACGGGGGCGGCGAGGGGGACAGGCGTGGGGTTCGAGCTGATCCGGCGGTCGCTCGAATCGCTGGCGCGCCACGGCTGCAAGAAGGTGACCTTGACTGTGACGGCGGCGAATACTGAAGCGATTGCGCTATACGAGCGGATGGGCTTCCGCAAGACGCGGAATTTCTCGGCTTATGTCTGGGACGGGTTCGGCGCCGGAAACTAGGGCGGCGGACTTGGAATCGCTGCGGTCGGTGACCATGGCGATCAGGAACGCCAGCAGCGCCAGGGCCGGGATGCATTCCAGCGGCGGATTGGCGAGTGTAAACAGGAAGGTAATTGGTGCAGCCAGGATCAAGGCGGTGTAACGAGAGATTTTTCGCGGGGTCTTTTCA
>Ga0210394_10006859_pt1 | contig 12205 bp, 11 predicted proteins | sample IncBWC12MmetaG_FD_160121 | JGI IMG/M metagenome (GOLD analysis project Ga0210394, IMG submission 160121) | Forest soil microbial communities from Barre Woods Harvard Forest LTER site, Petersham, Massachusetts, United States - Inc-BW-C-12-M | ecosystem: Environmental > Terrestrial > Soil >... | reverse complement strand
CGACTGGGGGCGATTCATCGACATCGATCTGCGCGACTATAGCGGGCCGCCCGCGATTCGCCGCAAGCGCCTGCAATTCGCCTACAGGATCGACACATCGCTGGTGTTTCCGCTGTCTCATCTTCCTCCTTCGGTTGCCGCCAAGCCGATGTCTCTCGCGGGAAGAAACCTTCTGCGCGCTTACCGGCTCGGGCTCCCGACGGGCCAGGACGTCGCCCGCTCGATGGGCCTCGATCCGCTGCCGGACAAGGAGATTTTGATCGGCCAGGGAGTCGACGATCTGACCAAGCCGAACCCCAATATTCTCAGCGTAAGCAAGATCTTCGCCAACAATTGCCCGCTTTGGACGTACATCCTGGCCGAAGCCATGCACTACAAAGAAGCCGTGAAGATTCCGGTCAAGGAAAGCATCAGCATCACTACGCCGCGTCTGGGACCGGTGGGCGGCCGGATCGTCGCCGAAGTGTTCCTCGGTTTGATAGCCGACGACAGTGACTCTTACCTCGGGCTCTATCCGACTTGGCAGCCCCCGTCGGGGCCGGGATATGCATTGAAGGACTTCGTCAAGTACGCTTTGGGTCGCTGAGCCGATGCCTCACAGCCGCTCTACCACGAAGCACCGCAAGAGCGCGAAGCGTACGCCGATCGCCGTGCACGTCAACAGCACGGACGACATCAGCACAAATCCGCGAAGTTGCATCGTGATCGGGGCGGGACTCTCGGGCCTTTCGGCCGCCCATGCGCTGACCAAAGGGAATACGTCGAAGGAGTTTTGGGACGTGACGGTCCTCGAGGCGCAACCGTTCACCGGCGGGCGCGTGTACTCCTATTCCTTCCCACAGGAGCCCGGTCTGGTTTGCGAGCTGGGCGGCGAATGGATCGGCGATGACCACCACGCGATTATCAAGCTGTGTGAGGACTTTAACCTCCAAACGATTCCGCATCGATTCGATTTTTTCTTTTTCGAGGAAGGCAGGAGAAGCAGGCAGTACCGCGCCGGCGACTCCCCTTTTCGTGGGGCTACCCGAAAGAAATTCGACCACCTGATGAAGCAGACGCACATTTGGGGAAAAGCTAAAAAAGAAGCCTTGGACAAAAAAGATTGGTGGACCCTGCTCCGGGACATTGGCTTTAGCGAGAACGATCTGCTGCGCCGCGACCTGATGGACAGCACGGATTTTGGAGAGTCGATCCGGCATACCGGCGGATATTCGGCGGCGTCCGAATATTCCGACAGCGATCGCTTCGACGAGATGGACAAGAAGATCGTCGGCGGCAATCACAAACTGGTGGACGCGCTCGAACAGGCTATCCGGCTGCAGAACGGCAGAATCCTGACGTCTCAACACGTCACAGAGATCAAGCAGACGAAATCGCCGCGGCGCGTGGTCATCCGAACCGCCGACGGCAAAACGTTCCGCGCTCATTACTGCATCTGCACCGTCCCCGCGCGGACGCTGACGAAAATCGATTTCAGCCCGAAGCTCCCGGACGAGCAGTGGGACGCCGCGAAGCAACTCCAATACTGCCGGATCATGAAGACCGCGATCCTCTGCGAAACGCGCTTCTGGATGGAACACAAGGGCACCAAATTTTCCTGCTTCTCCGACGCCACCTCGGATTTCGTCTTCGACGCCACCCTCGGCCAGCCCGGCCGCCCGGGCGGGCCGGGGATCCTGTGCAGCTACGCCATAGGAGACAAAGCCGACGATCTCTGGAGCTATCCGGAAGATGCCTTGATCGCAAAGCTGGAGCACGATCTCAAGGACATTTTCCCGTATAGGCCGGTGCACATCCTCAGTATCAAAAAGCAGGCCTGGCAGCACAGCAAACTTACCGAAGGGGCTTATGCCTTCTACCGCCCCGGCCAGTGGTTCCCGGTCCGTGAGATTCTTGCCACTCGTCTCGAGAACGTCCTTTTCGCCGGCGAGCACATCGCCGACGAGCAGGGATTCATGGACGGCGCAATCGACACGGGACAGGACGCGGCCGCCGAGCTGATGCAGCATTTCAAGAAGAAGCGCCAAAAGAAAAAGTGACTCGCGAAAGCGCTGTGAGCGCTGCGCTCCCGGCAGACGATTCAACTTGAGATGAGCTCAGCGGAAGCCCATCTCGATCGCTTCGGACTGTGGGGCCCAAAATCGCGCACCGCGAGCAGGGGGCAACTTTCGGGCGCCGATGGAAAAGCGCTCACAACTCCTGTAACATGAGTTAAGTAGCCGCCGCGGAGAGGTGCTGGAGTGGCCGAACAGGGCTGCCTGCTAAGCAGTTTCACCCCAAAAGGGTGACGGGGGTTCGAATCCCCCCCTCTCCGCCAGATTTTCCGAACATTTTCGAGACACTGGTTCAGACATTAGCCCTGACGTTCCACGCGAATCAATTCGCCTGAAGTTGTCTCCACCCCGCCGCTGGGGCGTTTGTGGAATTCACCACATTGGCTCATCTCCAAGGCTTCTGCGCGGTAACCGCCGGACACGTTTACGAATCTCTGATGGCGCCTGGCGATTTCGAAGTATGATCCGCCCGGGGAAACCTGAAAAGAGAATTCGTAACGGGAGCTGGCGCGATCGTTGGATTCGATCCTCTTCTCGCGCGGGACTTTGCAAGAACGAAAGGGCCAAACCGCGCAGGTCGTGACAAGTAATCCGCCGTCAAGCGGATCGTGCTGGAGGCGCCATTGGCCCTCTGCCATAATCAAGTCTGACGAGCGTTGCCGGCGTTGAAATAGTGTGCCGGCGAATGAGACTCCGGCACAAGGCCTCCTGGACTCTACGAATGAGTATCGACTCGCACGATCGCTCGAAGAATCCGCCCGTGCGCCCTCTGCGCCCCCGTTGGTATTTGGCTCTTCCTCTGGCGGTTCCTTTTTGCCTCCTGGCGTGCGGCAATTCGTCGCACGTCTCCGCCAGCGCGCGCGCGATTGCGGTCAGCAACATCCTGGCCGACGAGCAAGTCATCAACCGCCAGCTCGAAGCCGACCCGCGCACGCTTGATCCTTCCCTCATGACCGACGTGGTCGGGCAGCACGTGAGCGACGACCTGTTCGAGGGACTCGTAAACTTGGACGAAGCGGGGCACACGATTCCAGGGGTGGCCACTTCATGGGAAACCAGCGCGGACGGAAAAACCTGGACGTTTCAGCTGCGCGGCAACGCCAAGTGGTCCAACGGCAAGCCGGTCACGGCCGACGATTTCGTTTACGGATGGCGCCGGGAAGTCGATCCCACCACGGGTTCGGAATACTCCCAGGCGCTGACACCGATCGAGAACGCCATAGACATCGCCGCAGGCAAGCTGCCTCCGTCCAAACTGGGGGTAGAGTCCGCCGGTCCGCGTACTTTGGTGGTCCACCTGAACGGGCCGACTCCGTACCTGCTAGACCTGCTGACCAACGGTTATCTGTGCCCGCTCTATGAACCGGCGATCAAGCAATGGGGCGACGCGTGGACGCAGCCCGGACACTTGGTTTCCGACGGGCCCTTCGTGCTGACCGAGCGCGTCCTCAGCGGGCACATCACCCTGGAAAAGAATCCATACTACTGGGACGCCGCGCATGTGAAGCTGACCAAGGTGGTGTACGACGTCGTCGCGGATTACGAAGCCGGCAACAACCAATATCTCGCGGGTAATCTCGACTTCACCGACCGGTTCAGTGTTGCTGAAACGGAGCGGCTCAAGGAAACCCTGGGCGACCAGGTGGTGCTTTCAACGAGTTATGCCACGGGCATGTTCGGTTACAACCTGGCCAAGCCTCCCTTTCAAGGCAATCCCAAGCTGCGCCTGGCCCTGAACATGGCCATTGATCGCGAAATTTTGATGAAATACATCGAGCACGGCGTGGGAGTTCCCGCGTACGAAATGCTTCCGCCGCTCGAAGGTTTCGACCAGGCCATTCCGGATTGGGCCAAGCTTCCCGATGACCAGCGCCACGCCCTGGCGCGCAAGCTGTATCAGGAAGCCGGATACTCAGACGCCCATCCCCTCGAGACCGTGATTACCTACTCTACCTCTGGACCTCAGTTTCGCCGCTTTATGGAAGCGCTCTCGGCCATGTGGCTGATGAATCTGGGCGCGAAGGTGCAGATTTATAACGTCGAATGGAAGGTGATGCTGCAGTCTCTGCAACTGAAACAGCCCCTTTTCTTCTGGGATGCCTGGAGCGGAGACTTTCCCGATCCCTACACATTCACGCAGCTCTTTCAGACGGGTTTTGGGATGAACTATGGCGACTACTCCAATCCGCAATATGACGCGCTCGTGGACCAAGCCAGCAAAATGAGCGCGGGCCCGGCGCGCGCCGCGCTCTTCCACAAGGCGGAAGAGATTCTGAATGAAGATGCGCCGATGATGCCGGTGTATTACTACGTGAACACGCACCTGATCAAACCGTACGTGAAGGGATGGAAACCGAATCTCGTGGACCGCAACTTGTCCCGCTACATGTATATCTTGGCCCACCAGGAGAGTTGATTTGCTCCGCTACACCATCTCCCGCCTGCTGGGCGCGATCCCCACGATTCTAGTCATTATCACCCTGGCGTTTTTGCTGCTACACGCTGCGCCGGGCGGCCCTTTCGATTCGCAGAAGAAAATCCCTCCCGAGATCAAAGCCAGCATCGAGCGGAAATATCACCTCGACGAGCCGCTTCACAAACAGTACCTGCGCTATCTCGTGGGGATCCTGCAGGGCGATTTCGGGCCGTCCTACCAATACCGCGGCACCACTGTGAATGACATCATCAAGCAGGGTTTCCCGATTGACATAATCATCGGCGCCGCCGCCCTGCTCGGCGCCCTGCTCATCGGCTTGCCCATCGGGATCATTTCCGCGCTGCGTCGTGACAGCGCGTGGGACCACGGATCGATGGCGTTTTCGATGATCGGAATTTCCATCCCCGTTTTTGTGATTGCTCCGCTCTTTATCTTGATTTTCGCCATCAAGTTTCACTGGCTCCCTGCTGGCGGCTGGGATAAGGGCTCGTGGAGAGAAGCCCTTCTGCCAGCGGCGGCTTTGTCGGCGCCTTACATTGCCTACGTCGCGCGGCTAATGCGCGGCAGCATGGTCGAAGTCCTGAACAGCCAATTCATTCTGATGGCCCGCGCCAAAGGCATCCCGCAACACCTGATCATCCTGCGCCACGCCCTGAAGCCGGCGCTGATGCCTCTCGTTTCCTTCCTGGGCCCGGCGATCGCCGGGGTGATCACCGGGTCGATCGTGATCGAAACGATCTTTGCGCTTCCGGGGATCGGCCGGTCCTTCGTGGACGCCGCGCTGAACCGCGATTACACGCTGGTGCTGGGGGTGACGATTCTGTACGGCGTGCTGATCGTGCTCTTCAATCTTCTGGCGGACCTGACCTATTCCGTGCTCGATCCGCGGGTGCGCTACTGATGAGCGTGCAGAGCGCCAACGTGGCCGCGAGCACCGCGGCGTTGAGCGCGCTCTCCGCGCCGCGCGGCCGCAGCCTCTGGCAGGACGCCTTCTCCCGGCTGCGGCATAACCGCGCTGCGATGGCCAGCGCCGCGGTGCTGGGCGTGATCGTGCTGGCCTCCATCGTCGTCCCCTGGATTTCTCCCTACAACTATTTCACGCCGCAGTGGACTGCCCTTGACGTGCCTCCCACGGTGCACGGCTGGCACATTTTGGGGACCGACGATTTGGGCCGCGACCTCTTGATTCGCGTGATGTGGGGTTGCCGTGTCTCGCTGATGATCGGCCTGGTAGCCAGCATCGTCAGCGTGGTGATCGGCGTGTTGTGGGGAGCGGCGGCTGGATTCGTGGGCGGGCGCACCGACTCCTTCATGATGCGCATCGTGGATATTCTCTACTCGGTGCCGTTCATTCCCTTCGTGATCGTGCTGGTGGTGATGTTCGGCAGAAATATCCTGCTCATCTTTGTGGCCATCGGCGCGGTGTCCTGGCTGGACATTGCGCGCATCGTGCGCGGGCAGACTCTCTCGCTGCGAAACAAGGAGTTCATCGAAGCGGCGCGCGCCTCAGGAGTGCGCGGCCCGACCATCGTCACGCGCCACCTGGTGCCCAATCTTCTGGGCATCGTCATCATTTACGCGACCCTGACGGTGCCCTCGGTGATTTTGTTCGAGGCCTTCCTGAGCTTCCTCGGCCTTGGCGTGCAGGCGCCCATGACTTCGCTGGGCGTGCTGGTCTCCGACGGCGCCAGCGAAATGCAAGCCTTCCCCTACCTCCTGATCGTTCCAGCCCTGTTCTTGGCGACGATCGTCTATTGCCTCAACTACCTCGGCGACGGCCTGCGCGACGTGCTCGACCCGAAAGAGCGATGAAAAGAGCGTAAATGAAAAGACCGATGAGATGACCGGCGCCCCCATCCTCGAAGCGCGCAAGCTGAGCGTCGATTTCGCCACGCGTGAGGGCATGGTACGCGCGGTCTCGGAAGTCGATCTGGACCTGGCGCCAGGCGAAACTCTGGCCATCGTCGGGGAATCGGGCTCGGGCAAGAGTCAGATGCTCATGAGCATGCTGGGTCTGGTGGCACGCAACGCGCGCGTCTCCGGCAGCGCGAAATTCAAGGGCGAGGAACTCCTCACCGCGTCCGAACAACGGCTGAATGAAATTCGCGGCTCGGCAATCAGTCTTGTCTTCCAGGACCCGATGACTTCGCTGAATCCATATTTGTCCATTGGGTTGCAATTGACCGAGCCGCTGCTCGTGCACAAGGGCGTGGACCGCGCCGCGGCCGCAGCGCAAGCCGTTGCGATGCTGAAGTCCGTGCATATCACCGAACCCGAGCGGCGCATGGAGCAATATCCGCACCAGCTTTCGGGCGGCATGCGCCAGCGCGTGGCCATCGCCATGGCCCTGATCTGCGAGCCTGAAATCCTGATCGCCGACGAACCGACTACCGCGCTGGACGTAACCGTGCAGGCGCAGGTGCTCTCTCTCTTGCGCGAGATTCGCGAGGAGTTTCACACCGCCATCATCCTGGTGACGCACGACCTGGGCGTGATTGCCGAGCTGGGCGATCGCGTCAACGTGATGTATGCCGGAAAAATGGTCGAGCGCGGCTCGGTGGACGACATTTTCTATCATTGCCGCCATCCCTACACCGAGGCGCTCGAGCGCTCTATTCCCCAGTTCACGAAGGTCCGGCCCGCGCGGCTGAAAGCCATCTCCGGCAATCCGCCGAATCCGCTGCACCTGCCTGCCGGTTGCGCGTTCCATCCCCGCTGTCCCTATCGCCTGGATGGGTGCGACAAATCCATTCCTCCCCTTGAAACGGTTGGCCCCGATCATGCCAAGGCGTGTTTCTACGAAGGCCCGCTCGGAATGGCCGAGGAACTCTCGGCATGAGCGAACCCATCCTTTCCGTCCGCAATCTATGCGTGTACTTTGACGTTTCCGGAGACGGCTGGTTCGGCGCGCGCAAAACGTTGCACGCCGTGGAAGGCGTCAGCTTCGACCTCGGCCTCGGCGAGACGCTCGGCATCGTGGGCGAATCGGGGTGCGGGAAATCCACGCTGGCGCGCGCCGTTCTGGGATTGCTTAAGGTGACGTCAGGCCAGGTGCTTTTCGCCGGACAGGACTTGACCCGCCTGGACCACGAGAAAATGCGCGAGCAGCGCCGCCACTTGCAGATCATCTTTCAGGACCCGCTGGCCTCGCTCGACCCGCGCATGAACGTAGGCCAGATCATCGCCGAGCCCCTGCGCGTCTTCTTTCCAAAGCTTACCCAGGAGGAGCGGCAGGTTAAGGCCGTCGAAATGATGCGCCACGTGGGCCTCCTGCCCGAGCAAATCAACCGCTACCCGCACGAATTCTCCGGCGGGCAGGCGCAGCGCATCGGCATCGCCCGCGCCCTGATCCTGCAGCCGGAGGTGGTCGTGTGCGACGAGCCGGTATCGGCGCTGGATGTTTCCATCAAGGCGCAGATCGTGAATCTGCTGGCGGATTTGCAGGCGGAGTTCGGCCTGTCCATGCTTTTCATCGCCCACGACCTGGCGTCGGTGCGCCACATCAGCCACCGTGTGATGGTGCTGTACCTCGGCAAGGTGATGGAGCTGGCCCCGTGGGACGAAATCTACCGCGCCCCGCGCCATCCCTACACCCAGGCGCTGATCCAGGCCATTCCCCCGGCGGACCCCAAGCGGGCACGCGCCAATCCGGCCAGGCCGCTGGGTGGCGAGCTGCCTTCGCCGATCGATCCGCCCTCCGGTTGTGTGTTTCGAACGCGCTGTCCGTACGCCGTGGAGCGCTGCGCGGAGGAGGTGCCCGCCCTGCGCCAACTCGGGGACAGCGTGGTCGCCTGCCACTTGGCCGAACAGATTCCCGAGTTTGCCGCAGCCGTGTAGGCGGCGCGACGCCTGGTCCCACGCGGCGGGCCCTGCCGTTGATCGCAGCCGCCATTTGGGCCCCGCTGAACCCCCAAGGAAGGCCCTGCCTGCATCGGAATACTTCGATATACATCGCGCCCCAGGATTCGTAGTATTATCCGTCTGGGGAGTGTTGGCAGTTGCGCTGACTACGGGTTCCCGATGTGCCCGGGGTTTCGAATTCACCCCCTCTCCACCACATCAGCATGGGGTACGTAACTCCCAGAAAGACTGGACAGCGATACTCTGGAGTCTGCCTCGAAGTGATGAGGAGCCGCAAAAAGCGAACTAAAGAACACGCCATGACGGACGCACTCGCAAACGTCAAAAAGAAGCTGCAGGACGAAATCACCTTGCTCGAGCACGAGATGAGCGTCGAGCTGCCCAAAGAGCTGATGAAGGCCCGCGCTCACGGGGATCTCTCCGAAAACGCCGAGTATAAGTACGCCAAGGAGCGCCAGGGCTACGTTTCGGCGCGCCTCGGGCAGTTGAAGAAGCGCCTGGGCGACATCGGCATGCTCAATCTGAACAACATACCCGCTGACCGCGCCGGGTACGGCTCGCGCGTCTGGGTGCTGGACATCAAGAAAGACGTGGAGATCGAATACAAGCTGGTCAGTACCGAGGAAGCTGACGTGGCCCAGGGCCTGATCTCGACGACCTCGCCCATCGGGAAAGCGCTCCTGGGGCGCAACGTCGGCGACGAAGTGAAGGTGCAGACGCCTGCGGGAATCAAGGAATTCGAAATCGTGCGCCTGAAGACTATTCACGAAGAGGGCTGACGGCGCGGGGATCCGGTCGGTCGAATTTCAGTTCGGGGGAGCCAGAAGGCGATGCGCTATATCGGCGTGTTGGGCGCGGTGGGAGAGACCATGGCCCTTATCGGTCTGGGGCTGCTGTGGACGTACCGCGCGCCCGCTCTCCAGTGGCTTCGCGAACTTCTGGAGATCTGGCGCGGTGAGGTTTCCGGCCGCGACCCGCATCTCTCCGACCCGGTCTACCGGCGCGTGAAACCCCGCAAGCCCCGCGGCGCGCTGGCGCTGGTGGGCGGCGTCGTCCTGCTGTTCATCGGACAGATTCTCTTCCTGATCGACCTCGCGTTCTAGACCGCCCCGCTCACAGCGCGCAGCGCCGGAGGCGCGGAAGATCCTAGCCCAGGGCGGAAGTCCTGGGAGTTCTGCCGGAATTACGGCCAGCCCCGTAGGGGCGAAACGGTGTGTGCAACGGCGTGCCACCACGGCGTGGACCTCGCGACTTCACGACAGTTGTGTCGCCCCTCCGGGGCTGCATCCACAACCCGCCCATTCCCAGCACTGACGCGCTGGGCTAAATTCTGCCGCCCCTCCGGGCCTTATTCAGAAGAAATCCTTAAAACCTTCGGATCGCTCCGCCCATTATTTCCGTGCTGTTACAGGAATGTTTCGAACGGTTCCAGCGAAAGGAAGGTAGCGGGACCTTCCCGGTGTTCGGGCCGGTCCCGCACGGTGAATGAGGTCCCACGTCGTCAATCCACAGGTCGCTGCTGCCCCCCTGAGATGTCGTCGCGGAAGTCATTGAGGAGTGGCAAGGAGGAGGTGTTCGAGGAGGAACGCGAAGATCGAGTGGAAGCCGGCCGCGAGACCGCGAAGGAAAATTCGGGCGCGCGGCCTTCGCGCGGCGTCCCGAACTGTTCGATCCTGCGATGTCTGTTCATGGTCGCTCCCAAATTCTCCGTGGCGTCCGACGCCTGCCACGGATAAAAAATTTCGAGCGGGCCGGTCGACAAAAGAGATGAATTGGACGGGCCCGCTCGTCCCCCACGCACGGGAGAAAGCAATCTGCTGTCTTCACGCTACTTCCTGGAAGCACGCCTGCTTCCATTCGCGAATCAGAGCGCAACGATTCGATAACTCTGCCGCACAGAAAGAGTTACTGCGTTTCTTTGGATTTGGGAGTCAGGCGGAGGCTGTAGTACTAGTCCTGAAAATCTTGCGCGCTGAGGCGCGTTTTGCCCGAGGGAGGCCGGCACCCTGGCGATTCGGGAAGATTTCCGCCGGCGGGCTTTTCTGCTCTTTCGAAAAGCCCCGCCGGTGGTTGATCTCTACTCCAGGCCCCGAATCGGCAGCACGTGCCGGCGCTGGCGTGACACGCAAGGCATGCGCGATCTGAGGCTTGGGAATTACGGGGCGACGCGCTCAACCCTGGTTGCTGGTAATCACTGCCGTGGCGCGGAAGATGGCCGCGAGCAGCTCCACCACGATGCGGCAGTACACAATCCACAGCAGCATAGCCGGGACGCTGAGGATCAGCGCCAGCACGCCGTTGGAGGTGGAAGCCTGGAAACCAGAGAACACCATCCACACCGCGGCCACCAACCCGATCAGCAAATGAACGCTATAGAGCAGCTTCAGCATGCGCGGCGTCACCAGCTGCTGAAACGAAAAATCCATCAGGCCTTCAATCAGTCCGTTTTCCCGGGGGATCGCGTGTCCTTCGATGTAGGACGGAGCAGTGGCCATGGCGAGATTCCTCCCAATCAGAGTTTTAGGGCAGGGAAATCAATGGTACACAAAGGAAATGGAGGCAGGCTCCCGGCCCGAAGGACGGGTCTGTTCAAAGATGTAGCTGGCCGGCGGTACAGGTAGCGAGGAGGGGTACCCCCACGGCCCGAAGCAGAGGTCGCGTGGCCCTCAGGAGGGCGATCCGCGCGCCCAGGGGCGGCGCACGAATTACGAATCACTAGTCACGAATCACGAAGTCACGGCCTTTCCCCCGTTGACCCCAGCGCCCGCCCGCGCTATAAGTCCGCCTCAGCTTGCACCCTGCAGCCGCCGCGGCTGCCCCGAGTGAGGCCTGCCATGTTCTGCTCCCGTTGTGGTACGACCGTGCAGGAAGGAAACCAATTCTGCCAGTCTTGCGGGCAGGAGGTTGGGGCTGCTGTGGCAGCCACGCCGCTTGCTGCCGGGTCCCCTGCCGCCACACAGGCGGCCGTGCCCATGAGCGCCTCGCCGGTTGCCTCCGCGGCTGGCGCTGTTCGGCCGTTGCCCTATGCGGGATTCTGGCAGCGGTTCGCCGCGTATCTGATAGACGGCGTGATCCTGGGCATTCCCTTTGGAATCATCTTCGTCGCCCTCATTTTCATGTCCGGCGGGATGGCCGCGCTGACGCACGGAAATCCGCCGACGGACCCGCGCGATGTGATCGCGTTTTTCGCGCCTCTCTTGCTGATGTTCTGGCTGGCATTGCTTATCAACCTGGCTATTCAATGGCTGTACTTTGCGGGGCTGGAAAGCTCCGAGCGACAGGCCACCATCGGAAAATCGGCGATGTCCCTGCGTGTCACCAACTACGAAGGCAGGCGCCTTTCCTTTGGCCATGCCACGGGCCGCTTCTTCGCAAAATTGGTGAGCGGGCTGATCCCCTTCGGCATCGGCTTCCTCATGGCCGGATTCACGGAAAAGAAGCAGGCCCTGCATGATTTGATCGCGGGAACGCTAGTGCTGAAGAGTTGAGGTAGCGCCCGCCTTTCTTTTCAGGCGGGCACTCGCTGATCGCGGCAAAACCTGCCCGCCCGAAAAGAAAGGCGGGCGTTACAACTAATTCTTAAGGCAGGAGCCCAAATACCGCCACGCTGTTCGAGGTGGCGGCGAAGACCTTGCCGTCGGCGATCATCGGGGTGATGTACTTGTTGCCGCTGCCGAAGTTGTCGCGCCCGTTGGCGGCTTGATTGCTGTTGTACAGCTCCTGCGTCAGATCGTTGGCGGCCCAGGCGTGCAGGACGGCCGTGCCCGTGTTTTCAATTCCCCACACGATGCCGTTCGAAGTGCCGTTGGCCGACACGCTGGGCAGAATTCCGGGGTAAGTGAATGACGCTCCG
>Ga0210394_10006858_pt1 | contig 12205 bp, 9 predicted proteins | sample IncBWC12MmetaG_FD_160121 | JGI IMG/M metagenome (GOLD analysis project Ga0210394, IMG submission 160121) | Forest soil microbial communities from Barre Woods Harvard Forest LTER site, Petersham, Massachusetts, United States - Inc-BW-C-12-M | ecosystem: Environmental > Terrestrial > Soil >... | reverse complement strand
AGCCTCAGGCTGCCAATTGGCGATTACACGTTTTGACCTCAATGAGTGAAATGGCGATGTTACGCCAACCGACTTTCTTGCATTTGCGAAGTCGTTGCCCGCGATTGACTTCGCGAGTGCTTGCCCCTAAGATTGCACCGCTGAGTTCCTGCGCCACGCATGATCGGCCAAACCATCTCGCACTATCGCATCCTCGAGAAGCTCGGCGGCGGCGGGATGGGCGTTGTATACAAAGCCGAGGACACCAAACTCGATCGCTTCGTCGCGCTGAAGTTCCTCCCCGACGAAGTGGCGAGAGATGCTCAGGTCCTAAGCCGCTTTCGCCGTGAAGCCAAGGCCGCTTCTGCCCTGAACCATCCCAACATCTGTACCATTCACGAAATCGACGAGCAGGATGGCCAGACCTTCATCGTGATGGAGTTTCTGGACGGCATCACTCTTAAGCACCGCATCGCGGGACGACCGTTAGACATTGAGACGCTGCTCACTGTGTCGATCGAGGTCGCTGATGCGCTGGACGCGGCGCACGCTGGTGGCATTGTTCATCGTGACATTAAGCCTGCGAACATCTTTATCACCAAGCGGGGACACTCCAAAATTCTCGACTTCGGGCTGGCCAAGGTTGCAGTCGAGCCAAAAACGTTGTCGATCGAAGCCACAGCAGCCACCGTTGCTGACAGTCATGAATTCCTAACCAGTCCCGGCACTGCGGTGGGCACCATCGCTTATATGTCCCCGGAGCAGGCCAAGGGAAAGGATCTCGATTCCCGCACCGATTTGTTTTCATTCGGCACAGTACTGTACGAGATGGCGACCGGAGCCTTGCCGTTCCCGGGACAAACTTCAGCGACCATCTTCGACGGTATCCTCAATCGAACCCCGGTTCTGGCAATACGGCTGAACCCTGCAGTGCCGCCCAAGCTGGAAGACATCATCAGCAAGCTGCTGGAGAAGGATCGCGATCTGCGCTACCAATCCGCGGCCGAAGTTAGAAGCGACCTCAAGCGGCTTCGGCGCGACACTGAATCGGGAAGGCTCCAGGCCGCCGATTCCGCAAACGTTGCGGTTTCGAGCGTAACCATTCCCGCCGCCGGGCACCGCCCCAGCGGCTCCGACGTTGTCGCCGCTGCGCGCCAACATAAAGCCGGTCTGGGAATCATCATTGCCGTCGTATTGGTCCTGGTTGCCGCCGCCGGATTCGGCATTTACAGCTTGGTTTTCTCCGCCCGCACCCAGCCGTTTCAAAGCATCAAGATCACCAGAATCAGCGGAACTCACAATGCGAGCATCGGTGCGATGTCTCCCGATGGCAATTACCTGGCCTACGTGATCAACAATGAGGGCAATGAATCCTTGTGGCTGCGCCATCTGGCCAGCGAAAGCAACGTGCAGATCATTTCCCCGGAACACGTACAGTACTCCGCGCTACGCTTCTCGCCCGACGGCAGTCACATTTACTATTCGCACACGCAACTCGCCAACGGCCCGGCTTCTCGGGATTTCGACCTATACCGTATCCCCGTACTGGGCGGGACTCCGCAACTGCTGGTCAAGGATGTGGACACGACTCCCAGTTTTTCGCCCGACGGGCAGCACTACGTTTTCGTGCGTGCCAACGATCCTGACCCCGGCAAATACCATCTCATCGTCGCCAACGCCGACGGCAGCAATGAAAAGAGCATTTTTAGCGGTCCCATGGCCAATGTGGCGGCGGATTCAGCCTGGTCGCCGGATGGAAAGGCCATTGCCGGTGTAATATTCGATCAGACTGGCAATAGCATCAGCACACTGATTTCGATTGATCCCATCACAGGTAACCAGAAGACAATTTCCATGCCGCCGTACACAGGCGTGACCAACGCGTCGTGGCTGCCCAACGGAAAAGCGCTGGCTGTAATTTTTTTTGCTGCAGAAACAAACTTCGCCCGGCAGCAAATCGGACTCATTAGCTATCCCGACGGAAAGTTTCGTCCCATTACTGCCGACGCGAATGATTACGCGACCTTGAGTGTCTCCTCCGACGGTGCGACCATAGCCACCGTTCTGCGCCAGTCGGTACGCGATGTCTATGTGAGTTCGGGACAGAAGGCCGACTACTCCGACGCCAGACAAGTCACGTCGGGAGACCCCGCGCCGGTGGTCTCGTGGACGAGCGACGGAAATTTGGTCGCCGAGCAAGAGGCGTCCATTCGTGTTATCAACTCGAGCGGCGGGCTCAAGGCTGAGGTTGCCCACGAGAAGGAATCAGGGTCTATGCAGCCCTATGGCTGCGGTGACGGCCACATTGTCTTCGCGCGGGGAACTTTGAAAACCCTCTCAGTGAATATCTGGCGCAGCGAAGGGGACGGCTCCGGAGTGCGGCGCCTCACCGAGGGCAGGAGAGACCTGTACCCTCTGTGCTCTCCCGACGGGAAAACCGTTTTTTACGTAGATAACACCACTGCCGCATATATGAAGGTACCCATCGACGGAGGCAAGCCGGAACGATTTACGAAGGAATATGCGGAGACAAACTCCGGTTATGACATTGCCCGCGATGGAAAAACGATTGTGCTTGGCACCTATGATTTCAAAGCCCAGAGGCCGAACATCTCCTTAGTGTCTCTCGATTCCGGCGAGCTCGTGCGAACGTTGGAATATGATCCGCGGCATGAGGGGCAACTCCGCTTCAGCCCTGATGGCAAGGGCATCGTGTATCCCGTCCGCGAAAAGGGCGTGGACAATCTCTGGCTACAGCCGCTGGACGGCGGTCCCGGCCGGGAGTTGACCAACTTTACCGCGCTAAAAATCTACTCCTATCAATGGTCGCCCGACGGTAAAAGCCTGGCCCTGGTCCGGGGAGACTCCCCCTCCGATCTCGTGCTGATTCAGGAATCCCCGAAAAAGTAACTGATCTCGGTAGCGCTGGCGTCCCGCTGGCTGTCCCGAAAGCGCCTACGCCGTCTTCGCTAGGGTGAACTCTTCCGGTCCCCGTACGGAGTAATGCTGCTCGGCGACCGGGAAGCCAGCATGGGCAAACGTATCGCGGATCAGCCGGTTCGTATCGAAGTAGACTTGCCAATAATGTTCGTTGTTGCAGTAAGGGCGCACGGCCAGCACCGGACCCAGAGAAGTTCGTGGATGGTCGGCCAACCGGAAGTTATTCGAGCCGCCACTAGGTAGGCAGTCCCTCAATTGGTGTTACATCGCCGTTACACTCACTAGCAACAGTCAAAACGTGTAATTGATTCCATGACAATGTCGGCTCCCAGGCCTCGAGTAAAGTTGGTGGTGCTAAAGCCAACCAACAGGCTCGGGAGAAAGGAGCCGAACGATGATCATTATAGGAGTAGATTTTCGCCCCGAGTTTCAGCAAATTGCTTCGGTGGATACAGACACCGGAGAATTCCAGGAAAAACGGCTGGGGCATGGCGAAGAAGCGGAGACGTTCTATCGCGGGCTGGTGGCAGTGGGACAACAGGTGCGCGTGGGGATGGAAGCCAGCGGGCACGCGCGCTGGTTCGAGCGACTGCTAGCCGAGTTGCAGGTGGAACTTTGGATTGGAGACGCTGCAGAAATCCGAAGCCGACGAGTACGCAAGCAAAAGACCGATCGGCAGGACGCACAACTAATCCTGCGCTTGCTGCTGGAAGATCGCTTCCCCAAGATCTGGGTGCCGAGCTGGGAGAACCGAGATCTGCGGCAACTGCTTTGGCACCGGCACCGCATGGTGCAGGCGCGCACGCGGATCATGAACCAGTTGCAAGCAGTGACGCTCAACGAAGGACTGCGCTGCAAGAAGCGACTGTGGCGCCAACACGGACGGCAGCAACTGGAAGCATTTCGGCTGGCTCCGTGGGCCAGCCGGCGGCGGCGCGATCTGCTGGAGTTGCTGGATCGACTGAACCCGACCATCGCGGAGTTGAGCCAGGCGATCGAACGGGAAGTGGAGAAGTGTCCGGAGGGCGCGTCGACTGATGACGCATCCCGGAGTCGGGGCCTTAACCGCGCTGGCTTTTCGTGCTGATCGTAGGCAAAGCCGAGCGCTTTCAGTGCGACAAGCGGGTGGCGAGCTATCTGGGACTGGTGCCGCTGGAAGACTCCAGTGGGAACCGGCGACGCCTGGGGCACATCACCAAGCAAGGGAGTTCGATGATGCGTTTCTTGCTGGTCGAAGCGGCACAGGTGACGGTGCGCAGCCTGCCCCAGTGGCGCAGCAAGTATCTCCACTTGATGATGCGGCGAGGACGGAAAATCGCCAAGGTCGCGATGGCCCGCAAGCTGGCAGTTCGTCTGTACTGGATGATGCGTCAGGGGTGGGACTATCAGCAGTGGAACAAGTTCGGTTCGCACGCGGGCCAGCTCGGAAATCGCCATGGTGTGCAGTAGAACACCGAGTTATTGATTGGGCGTCCTGCTCCTCTTCAGCGAGGAGTTCGAAGTAGTAATCATGATCGCAGTTGCAGACCGAAGAGATGCATGGGTCGGACCGAGTTCCTGACCTGAAAACGATTACGAGCGAGCCCACGGTTGGAAAGGCAACACCATCCATGAGAGCGAAATGGCGCTCTTCTTTGAGTGCATGCAGTAGTGTGCTCGAAAAGTGCTTGACACGGGCCGACATTGTCAGAGACGCCTGGTTTCGACAGTTAAGGAATAGACTCAATCGTGGAGCGTTGAACAGGAGGATCGCATTTTTGAAAAGGGCCCCCGTAAATCGTAAAATGCCAGTGCAAGAGGCTCCACGCTTATGACACGACCAACGACACAGGCAATTTCACCGTTCTTCATCGTGAGCAACGTCGATCAAACCATTGCTTTTTACCGCGACAAGCTTGGCTTTGAGACAAGATTCCAGCAGCCGGATCGAAACCCTTTTATTGCCATCGTCGGCCGCGACGGAGCGCAGATCTTCGTCAAGTCCGAGAAAGACACGGCGCCGCTGCCGAACCCAAAGCGTAGTCCCTCCATGAGGTGGGACGCCTACGTCTATGCACCAGACCCAGATGCGCTCGCCGTCGAATTTGCCGATCATGGAGCAGCATTTAGCGTGCCCCTTAAGGATACCCACGATGGTCTGCGCGGCTTCGAGATTTGCGACCCTGACGGCTACGTCTTGTTCTTCGGTCGACCAAGGTAGAGGCGGCGTAGGGATGCGGTGGCAATGAGCGTAGACGCCTGTTCACGTCTGTTGGTCCGGCTCTGCCAAGACTATTCTTCCAGTTCGCTTTCTTCTGGCGCATCGGTCGGGCTCTCAAACTCCATACGATAGCCGTCGGGATCGGTAACCGGCACAACCCACAAGCGGTTTCCCACATAGGGACGTCTGCGCGTCTGAATTCCGCGCGATTTGAACTGTCGATAAAGGGCGAGAGCGTCTTCACACATGAAGCAGACCGAGGCTCCAGTGCCAAGCGCTTGAGTTGGCCTACCTCCCGGCCAAAATTCTTGAAGCATAATAGCGGCGTCGCCAAGCTCAAGCCAACACCAGCGAATTCTCCCGTCGGGATGGTCCTCGGCATGATCCGGAATCCACTGATGCTTCATCTTGAATCCAAGCCCATCAACATAGAACCGCAACGAAGATTCCATGTTGGTGACGCCGAAAAACGGCAGTGCCTGCTTAACGTTGGCAGTTGCGATGGTTGCGACGGTCATCATTCACCTCACTAGCATCACTGCATATCGTACCAACAGTTCCTCTTCTCCGGTAATTGGCGAAAAATCGTCATTTCACTTAAAACCCCTCAAAACGTGTAATCGCCTGTTTGCAACAATTGACATTTCCACTTCCGTTTTCTCTCAGCGTTGATTGGGGATGCGGTTGTAAAAAACAAGCAATCATGTGACATTTGAGGGCGGAAAAGCCCGTGAGAAGACTCCGATTGGCAATACTGATTGCGTCACTACTAGGGATAGATTTGTCATGCGGCAAACCAATCTCTCCATACTTCGCCAAGCTCGAAATTAGTGCGGACTTTCATCTAGTTCCTTCACACCCACTTTCCATAGTGCCGAACGGCGGCTCGTTCTACTCCTTTTTTCACGCCGCAACAGGGCTGACCATAGTTGACCATTTACTGCAAGTCCCTGGTGCAGAGTCCCCTACTCTATTGCTTTACTTGGAAACGAATCGGAATCAACTCCTCGATAGGACGGTTAAGTCCTTTCAACTCCTGAGCGGACGCTTTGGGACCTTATACGCTGACAAGGTCTGCTTTTTTAACAGACCGACCGAAAGCAATTGGAGCTATGTGTCAGTCCACTCTTATTTCAATGCTCCCAGCACCGAAGTTCCCGCTGAACTCCCCCGGCCTCCCGAAAAACTGCCGCCACTCACATCATTGAGTCTGGTCCGAGTCTTCCGTGCGTTTCCTGAATATCTTGTAGTGGTTGGCAATTACGAGCCGAACGGGGAACTCGGCAGTTTGCATATTGACGGTGCGAAGGACGGAAACTGGGTCCATAGCAACTATGTTCCAGCAGCGAAGGACGGATTCGTCCAACGAATCCCGAAGGACAGCAGTCTAGATGCGCTCGTAAGGTATGGCATCCCTGCTCACATTGACATACAGGGTTACCTTCGCTCCCGACACTTCCAACTTCCGACTGTTTCGCTAGCGCAGGAAACGGCCATCTTGAATCAACATTTTGGATACAACAGCCTTATTCGACAGGACGAACTCAACGGAGGCGATATCGCTTCTTCTCGACTTGTCCAGCCATCACACACCGATGAGGAAAATACCTTGAATCCTCAGTGTGAATCACGATTTCAACAACAACGAGCGCTTGGACTTCCTACCGTCGAATGAGCGCAGACCGCGTGGATTCGCAGCCAAAGTGAGGCTACTGCTCGTAGTTGGCGGAAAATCGCGATAGCGCTCATTGACCAGGGTTCTGAGTGCTTATGACCTGGTTTCGTCAATCCACCTGGCGCACAAGCTGCCCTGGATGCAAGCTGGCCCGGCTTAGGAATTCCGCAAATCAGAAGGTGAGAAAGTCACCCATGACGAGCCGAGGAGAAAAACCGCATTCACATGAGTAAGTCTCAGATGAGGTGTCTGCTGGTCTTGGTTTGCGTCATGCCGCAGCTTCGCGAACTCCGACTTGGCTTCCTTCAGATGGAGGCACGGTCGTCAGTGCGGGAAGGCCGACACGCCGCAACAGGTCTTGAAACCGTGGGTCGTCACGCAAGCCGTCCACGCTAGGATCTATATGAAGATAGATAAGCCAGTTGGAGTGTTCTTCGTAGGCTTTCTCCAAGTATTCTAGCGCACGGTCGTTTTCTCCCAAGCCGACATGGATTCCGGCGAAGAAGTAGGGTGCGACATACTTTTGCTTGGCTTGTCTTGTCAGATCATCGAGTATCTGACCTGCTTCCACCGGCCTGCCCGCCGTGCCGAGAGTGTGCGCCAGTGCTGCGCGCATCATCGGACTGCCGCCTGACAGCTTGACCCCCTTCTCACCCTCGGTCATGGCCAGTTCGTAGCAACCAGTTTTTCTGAGCACCAAGCCGAGAATCCAATACGTCACTGGGTAGTTTGGGTCCAATTCGACAGTTCGTCGGAGTTGTTCTGTAGCTTCGTCATAACGACGGGCGAAGTACAAGGCCCATCCGACCGCGACGTTTATGATGAGCGATAACGGATCGAGTTCCTGGCCGTTTTTCATCCTAGCCATAACGTCCTCGTGTCGCCCCATGGTCATCACGTACTCGGCGTACCAGTGGTTGGCAGTGGGGTAGGTTGGACTCAGTTCGAGGCTGCGCTTGAACTCTGTCTTAGCATCTTCCCACTGCCAATCGTGAAGCCACAACAAGGCCGCCAAAGACGTGTGGGCTTCGGCGAGATCCGGGTCCAGCTGCAGGGCGATCTTCGCCGCCGCCTTGCCTTTAGGGAACGCTTCCCTCGGCGGCAGATAGCTGTTCCATCCCAGGAGCACATAGGAATCGGCCAAACCAGAGTATGCAAGGGCGTAGTTGGGGTCTACCTCGACCGCCTGCTGAAAGTAATCGATTGCTTTGTAGAACCCTTCTTCGGTCCACCTGTTCCAGTGGTGACGACCTTTCAGGTAAAGCCGGTACGCCTCGGCATTCTCCGTGTGGCGTTTTACCAGTCTTTTCTTTTCTGCCCGGGTCAACTGCAACCGCAGTTTTCCTGATATTTCGTTGGAAATGTCGTCTTGAATTACAAAGATGTCGCCCGACTTGCGATCGTAATGCGCGCCCCATAGCTGAGAGCCTGTGGCCACATCGACTAGTTCGGACCCAATGCGTAAAGAGTCACCGCTTTGTACTAGCCTTCCAGTGAGCACGGCCCGTACGTTAAGCTCGCGACCGATGGCTTGCGGGTCAATTTCCCGGCCCTTATACCGAAACACCGCGCTCTGCGCTATGACTCGGAGTTTCGGCAGCGTGGCCAGGATATTGATGAGGCTCGCCGTGATCCCGTCACTGAGGTAGTCGTGCTCTTGATCGGCACTAGCGTTTCTGAAGGGCAACACCGCCAGCGAGTCAATGATCTTCGAGACTCTCTGGGGCCGGAGGGACGCTGTTCGCACCGAAGAAATCTGTGCGCTCTGCTTGCCGGTGGAGGACAGACGATTTGTGGTTGGTGTCTGGGCCCATTCTGTTTCTTTTGCAACCCTCCGGCCCGACTCCGTGTCTCGCTTTAGCCGTTGTAGCTCAGCCCGCGTGTCGGCCGCACTCTGATAACGCAGATTTCTGTCCTTTTCCAAGGCTCTGCGGATCACCTGCTGGAGCGCCGGCGAGACGTCGGGATTGACTTGTGTTGGAGCCACCGGGTCGCGATTGAGGATGGCTTCCGTGATGAGGCCAGAACTGGCTCCTTGAAAAGGCAACTTCCCCGTAGCCATCTCATACAGAACAATCCCGAAAGAGAACAGATCCGTGCGACCGTCTAACGCCCTGGCTTGTACCTGCTCGGGAGACATGTAGGCCACTGTTCCCAGAGCTATCCCAGGGCTGGTCAGATGTTCTTCGGCGATGTAGGACAGAGACTGCGTCGCCTGCGCTGCGACGTGGCTTGCAACATCCTCGGGAAGGATGCTTTTCGCTAAGCCGAAATCGAGAATCTTGGTGTGCCCGCGCTTAGTGATGAAAATGTTGGCGGGTTTGATGTCACGATGAATGATGCCTTCGCTGTGAGCAGCATCGAGCGCATCGGCAACCTCGATGGCAATGGCGACCACACGCTCAGCATCCAAAGTTCCTGCCGCTATCAAGTATTTCAGCGTTACGCCATCCAGGTACTCCATAGCGATAAATGCCTGACCCTCGTGTTCCCCAATTTCGTAGATGGTGCAGATGTTTGGATGATTGAGCGCAGAAGCTCCACGCGCTTCACGGCGAAAACGTTCCAGGGCAATAGGGTTCCGGGCCGCGTTCTCAGGCAGGAACTTTAAAGCGACAAACCGGCCGAGCTCGTTGTCCTCGGCTTTGTAGACTATCCCCATGCCGCCGCTGCCTAATTCCTCCAGGACACGGTAGCGCGAGATGGTTAGCCCGGTAGCGGAGTGGGCTGGAAGCATACCCGATGTTACGACGAAGGCACCTCAGCGCCTACTGGTAATACCGTCAGTTACATCGCGAAATCCGTGCCCTGCATTCGTGAACCGTATCCGCCCGCTGGAAATCAAATTCCTTGTTTTCTGAGTTCAGCCATTACGGGTGTTGACGGCTGAGCCGGGTGGATTACCCTTAGAGAACCTCAACGAATCGGTAACTGTTGAAACATCGCCATTACGCTCATCGAGGGGATTTTGAGGGCTATGGCCCAGTTTCGTCATTTCCCATGCAACCAAACCTTCCTCCACGTGCAACTAAATAATTAGTTGACCTTTTAGCCCCCCATCGCGTCTAATAATTATAAGAAATGGAGACTGGCTTTTGCCCCCAACCAAATCACCAACTTTGACGGAAGCTGAACTCCGGCTTATGGATGTGCTATGGCAACAAGGCCCATCGACCGTTCAGCAGGTGCTGGATGCGCTCCCCAAGAAATCGCAACTGGCCTACAACTCGGTGTTGACGACCATCCGCATTCTCGAAAAGAAGGGTTACGCGCGCCATATAAAGGATGGCCGCGCCCACGTTTACCGGCCGCTGGTGGCGCGCTCCGAAGCCACGCGCTCGGAAATCAGCCATCTGGCGCATCGCTTTTTTAAGAATTCACACGAAATGCTGGTGCTCAATATTTTAGAGGACCGCGGCGTCGACGCCGACGAACTGCAGCGCCTTCGCCAGTTGCTGGAACAAAGACAGACGCACGATCCAAAAAACGGGACTGAATAAGATAATGACGCAGCTCAATCAACTGGCTCAATTGTCCGCCGAGCGCATGCTGAACGGCGTGCTCGAAGGCATTGCCATCGGGCTGTTCGCCTGGATTCTGCTGCTCATAACCGGCCGGCGAAACTCCAGCACCCGCTTTGCCGTATGGTTCTGTGCGTTGCTTGCGATCGCCGCACTCCCCGTGCTCCGCGCCGTTTCCGGCTCGGCACCTCCGGGTTCATCAGCCATAACTGTCCCAGGATATTGGGCGCTCGATATCTTTTTTATATGGGCGGCAATTGCGGGCGTATTGCTGCTCCGCGTGGGCGTAGGTCTTGTACAGTTGCGGACTCTACGTGCAAGCTGCACCGCAATCGACCCAGCCTCACTTGATCCTCTATTGCAGACCACGCTGCAAGAATTTCAAAGCGTGAGGCGCGTGACGCTATGCCACTCCGACCGCTTGCAAGTGCCGACAGCTGTCGGCTTCTTTAACCCGCTGGTGGTCATTCCCTCATGGGCGCTGCACGAACTTTCCAGCCCAGAGTTGAATTCGATCCTCATCCATGAGCTGGCGCATCTGCGCCGCTTCGACGATTGGACGAATCTTGCCCAGCAGATCCTCAAGGCGCTTCTGTTTTTCCATCCCGCCGTGTGGTGGATTGAGAGCCATCTCGCCCTGGAGCGAGAGATGGCTTGCGACGATGCGGTCCTGGCGTTGACCGGAAACCCGTACGGCTACGCCCAATGCCTAGTTTCGATAGCCGAGAAAACTTTTCTGCGTCGCGGATTGACCCTGGCGCACGCCATCGTAAACCGCATGCGCCAAACATCGCTGCGCGTTTCCCGGATTCTAGATGAGAATCATTCGAGCGGAACCCGCATCTGGAAACCCGCGCTGTATTCGGTAGCCGCAGCTTTGCTGGTTAGCGTGGTGTCGTTCTCCCACGCACCCGAGCTCGTGGCATTCCAGAATTCCAATGACGCGACGTCGAGGGTCGCAGTGGCCCAAGCGTTCCCTGCCCACGCAACGCTCGCGTCAGATGTGCATCGATTCGAAAGGGAACCAATAGCGACCCTGGCAAGCTTCCACGAAAACTCCGTCGCCCCGGTGAGTCAATTTGGCGCGAAAGCGTCGGCCAGGCCAACGCGTCCGCGAAGCAGCGTGAGGATGAAATCCACCGCGCAAGCAGTGGCGAAGAAGTGGCAAACCGTCGGGTCCCCTTCGAATGAAAGAAACGCCGCGACGCAAAACGCCGCGAAACTGTTGGAAGCAGGCTTTCATCAACCCGAAGCCGAGAACTTTACGCCAACCGTATTGATGACATTCGACGAAGCGCCAACCGCCCAGGCATTTTTTGTTGTGATGCGAACCGCGCAATACGAAAAAGCGGGGCCCACCCTTTACGAAATCAGTGTCTGGCGCATAACCGTAGTGCATGCAACGCAAGCGGCGAAACTAATAATTCCCACAAAACAAATTTAAGAAGAAAGGAAAGCTTGACGCAGCTACAGCGGTTCGCCCCCAACAAACTAAATAATTAGTTGCTTGCGCAATAAATGAACCATAGGGTGCCCCACCCTTTCGCGTTCTGTGCGAAAGGGTGGGAGACAGTACCAGCAAATGCTTTGTCACAAAAGATTGAATTGCGCACGAATCCAAAGCTGAGTTTGAAGCAAACGCTCTAAAGGGCGTGACGAAAAAGCTTTGAAGGGGCGCGGCTTCAGCCGCGCCGAAACGCCACAACAAATGAAGGGGGCTTTAGCCCCTGATGATTCACGAACTAATAAGGAGAAGGTAAAACAATGAAAAACTGGATCACAAAAACATCCATCGGACGCATGGCTGTATCGCTAGTCGCGATCGCAGCCCTCGCCTCGGTGGTCACTTATGAAACCGCCAAACCCGCAGCCGCGCGAGCGGCAACTGCA
>Ga0210394_10006856_pt1 | contig 12207 bp, 9 predicted proteins | sample IncBWC12MmetaG_FD_160121 | JGI IMG/M metagenome (GOLD analysis project Ga0210394, IMG submission 160121) | Forest soil microbial communities from Barre Woods Harvard Forest LTER site, Petersham, Massachusetts, United States - Inc-BW-C-12-M | ecosystem: Environmental > Terrestrial > Soil >... | reverse complement strand
CTGGATCGAGTAGCGGTACCCGGACCTCGAGCCCTACGGCCATGCTCATCTTGTCCGTGTATTCAAGTATATTGTCGACCAGAAATGTTCGTAGATCCATGTACAGTATTTGGTTGTCTACGTCTTTTAAGGCGCTTTCTTCCAGCGCCTGCCGAAGGATTCGAGGGGAAGCCGCAAGGTGATCTTGAGTTTGTGATCTTCCGGGACATCGCAGCAAAAGTTGAGCTTTCTTCTCTTCATTCAGAAAGTAGGTCCACTGTGCGTACTGCACGCAGAAGTCCGAGTCCAAACCCTCTAGGAATTTTCGAACTCGTTTCAGGTGCATGGTCCGATATGAATCGCGTACGATTTCGAGAGCCTTCGATCCGAACTGCAGGATTGATCGAGGCATCCAGCCCAGTCGACGCGCAAGCCGCACTGCGCTGTATCGAGGATACCCTGCGAAGAGTTCATCTCCGCCGGCGCCGCACAGCGCAACGGTGATCTGCTTCCTCGCGGTTTGGCAAAGTAAATACATAAGATAAGAAGTGGGGTTGCCAAAAGGCTGATCGAAAAATTCGACTAGATCAAGAACATCTTCTGGCTCAGACCGGGAAACGACTAATTCATGGTGATCCGTACGAAGATGCTGGCTGACGGCTCGACTCGTCTCCGCCTCGTTGTAGAAACGATATTCGTCTCCTTCAAAGGTGACGGTGAATGTGCGGATCTGCGCGTCTTGCTGCTTGGCTAAGCCCGCGACGATAGTCGAGTCGATACCTCCGCTGAGGAAAACTCCGAGCGGCACATCACTGACCAATTGACGCTTCACACTAGCGGCTAGCTGATCGCGTATGAGGAATTTCAGGTCATCGTAAGATACGGTTTCAATTTCCTCGCGACGCCGCACAGACCAGTACCGTTCGAGGCGCTCTGAGAGATCACGGAGATTTAACTCGAGGCAATAGCCAGGCGGGAGTTGGAGGATTCCTTCAAAAGCTGTCTCTGGCCCCGGTACGTACAGATACGTAAAATAATCTGATATCGCCTGCCAATTCACAGTAGTTCCGAAAAGCGAGCACGCAAGAATCGCTTTTATCTCGGAAGCAAAAAGGAATTGATCCGGTGTCCGGCAATAGTACAGTGGCTTGACCCCGATCGGATCCCGCGCCAGCAGGATACGATCCTGCCTCAGGTCCAGGATCGCGAAGGCAAAGATACCATTCAACTTGGCAACGCACTTCGGCCCCTCCTCTTCGTAGAGATGAATAATAACTTCGGCGTCGGTGCGGGAACGAAAATTGTGTCCTTGAGCCTCAAGCTTTGTTCTCAGTTCGGGGAAATTATAGATTTCGCCATTGAAGACGAGCCAGACACTCTCATCCTCGTTACACATAGGCTCTCGGCCCCCCGCAGAAACGTCAATGATGGCAAGGCGGTTGTGGCCTAACGAAACCGGACAGGAAATATCTGGTGGAACAAAGGTTCGTGTGCCGGTGCCATCCGGACCCCGATGGCGAAGCGCCTGAGTCATGCGCGCGATTGCGTTTGTGACTTCTCCCGGTGAGAGGCGCTTGCTTGCGATGCCAGAGATGCCGCACATGGTCTTCAGGCCGCCGGTGAATTGAGTTTCTGCACAATCAGATCCATGACACGCACGGCTTCGCGGCCTTCCTCTGCGGTGACGGGGACAGGTTTCCCCTCGACGATGCTTTCGACGAATTCCCTGACCAGGCGTTGATGGGTATTTTCCAAGCGCCCCGCTGCGTAGCTTACAGCGGTTCCCAAAGTACCCCGCATCATTTGCGCCGCCTCGCGTACCGTCGAGAAACCTAAGGTGGACGGTCTCAAGTCTGGTCTGCGATGCAAGACCACGGTTTGCGTTTCCAGATCCACTTGGAGCAGGCCCGTACTTCCCCACAGGTCCACCTGGGCTGCCCAGCAGCGGGACGTGTAGGTCAAAACGACACTACTCGTTGCGTGTTCGCCAACGAGCTCCAGCCGATAATCTTCATAGGGTGACCAGGGAAACTCGGGCAGAAGTTTTCGCGCACTCACGGAAACATCCAGGATACGACGGATGAATGCGAGGGTCATGTAAATTACGTGTGGGCCAGTCTCCCCGAGCACGCCTCCCGCGAGACGATGAGCCCAGTGCTCTGGGCGGGAAGTGATGTAATCGACCGGGGTCGACAGGAAGATGTGCATTCCTCTGAGGTCGCCAATCTCCCCGTTCGCTACGATTTGTCGCGCACGACGAAAGGATGGATAAAAAAGGTCGGAGTGAGCGACGCATACTTTCTTTTGTACTTGTCCCGCTTCACGGATGATGGCGTCGCATTCCTCAGTATTCACCGCCATCGGCTTTTCGATCAGGACATGGGCTCCCGATTGAAGGGCGGCCAGGGCGAGGGTCGCATGCGTGCGCGGGGGCGTGCAAATGTCCAAGATATCCAATTTTTCTACTGCGAGCATGCGCCTTAGATCCGCATAAACCTGGGGCACACCAAATTGGCGAGCGACTTGCGCTGCTTGGGCTTCATTTACATCGCACACTGCGACTACACGAGCCTTGTCCCCAATTCTTTTCCAGGCAGGTAGGTGTTTATGCTGAGCGATGAATCCAGATCCAAGAATCCCGACCCTAAGACTTCCCAAATTTCAAGACCCCCGAACCAGAGATACAATTGCGATCAATTTAGGATACTTCTGTTCGGGAATTTCCGAAATGTTCATTTGGAACCCGAACGAAAAGTGGGTCAGATGTAAGTTCGCAAGACCACCGTCTGCACACAGAACAGGCCGTTCCTCCCAAATTAAATTTAGGAAGGGCCCATCTCGGCAACGATTTCTTTGAGTCTGATTCGAAAATTCTCGAAACGGAATTGGCGCAAGACGAGCGCACGACCCTCGCGTCCCATTCCGCGGCGAACGTCTTCCTGTTTGAGCAATTTCGCGAGAGCGCCGGTCAACCTTTCGGTGTCCCCGTGTGGAACCAGAAATCCATTGAGCCCGTCCTGAACCAGATCGGGTGTGCCGCCGTGGGCCCCGCCCACAACTGGTTTTTCAAAAGCCATGGCTTCAAGAAACACGAAGCCGAATCCTTCACCGCTACTCGGAAGCGCAAAGATATCACAGCATGCATAGCAGGCCGCCAATTCGTTTTTCGGAATCCAGTTCAAAAAGTGGACTTTCCCCGAGATTCCAAGCTCTCCGGCTATTCCTTCAAGGCGAGGACGATCATCGCCTTCACCAATAGCCACCAAGTAAAGATCGGGTACCAGGTCGAGCAGAGGGGGGAGAGCGCGGATCAGGTTGTCAGCGCCTTTATAGCGCTCGTTTGCCATCCAACGACCGACCGTAAGCAGAACCCGCCCTTCCGGAAATCCCGGCGGGAGTGGCAGCGCCTCAGGGTTTTTCGCGAGGGCCATGAAGTCCGGGTCGAGGCCCCACGGCAACCGGCGGATCTTTTCGGCGGACACACCTTGCACAAGTTCTAACTTTTTCGCCGTATCGGTGCTGGGAGCCAGCACGCGGTCCGCACGACGAAGGGCCCATCGTCGGAGAGGTGGTAATGCTTTCCATACCTCGATGCCGTGACTCATTACAATACGGCGCATCCTGGGAGAGGCGATTTTCATCGCGGTAGCGATCATGACCAAGTTCGGATGGGCGGCCACCGTGACGCGAGGTTGCTCGAAGGCGAGCTTCAGCGCGGCGACAACAAATCTTTGCTTGCTTCGATTGAATCCCCGAAAAACAAAACGCGAGTCACCTACGTAGATTTCATGCTCACCGATCGGGTCATTCAGGCTCAGAAGACGGTAGGGTGCTTCGCGCTCAGCCGCAATCTCCGACAGAATGGCGGCAGTATGCCGCCCAGCGCTCTGCACACCGCCGGCAGCGAGGAGTTCCGGGAAGAGTCCAACAATCATCCCGTCGCCTTCTTTTTCTGAAAGAGAAAGACTCCGTGCGTCGCGAGTGCCTTGGGGCAGGTTCTTTCAACAATAGGTTCTATCAATAGGGATGAAACTACCGAAATTCTTCGAAGCATCCAATAGAGCCGTCTTGCGAACAGGGGCAATCCTGAACGATCGGCCCCGCCTTGCAATTTGCCCGGTAAAGTTTGAGAAGCATGCCGCCCGGCAAGGCCGCGAAGGCGCAGTTGCAGCGCCACTAGCAGCCTGTCGAGAAGGAGAAATTCTTGACCGAACCAAAGAACTGGTTGCAGTCCCAGCGTAGAAACTTCGGAAACCCAACCGGCTGGCGTTCGCGAGAAAACGTGCGGCCCATGCCCGCGAATTAGTTCGAAGAGAATCAAGTATCCATCGGGCCGCAAGACTCGAACCATTTCTCCAAGTGCCTGTTCTTGCCGCGCTGGCGGAATGTGCTGCACGACGGTGACGGCCGATACGCAGTCGAAGGATTCATCTAGAAAAGGGAGATTTTGAATCTCCCCCGCAAACAGTGGCGATAAGGTCGCTCTTTGCCGGGCGAGGTGCAGCATGGCGAGTGACTGGTCGACTCCCACGGCAGAGAGCCCACGTTGCCCGTAACGCCGAAGCCAGCGCCCCGTACCACAACCGACATCGAGCAAGAGCGCTCCCTTGCCGAGCTTGCAGCGATCCAGAACGCGACCCCACGCTCTGAACTGTAAGCCGTCGATGGCTTCATTAAACCAATAGGGAGTTCCCGGGTGCAGGACTGGTGCAAAGCCCGTGGCATCGTCCTGGGCAAAATCTCTCGCCAGCTGCGTCCAATATTCTCTCGGCGAATATCGGGTCACGCGTTGAGCTCGATTCGGCGCGGCGAGCGTGATCGCCGCGGGGCCCAAAAAACTGAACGGCGGCTTTTCCCGAGAATCCCGCTCAGGCGAGAATGACCAGCCGTCAGCACGCTTTCGAAACCATGTATCTCTAGTAAGGAGGAAACGTCTCCTTCGCGAAAGCGGTAAGGATGCGCCCGGACCAGGATCTCAGTTGCATGTCGCCATTTGGTCCAAAAATGCCACTTCAGGAGCCCGGTGATCGAAAACGTGTCAACTTCCAAGAAAAGTCCTCCGCCGGGTCGGACCACCCGCAGGATTTCAGCGAGTACTGCTCCTGCATCCCGCACATGGTCCAGGGCGTTGCAGCAAATGGCTACATCCACGCTCTCATTTCCGAGGGGGATACTCTCGCCGGTCCCAACCAAGTAGGGGACCGACTTCCGAAGCGCGTGGACTCGATCGTGAAGAACCTCCGAGCACTGCAGGCGGAGCGGCGGCAGCGGATCCATGCCGATCCGGACAGGGAGTTCCGGCAAAAATCCAACCACTCCCACTCCGAGACTTCCGATTCCTATCTCAAGCGCCGTCCGGGACGGGTTGGGCAACAAAGTCCTCAGGCGTGATGCAAGTGCCTGATTGTCTGTCAAAGTTTGCAAGATAGCATTATCGTCTGCGGCGACACCCGTCCAGCATTCGTGTTCGGCGCGCTGTGCCTCGTGCCATTTTGAGCCAGAGTGCATCGTGTCTTTATCGCTCTTTACGAGTCCGTGCATACTCGAGGAACTCAAAAACCTGTTGGGCGTTTCGTCCCCAATCATATTTTCTCGCGACAATTGCCGCTTTCTTGCCCATATCCGCGCGGAACCCCGGGTCCTCGCAGAGCGTGCGTATTCTTTCCGCGAGCGCTCCTACATCCTTTGGATCGCGAAGGAGAAATCCGTCTACGCCATCAATGATCATTTCTGAACCGCCGTTATTGACCGTTGTGATTACTGGCAATCCACACGCCATGGCCTCGGCAGGGGGTAACGCAAACGAATCGTGAAGCGAAGGCCCAGCATAAGCGTCCGCGGCCGCATAGAATTGAATCACATCTTTCGATGGCTCAACAAATCGCACACGCGTCTGCAGCCCAAGATCGTGGATCATTTTGTTGTAGGGCACGCGATCATCACGTCCCACGATGAGCACCTTGCAAGGAAGGTCCGCACATCGCGCGGTCGCCTCGAGCAGTGCGTCCACACCCTTCTTTTTCCAATCGTTGCCAATTAAGAGCAAAACAAAGTCTTGCTCCTCGAATTGCATTCGACGCCTTGCGTCGGCGCGGCGTTGCAAGCATGCCTCTGGATTGAACAGATCCAATTCTACCGCGTTTGGAATGACGCGGATGTCGCAACGAGTGAAATGATGTTCGATCTCCTGAGCGGTTAGCCGTGACACGGCGGCCAGGGCTACATTCGGATCACGATAGACCTTCCGTTCGAGCGCCATTGCGAGCTGGTAGTACAGGCGGCGGTGAATGGCCCGGGGTAAGGCCCGTAAGGGAAGTTGCCGCAGCCGCAAGTCTTCAATCACCAATCGGTAGAATTCTTGAAAGACGATATGCACGACGATCACATCGGCATCGAGGCAATTGATGCCGGGAGAATAAACAAGGTCGTAGCGGAGGCCTCGGAATTTTTGATCCTTCCACCGTTGAAGGTGGTTGACGACAAACCACCACACGTACTTTAGAAGGTGGGGGCCCGCGATGGAAGGAACTCGATGCCAAATGACGTGATTGATCCCACCCACTTCTTGAGCGACTGGGGTCGCGCGACCGAAGACGACCACGTCTTTGAGATCTTCCACTCGCTCGCTGTAGATGTGGAACTCGTAACCATGCTCGCGGGAAAGGCGTTCAACCTGTTCAAGCACACAGCGTTCGGTCCCGTGCTTCTTATCAAGGAACGGCGATACCACAGCAATACGCGGTCTTACGTCCATCAACCTACGTGCCTCTCAGAGGTAGACGACACACCGCCCTGACGAGCGACGAGCGCAGGGAGGCGAAAGAGAATTCCCACGCTCAACCACAGATAGGCATTGTAGATATAGTTTTCGTAGGGACCTATGCTCGCAAAGGTCATCGGAAACAATAGCAAGAACATGTACCAGCATATGGCAAATGCGATAGGAAAGACGGATGTTTGACGGACCCGGAGAACTACCTTCCAACTGGCAATCACAGCTGCCGCGGTCCAGAGTAACCAAAGCAGTAGCCCGATAGTTCCGAATTCAATAAATAAATTGCCGTAGCCGCTCTCCACGCCAAAATTGGTCGATGGCTGTCCCAATATCCTGCTAACGTATTGCATGCCCAGCGACGCCGTTCCGATTCCATTGCCATAGACCCAGTTGGTCTGCGGGAATGCCTTCTGGAATTCAGCGATGGGATAATCCATTGTTCGGAATCCCAGTTCTGATTCGGAGCTTCGTGGGTCAAGCGTCTCCGAGTAAAAAGACCAGCGCGCTCCAATTGCGGCGGGGAATAAAACCACGGCAATAACCACGCCAATCGCCGCGGCCATGAATCCTCGTCGGATGGCCTTTAGGAGTCTATGGCCACTTTCTCTTCGCCAGGGTGACCCCCAGAGAAATGCCGCGGCGACGACGAAGGCGCTCGCCGCGATAAAGACGACAGTCCCCCGCGATCCGCATAGCACCGCTGCAACCGCTACCAGCGCAGTGCCCACAAATACTACGGTCTGTCTTTGGCGCCGTAACACCAGGTACCCCACGGCGCCAAGTCCGAAGATCCAAGACATAGTCAAATACCAAGCAAAGCGGCCATCGCTTACGAAAACAGATGATGGCCGATAGACGATCTGACCGGTGATCGGGGAGTACCGGTAAACATTTGAAAGTTCCCGAATCTCGGGAGCCAGGACCCGCGGGTTGAGAAAGCTAACTCCCACGATCGCCTGGATGATTCCGAGCAGAGAGATCAAGCCGGCCACCGACATGGTGAAGGTTAAAAATCGGCGGAGGTCCGTATGAGTTTCAATGAGAGCATAGCCCACGAACATCAAGGGAATGTAGTAAAAGTACAGCTTCAGGCCGAGGAGCCCGTAGAAAACACTGGGCGAATTTGGATTGAAGCACTCGAGCACTCCCAGCCAGAAAAAGAGGCTCAGGAAAAGCCGAAATGGGGGGTGAAAAAGTTTCGCTTTATCTGCGCGGACCGAGATGAAGAACGAAAGGTATACGATCGCAGCGAGTACATCTTTCCCGAAATAAATGGCCATGTTGTTGCCCATGTATTTCCGAAACAGGTCTTCAAAGAGCAGCCAGACCAGGAAAGCATAAGAACCCGTACGCCAATCCCGCAGAACAGTTACAACGATGGCGCAAAAAGCGACCGCCAGGGCGGCGTACATTATCGACTGTGTGTTACCCGCTGCAATCCAGTCGCCTAGGCTCCAGGCGAGGCACAGCCCGAATCCCAAAATGGCCAGAGATATCCAGGCTTGATTACGCTGGAGTGGGAAACGCGCCCCAATCATTCGTCTACCCTGTGAATCCCCGCGCCTGTTCCGCCCGTCTGCCCAATGGTCGGCGGCCAGGCCGCAAAGCTCCCAAGACCACTTAAACTCCGTTGACTTGCTCTTCGACTCACGCACACCTCACATAGTTCGCAGTCGCAAGTTGCTGTTTGCGGCAGTGGTCAATTCCTGCGATGCCGCAATTCACTGCGGAATGCACCGGCTGTCCACTCGTGCGTACGGCAAATTCTCCTGTGTCGGCTTGTTACTAAGCTTTCGGGCCACAACGATGATACACGCGGGAAGGCAGCGACCTGACCTACGAGCCTCGGAACCGAGCAAGTAATCCAAGTAGCCTACCCAGGTTAGGAAGATAGGAGCCGGGAAGCCGGACCACCGACGCCACCGTTGGACCAGTCTCTCCCCAAAGCGCGAAAACTTGAACTGAGCGAACCGATGGTCTTGGACTTCGAAGCCGTTAGTCTCGAGGAGCGCTTGAAGTTGTTCTAGCTGATAACCCTCGCGCTTGTGACCCCACGGATCGGTTGGGTTTATCTCCCCTGGCGGCACCGGAACAGACAGCACGAGTTTGCCCCCCGGCGCAAGTACTCGGCAAAGCTCGCGGATTCCAGCAGCATCATCCGCCAAATGCTCCAGTACCTCCAAAAACAGGACTGTGTCCAAACTGCCGTTCGCGAAGGGAAGGTTGTTTACAAAGGTTGCCAGGCAGCGAAGATTCGTGTTGTCGCGATGCCTTGCCCTTACTCGGGCGAGCGTCGCTTCGTCGATGTCGGCCGCGATGACGTCCGTCGCGCGCGCACAAATGTACCGAAGAAACACGCCCGGACCGCAGCCAATATCGGCGATCCGACCCAAATGACCGCTCAGATACTCGTACACAATCCGAAACTTTGTCGGTCGTTGGATCGAAACCGCGTCCGCCACCACAAAATGATAAAGCCTCCAAGCCCAGTAGCTTTCTCCTAGCCGCTTGCGCCAACGTTCGCTGAAACTCATGCAGGATGCCGCGCTTTCTCGCCGCCGCCCGATGGAGTCAGTCGGCGGTAGAGGTCGACATGATCCTGGAGCATGCGTCGCTCTGAGAAAAGATCGAGGGCGCGGCGGCGAGCGTTATCACCTTTTCGAACGATTATTTCGGGATGATCCAGCACGCTTTTCATGCACTGGGCGAGTGCTTCGGTGTTTCCTGCGGGGAAACGAAGCCCACAATCATCCACCACTTCACCTAACCCCCCGATGTCGGAAGCGATCACCAATCTGCCTCGCATCATCTGCTCAATTGCCGCCAGACCAGCCGTTTCCTCCCATACCGAAGGCATAACAACTGCAGCTATATCTTTCATCGCTGCTTGAAAAACAGGCCCTGTAATGAATCCTGTGAACTCGACATAATTTTCAAGTTCCAGCTCCTCTGTCAACCGTCGGAGTTCGGCCTTTTCCGGCCCATCGCCGACGAACCTCAGCCGGAAGCTATATCCCGTCCTTTGTAGGGTCTTAGCCGCCTCCAGGATCAGCGGCAAGCCTTTCAAGCTTACGAGCCGGCCCACGTAGGCGAAGCAGAGCGGTCGTCCGTTCGAAGGGTTGATAAATCGAGTCTCTTCGTCCGAGGGAGTAACCGGGATTCCATAGTAAATTACTTGAGAACGAGGGAGCTCCAGCCGCTTCCGTACATGCTCCGAAATGGGGGCATTGACTGCTACATGCTGGCACAACCATCGGCGTGGAAACGTCAACAGAAGCATTTGAAGGCTTCTCAGCCAACCTGCGGTACCAGAGTTACAGCGCAAGCATTCCCTGTATCGACGCAATCGAAAGTACCCTGGGCAAACAGCCTTTGTCGGCTCGTGAAATAGCAAGCCGTTCGGGCAGGCGGGGGGATAGCCGTGATGTTCGACAACCACCGGTTTTCGCAGAAACCACGCAATTAACAAGGGAAGAAAGCAAGGGCCCACTAGTTGGATCACGTCTGCTTTCCTAATCAAGTTCGCCAGCGTCAATAAATTGGGCTGGCGGACGACGCGAAACGTTAGCTTGGAGTCATCGAAATCACCAGCCAGCGTGGGCGTTGTTACGGTGACTTCGAAAGTGCTGGAGTTGGCAAGTATAGACAAACCTCGCGCAAGCAGCATTACGTACGTTTCTGCGCCGCCAACTACAGGGGCAAACGGGTGTGTGTAAATAAGGATTTTCATCGGCCCTTCGCGTCTCTGTGAATCCCAGACTGCGCGAGTTCGGGGACTCGGGGGAACTCAGATCTGCGTGTGGGAATTCCTGCCAGACCTCCTCCAGAATATCGTGCGTTCCGAGCCGCAAATAGGGTTTGGTCATTTCGGTTCAGCAGACTCCACTTCATCGATACCTTCCGCCTCGGGAGCTAGATCGCAGCCGCACAGCCTGTTCAATTGCTTCAACGCTTGCTTCGATATTATCACGCGGGGACCAACTGGCCATCCGCTGAGTCGCCGCTCTGCTTATGACCTGCAAGCGGTGCCGATCCGGCAAGACGTCGCTCAGGATCCTTGCCAGCGAACTTATCTCACCCACGGGAAACACGAATCCAGTCTGTCCCTCGCGAACCAGATCGAATCGAGCGCCGACGCGATCACTCACTATGACGGGGCAGCCACAAAGCATGGCCTCGTTCACCACGACGCCGAAAGGTTCATAATCGGACGGCAGTACAAAAAGATCCGCTGAGCGATAAACTTCCGGCAGTGCTGTTTGATTCACGAAGCCAAGGAACCGGACACGGGCAGAGATTCCGAGAGACTTCGCTTCTTCTTCCAGTGAGGCGCGGAGCGGGCCCTCCCCCGCAATCGCAAGCCACGCGTTCGAGATATTTGCTTGTGCGAACGCTCTAAGGAGATCTTGTGGGCGCTTCCAAGGTTGCAATTTTGCGCAGAAAAGCACGACCGCTGCGTCGAGTGGGATGCCCCATCGACTGCGAACTGCGGCTCGATTTACTTTCTGAGCTTGTCGGATCCACCAGTCATTATCAACGGTGTAAGGGGTAAGTGCGATGCGCTCTGCCGGGATCCCGAGCGAACGCATCAGCGCGACTCCTCCATTCGAGGGCACAATTACCACATCCGGAAGGCTGTATATCCACGGCAAGACCAATCGCTTGATGCGCGCCTTCCAGTTCTGCTTGTCGCGGGCGCTTAAGCTGTGAGCATCCGTAGCAAAAAGCAGAGGTTTCCGGGAAAGCTTTGCTGCTGCGAAACCGATCCAAAACGTCGAGCAAAGGTATCCGGTGAAAAATATGATTGCGTCAAGTTGCTCGTTGCGCACGAGCTTCCAAATCCCTGGATTCACGAGCCCGAAGAATCCCTCTAGGCGTGGCCGTGGAGCGTAGTTACGCAGCTCGAGCCACGGGTAGCCTTCCAAGAGGGGAATGTCCCACGCAAGCTCCATGCCGAATCCAGGATCCCTCCCCGCTTTGGCACCCTGCAAGCTACAGTACGCGACGAGAATGTCGAGCTTCGGGTGTTGTACCATCCTCCGGAAAATCGGTGAGGCGTATTGTACAGGATGACTTGCGACTAGCAGGACCCGATACCGAGCGTCAGTCATTTCCCAGCGCCGTTAGATATTGTTCCGCGATCCGATCCCACGAAAAGTACGTCGCATAGGCGTGCAAGCTCCTCACGTGGAGATCTCGCCGAAGCTGATCGTCGCCTAAGACTCGGTCAAGTGCTAGAGACAACAAATCCGATCTCCCCTGCGGGACCAATTGCAGACCAGCTTCGGTAATTGGGAAACCCGTTTCGGGCCCTGCATATCCGACTATCGGGAGCCCACAGGCGATCCCGGCGATGGCACTTCCACGAGTGTTGGCCACCGGCCCGCGGACGAAGAGCAGCACGTCGGAAGAGCAAAGAGCGGACGCGATCTGCTCCATCGGGATCACTCCCT
>Ga0210394_10006855_pt1 | contig 12208 bp, 8 predicted proteins | sample IncBWC12MmetaG_FD_160121 | JGI IMG/M metagenome (GOLD analysis project Ga0210394, IMG submission 160121) | Forest soil microbial communities from Barre Woods Harvard Forest LTER site, Petersham, Massachusetts, United States - Inc-BW-C-12-M | ecosystem: Environmental > Terrestrial > Soil >... | reverse complement strand
AAGTTAGCAACGAGCCGTGGCAAGGCCACGGCTCCAGTGGCCGATTCTATCTGCGACCGGGCGCGCCCGTCCGCCCTCCTTCGCTCCAGGCGCTGGCGCGCCTGGAGCTTCGGAGGGCACGCCCTGCTTCGCGCTGAGCGCTGGCGCGCTTGGAGCTTCGAAGGGCAAGCCCTCCGAAGCGCGCTCGCCTCCGAAGCGTTCAGCGCGAAGGAGGGTAGCGCGAAGGAGGGCGCTTGGGCGGACCCTGCCGGCGGTGAAGCACGCGAGTGCCGCCAACAACTAAAATAGAGCCCGTGCAGCGCTTCCTCGAAGGTTTGAATCCACAGCAGCTGGCCGCGGTCACCGATTCGACCGGGCACGTGCTGGTCCTGGCGGGCGCCGGAAGCGGCAAGACACGGGTGCTGACCACCCGCATCGCCTGGCTGCTCCACAGCGGGCATGTCCGGCCGCAGCAGATCCTGGCGGTGACCTTCACCAACAAGGCGGCGCGCGAGATGATCGACCGCATCGGCGCGATGGTGCCGATCGCCCCGCGCACGATGTGGATCGGAACGTTCCACGGCTTGTGCAACCGCCTGCTGCGGACCCACTATCGCGACGCCCAGCTGCCGCAAAGTTTCCAGATCCTGGATTCCCAGGACCAGCTGGCGGCGATCAAGCGGATGCTGAAGGCGGCCAACGTCGACGACGTGCGCTGTCCGCCGCGCGAGTTGCAGATGTTCATCAACAGCGCGAAGGAATCCGGGCTGCGCGCACGCGACGTCGACGCCGACGGCGGGCGCGACCGTCTGTGGGTGGAGCTGTTCCAGACCTACGACCACCAGTGCCAGCGCGAGGGTGTGGTCGACTTCGCCGAGCTGCTGCTGCGCAGTTACGAGCTGCTGTCGCGCAATGAGCCGCTGCGTTCCCACTACCAGCAGCGCTTCCGGCACATCCTGGTGGACGAATTCCAGGATACGAACGTGCTCCAGTACCGGTGGCTGAAGCTGCTCACCGGTCCGGAAAGCACGGTGTTCGCGGTGGGCGACGACGATCAGTCGATCTACCGGTTCCGCGGCGCTCACGTTGGCAACATGGCCGACTTCGAGCATGAGTTCAACGTCGCGGGCGTGATCAAGCTGGAGCAAAACTACCGTTCCTATGGGCACATCCTGGAAGCGGCGAATCACCTGATCAGCCACAACGCGCAGCGCCTCGGCAAGAACCTGTGGACGTCGTCCGGCCAGGGCGAGCGCCCGGTGCTGTTCGAAGCGGCTTCCGACGGACTGGAGGCGTCCTGGCTGGTCGATCAGGTGCGCGACTTGACCGAGGCCGGGTTACGTGCGTCCGACATCGCCGTCTTGTACCGCTCCAACGCACAGTCGCGCGTGCTGGAGCACGCGCTGTTCACCGCCGCGCTGCCATACCGGGTCTATGGCGGCCTCAGGTTCTTCGAGCGGGCCGAGATCAAGAATGCGCTGGCCTACCTGCGGCTGGCGAGCAACCCGCACGACGACGTGTCGTTCACGCGGGCGGTGAACTTTCCGCCGCGCGGAATCGGGGCTCGGACGCTGGAGCAACTGCAGGAGGCCGCGACCCGCAACCAAACCAGCCTGTACGCGGCGATCGGCGCACTGACGGGACGCAGTGCGGCCAACCTCGCTCAGTTCGGGCGGCTGATCGAATCGCTGCAGGCGGCCGCAGCGTCGCAGGGCCTGCCGGACCTGGTGTCGACGACGATCCAGCAAAGCGGCATGGCGGCGCACTACACGGCGGAACGGGAAGGGCGGGAGAGGCTGGAGAATCTCGAGGAGCTGGTCAATGCGTCGGCCACCTTCGTGACCGAACAGGGTTTCGGCAGCGAACCCTCCTTCGCGCTGCGCGCTTCGGAGGGCAAGCTCGTCGAAGCCCGTGGGGCGGAGGCGGCAGGCACGGAAGAGGGCTTGCCCTCCGAAGCGCGCAGCGCGAAGGAGGGCGACAGCACGCAGTTCGAGCCACTGACCGCGTTCCTCGCGCATGCCTCCCTGGAGGCGGGCGACAACCAGGCGGGGCAGGGGCAGGACGCGTTGCAGTTGATGACAGTCCACTCGGCCAAGGGACTGGAGTTCGAGGCGGTGTTCATCACCGGGCTGGAAGAGGGTTTGTTTCCCCATGAGAACAGCCTGAGCGAGGGTGGCGGGCTGGAGGAGGAGCGGCGCCTGATGTATGTGGCGATCACGCGCGCGCGCAAATACCTGTTCCTGAGCTTCGCCCAGACCCGGTTGCTGCACGGGCAGACCCGCTACGGCATCCGCTCGCGCTTCCTCGAGGAACTTCCGCCCGAATCGGTTCGGTGGCTGACGCCGCGCCGAACCCGGTCATCGCAAGCGCTGCCGTCCTGGAATTCGCCGTTGACGCCAGTGACCGTTCCGGCCGCGTCGCGCGCCGCGGACCATCACGGCTTGCAGGTCGGTCAAGCGGTGCGGCACGCCAGGTTCGGAGAGGGCGTCGTGATCAAGCTGCAGGGCGCGGGTGCCGACGCGCGCGCCCAGATCCGCTTCGGTGCCGCCGGGATCAAGGAGTTGCTGCTCTCGGTTGCCAAGCTCGAGCGCGCTTGATCCCGGCGTCCGCAACCTACGGGCCGAACCCTTCTCGCGACAGCCAATCAAGAATTGCCTCCCCGATAGTGGGAGCGCTCAGGTGCAGCTGCAGGTCGTGTCCGGTATTGGGAACGACCAGCACATGAAGCCGTGCCTCATCGGCGTAGTAAGGCGCTTCCTGCGCCGCCACGTTGTGCGGGTCGCAGACCAGACCATCGGGGTCGCCGGCGAAGGTGCACATGACACGGTCATGCTGACCCACCACGAGCAGCGTCGGGACCTTGATGGCCCGCGATGGCGCGGTCTGCACCGGTGGCGAGTCGAACATCGGCACCGCAGCCCCGAACTCGGTCCCCGACACCGTGTCTTTTAGCCGCTCGTCCAGAGCGATCACATCGGGTTGCGCTCCAGAGGCCAAATAGAAAAGCTCGCCCCGCGTCCCGGCTTTGAACGTCAGATAGCCCGAGTCGTAGCCCAGCGTGCCAAATTTCGGATCCTGGTTGGCGGAATACGCGTTTCCGACCGCCAGCGTAAGCCACGACGCTTTAACGGTGTGCAGCAGACCGGTGAGCACGAACGCGTCGACATCCTCGGCCACGGAGGCCTCAAGCCAGCCGTACAGGGTGCCGAGCGAGTGACCGACCCAGATGACGCGAGAGAACGCGTGACCGCCGATGTCGCCGCTGCGCAGTTTCTCGACCACCTGGCGCAGTGCCTCGGTTCCGTTCTGCAGCGTGACCAGCGTGCTGTCCGGATGGGTGCTGCGACCGTAGCCCAGTCGCTCAAGATCGAACGTGGCATATCCGGCGCGCGTCATCTGGCGAACGTACGAATAGAAGCCCGGTCGATAGGGCCAGTCGTTGTAATAACTGTTGTAGGTCGCGCCGTGCACCAGCAACTGCACGGCAGAGGGCGTCGCGCCCGCCTGGACGCATAGTTCGCCATACAAGGTCGCACCGGGTACTTGCGTCAGTGATACGGGCACTTGCATCGCTTGGCATTGCGGCAGTGCGTCTTCAGAATCCCTGGCCACCGCCGCCGAAATCAGCCACAGACTCGACGTCGCGGCCCCCAACGTGGCCAACAGCCGTAACAACGCTGCTCTTTGATCCTTGTGTTTGGAAATTGCGCACACGGCTTTTCCCCTTTATCGAAAACTCGCTCGCGCAGGATGCCTCTGAGACCGCCGAGGCTTGATGGGCCACACACCTCTAACGGGGTTTCAGTGTGGCCGTTGAGACTTTAGGCCTTTCAAGTCGCACCGGCAATCCGCAGAGTTGACTCGGACATAGCGAAAATGACATCCGCGACTGGAGGATCGCCCGTCGACTTTTGTCTAATTTACACAGACAGAACCTCATGCGACCGTACCCCAGCAAGGCCAGAAAAGGGGAGACGAGTATGCGGATGTCATCGGAAGATTGGCCCGTCACGGGGTTCTTTTGCGCACTGTTCGCGATTTCATGCGGTTTATTTGGAAGCGCCGGCATCGCCAGGGCTTCTGAAGACGATGACCAGGAGCGCGATGTCACGATAGCGAGAACGGCTCAGGGCTTGGTAAAAGGCGTGCAGGATGTTGGCGTCGTAAAGTTCATGGGAATTCCTTATGCGAAACCACCGGTGGGCGCCTTGCGATGGAAAGCTTCAGTGCGCCCGGATCGGTATTCCTCGACGTACGACGCCTCGTTCGCACGCTCCGAGTGCCTCCAGGGATCGCCCACGAATCCGGCGGGTAGTGAAGATTGTCTATACCTGAACGTATTCCGGGCGACTCCGGAGGATGGCGCGGTACGGAACGCACCCGTGGTGGTTTGGATCCACGGAGGTGGTTACAGCTCTGGCTCCGGCGTCCAATTTGACGTCGCGCCGCTGGCGGTTGCACAAAACCTCGTAACGGTCAGCATCAATTATCGATTGGGTGCCCTCGGCTTCCTGGCACACCCGGCACTATCGGCCGAGGAGGATCCACCGCGGTCCGGGAATTACGGGATCCTCGATATGCAGCGCGCCTTGCAATGGGTCCGGCACAACATCCGGGCTTTCGGCGGCGATCCGGACAACCTCACGATCGTCGGCGAATCCGCCGGTGGGAACGCCATGTACGTGCTGTTGGCATCGCCGAAATCCGCCGGCTTGTTCGATAAGGTTATCGCGCAGAGCGGCGGCTACTATCGAGCGCAACCGACACTTGCGACCGCGGAAGCCAGAGGCCTGAATGTCGCCGCCACGACGTACGGCTGCCCGGAGCGGGGTTCAGGACCCGGGGCACAGGCTGCGGTCGCGAATTGTCTCCGATCGCTGTCCCCATCTGCCATCCTGGCCGCGTCCCCCACCGAACCCATCGTCGACAACAAGGTCCTTGTGGAACCGACCGCTGAGGCATTCAAAAACGGGCGGTTCAATCGAGTGCCTTTGATGGCCGGGTCCACGCATGATGAAGGCACGGTCTTCACGGCGTTCTTTGCCGACTTCGCCGGAAATCCGGTCACGCCGGCGAACTATGCGACGTTCGCGAATCATCTGTATCCAAATGCAGCTGGCAATGTCGTATCGCGTTACCCAATGGCGAGCTACCCGACACCGAGTCAGGCCTTGGCGGCTGCGGTGGGCGACTATCACATGTTCTGCGGCGCCATGCAGGACGTCGATCACGTCGCAAATTACCTGCCGACCACCTATTTCTATGATTGGGACGACCCCACGCCGGCAACGTCCGTCGTGCCGGGTTATCCACCGAAAGATCCGCTCATCGACATGCGCGCGGCGCATGCGATGGACATCTCCTATTGGTTTGGCTTGATCTTTCCGGTCGATTTAACTGCTGCTCGAGCGGAGTTGTCAGCAACCATGATGAACTATCTTGGCAATTTCGCCCGAACCAACGATCCCAACGGGCGCGGGTTGCCTATTTGGTATCAATATTCGGCCCCAAGCAGAGAGGGTCTTTTTCTTGGCTATCCTATTCGGTCCGACTACAACGCGTTCACCATTCATCAGTGCGCGTTCTGGTACACGGCACCCCCTTCCGAATCGCTGTTTTGATGCGGGTCAGGCGGCGGCCGTCGGTTCCTCGGGCGCCGCGTCGACCACCTGTGTGTACATCCGGAAGATGCCGCCCTGAACGATCGCAAGCAGGGCGAGCGAGATCGGCGCGATCAGCAGCGCCCCCAGCGTGCGGTCGGCCACCAGCAAATCGACAACCACCGCCAGCGCGACCGTGGCCATCGAGCCGGCCCCCAGCACGCCGGCGATGAACGTCAGAAGCGGCCAGCGATTTCGCCAGCAGGCGAAGAAGCTGTAGAACATTGCCTTCAGCGCCGGCACACGCAGCCAGCCGACCAGCGGCGGTGCCAGCCACATCGCCATCAGCAGCGGCGTCGACAGCGCGATGCGCGCTGCAAGCAGCCCTGGATTTGTTTCGACCGTCGGTTGCTGATCGGGCCCGGGCACGATCTTGATCGCGTCGTCCATCCCGGTGACCTGGACGATTGCGAACAGCACCAGCACGATCGACGCGTTGACGGCCCCCAACACCAGCAACTGGCGGCGCGTCTCGGAATCGCGCAAGCCGTCGGCGTAGAGCGTGACGCTCGGGATGCGGCCGGCGTCGGCTGCGCGGCACGAGGCGATCAAGCCGAGCGAGACGATGGGTGCCACCACGGCGCCGATGGCCGGCCCCACCCACGGTATCGTCGACGGCAGCCACACCATCAGCAGACCGGCTGCGACCGATCCGGCCAGCGACAGTGGATGCCGACCAAACAGTCGCCAGCCGTCGCGGATCCAAATCAGCCCATCGCGGGCGGCCAGAACCCGGATTCTCATGCTCACACCCAGGGTAGATCGCTTTGGCGGACCCGAAGTCGCAGCATGTGCTCGAAGCGGGACGGATCGTGAGGCTTCAGCAGCGCGGCCGGACGTGGCAGGTAAAGGTCGTACAGCCGTGAGATCCAGAATCGCAGCGCCGCCGCTCGCAGTGCGGTTCGCCAGGCACCGTGCTCCAGATCGGTCAGCGGGCGCACTGCGTGGTAAGCCTGCAGCATCGCCCGTACGCGCGGACCATCGAACTCACTGGTCTGCGGATCGACACACCAGTCGTTGACGGTAACGGCCAGGTCGAACAGCCACGCGGTACACGCGGCGAAGTAAAAATCGATCACCCCGCCGATGTGATCGCCATCGAACAGCACGTTGTCCCGAAAAAGGTCCGCATGGACCGGACCCGCCGGCAGCCGCTCGAAGCGAGGGCTGCGAACGAAGCTGTCCTGGAAGATGACTTCCTCGGCCAGTTCCTGGAACTGGTCGCTGGGGATCAGCGGCTCGAGCTTGGGCAGCGTGCTCTTCCACCATCCAATGCCCCGCTGATTCGGCTGGAACAGCGGGAAGTCGCTCGCCTGCTGGTGCATCGTCGCCAGGAATCGCCCGACCTGGTCGCACTGCGCCGGTGTCGGGACAACCACCGCGCGACCGGGCAGCCGACTGACGATGGCGGCCGGCTTGCCGCGCACCTTGCTCAGCAGCTCGCCCTGAACGGTGGAGGCCGGCTCGGGCACCGGCAAGCCTCGCTGCGCCAAGTGCTTCATCAGCCCCAGATAAAACGGCAGATGCTCGACGTCGAGCCGCTCGAAAACCGTCAGCACGAAGCGCCCGTCGCCGGTGGTCAGGAAAAAATTCGTGTTCTCGATTCCCGACGCGATCCCCTCGAAGTCGACCAGGTGCCCGACCGAATACCCGGTGAGCAGCGCAACGATCTCATCACGCGTCAGCGCGGTGAATACGGCCATTGTCCGCCGGGAATGAGGCGTTAGAAATCGAACCGGAAAAGGCGCGGTACCGACAACTCCGGATGCGGCTGCAACGGTGTGGTTCCCGGATCCTGATCATCCAGGTGAGTGATCGAGTAGTGGTACGTAAATCCCGCTGGCGTCACGATGACTTCGGAAACGCGGCGCCCGACGTGCTTTTGCTCGATCTGCACGTCGCGTTTTGGCTTGGGCGCGGAAGGGTCATCCAGCGGGGCAGTCCAGTACGGCACGGGCGCGCCGAGCGCGGTGGGCTGCTGCTCCTCCGCCGGGGGCGGAGGCGGGGACTGGGTCTGCGTCGACGGCATCGCGGGCGGAAGATCGTCGGCGCCGTAGCCGGGGCCGGCCAGCAGCGCCGCCGTGGCCGCCGCGCCGGCGTGCATCGCGCAACGACCCAGCGCCCGTATCACGGGCGCACTGGCAAGCCGCAAATCGCGCAGCGCATCGAACCGGCTCATCCCCCTATTGTACGTGCCTTCGGCGGGGTGTTGGCCGCGGGGGTTCGCGGCCACCGACGACCCATTTACAAATAGAGCAGCTGTTCGCGCTCCGCCGCGGTCTGCAGGAATCCGCGCGCTTCGTAGAAATCGAAGATCGCATCGACCACCTGATCGGCGTCTTCGACCACCTGCATCAGACCCATGTCCTGCTGGTCGATCATCCCATCGGGGAGCAGCCGGTCGCGCATCCAATCCAACAGTCCCTGCCAGAATGCCGAATCGACCAGCACGATCGGAATGCGGCGCCCGGTCTTGGTCTGGATCAGCGTCAGCGCCTCGCTCAGCTCGTCCAGCGTTCCAAAACCTCCCGGCATCACCACATAGGCGGCCGCGTACTTCACGAAAGACACCTTGCGTGCGAAGAAGTGGCGGAACTTCAGGGAGATGTTCTGGTATGCATTGCCGCACTGCTCGTGCGGCAGCTCGATGTTCAACCCCACGCTGGGCGAGCGTCCTCCGAAGGCGCCCTTGTTCGCTGCCTCCATGATTCCCTGGCCGCCGCCGCTGAGCACGGCGAAACCGGCATCGGAGAGCTTGCGGGCGATCTGGGTCGCAAGCTCGTAACGGCGCGTGCCGGCCGGGGTGCGGGCGCTGCCGAAGATCGAAACCGCCGGGCGGATCTCCGACAGGCGTTCGGAGGCTTCGACGAACTCCGAGATAATGCCCCAGATTTGCCAGGATTCACGCGCCTTGACGCTGGTCGCTCGCTCGGGGGCAGCGATGGCTCTCAGGCTCGGGATATTCTTCTGGCGGTCGACCATGATCATCTCCTGACGGCTTGCAACTGGACTGAACGACATTGTCACACCAGACCGAAGCCAGTCGCGCAAACGCTCACTGATAACGATGAAAACACTGCTGCTGGTGGACGGCTCCGGCTATCTGTATCGCGCCTTTCACGCGCTGCCGGATTTGCGCACTTCGACCGGCGAACCCACCGGTGCGATCCGCGGATTCATCGGCATGCTGCGGGTTCTGGCTGAACAGTCGCCGGCCGAATACCGAGCCTGTGTCTTCGATGCCAAAGGTAAGACCTTCCGCGACGACCTATTCGTGCAATACAAGGCCAATCGTCCCGCGATGCCGGACGATCTTTCGCTGCAGATCGGCCCGATCCACGACGCCGTGCGGGCCCTCGGCTGGCCGGTGCTGGAGATCGCGGGGGTCGAGGCCGATGATGTGATCGGGACCCTGGCCGAGCGTGGACGCCGCGAGGGCTTCCGGTGCGTGATCGTGACCACCGACAAGGACCTGGCGCAGCTGGTCAACGAGGGCATCGAGCTGCTGGACACGATGAGCCGCGACGGCGGACCGCCGAGGCGCCTCGACCGCGCGGGCGTGATCGCCCGCTTTGGGGTTCCACCGGAGCGGATCGTCGACTACCTGATGCTGGTAGGCGACAGCGTCGACAACGTGCCGGGGGTCGAAAAAGTCGGGCCGAAGACAGCCGCACGCTGGCTGACCGAGTACGGCTCGGTCGAGAACCTGCTGCAGCACGCCGGCGAGATCACAGGCGCCGTCGGCGAGAACCTGCGCAAGGCGATCGGCTGGCTGCCGACTGCACGGGAGCTGGTGACGGTCCGCACCGATGCCGACCTGTCGACTCAAGTGCCAACGCTGCAGGCATTGCAGATGCGGCCGCCGGACAACGCGGCTCTGCGCGAGCTGTACGAGCGCTTCGAGTTTCGCACCTGGCTCAGGACGATGGACGCCGAGCCGGGTGAAACGATGACGGATGCACCCGCGTCGGACAGCGCGGCCCCGGCAGAAGCGGCCAAACCTGCGCTGCACAAGCCGGTGGTCCACTATCAGACGGTGCTGACGCAGTTGCAACTGGACGAGTGGATCCAGAAGATCGAAAGCGCGCCGCTGACCAGCATCGACACCGAGACGACCTCGCTCGAGCCGATGGTGGCGCGATTGGTTGGCGTGTCGCTGTCGGTCGCGGAACACGAAGGCTGCTACATCCCGCTGGCTCACCGCTACCCGGGCGCGCCGGACCAGCTCGGCCTGGATCTGGTGCTGCAGAAGCTGCGCCCGTGGCTCGAATCCGCGCGGCATCCCAAGCTCGGGCAGAACCTCAAGTACGACTCGCACGTACTGGCCAATCACGGCATTGCGCTGGCCGGCGTCGAGCACGACACCTCGCTGCAGTCGTATGTGCTGGAGGCCCATCGCGGGCATGACCTGGAAGATCTGGCCGAGCGCCACCTGGGACGTCACACGCTCACGTACGAACAGGTGTGCGGCAAGGGTGCACGCCAGATCGGCTTCGACGAGGTCAGCCTCGAGCGGGCCACCGAGTACTCGGCCGAGGACGCTGAAGTCACGCTGGCGCTGCATCGGGTGCTGTGGCCGCGCATCACGGAAGACAAGGGGCTCGACTTCATCTACCGGTCGATCGAAATTCCCGTCTCGCGCGTTCTGTTTGCGATGGAGCGCACTGGAGTCCTGGTGGACCCCGAGCCGCTGGCCGCGCAAAGCAGGGAGCTCGGCCAGCGGATCATGGCGCTCGAGGAGCAGGCGCACCGCCTGGCGGGCCAGCCGTTCAACCTGGGCTCGCCCAAGCAGATCGGTGAGATTCTGTTCGGCAAGCTCGGGCTGCCGGTGCAGAAGAAAACTGCAACGGGAGCGCCCAGCACCGATGAGGATGTTCTGGAAAGGCTGGCGGCCGACTATCCGCTGCCCAAGACTCTGCTCGAGCACCGGGCTCTGTCGAAGCTCAAATCGACCTACAGCGACAAGCTGCCTTCGATGGTGCAGCCGGAAACCGGCCGGGTGCACACCACATACGGCCAGACCACCGCGATCACGGGGCGGCTCGCTTCGACCGATCCGAACCTGCAGAACATTCCGATCCGCACCGCGGAGGGCCGGCGCATCCGGGAGGCGTTCGTCGCTCCGACCGGATCGCACATCGTGTCGGCGGACTACTCGCAGATCGAGCTGCGCATCATGGCGCACCTGTCCGATGACGCCGGCTTGCTGGAAGCCTTCGCGCGGGGGCAGGATGTGCACCGCGCCACGGCTTCGGAGGTGTTCGGCGTGACGGTCGACCAGGTGACCGCCGATCAACGACGAACCGCCAAGGTGATCAACTTCGGCCTGATCTACGGCATGTCGGCCTTCGGCCTCGCCTCCAATCTGGGAATCGGCCGCGACGAGGCGAAAAGCTACATCGAGCGCTACTTCGCGCGCTATCCGGGGGTTGCGCGCTACATGGACGCCACGCGCGCCCTGGCGAGGCGCCAGGGTTACATCGAGACCGTCTTTGGACGCCGGCTCTGGGTGCCCGAGATCAAATCGCCCAACGGGCCGCGCCGGCAGGCCGCCGAGCGGGCCGCCATCAACGCTCCGATGCAGGGGACCGCCGCCGACCTGATCAAGCTGGCGATGCTGGCGACGCACGACTGGCTGCAGCGCGAATCGCTGCGCACCCGCCTGGTCATGCAGGTGCACGACGAGCTGGTGTTCGAGGTTCCGGATGCCGAGGTCGAGCAGATCCGCGCGAGCGTCCCGGATCTGATGAGCCACGTGGCGTCGCTGAAGGTTCCGCTCGCGGTCGGCGTGGGCGTCGGCCACAACTGGGATCAGGCGCACTGAGGCTTGTGAACGAGCGTTCCGAAATTGTTCGTCGCGGCCCCTCACCCCCGCCCCTCTCCCCGCAAGGGGGAGGGGGGGTCGTAGGCTTGTGACCGGACGTTCCGAAATTGTTTGATCGTCACTGGCCTCACCCCCAACCCCCTCCCACTGGCGTGGGAGAGGGGAGTTTTTTCTCCCCTTTCGCTCCCTCTCATTGGCTGGGGGAGCACGAGGGGGCCAGCCCAGCCCCCTCGTTCTCTTCCTTTTGTCTTTTCCGACCGCAGGTCGGAAAAGGGGGCCAGCCCAGCCCCCTCGTGCTCTTCCTTTTGCCTTTTCCGACCGCAGCTCGGAAAAGTGGCGGGAGTGAGGGGTAGTGAACGGCGAGCTGCAATGTGACGTGCTGGTGGCCGGAGGCGGCATCAACGGCGTTGCGATCGCGCGCGATGCGGCCGGCCGGGGCTTGCGCACGATTCTGTGCGAGCGGGAGGACCTGGCCTCTTACACATCATCGGCCTCGACCAAGCTGATCCACGGCGGGCTGCGCTATCTCGAGCACGGTGACATCCGCCTGGTGCGCAAGGCGCTGCGCGAGAGGGAACTGCTGTTGCGCGTGGCTCCGCATCTGGTGCGACCGCTGCGCCTGGTTCTGGTGCACGACCCGTCGATGCGGCCCGCCTGGATGTTGCGCTGTGGCTTGTGGCTGTACGACCTGCTGGCTGGGCGTTCCATGCTGCCGCGGTCGCGGCGCGTCGACCTGACGATGCAT
>Ga0210394_10006854_pt1 | contig 12213 bp, 9 predicted proteins | sample IncBWC12MmetaG_FD_160121 | JGI IMG/M metagenome (GOLD analysis project Ga0210394, IMG submission 160121) | Forest soil microbial communities from Barre Woods Harvard Forest LTER site, Petersham, Massachusetts, United States - Inc-BW-C-12-M | ecosystem: Environmental > Terrestrial > Soil >... | reverse complement strand
GGCAGCGCCGGATTGAACGGGAAGAGACCGCATCGGAGCAGCTATAGCAGGTCACAGACAGTCACAGACCTGCCCCACTTTGCAGCCCAGTGGGGCAGGTCTATGACCTGCCATTTTCGGGCATCGACGAGGGGCGGTCTCAGAGTAGAAACCGTTCGAGAGCCGTGACCAAAGCGAGCGGACGAACGCGGCAACTGGACAGGTTATTTCGAGACAGGCACCAACTTCCGGATGCCCGGCCATCCACCCGCTCCGGCCAAACCATCTCAGATTAGGCGGTTAGGGGCGGTCTGGCGCCCCGGGATTATTTTGTGTTGGCATTGGGGTTTGTCGTCGATAGATACGCATAGTCGAAAACGTAGGAAGGAGGATGGTAAGCGTGTCCAAGCAACAGGCCCAGCCCGTCAACGCGGGGTTTCTTGGAATGCACGTGCTTGGCGATTTTCCGATCTTTCAACGATCGCAAGTGGATCGGCACCTGTCGAAATGCAGCGCTCGCCGCGATCGGTTGCGCTACGTGGCGAGGGTGATCGCCGCTTTCGCAAAGGAGCCTGCGCAGCCAGCCGCCCGGCGGCATTCTTCGCCCCGGAACCTCTGGGATCGCCCAGGGGCGGGGTTATGAATTTCCTCTACCAGATCCTGTACGGCGCGGACACCGTTCTCCAGGGTCTTCTGCTCGTTCTTCTCCTGAGGGGTCCCTTTCGAAAATATATCGTATTCGCACTTTACGCGCTTGCCGAATTTGCGTCGGACGTAAGCGAAGGGATTGCCTATTATCGCGTCGGCTGGCAGAGTCCGGCCTACCGTACGCTTTACTGGACCAATCAAGTAACCATGGATCTACTTCTGTTCTTGGTGGTAATCGCCTTCACGTACGCGGCGCTCCAAGGCAATCCGCTGCGGGCGAAGGCGGCAAAGGCGCTCGGAATCATCGTCGTATTGACCCTGGCCTTGCCCTTTGCCACACTGCACAATCATCACAGCAAAAGGTACGGATTTTTTACCAGCCAGTGGTTTAATCACACCGTTCAGATCTGGAGCTTCGGAGCGGCGATCATGAATCTCGTGTTGTGGGCCGCGCTCTTATCGAACCGCCGCCGCGACCCCCAACTCGTGACGCTGGGCATCGGGGTGGGTATCGCCACCTCCAGTGCGGCGATCGTGTGGGGCGCCCGCCAATGGTTCGCGCAAGCCAACCGCTGGCCGGTGGACAGCTTCATGACGGTTACGCATCTTGCCAGTCTCCTGCTATGGTGTTGGGTGTTCCGCCCCAAAGCGGCGGACCATTCCAGTAACACCACTCCTCCCGGTAACGCCCCGGCATTTGGGTGATAAAGCCAAGTTTAGCCGATCAGAAAGCGATTAGCGCCTGTATCACGAAATTACCTGTCCAACCGCTTCCTTCGCTCGCGGCTCAGCCGGGCCTCCGGCGGAGCCGGATTGAACGGCAAGAGACCGCGCCCGGGGTGGGGCAGGTCTGTGACCTGCCATTTTCGGGCATTCACCACGGGGCGGTCTCAGAGTAGAAACCGTTCGAGAGCCGTGACCAAAGGGAGCGGACGACCGCGGCAACTGGACAGGTTATTTCGAGAGAGGCACTTAGTTTAGCGCCTGTATCACGTTAGATCTCTATCGGAAGATGCCCGCCGGATGAACGTAGAGGAACGGGACAAGGCGCGGGCCGGGGCGCTTCGGATGGAGTCGTAAGAAGGAGCGGCTGGCGCGGCGCGACGCCCGTGATCCACTACTCGATCTGGAGTGCGGTCGTTGAACGTATGTTATCCTAGCGCCGTTGGCCGGGGAATCTCGCTAAACGGAGGCTCGCCTTGAAAAAGATCAAATCCATCGCGTACGCTGCGCTGGGGCTCGGCTTAGTAACGGCGCCTGCCCGAGCCGCAACGCTCTATGTGTCGAATTTCGGCAACAGTACCATTTCGCAGTACGACTCCAACGGTGTTGGCTCACTCTTCGCCAGCACGGGGGTGAATCTCCCGAACGGCATTGCCGTCGATAGTGCGGGCAATGTGTACGTGGCCAACGACGGCGATCACACGATCGAGGAGTTCACACCCGGCGGCGTGGGCTCGGTCTTCGCCAGCAGCCCCAACGGAATACTGCAGGGCCTCGCCTTTGATAACGCCGGAGACCTTTACCTGGCAAAAGACTTCACCGGCACGATTGAGCAGTTCACCCCGGACGGCGCTGGGTCGGTTTTCGCCGGCAGCGGAGTGTATCACCCCATCGGCCTGGCCTTTGATAGCGCCGGCAATCTCTACGTGGCGGGAAACTTCACCAACACGATTGTGAAGATCACCCCTGGCGGGGTCGTCTCGGTGTTCGCCAGCAGAGGACTGAATCAACCGAACGGGCTCGCCTTCGACAGTGCAGGCAACCTCTTCGTGTCAAACTTCGGCGACGACACGATTGTAGAATTCACTCCCGGCGGCGTCGGCTCGCTCTTCGCCAGATCCGGCTTAAGTCTCCCGGAAGGGATGGCCTTTGATAGCGCGGGCAATCTCTATGTGGCGAACTTCGGCAACAGCACGATCGAAAAGTTTACCCCCGATGGCGTCGGGTCGGTTTTCGCCAAAGACCTGGTGGATCACCCCGAGTTTGTCGCGTTTTCGCCCAATATTTCATAGCCTCAGGCCGGGGCTCCGGCGCGGACGAAGGAGTCCGCCCCACCTACTTGCTTTCACCACGGGTTACTCGGGTTGGTTGCGGCCAAAGCAGTCTTCGCGCCCGTTAACACCGGCCCGGCCCCAATCAGTTTCCACCAATTGAAAACGCGAAGAACTTATTGTTGCCCGTGAACTGCGGAACGGGGAGGCAACAACTGTAGCCGGAGCCCCAGAACACCCGGCCGTTGACGACACTTGCTCCCGCATTGACCGAGCTTCCCGCAGCGAAGCTCCACAACGTGGTACCGGTGCCGGCGTCGAGAGCGAGCATTGTAGGTTTCCGGACAGCGCCGGCCATGGAGGCCGCATAGACCACCCCGTTTGCCACCGTCATGGGAGCAAGATCGACCGCACCATTCGGGTCCGCCGTCTGCCACAGGATCGCGCCTGTCGCAGGGTCCAGCGCGGACCATGAACCGGCTGTTCCAGCGGCGTAGGGGACACCGGAGAGATTTGAAATCGCCACGTAGATGCGCGTGCCGTCCGTTGCAGAGCCCCACTCAATGCCGCCGAGGTCCCCGCCCGGGCCGACCGCCGTCTGCCACAAGACGTTCCCAGTGACCGGATCAAGAGCGTAGTATGTGCCGCTCTTTTGTCCAGCGCCGATGATCTTCTGAGGACCGTTCACGGTTTGATACGTAATCTCGTTCGGAGCAGACCCGAAATCGTAATCCGGGCCGCGGTTGGCGGGGCACTTAGCATCGTCAATTACGCATCCGGAATTGAAGTCGTCCGATCCCGGCGTATATGGGGCCGGCCAAGCCGCCAGCCTCTGCGCCCACTTCACGGCGCCGGTTGTCATGTCGAGGGCCACGATGGAGTCGACATAGTCAACGGGAGAAAGACAGGAAGCTTCGGTGCCGCCGGCCCCAACGCAGGCGAGATAGGTGGGGTCGGTTGGGGTACTGAAGTTATTGCCGGTACCGACGAATATAGTATTCAGCTCCGGGTCGACGACCGGGTTGCTGCCCCACACACTGGCTCCCGAGTAACCGGACGGCACCATGTATGTCTTCCACAGGATGGCTCCGGTGGTTGCATTCACGGCAACCACGCTGCCGCGGCCCGGGCTGCTGGGCTTGCGGATCACAAGGGATCCTTCGTCGGAAGCTACTCCCGTGTAGATCACACCGTTGTACACGGAAGCTGAAGTTGTGATGATCGCCAGCGGATCCACGGATTCCAACTGCTGCTTCCAGATTAAGCCGCCCGATTCGGCATTGATGGCCAGCAAGTACGCGCCCTCCTGCGTACCGATATAGAGGACGCCGTTGGCTACCGCGGGCGTGGTGCGGGAGACAGTGCCCCTCGTCAAGCCGTAATCGGAGATCTGGTGCGACCAAACGACCTTCCCGCTGAGGGCGCTGAGCGCCCACAGGCTTCCGCCCCAGTCCGGCACATAGACGACGTCGTCGACCACCGCGGCACGGGCGGAAACGTCGCCGCCGACCCTCGCCACCCACGCCAGCTTGAGCTCGCTGGCGTTAGCGGTAGAAATGGTGTTCTCCAGCGAATTGCTGGCTGAATTGGCTACGTCTAGCCCATACATCGGCCAGGAGGCGGTCTGCGCGTATCCGTGACCATTACAAACCATCAAGAAGCCAACCATTAGGCTCGGAAACGAAACTCCGAACCGCGGTGCGGGACGGGATTGCGCCATGCTTGTTCCTCCTCCTTTTTCCGCGACTGCGCGTTGCCCTCGCTCGCCGGAGAGTCGTCGCGAAGTTCAAAACACTTCTGCACCTAAACTAAGGGCCTGTCACGAAATAACCAATCCATTTGCCGCGTTTAACCGCTCCCCCTGGTCGCGGCTCTGTAATGGCCTCCGAGCCGCGACCGAAGGAAGCGGTTGCACCGGTTATTTCGTGACACCTCCTAAGTATCGTACAAAGGTCTGGATAAGCCGGCTGCACATGTCAAAGCTCAAAGTCCGTGCACGAACTCATTGACGTATGCGGCAACCTGTCCGGGCTGGTCGAAGTTGCTGAAGTGGGAAGAGTTGCTGATCCACTCGATCCGGACATGCGGGCACCTCTTGGCGGCGCTGGCAATGCTGGACATCTCTTGAGCAGGGTCGCGGTCGGCCTGCAATTGCAGCACCGGGAACGGGAATGTATTCTCGCAGATCTTGCTGAAGCCGGCGTCCAAGTCCCAATTTTCTCGGAGGAAATATCTTGGGACCCGGTCGGCCGCGCCCGGCCGGGACAATTCATAGACGAGATAGTCATGATCGGCCCGCTCGATGGGGGCCTTCAGCCTGCGGCGGTAAGTGAAGTAAATGACGGTGTTCGCATCCTGCATCAAATAGCTTGCCAACCAGTGGTGCTGAAATAGCAGCCATTGGAGTCGATGACGGTAGTTGCCCAACCTGCTTTCGTCCGGCTTGGCCAAGTCCGCCTCCATACGCACATATCCGAGGATGCGATCGGGATGGTCGCTGACCATGACGCTGCCGATGATACTCCCCCAGTCGTGCGAAACGACGAAGAAGTCCTTGATTCCCATGGCAGTCATCAGGTCCAGCGTTTGTGACGCTACGGTATGCCAGTTGTAGTCGTCGTCCTGCGCCTCTGAGCGGCCATAACCCTTCAGGTCGATGGCAATCAGCCGGTAGTGGTGATCCACCTGGCGCAAGACCTTGCTCCATGAATACCAACATTCGGGAAAGCCGTGCAGAAACAGAATGACTTGGCCATCCGGCGCGCCTTCGTCGACGTAGTGCCAATGGATGCTGTTCACTACCACGTCGTGCTGATGAAATTCCGCATCGATGGCCGCGTGCTGCGCCTCGAACGCCGTGCGAAACCTCTCGTAGCGTGCCGCCATGCGCCGCTCCCGAAGAGGCGGATAGAACCAAACGAAAGCGGTTGCCAGGGTTATTCCGGCAACGATCCGGATTCCCCATCTCACATTTCTGTTCATGGCCGCTTCTTCGGCGAGAATACGCCGGATGGCTGTTATGATCTTCTCATGGTCCCGCACACGTCAATATGCTATTCGCGGAATCACCGGTTGGCAACTATATGCCGAAAGCCGGGAGCCCGCGCCTGAAACTCCAGGTCTGAGCAACTTGGAGGGACATCATTCACCCCTTAAGGCGATTCTCACGATGGCCGATGGAACTGTTCGCGCTGTCAATCTTGAGGCGTTGGTTGTCCCCAAGGTATATGCTCCAGGGTCAAAGCCAGAGAGCAGACGAATAGTGTCTGGCTTGATGGACTAGAGTTCCTGTGACCGCCATGTTCAAATTTGAGAACGGCACGGAGCGCCAAGCGTCCATCATCGCCATTAACCGTGTGCTCTAAGTGCAGCGCACTTTGGGATTAACGGAAAAGATTGATCTCGGAAGTGTGAGCAAGATCGATTTCGAGTAGTCTAGCAGCCCGGGGCAAAAGTCCAGACAGCTGAAAGCCTGTCCCACCAAGCTTCGAAGCTGCTGATGTCGTGGTGGGACAGGCGGTTTCGCCTGTCGCTTTCCCACGGGTGATCCGCGATCCGCTCTGAGTTCCTCGTACCGCTCGAGTATTGGGCCGGTCGATGCCGGCTACGGGGTCGTCACGAACCGCGGGACCGGCAGGACCAGGCTCGGCTCTCCCGCCAAGGTGTTCGAGTAGAACGGCGCGAAACTCACCGTCTCCGTAATGGGACCGGCCGCCCCGGAAGAGCTTACCGTCGCGTTAACCGTGGCGTACTCGAGGCTGAACGGTTGCGCGTAGAGAACCTCGTATACCGCGGCGTTGTTCAAGGCATTCAACGTCGTGGCGGATGAGGCGCTGAACGCCCCTCCCCCGAAGGGGTGGGCATTCGTCAGCACCATCACGCCAGTGGGCGTGCACGAAACCGTGCACCCTTGTTGGTACAGGTAGACCACCTCCGGCACCGTAACCGTGGCGCCGCGCGCGATGTTCTGGAATTGAATCGCCACCCGCATACCCGCGTTGGCGCTTCCCGCATTGGCGATTCCCGTGTGCGCGGACGCCAACGGATCGCCTACATTTGGGACTGGCGCCGTACCGTAACCCGGCGGCGGATTCACCAGCGGAGGCGCATTCGTGGTGTTGTTCAACCACTCGAAGCCGGTCTCTGAAAAGTAGATCACACCCGGTACGTTCTGTGCGTCGTCGGCGGGATAATACGTCCCCGAATTGTAGACCCACTGGGACAAGCCCGTATTATACGTCGCGTTGCCCGGCGTGCCGTCATTATCGCCCACGGCAAACGAAACGTTCTTGGCCTTAAACGCGTACGAGAACCCTTCCGACAACGTGATACTCGGCGTCGTGGTGCCCGCGCCCGTGACGCTGGACAGCATTCCGGCTACAACATACGCAACCGTCTGCTGCGGATTGCCGATGGGGACAGTTGACCCCGAGACGGACACATTCGCTATGACTTGCGTCAGGGATTCGCCGGTCGACACGCCGAGCAGCGCCGCATTGGCCCGCAGATTCGTAATGCGGAGCGTTCGAATCCCGTCCCCAGGGGGATCGAACGGCACATTCAGGAACGTAACGGCGTTGAGTTGCGCCGGACTGACCGTTGTCCCCACGCGCCCCTGGAATACGTTGGGATGCCCTGTCGTCCCGCCGTAAGTCTGCACCGGATTTCCCGTGCTGACGATGGAGCAGACACCCAGGCCCGAGAGGCCGGTGTCGGGAGCTCCGGTCTGCCCGCAGTTCAAAATGACCGTCCCCGGATTTAATTGCGAACTCGGCTCATCCACCAGCAGCAGTGCTTCGTTAAAGCGGACGCCCCCCGGGGCGACCGCCAATTCCTGGCTGGTGAGGTTGGTGTTCAGAGACAAGGTGATGTCCACCGCCGGCACGGCCGAGCCTGACGCCGTCGGCGTACCCCCTGTACAGACCACAAGGAAATCGCCGAGGAGCTCGGTGTAGCCTTCCACCCCAACAGTCGGTGCCACACCGGCGTTCGCCTGACACGTCAGCGGGGCAACCTGCGCCGTCGCGGGCGCTGCGAGCCCGGCAAACAGCATCCCCATCGCCAGCCCGTACGCCCATCTCACTGATCTCATAGTGCTACTCCGGACAGCCGGAATTTCATCTGACATGGATGACCACCTCACCTTTAAGCCGGGATTTCTATCCTGGCCACAGACTTCCATTTGGCTGGGACTTAGTATATACCACACGTTATCAGGCGTTCGGCGGAGCCTTTGATGGCAACATCGCGCTTCAGCCGGGAATCATGCGCGAGACACCTTTCCCTTGCCGTGCGAGGATTTTGTACGGGCCGAGTTTGTCGCTGGTGCAGGAGCATACAAGCGTTTATCCCAGCTTAGGACGTGTCAGGAAATAACCGTTGCAACCGCTTCCTTCGGTCGCGGCTCGTAACCATTACCGAGCCGCGACCAGAGGGAGCGGTTAAACGCGGCAAATGGACTGATTATTTCGTGACAGGCCCTTATCCGATAAGAAAGGCGGATTGCGCCTGAATTCCGGCGTTGAGAGTCGCGGGGTCCCGCTATTGCGTCGCTCTCTTAATGAATATTACGATGCACGCGCGCGACCTGACCTGGCCACGCTAGCTCCCCGCCGGCCGATACGCCACGCAGTCGATCTCCACCAGCATCTCCGCATTGTGAAATTTCGCTTCGACGGTGGTGCGCGCGGGGCGGTCGTGCGGGAAAAACTCGGCGTAGACTTCGTTCATCTGCTTGAATTCGCTCGCGTCCTTCAGGAATACGGAGCACTTGACCACGTCCGCGAGCTTGGCGCCGCAGGTTTCGAGAATCAGGCGGATGTTGTTGAGCGTAACCCGGGTCTGATGGCCGATGTCGCCGGGCGACAGCTTATCGGTCACCGGATCCACCGGCCCCTGGCCGCTCACAAAAATGAAATCGCCGGCGCGCACCGCGGGAGAGTACGGCCCGCGGGGCGTGGGAGCGTGATGCGGAAAAATGCGCTGGACGGCCACGTTTCTTATATCCTCGGGTCTTGTATCCTCGCGCCGCTACATGCCCTCGGGCTTTTTGCGGCGCGGCGGACGGCGCGTTCCACCTCCGCCCGCGCCCTGCGGCTTGGGAGCGCGCTTGCGCGTCACCGTCTTCTTGGGCTTGGGCGGCGGAGGATTGGGCTCGAAAATGGTCGGCTGGCCCTCCACGTATGGCTGCGGCTCGTATTCCTCTTCTTCCTCCACCTCGGCCGCGGGAGGCGGCTCCGGCGCCGGCGGCTCGGCGGGCGGATAGAACTCCGCGCCCAGGGACACGATCATCACGCCCTGCTCCTCGTGCGGCTCCATGCGGACCACGGTCTTGTCCTGAGCGTAATTCAGGAACTCGCTGAACGCCTGAAATCCATACGCGCTGATGTCGTAGTTGGGCTGTTCGGTCTTGAACCAGGCAGCCAGATCCTCCACTGGGCAACCGTTTTCCATCTCCAGGCGATGGTTCTCCAGCACGTCGCGCAACGGCGACAGCAGATCCTCGGGTTTCAGCGCCGGACGCTCCGGCTGCGAGAAGCCTTTGCGCTCGATGACGTAGCGGCCGCCCGTGCCGCTGACGTGCACGAGGTCGGCGCGCTTGAGCTTCTCGACGAAATCGGAGAAGCTGGAAGCGCCATAGGCGCGCTCATTGAACGCTGGGTCGAGTTGCAACATGGTCGACTTCAGCAACCCCAACTGCGGCTGCACCGCGCGCCGCTCCAACACTTGCAGCGCGCGCTCCACCAGCGGCATCGCCAGAGCCAGTTCGAGCGGCGCCGGACGCGGCCGGCGCTCTCCACGATCCTGTCTCTCCGGCCGATCACCGCCCGGCCGATCACCAGCAGGACGATCGCCGGCCGGACGATCTCCACCAGGACGATCCGCGCCGCGGTCGCTCCCGCGATCCCCCAGCGGCCGATCCCCGCGTTGCCGCGGCGCGCGCACCTCACCCGGCAGCGTCACCGGTCCCGCCGGGGCATCCGACAGCAGCGACTCAAAGCTGATGAACTCGTGGCAATTCTGCTGCAAAATGGTCGAGGTGAAGGCCTTGCCGCCCACCACGAACACCGTCTTCCCGTACTCCTTCAACTTGTTCACCAGGGGGATAAAATCGCTGTCGCCGCTGACGATGGCAAACGCGTTCACATGCGTGTGCGTAAAAGCCATCTCCAGCGCATCCAGCGCCAGGTTGATATCGGCGCCGTTCTTATCTCCGCGCGGGGACGGGATGCGCTGCACCATCTGCACCGCGCTTTCCGCCATCTGCCGGGTTGCGCCGTCCTGGCGTCCCCAGTTGGCGTAAGCGAATTTGGCGACGATGTCGCCGCGTTCCTTTAGGGCCTCCAGCGCTATGGCCATGTCAAATTCGCGCCGCAGCGTCGATTTGAGACCAATCTCAATGTTGTCGTAATCGACGAATACGGCGATGTTCAATTTCTCTTGCATTTTCTCTTTCTCCATCGGGGCGAGCCCGGCATCCAGCCGGCGGCGAGCGCCCCTCAAATTTTTGCTAAGCCCCCGCAGGGCCACGCTCCGTCACGCGGGGGGTTGCTTCAGAAGCCCGCACAGGGCCGGGCCGGCCCCCGGTTCCAAGGCAAACTGTTGGTCCTGTTGTGCGGGCAAGAACGGACTGCCGGATGAATTCCACGATACCTTCCAGAGAGGCGCCGGGTTGGAACACGGCGGCCACTCCCAGGCGTTTCAATTGTGCGGCATCTTCATCCGGAACGATGCCGCCCACCAGGACGAGAACATCGTCCATGTGTTTCTCTTTAAGCAAATCCATCACGCGAGGCACGATGGTGTTGTGCGCTCCCGAAAGAATGGACAGGCCGATAACCTGCACATCCTCCTGGAGCGCGGCGTTGACGATCATTTCCGGCGTCTGGCGCAGCCCCGTGTAAACGACCTCCATACCGGCATCGCGCAGCGCCCTGGCGATAACCTTGGCGCCGCGATCGTGTCCGTCGAGGCCGGGCTTGGCTACCAGCACCCGGATTCTCTGATCCATATTCAGGTAAGAAAACTGATTCCAGGTCCGATGCGCCCCAACTGCCTTCAGAGGCGGTGCGGTGCATCCGGTTCAAGTATAGCGCTATTGCAGCAAGGTTAACGCAAAGCCTCCACTGAGTTGGTGGTGATGCGCCGGACGTCCACGAACTCGAATCCCGAAACGCCTACCGGAACGCTGAAACGGGTGACGCGATGAACCCCCGGCAGGATGAAGTACATGGGCCAGACCCCGTTGCCGAGCATCTTGCGGGACCGGTCCAGGAACCCGACCAGCACGTAGACTTTATCGATGGTAAACGGGCAGGTATTGGCCCAGTCCGCCCAATAATGGGTGTCGTCGGTTTTGAGCAGGGCGCGTACCTTGAAGCATTCGGGAATGGCCGCATCGGCCGGCTTATCGGCAGCGCAAGCAAGCCCGGCTCCCCATAGGGACAGTACGACGCATCGGCGTTTCATCGTAGGCTTTCTTTCGGCGGAGATCTTAGACAACTTTAGGGCCACCTGAGGGGAAGCACCGCGACATCAGCAGGTTGCAATCTTGGTGGGACCGGCTTTCAGCCTGTCTGGACTGGCTGCCAAGTGGCAGAAGCTTACGCGTGCGGTTCAGAAAGCCTTTCCGAACCGCGACCGTAAGGGAGCGGCACATCCAATAAATTCGAAACCTGGTATTAGGCTCGCCGATCGTTGCTCATGCCACGCACGGCGATGACGACAACGCCCGCGAGGATGCCGTCGAACAGGTACAGCGCGGCCAGCAGGTAACCGAGCATCAAGCCCGCCGGTGCGCCACCAACAAGGCAACATGAGGGCGGTTTCATCCTCACATGATATTTTCGTCCCCGGCGCGCACCTAAATTGTAATGACTACCTTGAAACAAGCGAAGGCTCCCGTGACGGCGTACGAGGCGACGGTGCGGTTTCTCGAAGCCGCCCGCAAGCCTGCGGTGCTCGATCCGGGCGACGATCCGATTCCCATCGGCGCGGATAATTTCAAGCTGGAGCGCCGGGGCGAAACGGCAACGCTGGAAGTCTGGAGCGAAACGCGGAATCTGGTGCGACGCCTGCGCGGGATTCATTCCGAGCATCGAGGCCGGCTGGAGTTGGAAGTCGAACGCTTTGGCGGACGCGCGGGCCGGCTGGCGCTGGTGGATCTGGCGCATCCCGCCAGCCGCGACACATCGCGCCGCGGAGCCCGGCTGAAGTATCGCGAGCGGTTCCGCCGCAGCCTGTTGCGGCAATTTCCGAGCTGGCGCATCGCGGAGCTGAGCACGGAAGCGGATCTGCACCACAGCCTGTCCCCCAGCTATCCCAGGGCGCTGCTGCGCAAGGGCAGCGCGGGGCTGGCGGCTATCGGCGCGGCCGAGGATGCCCTTGACGTGGACGGCGCGCTCACCTTCGGGTTGATCTGGCTCGATTATCTGCGGAAACGCGACGCGCAACTGCCAATCCAGGGTCTGGCGATCTTCGTTCCGGCCGGAAAGGAGGCCACGACGTGCCATCGCATCCGCTACCTGGACGCCTCGGCCATCGCTTGCGCGGTGTTCGTACACTTTCCCGACAGCTCCGAGGAGGCCGTCGA
>Ga0210394_10006852_pt1 | contig 12214 bp, 7 predicted proteins | sample IncBWC12MmetaG_FD_160121 | JGI IMG/M metagenome (GOLD analysis project Ga0210394, IMG submission 160121) | Forest soil microbial communities from Barre Woods Harvard Forest LTER site, Petersham, Massachusetts, United States - Inc-BW-C-12-M | ecosystem: Environmental > Terrestrial > Soil >... | reverse complement strand
GTTCAAGTGCTTCGACGGCTGGTCCATGCTGAACCAGATCCAGCCGGCTCCCTACGACGGCAAATACCAATTCCCGAGCATCGTCAACCGCGATGTGAAGACCGGCCGGCCGGTGGGCACGGGTTCCCTCAACGGCGTCACCACCACGCAGCTCCCGGGCACCAATTGCTCGATCTGCACCGTCAACACCGTGGACCCGAAAGACCCGAATCCCGTACTGCCTCCGGGCAAGTACGTGGTCGAGGTCGTGACACCGAGCGGCTACGAAATCGTCAAGGAAGAGGACAAGAACATCCTCATGGGCGACATTTACATCGCACCCGTGACGCAGCAGTTCGCGGGCCTCGGCAACGTCTTCATCCTGCCCGACCAGGCGGCGATGAATGCGTATTACAACCAGAACAATGCCGTGAACCCGACCACGAACCTGGGGGTCGTCAACCCGCGGGAGGACTTTGCCAGCACCGACCAGATGTGGCCGTGCGTCGGCGCATCGCGCGTCGTGCCCGATGTCATGAGCCTGTTCCCGGCTGTCGGCCAGACCGCGCCGTTCGCCGGCGCCACGCGGCCGCTGTGCGACCGCAAGGAAGTCACGCTGCACGACCAGGAAGCTGCCAGCGCGAAGTTCTACGTGTTCACGAAGAACCACATTGCCGCGCATTTCGTCGGCGGCATGACCAACGACATGGCCTCCGAGTTCGACCCGTTCTCGCCGCAGTTCGGCGAGAAGTTCGGGGTGCCGAACCTGCCCATCCGCATGCGCGATTTCGTCGGCGACGAAGTCACACGTGTGTACGGTGACCAGTGGGGCGCCTACAACGGCATGTACTTCTCGAGCTGGGAAGTGAACCCGCCGAACCCGACGGGTTACGCGCCGCAGATGTCGGTTGCCTGCATGAACGATCCGGGTCCGATTCTGGATACGGATCCGCTGTCACCGACCTACAACACGATGATCACCGACCCGGCCTATAACCCGGCGTACAGCAACTTCTGCTACGAGACGCCGTTCATGCCGGGCTTCACCGCCTACATGGACACGCCGGTGACCCCGCTGCAAGCATTTGCCGACCATTACAATCTGCCGGACTCTGAGTATCCGGACGGCACGCCGATGATCCGGCAGGTCAAGGGCGACGTCGGTCCGTGGATCGCGGGCGCCAAAGGCGCGGTCGTTTCGGTCAACGTCACAAACCCGGGTGCTGGCTACGCCACCGCGCCGAACGTGAGCTTCACGGGCGGCGGCGGTACCGGCGCGACTGCGACGGCCAGTCTCGTTTCAGTCGTGTCCGCGGTGAATGTCGTGAATCGAGGTGCGGGCTACACCAGCGCGCCCAGCGTCGCGTTCACCGGCGGCGGCGGCAGTAATGCGGCGGCGATAGCGAACCTTCAGACCGGCGTCACGTCGGTCCAGATCACGAGCGGCGGCACGGGCTACACGAGCGCCCCGGCCGTCCACTTCGGTGCCGGATGCAGCACGGCGCCTTCAGGTACTGCGACCCTCAGCCGCGGTTTTGGCACGCGCAGGGTGACCGGCGTGACGATGACGAATCCCGGCGTCTGTGCCAGCGCACCCGCGATCACCTTTACCGGTGGCGGTGGCAGCGGCGCCGGCGGCACGGCGGTGCTTTCGGGTTACGTCGTCTCGGTGACCGTTACGAACGGCGGCTCCGGCTATACCTCTACGCCCACCGTGTCCTTCGCCGGCGGCGGCGGCGGAAATGCAACTGCCACGGCGGCGATGCTTGGCACCGTAGGCTCGGTCATGGTCACGAACGGCGGTGCCAACTACACCAGCGCTCCGATCGTGAAATTCAGCGGCAGCGGCGGCGCAACCGCCACCGCGGCGCTGGAAGCCGGCGGTACCCTCACCATCACCGCCTTCGGCGACCGCGTCGTACAGAACCCGATGTTCGCCGGTCCGAGCGCCGTGGCGCCGCCCTACAACCAGAAGACGATCACGCGTCATTATGGATTCGGTGCACAGCCTTCGGCTTGTCCGACGAGCGGGGCCTGCCCGAACGTCACGATCGGCGGCCGTCCGATGACGAATGTCACTTGGAGCGATTCCACGATCACCGGGACTGTGCCCGCTGGCATCGGGGCATGCCCCGGGCAGCAGCGCGGGCAGGAGCCGGCTCAGTGCGGCGAGCTCGCCATCACGCGCGGCGACAACGGCAAGCAGACGATCGATGCCATCACGATCACCGTGGGTGGCAAGACCCCGAAGCTCGTGACCCCGTCGAGCGCGAGCAGCGCTCGATTCGGCGAGTTCTACACGAACCCGCTGCAGACGGCGATTGACCAAGCGAGCCCGGGCGACCTGATCATCGTCGACGCCGGCTCCTACCGAGAGAACGTGATCATGTGGAAACCCGTGCGTCTGCAGGGCGTCGGTGCAGCCGTCGTCACGATCAATGCGGACGCACAGCCTGCCGGCAAGATGGACGCCTGGCGTCGGCGGGTGAGCTGCTTGTTCGGCCTGTCGATCGACGGCGCGCCGATGACGAATCCGGCGAACTACGACCCGAACAACGTTTACTCCTGCCCGTCTGAGATGTATTTCCGTTCCGATCGAATCCCCTTCGAGGGGTTCGTCGGCTGGGATGCCTCGAGCAACGGCAACCTCGCGCAGGTGCTGCAAGAGCCCTCCCTGATGGGCGCTTACGAAGGCGCCGCCATCACCGTCCTCGGACGTGGGGTCAACCAAGTCGGCTCGGGCGAGAATGACCTGTGGGGCCAGTCGGCCGGTGCGGGCCAGTTCGCGGATGGGAGCCGTTACGTGAACGGCAACAGCGACTGCGGCACGGCGACGAGTGCCGCCACGGTCAATGACTACGGTACCGGCAACTACCTCTGCAACCCGTCGAGCATCGACGGCATCAGCGTCATCAACAGCTCGCAGGGCGGCGGCGGCATCTTCATCCATGGCTGGGGCCATAACATGCAGATCGCCAACGACCGCATTTCGGCGAACGCGGGAACGCTGTCGGGCGGCATCAATTTGGGGAACGGCGAGACCCCGCCGGCCTATATTCTCGACAACACCATCTGCGGCAACACAGGTGCCACGCCGGCGCCGATGTGCCCGCCGATCCCGCAAGGCACGAGGCTCAATGCGCAGATTCCTTTCGGGCTCAACACGAACGTGCATATCCATCACAACCAGATCCTGAACAACGCGTCGATCGGCGACGCGCTGTTCTCCGGCACACCGGCCGGCGCTGGTGGCGTGACCATCAGCGCGGGATCGGACAACTACCAGCTGGATCATAACTGGATCGCCGCGAACCTGACTTCGAGCGATGGCGGCGGCGTGGCGCAAATGGGCGTCAGTTTCAACGGCCGCATCAACAACAATTTCGTGTTGTTCAACGAAGCCAACAACCCGACGCTGCCGGTCGACGGCGGCGGCATCATCATCATGGGCGCGCAGGAAGATCGCACGCTTGCGAGCGGCGTGGAGTGCGGCGGTACCACCGACCTTGACTGCCCGCCAGGGATAGGCGACGGCACGGGCCCGGGCCTCGTGATTGACTCGAACCTGATCCTCGGCAACAGCGCAGAAGACGGCAGTGGCGGCGGTCTGCGCCTGAGGCAGACCAACGGCACGGAAGTCGCGCGCTTCCCGACGACGGCCGACAGGGACTGGTACGGGATCCAGGTCACGAACAACATCATCGTGAACAACGTTGCCGGTTGGGACGGCGGCGGCGTCTCGCTCCAGGACTCGTTCAAGACGGTGTTCGTCAACAACACCGTGTCGTCCAACGACACCACGGCCTCCGCCGGTGTGCTGTTCAAGACTCTCGGAGCAATCGACGCGGCCTCCCCGCCTCCTGGGTGCCTGCCGACCCCGGATCCGACGCAGCCGCAAGCCCCTGGGTGCTTGGATACCAATGGACCCCACATTCCGCAGCCGGCGGGCCTCGTGACCATGCAGAACACGCCGAACATGATGGCGCAGATCAACACCGGCGTGACCTGCCCGAAGGGCTTCGGCTACGGCGATGCGAACGACACGACGGCCTCGTTGAAGAACGGGCGTTGCGTCCTCGTGGGCCTGCCGAGTCTGGTCAATGACCTGTTCTGGCAGAACCGCGCGTTCTCGGTCGAGATCCTCGATTCGACGGGTGCAGTCAGCAATGGCGCGACGCCGACCGGCACGGGTCTGTACAACCACCAGAACATCGTTGCGCTGGTGCCAATCCTGAACCAGACCTCCACGGGGCAGTGCCCGGCACCGCCATTCAATATGCCGCCCGGATCGTCGACGACGACCACGGAACTCTATTGGGACGTGGGCGTGCGCGGCGACGGGTTGCCGGACACGAACGGCCACAACCTGATGTTCAACCTTGCGACCGTGGGCGCCGGCTATACGCTGGAGGCCGCGGCGACGGCGAATGTGGTTGCGGGCCGCGTCGCCTCGTACACAGTCTTCAATTCAGGCGCAGGCTATATCAGCACGCCGACCGTGACGGTCGATCCTCCGTCCGGCTGTACGCTGAACGGCACCACTTGCGTCACCGCGACGGCCACGGCCACTATGGCGGGCGGGGTGGTGACCAAGGTCACCCGAGTCAATCAGGGCAACGGCTACACCAGCGCTCCGAACGTCACGTTCACCGGTGGCGGCGTCACGCCGAATGCCAATGATGGGGGAGCGATCGCGCTGACGGCGAAGAACTCCATCTTCAGCGATGTGCTCAATCAGGCGAATGCGAATGCCGTGGCCGGGTTCCCGAACCTGGCGCCCGCCTCGGCCCCGGTCCAGGGTCAGTATTGCAACGGCGCGCGCGTACCGCCCGAGCAGTGCTCCACCAACCAGGGCGCGAACAACCCCGGCATGTGTGCGGGCTACTTCACGCCGGCCGGTCAGTCGGAGACTTTCGGTGTTGCGCCGGTGTTCACGTTCAACGGCATCAAGGCGAGCGCGACGGTGGATGAAGGCAATAACTGGATCAACATGACCTACGGTCCGTTGACCTTGGGCCGGCCGACGATCACCGGCGGCACCACGGTGACCGAGATGTTGGTTGCCTCTCCGGCAACAGCCGCCCCGGCCGCGGCCTACACTCCGGCCTCAGCAGTGGTTGTGGCGGGAACTCCCACGGGAGCTCCAGGGACCGATTTCTTCGGCCAGACGCGGTCCAACAAGAAGCCATCGATCGGCGCGGTGGAACTGAACTTGACGCAGGTGGCGTTCGTCAGCGTAACGGGCGGTCCGGTGGCATTCGGCAACGTGCTCGTGGGAACGGCGCCGTCACCCACGCAGACTCTGACCGTGCGCAACGACGGTGGAGTAGCCGCGACGGGCCTCACCATCGGAACCCTGACCGCGCCGTTCTCGCGCACGACCAACTGCGGTGCAGCGCTCGCCAGCGGTGCAACCTGCACGATCACGGTGACATTCACGCCGACGGCAGCGACGTCCTATACGGGCTCGCTGGCCATCACGTCCAGCGTCCCGGTGAGCGGCGCGCCTGTCGCATTGAGCGGAACCGGAACCGCGGCGGTGCGCACCTTCACGGTGACTCCGACCACGCTGGCCTTCGGCAACTGGGCGGCTGGCGCCTCCAACGTGACCAGCACGGCGCAGACCGTGACCGTGACCAACACCGGCAACATCGCACTCGCGGGTGGTTCATTCACCTTCGGTGGCGGCGCGCCGCAACCCTTCTCACGGCCGGGCGGGGCGGCGGCCGGTACCTGCGGGGCCACCCTGGCGTTGGGTGCGTCGTGCACTGTCAATGTGGTGTTCGCGCCGGCGACGGCGACAGGGTTCAGTCGGACGCTGACGGTGGGTTACACCACTGCGACCGGAACCGGATCCCCCGTGACCTTCTCGGGCACCGGAGTGGCGGCGCGGGCGACTGTGTCCGTCACCCCGAATCCGCTGACCATCACGGCGCTGAGCGGCAGCGCAACGGGTGCCGGGACCATCACGTTCACGAACACGGCAGCGGCGGGCGGTTCTCAGGTGGCTGTCAACAACGTGGCCGTGGCCGGCGGCAGCTTCCTTACCTACTTCTTTCTGACGACGAACAACTGCGCAGGGGTCGCGCTGGCGCCCGGAGCCTCGTGCACGGTGCCGGTGGATTTCGTGAATGTTCTGTCGCCGAAGGGAGTCGATCGAGCCGGGACGATCTCCTTCACCGACACGGGGGCGGCGAGCCCGCAAAGCGGAGGTCTCATCGGACATGCCAATCCGTAGAAGGAAACACTGGAAGGATGAGGTGTCATGATGAATAAATTCTTCCCGGCCGGGCTCAGAGAGATGCAGCGACATCGACGGAGAACAGGAATGATTTGGTGTGCGACGAGACTCCAAAGCGGCTTGCGGAAGGCGAGTGGCGATCGACCTTGGCTGTCGGCGGCGCTGGCGGTTACCTTCGCCCTCTGTGGCTTAAGCGGACGCGCGACAGAGGCTCCTCCGTCGCAGGCGCCGCCGCGCTCGGCGTCTGCAAGAACTATCCAGAACCGCGTAGCTATGCTCACTAAAGCCCTCGACCTCGATGCACGGCAGCAGGCCGAGTTGCAGGGGATTTTCGCCGACCAGCGCGAGGCGGTCAGGAAGATATGGAACGACCGGTCTTTGCTGCCGGCAGAGCGTGTTCCCGCGACGCGCGCGGCGGAGGATCGGACTGCCGACCAGATTCGCTCGATTTTGAATGATGTGCAGAAGAAAAAATACAACCCGCCGAAGCCGCCACCCGCGCCCGACGCACGGCCGCCCGACGTTTCCGCGTGGATGGATGCGACGAGCAAGAAATAAGCGCGTTGGCAAACCGTCGGTGGCACAAGGAGCCGCTCTATGGAAAGAATGAATCACATGCGCTGTGCCACTTTGACGGCCCTGCGCGCCCGTGAAGCGCGCCCCTCGACCGGGAGCGCTCCGACCGCCATGCAGGGGGCAGGTAAGCCGTTGAGAGCCCATGCTCCGGTCAAGCGATAATAACGGCACTGGTGGCTCAGCGATGACCGCGGGCCCACAAGCCTTGAGTAGGCCCGCGGGATCGCGAGGCCCGGTGGTGGCGATTGGCGGGCAAATCCTCTGTCTGTTACTGGGGTCGATGCTCTGGGGCGTGTCCTTGGCGCAGTCGCCGCCTGCGGATCCGTCGCCGCCCGCCTCTACACAGGATCCGGCAGCGTCCGCGCCGCGCTCGGGCCTCAGGGTCCCGCCCCCGATCCGCAAGCCGGCCTCCGCTCCTGTTAACAGTCACCCGTCGCCTTATCACGGCAATAGGCAGAACGATAAGGCGCGAGAATTCTATGCCGCGGCGTGGGGCATTGACCGGCTGCGCGTGAGCTACACGATGTCCGGGAACCTGATCCGGTTCAGCTTCCGTGTCGTCCATCCCAAAATTGCCAAGGCGCTCGGCGACCACGAAGCGACGCCTTATCTGTTCGCGCCGCGAACTAGTGCGATGCTGCAGGTACCGAACATGGAGCAGGTGGGCCAGCTCCGGCAACTGCACACGGACGAGGCCGATAAGGATTACTGGATGGTCTTCTCCAACAAGGGCAACCTCGTCCGTCGAGGAGACCGGGTGAACGTCATTATCGGAAAATTCCATGCCGACGGGCTGGTCGTCGAATGAACCCCAACGCGATTCAAAGGACTGCAACCATGATTCCTCGAATTCCACTCTTTACTTCCTGCCTGTTGTTGCTGGCTTCCGTGGCCGCCACCGCGGCGACGCCGGCGAACTTGAGCGCTGAGCAGATCGTCGAGAAGAATATCGCAGCGCGCGGCGGCCTTGCCGCCTGGCATGCGGTTCAAACGCTGACCACCGAGGGACAGTTGGATGCGGGCGGCAAGCCCCCTCATCAGCTGCCGTACGTAATGAAACAGAAGCGATCGCATAAGACAAGGCTCGAGATCCTTTTCAAGGACCAGACCTCGCTGCAAGTCTTCGATGGCAGTCAAGGATGGAAGGTGCGGCCGTTTCTGAACCGCGACGATGCAGAGCCGATGACGCCCGCCGAGACCAAGATCGCGGCCGCGGCGGAGCAACTCGACGGTCCGCTCATCGACTACGCGGCGAAGGGCACGCGCATCGCGCTTGCAGGCATGGAATCCGTCGAGGGGCACCCGGCTTACAGGCTCGAACTGACGTTGAAGAATGGCGAAGAGCGCAACCTTTGGATCGATGCCGGCAGCTTCCTCGAACTCAAGATGGACGGCGAGCCGCGCAAGCTCGACGCCAAGCCGCACAACGTCGCCATTTTTTTTCGCGACTACAAGCTGGAGCACGGACTCAACATTCCGCACCGGCAGGACACCGTCGTCGAAGGCGTCAAGGAGCCATACAAGATGACGGTCACGAAGGTGACGGTGAACGATCCGATCGACGATTCTCTGTTCGAAAAGCCGCGGACCGCCGCTGTCGTCGGTGCGGCCGCGAAACCGAACTGACCGTGAGCAGGATCAGGATTGCGCTGACTTTATTTCTTGGCGGCCTGCTGGGCGCCACGGCGCTGGCCGCGCCGCCCGCGTCGCGGGCGGCGCAAGCGCCTGCAAGGACCGCGGCCGAAGTGATCGAGCGCAACGTCGAGGCGCGCGGCGGTCTGCAGAGGTGGCGCAAGGTGGACACGATGGTGTGGCTCGGGCACGTGGTGCGCGCGGGGAGCAAGCAGGGACAGCAAATCCCGTTCGCGATGCAGCTGAAGCGGCCGAATCTCACCCGTTTCGAGCTGAAGGAGCAGTTCGACCACTTCACGCGGATCTTCGACGGCAACCATGGTTGGAAAGTGCGGCCCTCCAGCGATGGTCGGCCCGAGACGAAACCGTTCTCACCTGCCGAGGTGAGCTTCGCGCATACTGAGTACGTCATCGACGGTCCCTTGATCGACTATCAGGCCAAGGGCGTGACTGCGGATCTGGACGGCCTCGATACCGTCGATGGACGCAAGGCGTATCGGCTGTCGCTGAAGCTGCCGTCCGGCGCAGAGCGCAAGGTGTGGATCGACGTCGGGACGAACTTGGAAGTCCGCATGGACCGTCCCGCCACGAACCCACTGGTTGCCGGCAAGCCCGTGTCGGTTTACTACGGCGACTATCGCGCTGAGGACGGCCTGCAGATTGCGCACGTTGTCGACACCACGACCAGTTCAGATCGGCCCGCGAGCGAATCGGCCGACAGATTGGTGATCGATCGGGTCATCGTCAACTCGACACTGGACGACGCAACCTTTTCCCCGCCCGCGGTGCCGCTGCGTCACGGCGGTCGCTCTCACACTCCTGGTGGTCCTCCGGGCACGCAGGGCAGTGCTGGTGCGCCCGGCGGCACGAACCCGTGACCTCATGACGTCCGCGCTGCTCGCCGTCGCAGCACTGTTGTCCGGTCTTGCGGCCGCGCTGCCTGTTCATGCCGGCAGACTGCAGGTGCCGGCGCCGGACGCGCCACCGTCGTCGGCGGGAGAGGCGATCTACCTGCATGGCGTGTTGCCCTCGGGCGAATCGCTGGCGGCAAACCGCACCGATGCCGAACCCATGCGGGGCGAGCAAGCAGCTTGCGTCAACTGCCATCAGCGCAGCGGGTTGGGCGCCAAGGAAGGACGCAATCTGATTCCGCCGATCACCGGCGGTTATCTGTTCCATCCGCTCGCGGGAAGCGCCGGCGATGCGCAACTTCCGTACATTCCCGGCGCACGCCTCGGTCGCGAGCCCTACAACGATCAGACTCTGGCACGCGCGATCCGCGAGGGCATCGACGCCGACGGGCATCAACTGAACTACTTGATGCCGCGCTACGCGCTCAACGACGCGGATCTGTCGGCCCTGATCGGCCATCTACGGTTTCTGGACCGCGCCAGGTTTCCAGGCGTGTCGGCAAACGACCTTGAGTTCGCGACGATCATCACGCCAGATGCGGACCCGGTGAAGCGGCGCGGGATGCTCGATGTTCTCGAGCAATTCTTCAAGGACCGCAACGTTGCGCCGCGAGGAGAGTCGGCGCAAACGATGACAACCTCGGGCAATACCGCGTACGCCAAGAAAATGTTCAAGGTCAACCGGCACTGGGTGCTGCACGTCTGGGAACTGACGGGTCCGGCGGCGACCTGGACCAAACAATTGGAGGCGAAATTCGCGGCGGTGCCCGTATTTGCGGTGATCTCGGGAATCGGCGGCGGGAACTGGGCTGCGGTGAGCGCGTTCTGCGAAGCGCGCGCGGTGCCCTGCCTGTTCCCGAACGTTGAGTTGCCCCCTCCGGATGCCGAACGGAATTTCCACACGATCTATTTTTCGCGCGGCGTGCTGCTGGAGGCCGACTTGATCGCGACGGGTCTGCTGGACGCCTCCTCGCACGCGGCGCCGAGGCACGTGCGGCAGATCTACCGCGCCGGGGATGTCGGTGAGGCGGGCGCGCAGGCGCTAGCGGCGCGATTGCGGGCCCGGGACGTCAGCGTATCGAATCATGTGATTCCCGTGGACGCGGCGCCAAGCGCGGTCGCCCGCGCGCTGCAGGAGCCGTCAGTGACGGATGCGCTCGTGGTGTGGTTGAGGCCCTCGGACCTTCTGGCCGCCGCCGGCACTCAAGTGCCAGCGTATCCGGTCTACATGTCGGGGCTCATGGGCGGCCTGGATGCGACGCCGCTGCCCCCCAGCTGGCGTGGTCAAGCCCATCTCGCGTATCCCTTTGACCTGTCGGAGCGGCGACGGGTGCGCGTGGACTATGCCCTTGGCTGGTTCCGGATCCGCGAGGTGCCCGTCGTGGCCGAACAGGTTCAGGTGGATACGTATCTCGCCTGCGGCCTGCTTTCGGAGACCCTGAAGCATATGGTCGATGCTTTCATTCCGGACTACCTCATAGAGAGTCTGCAGGACACGGTCGAGCACCGGATCATCACCGGATATTATCCGCACCTAGCGCTCGGACCCCACCAGCGATTCGCGTCGAAGGGTGGCTTCGTGGTGCACCTCGACGGCACCGGCAATCCGAGGTTGATTCCCGACGCGGACTGGATTACGCCCTGACGTAAACGCCCTCAAGAACCAAAATCCCCGAGGATTGGCTGATGCTGCGACTCGGGCGACTCGGGCGACTCGGGCGACTCGGGCGACTCGGGCGACGCTGGCGCCGGCTTGGCGCCGTAGCCGAGTTCGGGCTCTTATCTCAGTAGGCGCAACCCGGGGCTGATTCGTATCAGGTCAAATGATTTGTTTTCGCTGACTTGGTGTGCCGTCCTCTAGCGCGGCAGGCGCGCGAGCGCCAACCGGGCGAAGTCCATGAAGCGCAGCAGCGCACCGCCTTGACACCGCAAGGCGGCGATCTCCGCCGCGGTCGGCCAACTTTGATAGGTTCCGGGGCCGCTCTGTGCAACTCCCCGATCGCCCGCCGCCACCCGAGCGACGGCGCTGGTCAGCAGTTCCGCGCCGTCCCTATAAAGAAGAGCGGTCGTTTCAAAAACGCTCGCGCCGCGGCGCGGCTCGACCGGCTTTTGCGCCAGGATCTTGCCGGCGTCGAACTCCGGATTCATGAAATGCACCGTCACGCCGAGCGGCGGCCCGCCGTGCAGCAGGGCTTGAAAAACGGGGTCCACGCCTTTGGCGTCGGGCAGCAACGAGGGATGGATGTTCAGACACGCAAGGGTCGGCACGGCGAGCGTCTCTGACGCCAAGCGTTGGTTGAAGAACGAGCTAATCAGTAGATCCGGTGCACATTCCGCCAAAAATGCGCGACCTTCAGGATCGTTCAAATCGCGGGTGGTCAGGCGGCGCGCAGCCGGGTCCCCCGGCCGGGCGGGCTTCCCCAGGCCACTCAGTGCGCAAAGCCCATCGGCAAGCGTGGTCGTACACCACAAATACAGGGCGTAGCCAAGGCCGCTGCGCCGAATCTGCGCAATCGCACCTTGCAGGAACCCGAAGCGGGGCTCGAGTACGCGCGAGGATCGGACGATGCCGCAAATCTCAAGATGTGCGCAGGCGCGCAGGCTTCTCAGCACCAACGCACCGTAGAGCCCGCCGCAAGTACAGAAAACGGTGCGCAGGCGCACCGGTCTCGAGGGGGCGCCGGCAACGACGGTCGCGTTCAAAGGCGCCGCGTTTCCTGCGCGAGCGCCTCGACCGTGGAGCGGATCTGCGCCTCCGTGTGTTCGCTGCTGATGAAAAACCGCAACCTCGCGACGCGCTCCTGGACGGCCGGATAGACGATGGGCTGCACGTTGATCTGGCGCCGAAACAGCGCTTCCGACAGCCGCACCGCCT
>Ga0210394_10006851_pt1 | contig 12216 bp, 11 predicted proteins | sample IncBWC12MmetaG_FD_160121 | JGI IMG/M metagenome (GOLD analysis project Ga0210394, IMG submission 160121) | Forest soil microbial communities from Barre Woods Harvard Forest LTER site, Petersham, Massachusetts, United States - Inc-BW-C-12-M | ecosystem: Environmental > Terrestrial > Soil >... | reverse complement strand
GGTATTCCTGCTCCCAGCGAAGGATGAAAAATTCGCGGTTGCTAAGTTCCGTCGGAGCGGGCTGTGTGGCCATCGGAGAAACCTCTCTGCGAGCTGCGCTTCCGATATTACTCAAGAACAGTATACCGTCCTACGCAAAAACAACGCGTGCCCGGGGGAGCGACTCTCGAAAGTTGAATCTGAACCACGGGGAACCTATTCTAATACAGGTCACTCCGCAAACCTGGGAGGCCCTATGTCTTCAGCCCCTGTTCCAAGCGTACTCGATGCCCGGACGCAGACATTTCCGACTCTGACGCCGGCCCAGATCAGCCGCATTCAACTGGGCAGCAAAGTTCGAAAGGTCCAAAAGGACGAAATCCTGTTCGAGCCCGGCGACACCAACGTTCCTTTTTTCGTGCTGCTCAGCGGCCGCATGGAGATCGTACAGCCTTGCCCCGAGGGTGATCGCCCAATCGCAACACATGCGGAGCGCGAGTTCACTGGTGAGATGAGCATGATCTCCGGACGGCGCTGCCTGGTTCTTGGCCGGGTGACCGAACCGGGTGAGTTCCTGGAAGTAAGCGGCGACGGGTTACGGTCGCTCGTCCAAAGGGATGCCGAGCTGAGCGAGATTTTCATGCGGGCATTCATCCTGCGCCGCCTGGCACTGATCAATCGCGGCTTGGGCAACGTCCTCCTGCTGGGCTCGCGGCATTCGGCCAAGACCCTATACTTGCGCGAGTTTCTCACCAGAAACGAGCACCCCTACGCGTACGTGGATCTGGACACGGACAAGACTTTCCAAGAGCTCCTGGACCGTTTTGAAGTGAAGGTGGATGACATTCCCGTTGTCGTTTGCAACTCCCATTCCGTTCGTTCCGTGCTTCGCAATCCTTCGATCCAGGAATTGGCCGACTGCCTCGGCTTGAACGTTGAAATCGACGAATCTCAGGTTCGAGATTTGATCATCGTCGGCGCGGGACCTTCCGGGTTGGCGGCGGCAGTGTACGCGGCTTCGGAGGGCCTGGATGTGCTGATGATTGAAACCTCGACGCCGGGAGGACAGGCCGGAGCAAGCTCTAAAATTGAGAACTATCTGGGTTTTCCGACAGGACTCTCGGGGCAGGAACTGGCGGCGAGGGCCATCGCTCAAACGGAGAAGTTCGGAGCCAAGATGATCGTGGCCCACAGTGTTGAGAAACTGGATTGTGCGAAGCACCCTTATAAGGTTGTTCTGGACAACGGCAGCAAGCTGGCAGCGCGCGCCGTACTGATCGCCACGGGCGCGCAATACAACAAGCCGGGAATACCCAATCTGGAGCAATTTGAGGGTCGAGGGGTCTACTACGGTGCGACTCACATGGAGGCGCAGTTATGCGGCGACGAAGAGGTGATCGTGGTCGGCGGAGGCAATTCCGCCGGCCAGGCGGCTGTGTATCTGTCGCAGTCAGCTCGAAAGGTGCACGTTTTGGTGCGCTCGGGCGCCCTATCCGACACCATGTCGCGCTACCTGATCCAACGCATCGAGGAAAACCCGGCCATCGAGGTCCACTACAAGACGGAAATCGTCGGCATGTCCGGTAGCGAGCACCTGGAACAGGTCACCTGGCGCGATAAAGCAAGCGGCGAGATTTCAAGCCACGACATTCGCCACGTCTTCATAATGGCCGGAGCATCTCCGCGCACAGAATGGCTGCGGGGCTGCGTGGCTCTCGACGATAAAGGGTTCATCGTCACCGGGCGCGATCTCGATGGACGAGGAGAAGTTCCCGTGTGGACCTCGGGCCGGCCTCCACAAATGTTAGAAACGAGCCTGCCGGGAGTGTTTGCCGTGGGCGACGTTCGCGCGGGAAACGTCAAGCGCGTGGCTTCGGCGGTAGGAGAAGGAGCGATTGCCGTTCACATGGTCCACCGCGTCCTGGCGGGGCTCTAGGAGGGAGAGCACATGAGCGAATGCACGCACGAAAACCAGATCAAAATATTGAAAACACGCACTCACGAGTGCGCCGAGTGCATCAAGATGGGCGATACCTGGGTTCACTTGAGGCTGTGCACGATCTGCGGGCATGTGGGCTGCTGCGATTCATCGAAGAACAAACACGCGACGAAGCATTTCCACTCTTCCAAGCATCCGATCATGAGATCCATCGAGCCGGGCGAAGATTGGGGCTGGTGCTTCGTAGATGAGGTAGAGCTCGAATTCGCATAAGGCCGGCTCGGGAGGATGTTATTCCCGCCGGATGGTTACAAGATGGTTTCGATTTCCTGGTCCAGCGAGACGTGCGACTGCGGAAAGGAATTGATCTCGAAGACGTCTTCCGGACCGGCCGCCTCCAGCGTGAAGTGGAAGAAGCGGCTGATGTGATAGTCCTCGTCGAAGGCGCCGAAGAGGCGTTCGGTTTCTTCGCGTGTCAGGCCGAAAGCGCGCAATCCCACAGGGCGCCCGAAGCTGCCGGCGATCGCCAGGTAACGCTCAACCAATTCGCGCAGGGTGAAGGCTCCCCCGCGCGAACGCTGCGCGCCTAAATCCATAAATACGCCCCCGCGTCTCCATAAGGGGCGTTCATATACAGGAGATTGGCCTCGCTGACCGCACTAAAGGCTTCGCAGAGTTGCTGCGCACCGTGGCGCGGGCAAAGCGCCAGGCCTTTGACCGTGGCGATGCTACTCGCGTCATCGAGGCTCTCGACCTGCACGCGGGGAATCCACAGCCAGCGCGCCGGCTCATCGCATCCCTGGCACGTTCCCAGCGGCTCCTGGACCCGTTTCTCGATGGCTGCGGCGACGTCCGGTTTGAGCCCGGCGGCCGCAAAGTCGGGCGCAGCCACAAAAAAATATTGCGAGAAGGCACTGCCGTCGGGCTCAAACGCCAAAACGCGGCCGCGATAACCCGCCAGTTCGTTTTCCAGCTGGCCCTGCAGGCATGCCCGGCACAGCGATACCTCCGGTCGCGCCGGATGGCGCTGCACCGCGGCTTTGCCTTGCAGATACAGCGTGTCCGGGACGTAAGTGGCCATCCAGGAAAATTCGCGTTCGAGATGCACGCATTCCGGCGGAACGCGAGTGAGCCGCGCCCACCAATTGCGCGAGCGCCAGCGAAAGGAAACGCCCGGATAGGCCTGCTTGAGCGGGGTGACTGCCATGATTCGGTGATGGTATCAGATTAAGGCGAAGAAGGAAGGCCGTGCACCGACGCTTTTTACCGCTGGCGGGATTCTTTCCAGTGCAGCGACGGCAATTCCAGATTGGCGGCTCGCTTCAGGTAGGCGCGCGCGTGTTCGGCGGCGCGATCTTTGCCGTCTTCGATGTCGTCGACCGCTTCCGAGGGGGCGATCCAGGAATTGGCCGTAACGTTGAATACGGATGCTTGCACGCCTTGAGCGTTGTGCTCGGAGAATAGGCGCAGATGGTGCCCGCCCACCTTGACCTCTGCCCACACGCCTTCAGTCAACATGGAAGACCCACCCGCCCTGTATTGTAGCCCTGGGCGAGCGCTCTTCAAGAGGTCGCAGGGAGCTGTGTGACCAGACGACACCCCCCGCTTGCTGTGGCGTAGAATAGGCGCTGTTGCGCGCACCTATGCAATCCGAACGCTTGTGCGTCGTGCTGGTGGCGACGCGCAACCCGCTGAATCTCGGCGCGGCGGCGCGCGCCATGAGTAATTTCGGTTTTGCACGGCTGCGCGTCGTGCATCCGTACCCGGCGGCGTTTCGCGAAGCGCGGTCAGCCGTGGGTGCGTCCAAATTGATGGCAGCCGCGGAAGAGTACGCTACAGTGGCCGAAGCGGTGGCCGATTGCACGCTGGTCGTAGGCACCACGGCGGTTGGCAGCCGCACGCTGCAGCATCCGCTCGAACGGCTGGAGCACGGCGCGCGCCTGATTCGCAGGCGAATGGCCGCCGGGCGGGTGGCTCTGCTTTTCGGTTCGGAAAAGCGCGGACTCTCCAATGCGGACTTCAGCCATTGCCACTGGCTGATGCACATTCCCACCAGCCGGGGCAACATCTCCATGAATCTCGGCCAGGCCGTGGCGGTTTGCCTGTATGAACTGGCGCGCGATGCTCGGGCTCCGCGCCCCGCGGAAAAACAGCCGCTGGCCTCCGCGGGCGAAGTGGAGCGCATGACCGGCTTGCTATTCGACACGCTTTACGCCAGCGGATTCCTGATTCGCAAACCGACCAGCGATGCCGAGGAGCGCGTGCGGCGCCTCGTACGCCGGCTCAAACTTTCCGCGCGTGACCTGCCCTCGTGGCTCGGAATCCTGCGGCAAATCGTGTGGAAACTGCGGACGCCCAGCGGCAAGCCTCGCTAGCAATTCCCTGCTCCGGGAAAAGATCAAACGTCTTCGTGGATGGTCTTCAGGCGGATGACTTCAAACTCTTTGGTTCCCGCGGGCGTCTGCACTTTTACTTCATCGCCGCTACGCCGCCCGAGCAGTGCCTTGCCGATGGGAGAAGTGGTGGAGATCAGCCCCTGCGCCGCGTCGGCTTCCTCGCTGGTCACCAGCTTGTACTCGACTTCGTTGTTGCGCGTCAGATCCCGCACCCACACCCGCGAACCGTAACCGGCGCGATCGGCGGGAATATTGTTTAAGTTGAGCATGCCGATGTCGCCCATGCGCTTTTTCAACTGGCCCAGCCGCGCCGACACGAATCCCTGGCGCTCCTTGGCGTACTTGTACTCGGCGTTCTCGGAGAGGTCTCCGTGCGCGCGCGCCTTCATCAGTTCCTTGGGCAACTCCAGGTTCAGCTCGTGTTCGAGCGAGGTGATCTCTGCCTGTAGTTTTTCCCTGATTTTGGAGAGTGGGTCCGCCATGGCCTCTCTCTGCCTTTCTCAGCTCAAAATGGACCTAGCAGAAGTTTCGCCGGTACCCCTGAGGAATCTTGGCCGCTTGATTCGCCCCGGCAAGGAGCGCTACGGGATGCTGTCGAAATCAGCCCAGCCGAAACGGCGCCTCATTTATTATCACCGAAACGAGGCCTCTAAGGTAGTCCCTATCGGATAGGATGCGCAACCCCGGACGGCTCGACACGAACCGCCTAGGGCAAGAAAAAGCGGGCGCTTGAGATCAGGCGCCCGCTGGTAGGAATCGTCAATTAAAGCTAGTGGTCAAAAGCCGGGCAGAACCTGTGTACCTTCCTTCCTGACGGCATCGAGCGCCGTCGGATCGAAGCCCAAGATATCCAGGATGGTAGGCGCCACCTGTATTGTTTCGACAAAACTGGTGATGGTAGGCTTCAATCGTTTCCAAACCAACCCAAATAGAAAGAGGGGCGCCCTGAACATGCGGCGCCCTCTTGGTATTCGACTGGGTGACGGAAAAGGCTACTCGCTGTCGAAAAGGAATGGCAACACCCTCGTGCCTTCCTTCTCCACGGAGTGCAGTTCGTCTGGGTCGATATCCAACGCTTTGAGAATCGTAGCGGCGACCTGCGAAGTGGCTACGGGGCTCTTGACTGTCCGGCTGTCGATATGGGGGTTCGAAACGATGAGCCCGACGTTGGTGTCACCGAAGCTGAAGCCGCCGTGTTCCTCGTTCTTGGCTGTCGATCCCGTATAAATCGTGCCATAAATGGGCTGCACGATGATGTCGGGCGTCGCCGGATCGTGCCGTGGACTATTGAATTTGAGCTCCAGTTCGTCTCCGGCCAACACTTCATCAATGAACAGATCCTTCGCATGCATATTCAGATACGCCGCAACCTCGCTCACCAGGTCGTGGTCCAGTTCCAGGGCGTCTTCGCCGAGCCAGATGAGGGCGATGTCGTCATCCTGCACGAAGCCGCACGGGCCTGTTGAACAGGCGTTCGCATCGGCGATGGCCATGGCCGGTTCGCTGGTATGGTCCGGTAGCGCTGCAACAAGGTCGGCGAAATGGCCGGGCTTGTTGGTCTTGAGGGGATTGATTGGCGACTGGCCGTGCTTGGCCGTCACAATAAACAACGTGGAGTCGTAGATGTGTTCGTGCTTGAGTGCGTCAATCATGGCTTCCAAGGCATCGTCAGTCTCTTCCAGTGCATAGGCAAGAACCTTGGTCGGGGTACCTGCTCCGTCCAGGTATCCTCCCGGCTGCCCTGTAAAGGCATCTCCAGCGCAAGCGGGACTCGCATTATTATCCTTTTCCAATTTCTGGCCCACGCTCACGCCCTGGAAGTTCATGCCGAAGACGGCCGGCACACCGACCGGGCCGGTTCCGTCATGCATAAGGCCATGAATCTCATTCAGGATTCCCTTCACTTTCAACTGATCATTCCGTACGGTACACACCACGCTCACGGTGTTATCGAATGCTCCGGTCGGGTGGTTCGTAATTTCCGGCGTGTAGAGGTCGTCAACGCCTGTGCCCGAGGGCCCATTCGCCAGGTCGTAGGCCGGGTGTTTGTCGGCCCAGGCAGTGCGCCAACCCTTGGACTTGACGACTTCGAAGATCGTGTTGGTGCGCACGGCGTCGTGGGGATATTTCCGCCGGCAATTGTGATCTTCATCGATGAAATTCGGCAGCTGGCTTGGATCGATCACGTTTAGCGACACGAGACCGGCGTACTTGTCGATGCTCTCGTCGAATACCTGCATATTGCCGGGCTCACCCGAGCATGTGGTGTTGAGGGGATCGAAGATGCTGCGGTTGTAGCTGACATCGTAGAAGAGCCCGTGGCTATTCGGTGAGCCGCCGGTGATGAGAGCCAGCAGGCCAGGAAACGAGTCCGAATTTGCGGGTGTCCGTGCGTTGGAGTAGGTAATGCCGTGCTCGCTGAGCTCCGCCAATGCTGAGTGTGGGTGTGCTTCGACGTAATTCGCAACATCCAGCGCATGCAGGCCGTCCACGCTGATGAGTAGAACGTGCTTGATATTTCCACGTAGATCATCGTCGGCGCGAGCTGGGACCGGAAGCGCGGATCCGACCAGGCCGACTAAAAGGGCGGCTACCAGAAATTTCTTGATCATGTGGGTCTCCTTGTATGCTTTGCTCCGATTAAGGAATCGAAGGGACGTGCCATTTCGGTGAGGAGCGTAAGGAGCGATTGTTTCAGGACGTCGAAGGTTTCGTGTTCAGACGATTAAAGCTGAATTCTCTAGGCCTTGGCAGGCAACCTCCCGATAAACAAATCGATCGAGGGCTCCTCAGTTCGCACGAAGCCTTTTCCTCAGGCGTTCAGCGGTATTCTCTTTTAATTCACCGCCGCGTAACGATTTGTAAATCTTGCGGATTTACAACGTGCGCGTCTCTTTTTCATTCGAGGAGGGCAGATGCGCCGATTAGTCGCCTTGGCATTATGCGCGATGTTGCTTTCGTGGAACCTGAGCTTTTCGTTGACTGCACGCGCTGACGACGACCGCGATAGGCGGGACGACGACGATTCGTATAAGGGTGACCCTGCCGCCAAGTACGAGACAAAAACGCCTATCAAACACGTGGTGGTGATCTTTGACGAGAATATTTCGTTCGACCACTACTTCGCTACCTACCCGAACGCGACGCCAAATCTAGATCCTACAACTGATTATTTCGGCAAGCCCAAGGATGATACGCCATGGGTGAACGGACTGACCCCGACTCTGCTCTCGAATAACCCGAACTTTCTAAGCGGTGGCTCGAATCCCTTCCGGCTCGACCGCAGCCTGGCACTGACCTGCAATAACAACAACGGCTACAAGAAGGAACAGCAGGCGTTCGACGGCGGCCTGCTGGACAAGTTCAGCATCACCAGCGTGGCTGCACAATGCGCCAACCCCATGTTGGGCGGGCCCCTGCCCTTTTTCACTCCGAATTTGGCCATGGGCTACTATGACGGGAATACCGTGACCGCGCTCTGGAACTACGCGCGGTACTACGCCATGAGCGACAACTTCTTCGACACCCTATTCGGAACCACCGTGATGGGCCACATGAACCTGCTCTCCGGGCAGACCAACGGGCTCGATCTCGTGATTGGAGGCACGTACGCTTCGCCGACGATCAATCTTCCGGTGACCCTCACGTCTTCCGACGTGGCAGGCACGATTAGCAATAACAGCATCATCGCCAACGTGGAGCCCTTCTATGACGATTGCGCGACCGCAAACCCCCCGCATAATTATGTAAGAATGAAGGGAACAAACGTCGGCAATTTGCTCAATGCGGCCGGCGTCAGTTGGGGCTGGTTCTACGGCGATTTCAAGGCCACCTCGGCGCCTGGAGTATTCCCCGCGACCTGCACGCCGCTCTACAACAGTCACTACGACCCATTTGATTACTACCCCTCTACGGCCAATCCGCATCACATTGCCCCTACTCCCCTGAGTGCGGTGGGAAGGGACAGCTGCAACGATTTTTCGTGCGCCAATCACAACTATGACCTGCAAACCTTCTATGACGCCCTCGGCAAGGGGAACCTTCCGGCCGTGACCTACTTGAAATTCGCGGAGACCGATACTGGACACGCGTCCGATTCGACGCCGCTAGAGGAGCAAACCCAACTCGTGAAGGCGATCAATGCGATCGAGCAGAGTCCTTTCTGGCAGGATACGGCGATCATGATCACGTACGATGACACCGGCGGTTGGTACGACCATGTGGCGGGACCCATTGTCAACTTCTCGCAGGACGCGGCGAATGACGCAATTACACCCGGCTCGTGCGGCAAACTGATCGTCAAGGGTATGCCGGCCGTGCCTTCGCCCAATGATCGCTGCGGATTTGGCGTTCGCATGCCATTTCTGCTCATTTCACCCTATGCCAAGCAGAACTACGTGGATCACAGCCTCAACGACACAACCTCCATCCTGCGCTTTATAGAGTACAACTGGAGCCTTGGGACGATCCCGGACCTTCAGTCGTTCGACAAGCTGACTAGCGGCTCGATCCTGGGGATGCTCGATTTCGATGACGAGCACCACGGGCACGACAATCGTGAGATTTTTCTCGACCAGTCGACCGGCGTACGGATCGGCGGCGGATGGTGAACCACGCGCGACTTAGCTGAGCCGGGAAAACTAGGGTACCGAACCCGAGTTTTTGTCTAATTCTGGCTCGCTCACGTTGAGCACTTCTCCTGGCCTGGATTGTGGATTTGACCGCCGGGCAAAAGGCCCTATGAGGACGCCCAAGGTCCTGTCGGCCAAGTCCCGATAAACGTTTCTCGGTAACCGGGAGCCACGTTCCGGTAATGCGAGTCATAAGAAGTTAGTCGCTGGATCTGTCATTTCATGCCCATCCGAGGACCGCGACGGCAGCTAGACAGAAGTCAGATATCAGTGTATTCTCCTGTTCCCCCGCAACGGTTCCAGTTGCCTAAAGCCAGGAGGCACAGCGTGGTCTTGGACATGAAGGTCGCTCAATCCCACTGTTTTGTTTGTCTCTTCTGCGGGTTGCGCACCTTGCTCCCTAGTTCAGCAAATGCTCGACGATGCTTGGACGGTTCCGCGACGATGCGATCGCTCGTCTCGCTGCTTCGTTGCCGCTCGTGCGGCAAAGAGGCGCCCTATGGCCCGCAGGAGATTATCGACATTCAAGACGTGGCCTGACAGGCTAATCCCAGATCAACAGAAATAAGCGACTCACCAAGGGGTGTTATGCCCAACCAGCCTCCAACGGGAGTACCGGACTCATCTCTGCCGCCACGGTCTAGATTTTCCACCGATCCATCGAGTCTCACGGCCGCGAAGAGCGCCGTTGTGCACAACCTGTCTTGTGTCGCGCTAGGACTGCGGGTTACGGGCGAGATAACCGGCGCGGACGATTTGCAGATCGACGGCAACGTTGAGGGCACAATCTTGATTCCAGGCCAGAGATTGACCGTAGGACGTTCCGGTCAACTGAGTTGCACTGTTGACGCACGTGAAGTGGTTATTTACGGAAAGGTTGTTGGGAATCTCCGCGCAACGGACCTCGTCGAGATCAAGAAGGACGCCTCAGTGATCGGCGACATTCGAGCGGCGCGCATCAGTATTGAGGACGGCGCGTATTTCCAAGGCAGTGTCGATATGGAAGGCCTTCATGTGGCAGCACCAGCGAGTTTGAGGACGCCTGTCTTCCCGCCCGGTGATACAGCGAACTGAATGCGTGGACGAACGTTAAGCAGAATCTCTGCCCCTTCTATACCGCAAGCGCCTTTCCTATTTTCAGATCGTACCGGCCTCGCACTTGTCCAACTACGCGAAGACCGGCTGCAAGGACTGGACACTGGTAAACTTCACAGCCATAAACGTTTGCGTCATCGGAGTTAGACCAACAATTCCTCATGGCAGCTCTGGAACTCGCTTCGGAACAATTAGGCACGATTGGAGATTTGTTCCCACAGGTGTTTTCTTCCACAGAAAAGTTTAGGCTCTAGGGAGCATCGGTCGGCCCGGTGCCATCATCCAGGGCACATTTTGAATCGCCGGAGAACCGCTATGGCCACAACAGCTGAAGTTCTGACGCCCCTTTCGCATGAAGACCTGAGGAAGATGGATGCCTACTGGCGAGCTTGCAATTACCTGTCAGCGGGAATGATCTATCTTCGCGCAAACGCCCTCCTCCGTGAACCGCTAAAGGCAGAGCACATCAAAAACCGGCTCCTTGGCCACTGGGGATCCGATCCCGGCCAGTCTTTCATTTGGATCCATCTGAATCGGATCATCAAGAAATACGACCTGGATGTGCTCTACATCTCCGGTCCCGGTCATGGTGCGCCCGCCACGCTGGCCAACTGCTATCTCGAGGGCCATTACTCTGAGATTTATCCAGACAAGAGCCGCGACGAAGCTGGCATGCTCAAATTCTTCCGGCAATTCTCGTTTCCCGGAGGAATAGGTTCGCACTGCACTCCGGAGACGCCCGGTTCGATTCACGAAGGCGGCGAACTAGGCTACTCCATCTCGCACGCGTACGGGGCAGCGTTCGACAATCCTGATCTCATCGTCACAGTCGCGGTAGGTGACGGCGAGGCGGAAACTGGTCCGCTGGCGACCTCCTGGCATTCGAATAAATTCCTGAATCCGATTCGCGATGGAGCCGTCCTGCCCGTGTTGCACCTCAACGGATACAAGATCGCCAATCCCACCATCCTCGCGCGCATCCCACAAGAAGAACTGGAGGCACTGCTTATCGGTTACGGGCACAAACCTTACTTCGTCGAAGGCCATGATCCGCTCACGATGCATCATCAAATGGCTTCAACTCTGGAGCAATGCATCCTCGAGATTCGATCGCTTCAGCGTCACGCGCGATCAACGGGCGACGCCGCGCGTCCGCGCTGGCCCATGCTGGTACTTCGTTCGCCGAAAGGATGGACCGGGCCAAAACAGGTAAACGGCCACAAGATCGAAGATTTCTGGCGCGCTCACCAGGTTCCCGTACTGGACCCGGTTACCAATAAACACAGCCTCAAAATACTGGAAGACTGGATGCGCAGCTACAAGCCCGAAGAACTTTTTGACGCAAATGGGGTGCTCATACCCGAACTGCAGGAACTCGCGCCGTCCGGCACGCGCCGCATCTCGGCCAACCCGCACGCGAACGGCGGTCTGCTGCGCAAAGATCTCGATCTTCCGGATTTTCGCAACTATGCCGTCAAAGTGAACGCTGCGGGCGCCGTGTATGCGCCGCCAACGGACGTGCTTGCGCACTTTCTCGCCGAAGTCATGCGCCGGAACATGAGCTCCTTCCGCGTCTTCGGCCCGGATGAAACGGCCTCAAACAGGCTCACCGCAATCTATGCTGCTTCGAAGAAGACCTGGCTTGCCGAATACAAGCCGGAAGACGCCGACGGCGGTGAGCTTGACGTCTCAGGACGCGTCATGGAGATGCTCAGCGAGCACACGCTCGAGGGCTGGTTCGAAGGTTACGTGCTCACCGGCCGCCACGGCTTCTTTTCCACTTATGAAGCCTTCGTACATGTGATCGATTCCATGTTCAACCAGCACGCCAAATGGCTGGAGAAGTCGAAAAATGACCTGGACTGGCGTGCTCCGGTGCCGTCCATCAACATCCTCATCACCTCTCTGGTGTGGCGGCAGGATCACAACGGCTTCACTCATCAAGACCCTGGATTCCTGGATGTAGTCACCAATAAAAGCGCCGACGTAGTCCGTATCTATTTGCCGCCAGACGCGAACTGCCTGCTGAGCGTGGCGGACCATTGCCTGCGTTCACGGGATTACGTCAACGTCATTGTCGCGGACAAGCAGGATCACTTGCAGTACCTCAGCATGGAGGATGCCGTAACGCACTGCACCAAGGGTATCGGTATTTGGGACTGGGCTTCCACGGCAG